>Ga0070732_10001417_pt1 | contig 13111 bp, 13 predicted proteins | sample Coa_R1_5_FD_66449 | JGI IMG/M metagenome (GOLD analysis project Ga0070732, IMG submission 66449) | Surface soil microbial communities from Centralia Pennsylvania, which are recovering from an underground coalmine fire - Coalmine... | ecosystem: Environmental > Terrestrial > Soil > Unclassified ...
GGCAGCCGCCGCTACGTGCACCACCTGGGCGAGTGGTACGCCCAGGCTCATCCGACCGAGGATTTCGCCGAGACCTTCGCGGTGTGGCTGACGCCGCAGTCGGGCTGGCGCAAGTGCTATGCCGGCTGGCCGGCGCTGCACAAGCTGCAGGCGGTGGACGAGCTCATGGCGAGCGTTCGCGGCCGGCGCGCGCCGGTGCGCAACCGCACGCTGATCGAGCCGCTGCATGCCAACACCCGCACGCTGGCGCAGCACTACCGCAGCAAGCTGGCGCGCAACCGCATGATCCGCCGCGGCCTCGCCGACGAGCTGCTGCAGCGCGCCTTCGCGCCGGGACGGCCGCGCCGCGCGGCGCGGCGGGCCGCCACCCTGCTGCGCGCGGAAGGCCGCGGCCTGACGGCCACGGTGGCGCGCACGCTCGGCGTCGAGCGCTACAGCGTGGCGCAGATCCTGCAGATACTCATCGAGCGCTGCGAGCACATGCGGCTGTACGTGCGCGGCAACCGCCGCGACGCGCGCCGCTACTCGCGCTGGATGCTCGAGCGACTCACGGGGCTGTACTCCCAGGGTGAGACTCCGCACCTGCCCTTATGAAACGACTGCGCACGCTCGTCGTGGTGCACGCGAGCCTGGTGCCGCCGGAGAGCCTGGAGGGACACAGCGATAAGGAAATCGAAGAGTGGCGCACCGAGTATGACGTCACCGCGACGCTGCGCCGGCTCGGCCACGACGTGCGCTGCATCGGCGTACTCGACAGCCTCACCGAGCTGCGCAGCGCGATCGCCGACTGGAAGCCCGACATCGTCTTCAACCTGCTCGAGGAGTTCGACGGCATCGTCACCTACGACCAGCACGTGGTGGCGTTCCTCGAGCTCATGCGCCAGCCCTACACCGGCTGCAACCCGCGCGGCCTGCTGCTGTCGCGCGACAAGTCGCTCAGCAAGCAGCTGCTCAGCTTCCACCGCATCGCCACGCCGCAGTTCGCCGTGTTCCGCCGCGGCGTGCGCCTGCACGTGCCGCGCAAGCTGCGCTTCCCGCTGTTCGTGAAGTCGACCGTCGAGGACGCCTCCCTCGGCATCGCCCAGGCCTCGGTGGTCGAGGACAGCGCCAAACTCCGGGAGCGCATCGAGTTCGTGCACGAGCAGGTGAAGTCGGATGCGCTGGTCGAGGAATACATCGAGGGGCGCGAGCTGTACGTCGGCGTCATGGGCAACGAGCGCCTGACCCGGCTGCCGGTATGGGAGATGGTGTTCGGCTCGATGCCCGACTCGCTGGCCGGCATCGCCACCCGCAAGGTGAAGTGGGACAAGCGCTACCAGGCCAAGTACGGCATCACCACGCACGCCGCCGTCGACCTGCCGCCGCCGGTGCTGGCGGCGCTCGACCGCCTGTCGCGCCGCATCTACCGGGCGCTCGGCCTGTCCGGGTATGCTCGCATGGATTTCCGGGTCACCGCGCAGGGGCAGGTCTACGTGCTGGAAGCCAACGCCAATCCCAATCTCGAGGCAGCCGAGGACTTCGCCGAGTCGGCGCGCGCCGCCGGCACCACCTACGACCGGCTGCTCGAGCGCCTCATGGATCTGGGCCTCAAGTACCGCGCCCAGTGGCGCGCCGACTATGGCTGAGCGCACGCACCGGGTGCTCGCCACCGTGCTCGCCGTCGCCGCGCTGGCCGCCGGCGGCTGCTCCGACCAGGGCAAGGTGCACGAGGCAGAGCTCACGCAGCTGCTGACGCTGCTGCCGGGGCGCTACGACAACGGCGCCCAGGTCGAGGCGGATGCGCGCGCCGGCGCACCGGCCCACGAGCAGGTCGCGCTGGTCATCGCCCACGTCTACACCCCGCGCCTCGGTCACCACCTCTACTACGCGCAGGAAATGGCGGCCGACAACCCGCTGCGCGTGCTCAGCCAGAAGATGTACGGCTTCGAGCTCGATGAGAAGCGCGGCATCGTGGAGACCGTGTTCGAGTTCGCCGAGCCGGTGCGCTGGCGCGACGGGCAGCTGCACCCGGAGCTGTTCACCAGCGTCGTGCTCGAGGACGTGCACGCCGAGGGCTGTCAGCTGCTGTGGAAGAAGCTCGACGCGACCTTCGTCGCCCGCCACGACCCGAAGGCCTGCCCGGACCCGGGCGGCGCCGCGGCGCCGCCGCAGGCCACTCTCGCCCCGGGGGTGCTCACCGTCGGCGACTACAAGTTCCGCAGGAGCCGCTGACGCCCGACGCCAGGGGGGCCGCCCTCAGTTCTTGAGGTGGGCGTCAAGCCAGCCGATGACGGTGTGGTACCAGAGCACGCTGTTGGCCGGCTTCAGCACCCAGTGGTTCTCGTCCGGGAACACCACCAGTTTGCTCTCGATGCCGCGCCGCTGCAGCGCGGTGAAGGCGCCGATGCCCTGCGAGTAGGGGATGCGGAAGTCCTGCTCGCCGTGGATCACCAGCATGGGCGTGCGCCACTTGGCGACGAAATCCACCGGGTTCCAGCGCTCGTAGCCTTCCGGGTTCTGGTAGTACGGGCCGCCGAACTCCCACTCCGGGAACCAGATCTCCTCGGTCGAGTAGTACATCATGCGCTGGTCGAATACCCCGTCGTGGTTGACGATGCAGCGGAAGCGCTCCGGCCAGTTGCCCTCGATCCAGTTCATCATGAAGCCGCCGTAGGAGGCGCCGAGCGCGCAGGCGCGCTCGCCGTCGAGCCACGGATACCTGGCGAGCGCGGCATCCAGCCCCTTCTGCAGGTCGACGAGCGGCTTGCCGCCCCAGTCGCGGCTGATCGAGTCGGTGAACGCCTGGCCGTAGCCGGGCGAGCCGTGGAAGTCGATCATCACCACGCCGTAGCCGGCCGCGGCGAACGCCTGCGCGTTCCAGCGGTAGGTCCACATGTTCTGGAAGCTCGACTGCGGTCCGCCGTGCACCAGGAACGCGACCGGGAAGCGCTTGCCCGGCTCGAAACCGTGCGGCTGCATGACATAGCCGTGCACGGTCTCGTCGTTCCAGCCCTTGAAGCTGAACTGCTCGAAGGCACTGAGGTGACGTGCGTCGAGCAGGTCGCGGTTGGCCTCGGTCAGACGCCTGAGCGCGCCGCCCTTCACGTCCACCTGGTAGAGGTCGTTCGGTCCGCCGAGGTCGGCGCGCGCGAAGAAGACGTGCTTGGCGGTGGCCGTGTAGTCATCCACCTCGCCGGAGTTGACCAGCTCGAAGCGCAGGCCGCTCTTGGGATCAATCCGGTACAGCTTGCGCTGCCCGAGATCGTCGACGCTCGCCAGCAGCCACTTGCCGTCGGCAGTGGCACCGAGGCGTGCCACCGAGCGGTCCCAGGCAGCGGTGAGTGCGCGCACCGCCCCGTCGCGCGCGCTCTTCAGCACGACGTGGAAGCGGTCGGACTCGAACCCGGGGCGCTCCTGCGCCAGCCACGCCAGGTCGCCGTTGGCGAGGAACACCGGCTGCGCGTCCCAGGCCGGGTTGTCGGCGGTGAGATTGACCGGCGCGGCGCTGCCGTCGGCGGGCACCTGGAACAGGTCGAAGTTGGTCGACCAGGGCTCGGTGCGCCCGGCGATGCGCGCCGAGAACACCAGCGTGCGGCCGTCGGGGCTGAAGGCGAAGTCCTCATCGCCGCCGAACGGCTTGCCGGGGATGTCGGCATCGAAGCCCTTGGACACGTCCACCGGCTCGCCGGCCGCGCCGTCGGCGCCGAGGCGCGCTGCGAACAGGTGCGAGCGCGTGCCCTCGCTCCAGGTGTCCCAGTGGCGGATGAACACCCGGTCGTAGATGCGCGCGCGCGCCGGCTCCTTGCTGCGCGCCGTCAGGCGCTCCTTGGTGCAGCCGAGCGTCGCGCAGTCGACGAACACCTCCATGGACAGCGCCAGAGCATCCCCGCGCGGTGAGACCCTGAAGGAGCCGACGTCGAGCGGGTAGTCCGTGACGCGCTGCGCGGCGGCGGTGCCCGGGGTCACGCGCCATATCTGCGCGCTGCCGGATTGCGAGGACAGGAAGTAGAGCGTGCGGCCGTCCGGCGCCCAGCGCGGGCTCGAGGCGTTGTCCTTGAGCTCGGTCAGGCGCTGCGGCGCGGCCTCGGCGCGGCCCAGCTCGAGCAGCCACACCGCGTTGCGGCCGCGGTTGGCCGCCATGTCGGTCTCGCGCTCGACGAAGGCGAGGGTGCGGCCGTCGGGCGCGACCTGCGGGTCGCTGACGCGCCGGAGCATCACCAGGTCCTCGGGCGTCAGCGGGCCGCCGCCCGCATCGGCGCAGGCGACGGGCGCGAGCAGGGCGAGGACGGGCACGACGGCGAGCGTGCACAGGAGCGGCCACGCGACCGGACGGGTGAGCGGCATGCGTCGTTCTTTCAGCCGACTTCGTCGGCGGCGATGGTCCAGGGCTCGTGCTTGGCGGCGTGGATCCACTCCTGCAGTGCCGCGTCCTCCAGTACGCTCGCCATGTACCAGCGCGCGGCCTGGGAGATGCGCGCGCCGTAGGTGTTGAAGCGCAGCACCACGGGAGCGTACATGGCGTCGGCGACCGAGTACTCGCCGAACAGCCACGGGCCGCCGCCGCCGAAGCGGCTGCGGCAGTCGTTCCAGATCTCATCGATGCGGTCGACGTCCGCCTCCAGCGCCGCGGTGACGGCGGCGTGGCGGTTGCGGGCGCGCGCGTTCATCGGCCACAGCGAGCGCAGCGTCGTGAAGCCGGAGTGCATCTCGGCGCACACGGCGCGCGCCACGGCGCGCGCCTGCGGCGCCTGCGGCCAGCCGCGGCCGCTGAGCTCGGCCGCGTACTCGCAGATGGCGAGCGAGTCCCAGACGACGAGGCTGCCGTCGCGCAGCACCGGCACGCGCCCGCTCGGTCCGAAGGCGAGCAGCTCATCGTGAGTGTCGTCGGTGTCGAGCGGCACCAGCACCTCTTCGAACTGCAGGCCGACGTGCTTCAGCAGCAGCCACGCGCGCAGTGACCAGGAGGAGTAGTTCTTGTTGCCGATGACGAGAGTAAGCGGCGCCATGCAGATGGTAACCTTGCCGGGTGCTCAGCGACGTGCGCGCCATCGCCTTCGACCTCGATAATACACTCTGGGATGTGGAGCCGGTGCTGGCACGGGCGGAAGTGCAGCTGGGCGCGTGGCTGCGCGAGCATTGTCCGCGCATCGCCGCCGGCCTGTCGCCCGAGGACATGCGACGCGCGCGCTTCGAGCTCGCACAGCGCGAGCCGCACAACGCCCACGACGTCACCTACCTGCGTCTCACGGCACTCGGCGCGCACGCGCGCGCGCACGGCTACGACGCGGAGCTGGCGCAGCAGGCGTTCGCGGTGTTCCTGGCGGCACGCAACCAGGTCGAGCCTTACGCCGACGTGCTGCCGGGGCTGACGCGCCTGGCGCGGCGCTTTCCGCTGGCCTCGCTCAGCAACGGCAACGCGGATCTCGCCCGCATCGGGCTCGACCACCTGTTCGAGGTGTCGCTGAACGCCCGGCAGATCGGCGTGGCCAAGCCGCACCGGCGCTGCTTCGAGCGGCTGGCCGCGGAGCTGGCGCTCGCGCCCGGGGCGATCCTGTACGTGGGCGACGACGCGCTGCTCGACGTGCTGGCGGCGCGCAGCGCCGGCTGCGCCAGCGCGTGGATGAACCGCGGCGCGCAGCCGTGGCCGGCGGCGCTCGCGCCCGCCGATCTCGATGTCGCGGACCTGTACCAGCTCGCCGCGGCGCTCGGCGCCTGAGCTCAGCGCTAGGCGGGCAGGGTCCGTCCGCGCGTCTCGACCACCAGCAACGGCGTGACCAGCCCGGCCGCCAGCGGCACCAGCGCGAACCACAGCAGGATGTGCATGATGGCCGCGCTCGAGCCGCCGGCCGTGGCCGACAAGGCGCCGATGACCACCGGACCTGCGGCCGCGAGCACGCGGCCGATGTTGTAGCAGAAGCCGGCGCCGGTGGCGCGCAGCCGCGCCGGGAACAGCTCCGGCAGATAGAAAGTGAAGGCACCGAAGATGCCGAACACGCCGGCACCGACCGCCACCAGCAGCGCCAGACGCGCGGGCGGCGCCAGCGGCAGGCCGAAGGTGGCGAGGATCGCGCCGGCCGAGAACAGGAAGTACACCATGAACATGCGGCGCCGCCCGAGCAGGCGCGCCAGTGGCACCGCCGCGAGCGCTCCCACGAGTCCGCCCAGGTTGAACGCGTTCGAGGCGCGTGCCTGCCAGGCGGCGGCGAGCGCCTGGACCGCGGGACCGGTGAGCCCGGTGCTGCGCGCGTGCTCGTGGGCGAGCGTGCTGCCGAGCAGCGGCAGGAACGAGTTGCAGCCCCACCAGGAGATGATGGCGATCACCGCCACGAAGAAGCCGCTCACGGTCGCGGCGCGCATGCCGGGCGTGAACAGCTCGCGCGGCGTCGAGCGCGCCCCGCGCGCGCGGCTCTGCTGCCACGGCTCGCTCTCGCGCAGGAACAGGCGCACGCCGAGCGCCACCAGCGCCGGCAGCAGACCCGCCAGGAACACGTAGCGCCAGGAGTTCTGCGGCTGGTCGGCGAACCACACCCCGGCGATCTGGTAGTTGACCGCGGTCGCCAGCACCAGCCCGAGCGGCGAGGAGGTCTGCAGGATGACGCCGGCCTCGACGCGGCGCTCTTCCGGCACCCCCTCGGCCACCAGCGCGGCGCCGATGCCCCACTCGCCGCCGATGCCGAGCCCGGCCAGCAGGCGGCACAGGATCAGCTGCCACAGCTGGCTGGTGAGCGCACACAGGGCAGTGCCGCAGGCGTACAGGGCGATGGTCGCGAACAGCGCGCGCTTGCGCCCGATGCGGTCGGCGATCCAGCCGAACAGCACGCCGCCGGCCGCCCAGGTCACCAGCAGCATCGAGGTGAGCGCGCCGATCCAGAACACCACGGCCTGGTGCGCGGCCGGCGAGCCCGGCGGCAGGTGCAGCAGCACCGGCAGACAGTTGGGGGCGACGAAGTTGAACAGCAGCGCATCGAAGACGTCGAAGCCCCAGCCGGCCCAGCCGGCGGCGATCACCAGCCAGTGGTAGCCCGACAGCCCGAGCCAGTGTGCGGTGGTTCGCGGTTGTGACTCCAACACTGCCTCCGGCGCGGGGCTGTTAGCACTGTGGCAGCCGCGCTGCCAGCCGTGTAGGCGGATTCTGCCCCCAATCAGCGTAACGCATCACGGTAATACGCGCCGCCGCGGGTGAACCTTTGAGGATCGCGGGCAGCCACATAGATGAGGAGGCCAGCAGCGATGGTAGTGGCCAAGCGTGTGCAACCGGTGACGAACCTGCGCGAGTTCTTCCGCGACGCGCTGCACGGCGCGCTCGAGAAACAGCAGCTGGCGGTCGAGGACCAGACCGAGCACTACGTGGTCAACGTGCTGACGATGTTCGCGCGCTCCGAGGCTCTCTACGAGCAGACCGCGGACGGCGTGCGCCTCAAGCCGCTGGTGGTCATGCTGTGCGAGGCGCTCGAGGCCTCCGGCCACGCCGAGCGCAACCGCTCGCTGCAGCGCCTCGGCGACGTGTCGCTGTTCGTGGCCGGTTTCTTCGCGCGCGGCTTCGCCGCCAAGCTGATCGACATCGACTACCACATCGCCATGGGCGGGCGCGCCTACGGCGCGCTGGCGCACACCCTGCAGGGGCGCGGCCGCGTGCTGGCCGGCGTGTTCGCCGAGCTGTCGGAGAAATTCCAGCCCATGGTCGATGCCCTCAACGACATCAGCGAGAGCGGCTACCTGCACAGCGACCAGGACATCCTGCGCCTGTACGAGATCTGGCTGAAGACGGGCAGCACGCGCTGCTACGCATTGCTGAAGCGCCTCGGGGTCGATCCGACGCGCGCCGCGGGCGCGAGCCGCGCCCACTGACGGCAGGGCACATGCTGCTGTCGCGGCTGCAGGACTTCATCGGCGGCATCTACGATGTGCGCGTGGCGCACGACGTGCACGACTTCCTGGTCACCGACCGCACCTGCCTGCCGCCGGCGGCGCGCGGCGGCACCGCCGACGAGGAGCTGCTGGTCGCCGAGGGCGGCGGCGAGCTGGCCCTGTCGCTGTATCTGGACCCGGCGCTGCTGGCGCGCCTGGGGCGGGCCGATCCGCTCGAGCGCCTGCACGCGGGCAACCTCGCCGACTGGCTCACCGCGCTCGAGGGAGTGAGTCACTTCCTCTACCTCACCTGGAACGCCACGCACGACAAGCCGGTATCGCTGCTGGAGCTGGAGATGCAGGCCGAGGTCGACAAGTACGTGGCCAGCCACTGGCTGCTGCGGCGTCAGCTGCCGGAGCACTTCCCGGCCGAGCTGCCGCAGCTCCTGTTCCGGCGCGCGCGCGTCGACGCGGCGCTGGCGGCCGGGCGCGCCGGGCTGTACCGGGAGGCGAGTCGCTACGCGGAGAAATTCTGCCGGAGTCTCGAGCGCACGCTGGCGCGCGGCCCGCGCGGTGCGGGCGCGGAGGTGCTGGCGGAGCTGCGCCGTTTCTACCGCCTGAGCCACGCGCGCAAGCGGGCGCACATCGAAGACTGCGCCTGAGCGCGCGCCTCAGTCCTCGCCGCCGTCCTCGCGCTTGCGGGCCTCGAGCTCGCGCATCATCTTGATCCACTCCGACAGCCGGCGCAGGTCGGTGCGCGTGGTGACGTTTGTGGCGCCGCCGCCCGGCTTGCGCGCGGTGCGCCGCGCGTACGGGTCGAAGGTTTCGTCGTGCTTGACGCTGAGGTCCGGGTTGCCGAGCACTTCGAGCACCGGCCGCTCGTAGTCGCTGGGCGCGTCGTGCCAGCTGACCGAGGCGTTGCCGCGATCGTCGTGCACGACCATGCCGATGCGTCGGCGCTCCGACGCCGGCACATCCTGCGGAGCTGACTTCTTTTTGCTGAACTGGTCCACGGATTATGACTAACTGCCGCGCAGTCGCTGATTCCCCGGGTGATGCAGGGTAACGGCGCGCAGCGTCACATTTCCGCGAGATCCGTCACGGAATCCCGGCGGCCGTCGGCGCCGTCCGTCGGCGCCCCCTCAGGCGCGCGCGCGCAGCAGGCCGAGGGCCGTCTTGGCGTCGGTTATTGTCCCATCGAGGGCCCAGCTGCAGGCCTGTGCGAGCGGCACCCAGTGAATTTCGATGACCTCGGCACGCTCGTGGGCCCGGGCAGCGGGCATGATTTCCGTCGCGAGGAACAGATGCACCCGTTCGGTAAACACCCCCGGGGAACTGAGGCATACGCCGAGGCTGCGCCAGTGACGGGCGCTCACCCCGGCTTCCTCCACCAGTTCGCGCTGCGCGGTGGCGAGCGGCGCTTCGGCCGGCTCGAGCTTGCCCGCCGGCAGCTCCCACACCCAGCCCTCGGCCACGTAACGGTACTGGCGCAGCAGGCACACGCGCTGTGCGGCATCGAGCGCCACCGCCGCCGCGCCGCCCGGGTGATGCACGATCTCGAGCGTCGTGCGGTGGCCGTTGGGCAGCGTCACCTCGTCGGTGGTGACGCGGATCACGCGTCCGCGGAAATGTTCGGTCTGCCGCTCCGGCTTCATGGCTCGCATCCTAACCGCTGGCCGCGCCGTGCGCCCGCCGGCGCGCAGCGGGCGCGGCATGCCGTCGCGGCCGCGGGTATAGTCGCATCCGCCTTATGACCACTACCGCGCACCTGGACAAGCTCAACGCTCCGCAGCGCAAGGCGGTCACGCACGGCGAGCCGCTGCCGGACAAGGGCTACCGCGCCGGACCGCTGCTGATCGTGGCCGGGGCCGGCACCGGCAAGACCGACACGCTGGCGCACCGCGTCGCGCACCTGGTGATCAACGGCGTCGACCCGGCGCGCATTCTCATGCTCACCTTCACGCGCCGCGCCGCGCTCGAGATGCGCCGCCGCGCGCACGACATCACGCGCAAGGCGCTCGACGATGCGCTCGGGGGCGGGATCAGCCAGAGCATCTCGCAGCGCCTGTCGTGGGCGGGCACCTTCCACTCGATCGGCAACCGTCTGCTGCGCCACTATGCCGCGCACGTGCAGCTCGATCCGCATTTCAGCGTCATCGACCGCAGCGACGCCGCCGACCTCATGGACAGCCTGCGCCAGGAACTGGGGCTGGCCGGCAAGGAACAGCGCTTCCCGCGCAAGGAAACCTGCCTGCAGATCTACTCCAACCGCGTCAACACGCGCGCACCTCTCAAGGACGTGCTCGAGCAGCAGTACCCGTGGTGCGCGCAGTGGGAAGAGGAGCTGACGCGCCTGTACCGCGCCTACGTCGAGCAGAAGCAGCACGCGCACCTGCTCGACTACGACGACCTGCTGCTCTACTGGCACGCCATGATGGGCGAGGCGCGCCTCGCGCAGCACATCGGCGCGCACTTCGACCACGTGCTGGTCGATGAGTACCAGGACACGAACCGCCTGCAGGCCGAGATCCTGCACGCCCTGCGGCCCGACGGTTCCGGGCTCGCCGTGGTCGGCGATGACGCCCAGGCCATCTACTCGTTCCGCGCCGCCGCGGTCGAGAACATCCTCGGCTTCCCGGAGCGCTTCGATCCGCCCGCGGAAGTGGTGACGCTGGCGCAGAACTACCGCTCCACGCAGCAGGTGCTCGACGTCGCCAACGCCGTCATGGCCGAGGCGCCGCGCCAGCACCGCAAGTACCTGCTGTCGATCCGCGGCCAGGGCGCGCGGCCGCGCGTGGTGACGGTGGACGAGCTGCAGACGCAGGCGGAATACGTGTGCACCGAGGTGCTGAAGAAGCGCGAGGCGAACGTGGCGCTCAAGCGCCAGGCGGTGCTGTTCCGCAGCGCGAGCCACAGCGACATGCTGGAAGTGGAGCTGGCCAAGCGCAAGATCCCGTACGTCAAGTACGGTGGCCTGAAATTTCTCGAGGCCGCACACATCAAGGACCTGCTCGGGGTGCTGCGCTGGGCCGACAACCCGCGCAATGCGCTGGCCGCGTTCCGCACCCTGCAGCTGCTGCCCGGCATGGGTCCGGTGAACGCCCGCAGCGCCATCGAGCACCTCGAGGCCGGCGGCCACAGCTTCACGGCCCTGAAGACTTTCACCCCGCCGCAGACCGGCGAGATGGACTGGCGGCGGCTGGTCGACCTGCTGCAGGCCCTCGCCGATCCGCAGGCGCCCTGGCAGGGACAGGTGAATCAGGTGCGCGAGTGGTACCGTCCGCACTTCGAGCGCCTGTACGAGCAGTTCCACACGCGCCTGGGCGACCTCGATCAGCTCGAGATGCTGTCCGGGCAGTACCCCTCGCGCGAGCGTTTCGTCACCGAGCTGACCCTCGACCCGCCGCACGCCACCAGCGACCTGTCCGGCCGTCCGACCCTCGACGAGGACTACCTGGTGCTGTCCACCATCCATTCCGCCAAGGGCATGGAGTGGGACACGGTGTACCTGCTCAACGTGGTCGATGGCAGCTTCCCTTCCGAGTTCGCCACCGGCAAGGCGGAGCTCATCGAGGAGGAGCGGCGCCTGCTGTACGTGGCCCTCACGCGCGCGCAGAACGAGCTGGCGCTCGTCACGCCGCTGAAGTTCCACCTCACGCAGCAGTCGCGCACCGGCGATGCGCACCTGTACGGCGGGCGCAGCCGCTTCATGACCGACAAGGTGCACAAGACCCTCGATGCGGTCACCTTCCACAGCACCACGCTGGCGGGCGCGGAGTCCCTGCGGGAGGCGAGCGCGCCGGTTACGGTGGACGTGAGCGCGCGGCTGCGCGATATGTGGTGAGGCCCTAGCGGGCCGGCTTGACGAAGCGCAGCGTCGAGCGGTCACTCTCGCCGATGGCGGCGTACTTGTCGTGGTCCTTCGCCCCCAGGCGGTAACTGGGGGGCAGCGTCCACACTCCCTGCTCGTAGTCCTTGGTGTCCTTGGGGTTGGCGTTGATCTCGGACTTGGCCACCAGGCGGAAGCCCTGCGCCTCGATGAGGCGGATGGCGTATTCCTCGTTCACGTAGCCGCTCTTGGCGGTCAGGTCCTGCGTCACGTCCGGGTTGCCGCGGTGCTCGGTGACGCCGAGTATCCCGCCCGGCTTCAGGGCACGGTACAGGGTGCGGAAGGTCTGCTCGGCCGTGCCGCGCGACATCCAGTTATGGATGTTGCGGAACGTCAGCACCATGTCCAGGGTTCCCGGCGGCACCACGTCCGAGCCGTCGCTCGGCAGGGTGAGCACCTGCACGTGGTCGTAGATCGCGGGCGCGCCCGCCAGCTTGTCGTGGAATTCCGCGAGGCGCTCGGTGACGTACTTGCTGCCCGGGTCGGGGACGATGACGGCGGCGTAGTACTGGCCCTTGTCGTGCAGCAGCGGTGCCAGGATCTCGGTGTACCAGCCCGGCTCGGGCCATACCTCGAGCACCTTCATCTCCGGGCGGATGCCGAAGAACAGCAGCGTTTCCTTGGGGTGGCGGTAGACGTCACGCGCGCGGTTCGCCTCCGAGCGCTGCGCGCCGGCGAGGATACCGGTGAGCTGCTCGGCTGTGCTCTGGCGCGTGCTGCCGGCGGCGCACGCCCCCAGCAGCAATGCCACGCCGGCGGCGGCGGCCAGTTTGGGGTTGGCGAACATGTGCGATCCTCGTCCCAGTCCCGGCACATTACCTGAGGCGGGTCATAAAAAAACCCCGCACCGGGGCGGGGTCTTTTTGTCCGCTGCAGACCAGCGGTACGGTCAGCGACGGAACGGGCCGCCACCCTGGCGGGGGCGCTGGGGACGCTCCTGGGCCTCGTTGACGCGCAGCGGTCGGCCGGCCATCTGGAAGCCGTTCAGGGCCTGGATCGCCGTCTGGGCCTCCGCCTGCGGCATGTCGACGAAGCCGAAGCCGCGCGGTTTGCCGGTTTCCCGGTCGTTGATGAGCTTTACTGATTCAACTTTACCGTGACGCTCGAACAGGGCTTTGACGTCCTGTTCTGTGGCGGTGAAGGGCAGGTTGCCCACGTAAATCGTCGTCATCCGGTGGTCTCTCTTGGGAATGCGGACAGCGGCGAACGGCGAGCCCCGGTCGCATGTACCGCGTGAACGATCAAACAGGTCAGGGCTTCAAGGCACACGATCGGCAGTTTTTCAGTCAATGCGCAGCGCTTGGGCCGGCGGCCTGCACCTGCGTTCGCGCGCGGACGAGGGGCGCGGGGCGGGGAGCGGAGTCAACACGTTCTAACAAAGCGCACTCATCCACG
>Ga0070732_10001418_pt1 | contig 13110 bp, 12 predicted proteins | sample Coa_R1_5_FD_66449 | JGI IMG/M metagenome (GOLD analysis project Ga0070732, IMG submission 66449) | Surface soil microbial communities from Centralia Pennsylvania, which are recovering from an underground coalmine fire - Coalmine... | ecosystem: Environmental > Terrestrial > Soil > Unclassified ...
AAGAAATCGAAAGTCATGGCGCGCGAAGTGATGTTCACCACGGAAGGAATATTCTTCCGGTACACGGCGATATTGTTCTGCTCCTCGCTGTCGAGCGACTCCCCGCCCGCCGCCTCAGTGATTTCCACCCTTGCCGGATGGCTCAGCCAGTTCGAAGGATGCAGATCGCCGGCTGGCCAGTTCGAACGCCAGGTTGTGAAGTAAAAAAATCCGCCGGCAATGGCTACGGCCAGAAGCAAAGTTCGCACAAGTCTCATAAATCGCACGCTTTCCTTGCAGAACGAGAATGAAGGTTTCGGTTAAGACGCCCCCATCTACATGATTCTAAATAATACGTCGCAACTGCGGATACAACGACCAGTGGCGGAGCTTCTTCTGGATATATCAATTAGCTAATTTAACGTTTAAAGGCGATTCTAGCCCGGTTACTGTGTATCTGACCCCTTTGTCTATCCAAGTGCCAAATCGCGACTGGAGAGCTCCGGTGCGCATTCTACATGCATTCTAGATGAGGTTGACTCAGCGAACGGATGACTCCACGGCGCGAGGGCCGCACGACAAATCAATAACTTACAGAAAACATGCTACAAGCAAACGACTTAGCCGCTTATGCTTGGGCGCGCAACTTCGCCCACACCTTCCGCACCTGCTCGCGCGTCCCGTCGAGCGATCCGGAGTTGTCGATCGCGTGGTCGGCGGCCTTCAGTTTTTCTTCGTCGGGCAGTTGCGCGGCCATCCGGCGCATTACTTCCTTTCGGGCAGACTCCACATCCAGCTTGTGGCGTGCCGCAAAGCGCGCAATTTTCTGCTCGCTGCTGCAGGTGACGACAACCAGCTTGTCGAACTGACTGCGTGCGCCGGCTTCAAGAATCAGAGCGGCTTCGACCATCGCGACTGCGTGCGGATCGCGGCGGCCTTCGTCCCGCATCCACTCTTCCTGGCGGCGCAGCACCGCAGGATGCACGATGCGGTTCAATTCCTCAATTCGCGGAGAGCCCGCAGAGACCATCTCTGAGCCGGCGCTTGATCCGAAAGCCAGTTCGGCGAGCTTCGCCCGGTTCACGCTGCCATCCGCATTCAGGATTCCGCAGCCAAAGTGGCGCACGACTTCGCCGTAGACCGCTTCTCCCGGCTGCATCAGGGAATGCGCAATCTGGTCTGCTTGAACGAGATGCGCGCCCAGGGACACGAACATCTCTCCGACGACCGACTTGCCTGATGCGATACCTCCGGTGAGGCCGACTTTCAACATAAGTCTTCCAGAAACATTCTCACCACGAGAGACACCGAGGCGCGGAGAAAAAAACAAGCAAAGTGAGCTCTCCGTGTCTCAGCGCCTCTGTCTGGATTTTCATTCCGGGTAATCAAGCGCGAGAGAACTCCGGCACACCGCTGCCGCGCCGCATCCGCGCCGCCTTGAGCGTGTTGAACATCAGCATCGCGATCGTCAGCGGACCTACCCCGCCAGGCACCGGCGTGATTGCGCCCGCGACCTGCGCCACTTCCGGGTGCACATCGCCCACCAGCGTGGATCCTTTCGCGCGAAAAGCTTCTTCGCGCTTTCGATTGCCCGCGAATAGGCGCGCAAACTCCGCCGGATCAGTCACTTTGTTCATGCCGACGTCGATCACGGTCGCACCCGGCTTGACGAAATCACGAGTGATCACGCCGGCGCGGCCGATGGCCGCCACTAGAATATCCGCGCGCCGGCAAACTTCCGCCAAGTCTCTCGTTTTTGAATGACATACAGTGACCGTAGCATTGGCATTGATCAACAGCATCGCGACCGGCTTACCCACGATGTCGCTGCGTCCGACCACAACCGCCTCCTGGCCGGCGACCGCAATGTTGCTGCGCTTCAGAATTTCCATCACGCCGGCGGGAGTGCAGGGGACCAGTCCAGGACGCTGCGTGGAGAGAAAGCCGACGTTGACGGGATGAAATCCATCGACATCTTTGCCGGGATCGACGGCCATGAGGACTTTCTTTGCATCCACTTGCGTGGGGAGCGGAAGTTGCACCAGGATGCCGTCGATTTCATTGCGGCGGTTAAGATCGGCAATCAACCCAAGCAAGTCTTCCGTGGTCACCGAATCCGGCGGTGTGTGCTGCTCGCTGTAGACGCCAAGCTCCTCACAGGCTTTGACTTTGCTGCGGACATAGATCTCGGAGGCGGGATTATGCCCAGCCAAAACTACGGCAAGCCCGGGACGTACTCCAGCCGCGGACATGCTTTTGATGTCCGCCGCAAGTTCGCTACGGATATCGTTTGCGATTTTCGTTCCGTCAAGGATTCTGGCTGGCATGATTTGGCTTGCTGCATGGTTCCGGCAAAGAAAATCTTACACCGCAATGAAAACTGTAATCACGGTGATTGCGTCTTCTGCAACTGATCTCGCGCCCAGCGGGCGCTGTCGGCTACGATTTCGTCCTCATCCGAGGCCAGCTTCTCCAGAAGCGGCAAGAAGCGACGATCGGCGCTATTGCCCATGGCGATCACGGCATTGCGGCGCAGTCCCCCGCGCTTGGCGCGACGCAACGGCGAGCCGCGGAAAGTGCGCAGGAATTCCTCCTCATTCAGTTCCGCAAGCCAGTCGAGGGCCGGGTTCACCAGTTCGCGCCGAGGCTCCAATTCCGTGACTACTGACGTTGGCGCCTTGCGGTTCCAGGGACAAACATCCTGGCAAATATCGCAGCCGAAAACGTGGCGGCCAATGCCCTCGCGCATCTCTTCGGGAATCGCTCCCCGCTTCTCGATGGTGTGATAGGCGATGCACAGGTTCGAATCCAGCTGGTAAGGAGCGATCAACGCTTCGGTCGGGCAAGCTTCGATGCAGCGCGTGCAGGTGCCGCAGCGGTCGGGGGCGGGGAGGTCGGGCTCGAGCGCAAGCGAGGTGAGGATCACGCCCAGAAAAAGCCACGACCCATTTTTCTGGTTGATGATGCAGGTATTCTTCCCGATCCATCCGATGCCGGCGTACTTGGCATAAACGCGCTCCACGATGGCGCCGGTATCGACATACGAGCGGGTGATCAGCGTGTCCGATGACTCTTGCGTCGATGAGGCAGCAGCGCTGCGGAGCGCATTTTCCACCTGCTTCACTCGCTGCAGAACTGCCTTGTGATAATCCTGCCGGCTCCAGGCGTAGCGGGAAATCCACCCTCGGTTGGAGTCGCGGAATTCGGTCGAGTAGGGATAGTCGGCGTTGTAGTTAATGGCGCACACAACCACGCTTCGAGCCCAGGGCGCGACGTGCGCGAGCGAAGACCGCTTCAGTGATCCTTCTTCGGTGCGCGATTCGAGGTACTTCATTTCGCCCGCGCGTCCAGCGTCGATCCAGGCGGGGAAATGATTGAGTTCGGGAGAGTCGTTGGCGGGCGCGATGCCGCACAGGTCGAAGCCCACGTCCTGGGCGGCGCGCTTGATAACGGCGGCAATCTGGGCAAATCCAGTCACGTAATTTTTGGGTTCTCCCTTGATTGTACGCAATGGAAGACTGGCGAGCGGAAAGCGGTTGGTCAGCGAGAGCCTCGGTTGTGTTGGCGCAAGTGATGGCACGTGATCCCCACCCGTTCAAAGCTGCGACGGATCGGGCAACCTCAGTCGTGGGGGCGTAAAGGTGTGCTGCCCGCCTAGCCCGGCCACCGGGCTCCTCCAAGCCTGAATCCGGCCCGTCATGACAACTTGTTGACAATTGGCCAGGCTCAGAATGATAAATTTACCCGCAATCTGGGGCAGCGGATCCTGTTCGAGCTCTTGGCGCTGCATCGAATTCAAGGAGATCCTTATGAGAAGCGGATTGTGCATCAGCATGGTTCTGTTCTGTTCCTTCCTCTACGCGCAAAGCGGTGACAGCGCCAAAGTCAACAATACGACCACCAGTGAAGTTAATGAAGTTACCGGCACCGGGACTCTTCAATTCTTGCCGCTCTGGCTGGGAACCAATCAGCTGGGGAACTCTGTCATTTTCCAGGGGCCGGGCAGGAAGCTGGGTGTCGGCACCAAGTCGCCGACGGCGCAGTTAGATGTGCGTGCCGGCGCACGGGTGCGCGGCCTTTCGGTCCACGGAGGAAATGCTCCTGACGGTTCGAGCGGCAACGGCGCGGATGGCATGCAGGTGAGAGCCGGCGATGGTGACCCAACGTTCGACGGCGACTTCGGGGGCACGGGCCTGAATGTCACTGGCGGTAATGGAAGCGGCGGTGGCCCGGGAATCGTGGTGACTGGAGGTACTGGCATTCAGGGAGGCGGCGCCGGGGGTGTGTTCATCGGAGGGGACAGTCTGGGCGACGGGATCGACGTCTCCAAAGCGCCCGGCTGCAGCGGCGAGGGATGCATCGCAGGCAACTTCATGGGCGACGTGGTGGTCAGGGGCACGCTGACTGCTACCACCAAACACTTCAGAATCGACCACCCGCTCGATCCCGCGAATAAGTATTTGGTCCATGCCTCGGTCGAATCTTCCGAGATGAAGAACATTTATGACGGCATGGTTACGCTCGACAAAGCGGGTGAGGCTGTAGTGCAGCTTCCCAACTGGTTCGACGCGATGAATGGAAATGTCCGTTATCAGCTCACGGCGGTTGGCGCGCCCGGCCCCGGACTGTACATCGCCCAGAAGGTCTCCGGCAATCGCTTCAAGATCGCGGGCGGTACTGCTGGAGGAGAAGTCTCCTGGCAGATAACCGGAGTTCGGCAGGATGCCTATGCGAAAGCCAATCCGTTGGTACCCGAGCAGGAAAAGGGCGTCGATGAGCGCGGCTACTATCTGAATCCTGAGCTCTACGGCGCGCCGGAGGAGAAGAGCGTGGAATGGGCGCTGCATCCCGCACTCATGCGAGAACTGCAGGCGAGACGATCTGGACGCGACTCCGCAATTTCAGCGCAAGGCTCTGAAGGCAATGCGAGCCAAACGCTTGAAGGGAAGAACATCAGTGCGATTGGAGATGGGAACTGAGCTATTGCCACTAATGGGTGGGTAGTGCGCGCAAGTGTGGGCGATCTTGCCCCGGAAAAGGGACCTGGCTGGAGGCTCATTAAAGCCATTGGGGAGGTTGCTCGCGAGATCCCTTCGGCTAGCTCAAGGCACTCTCCCCCCGCCTGAAGAATGGCTACGGTCAGGATGGCGCACCCCAGTACGGACGCGGCCGAACTGGGGCCGCACCATGATTAAGGATCATCGAGCAACGCCCAAGTACATCGGGGCTTAGCCTGGTTGACTTTCTCTAAGTGGTATCCCTAACATGCGAGTCCAGAGTAGAAGGCGCGGCCTCGCGCGCTAAGACAGGCTCGTACTCTGCCTGTCGTTGTTCGAAATCAAAAGGGAAACCTCACATGCAACGACTCGCCGCGCTCTTAATTTTCTTTTCTCTGGGCTCGCTTTCGGCGGGACCCCAGCCGGATGCGGTCAGCCAAAGATTTGTCGGCGCCTGGAGGTTGGTGTCGATCGAGGGAAATCCGCCGGGCCGGCCGGGGACTTACGATCGGCCTACAGGTCTGATCATGTACGATTCCTCGGGTCAAATGTCCGTCCAAATCGTGTTGAAGGCAGATCGGAAGCCCTTTGCGCCCTATGCCAAGGGAATGCTCGATGCAACTCCAGAAGAAAAAGCGGCTGCCTTCGACAGCTATGGGGCATATTTCGGCACGTATGCCATCGATGCTAAGGCGGGAACAGTGACTCACCATTTGCAAGACAGCCTGGTTCCGGGACGGCGAGGCACGGACAACGTCCGCTGGTTCGAGTTCCAGGGGAATAACCGCCTCCTGCTGATCCCAGTTGAAGATGGAAAGGGCGGAGTGATCGCCCGCAAGGATGCGGCTTACAAACTTCTGTGGGAGCGCATCAAGTAGCTGGCGGCACGGGAACGTTTTGAGGGAAGGCCGGAGGGCCTTCTACGACACTCCCAGTTTCTTGACTTCTTCGTTGTAGTACTTGCGGTACAGGATGTCCCACTCCTGGGAGCCTTCGAGGATGGTGCGCTTCTGGCTTTCGATCTTCTGGCGGGCGGCGCCGTCGATTCTTTCTTCCTGATTGAGCAGATCTTCGAGAATCTTGCGGGTTTCCTGGCGGATGGTGTTGGGATCTTCGATGAATTCGACCTCATCCATCTGCTTGAGCACGTCGGCCACGGCCCGCGCCAGCACGTTCACTTTGTCGCGGCTCAGTCTCACAGCACCGCCTTATACTTGCGCACGAGTTCGCTTTTGACCTTGCGGAACATTTCCTGGTAGTTGGCGCCGGTTTTGTTCATTTCTTCGGAGTAGGCTTCGAGAATGACCCGCACCTCATCGTTGATGCGGTCTTCAAGCGAGAGCTCGTCGAACAGCGCGGAGTTGACTCGCTCGGTGACCGCGGGAACGGCCGAGGTCTCGATGAACTTGCCGGCAATCAGTTTCTTGGTGACTTCGCGGGCCAGATAGCCCACATATTCTCTCGAAAGAAGCATGTCGGGATCAGACAGCTGCGCTGGACGCTGGGATTAAGTTACAAAGTGTAGCACAGCAAACAGCGTGGCGACCCGCGCCGTGCCGGAGCGGGAGCTTCGTCAACGCGTTGCGAGCGAGAAAATTTAATTGCCCTCTGCGAAGCCTACGAACAGCGGAGGCCGGAAGGAATGGCATGAGTAGTCTCACTGCATTCGGACTTTTTGCTGTAACAGCGATGCTGGTCTGTTATGCATTCGAGAACCGCAGCTCATGGTTTGTGCTCGGTTTTGCTTTTGCCTGCCTACTGGGCTCGATCTACGGTTTTCTTCAGGGCGCGTGGCCCTTTGGCCTAATTGAAGGGGTTTGGTCGATTGTTGCAGCGCGCAAATGGTGGGTCACTCGTCAGAGAATTCCAAAGTAGACCCTGCTCACGTTGACCATGCTGGAAGCTTGCCCAGGATCGGCATACAATGCTCGTTTAGAGTTTGTCTATGTCTCCCATTCCTGACGATCTCGGCACCATTAAAGATGACATGGTGGCCTTCATCGAGGGCCACGGTATGCGCCGTTTCCACGGATTCGTGGATTACGACGAGGTGCAGTGCGTGATGTGGGAAATGGGGGGAAACCTGGATGGATGGAAAGATTTCGTAGAACTGGCGAAGACGGCGGGCGCGCCTTTTCTGACCATGCACTCCTGGATGCTGGAACGCGAGGAATTGGACGAACTGGTCCAGCGGCTGGCGAACTCTGAGTTCAGCGACGGGGACGATGTCGAGGACGCGCGCTGGCTCCGCGCTCACCTGGGCAAAGTTGGATATCTGCAACTGGGCTGGGCCTACCAGGGATCGATGTTTCTTTGTGAAGTCAGCGCGGACTGGTACGAACGCTATCAGCGCTTGCTGGAAGTCTCCGACGAATTCGGCGGCATCGCCATCGATGAACCTGATCAGGATGACGAGAGTTAATCGTGCGCTGGGAGTTTCGCTCAGGAGATCAGGCGCAGATTGCAGGGCTGGCCGAGGCCCTCACTGTTTCGGGCTTACCTTTGAATCGGCTGTCCAGCCGGGATAGTTCTGCCAAACATTATTTTCTAACGCTGGCGGGCTTGCTGGTTCGGCGCGGCATTACTGACGGCGAGGCCGCTGTGCGATATCTCGCGCCATCTCTTTCCCATCTCCATGCTCCCGAGCGACTGACCGGGATGAAAGCTGCGGTTGATCGGCTAGACGCGGCCATCGAGCGCAAAGAACCAATTCTCATCTACGGGGACTACGACGTGGATGGCACGATGGCAGTCATCATTTTGAAAACTGCCATTGAGCTGTGCGGGGGCACAGCAGACTTCCACGTACCGCATCGGATTCGCGAAGGCTACGACTTGCGCGATGACGTGATTGAACGCGCCGCGGAGGCCGGAATCCGGCTGATCATCAGCGTGGACATGGGCATTCGCGCTTTCGCTCCGGCGGAGACGGCGCGGCGAATGGGAGTCGACCTGATTGTCACTGATCATCACTTGCCGGGTCCGGATGGCGTACCCAGCGCGCTGGCGGTGATCAATCCCAATCAGGCGGGATGTGAGTATCCCTGCAAGCAGATTTGCGGAGCGGGAGTGGCGTTCAAACTGGCGCAGGGATTGATGCAGCGGCGGCTTACCGGAAAGGATCAATCGCGGTTGCTGCTGTCGTTCATGAAAGTGGTGGCGATTGCGACGGTTGCCGACGCGGTTCCGCTGACCGGCGAGAACCGCGTATTTGCCAGCCTGGGGCTGGATGCGCTGCGCAGGGCAGTGAATCCAGGGCTGCAGGCGCTGCTGGAAGTGGCGCAGATTTCTTCCAAGCGTCCGCCGACTTCGGGCGAGGTCGCATTCCGCATCGCACCGCGAATTAATGCGGCGGGACGCATGGATGTGGCTCGCGACGTGATCGAACTGTTCAGCGTGAAGGACGTGGGACGAGCGCGCGAGCTGGCCGCGAAACTCGATCAACTGAATGGCGAGCGGCAGGAAGAAGAAAAGCGGATTCTGCGTGCGGTCGAAGAGAAGTTCAGCGGCGATCCGGCTTTGTGCGATGCGTATTGCATCGTGATCGATGGGGACGGCTGGCATCGCGGGGTCATTGGCATCACGGCGACTCGGGTGGTCGAACGTTACAACCGTCCGGCGATCGTGATTTCGCGCGAAGGAGATGAGGCGTTTGGCTCCGGCCGTTCCATCCGGGCATTTCATTTGCTGGAAGCGATTGAATCGTGCAGTGATCTTTTCTCGCGCTTTGGCGGACATGCTCACGCTTGCGGCTTTGCCATGCCAGCGGCGAATGTCGGGGCACTTCGCGCCCAGCTGGATGCATTTGCCCGAGCGAGGCTGACTTTGGCGGATTTCGATCCCGTGCTCGAGGTGGATGCCGAGTTGCGCCTCGATGAGATAACGCCTGAGCTGTTCGAGGCTTTGCACCTGCTTGAGCCCTACGGCGCTGGGAATCCTGAGCCAGTGTTTTCAGCGTGCGGCGTGGAATTGACTGCTCCGCCGCGGATTTTGAAAGAGAAGCACGTCAAGCTGAAGCTGAGAGCGGGAGCATCGCATCCAGTATCAACTGGCGCTCCTCCACCGTGTGAATCCCCTCATCGCGGGGATACCAACGCGGCAGCTTCCGACGAAGAACCTTCGGTGGCGGCAATCCTGGCCACGGCCAGATGCCATCCCGATGGCGCCGCAATCCGCCGCAGCGAGAGGACTGCTGCCGAAGAAAGCCGCTCCGCGGGCAAGAATCTCGACACAGCCGCGACCGCGGAGCTGAAAACTGGGAACCGGGAACTGAGAACAGATTCCTGGCGAAAATCGATCGTCTTCGACGCCATGGGATGGCACATGGCCGAGCGTCTGCAACGGTCGCCGCTGATCGCCGGGAACACAGTCGACATTGCGTTCACCATCGGGCACAACGATCATCCGGAATATGGCGGTCTGGAACTATCGCTGCGGGACTTCCGAATGCTCTCGGGGCATTGATGACCTCTTGTCCTGCGCGGAGCGTTTCCTTTGCCCGCTGTAGGTTCGCTGCCGCCGTTCGTCGGCGTTGCGTCTTTCGGATCGTTTCCGTTGTTCCTACTCGTTGCGTAGAGCGATCATCGGGTCAATGGATGAGGCGCGCCACGCGGGCAGAGCCGCAGCAAGGACGATGACTGGCAGCACAATGGCGGTTACCGCGACATAGGTCAGCACGTCGGTGCCCTTCAATCCGAAGAGCATGGAGCTGAGCAGCCGGCTTGCGGCAATGGACAGCAGCACGCCCACCGTGATGCCCATCGCCGCCAACCTGACTGCGCCGCCCAGCACCAGACCCATGATGCTCGCAGGCTGTGCGCCCAGTGCCGAACGCAGGCCGAACTCTGACGTGCGCCGCGTGGTCAGGTAACTCATCACTGCGTACATGCCGGAGAGCGCCAGCAGCAGCGCCAAAACCGCGAAACTTGACGCGAGTGCCGTGCGGAAGCGCTGGGCGCTGATGGAATCGTTGACCAGTTCGCTCATCGTGGTGAACTTTGTGGCAACCTGAGGATTCATCTCACGAACCGTGTTCTGCACTGCCGGGATCAATGTCTCAGGATTGCCTGATGTGCGCACAACCACCTCAGCCTCATTGGCCATGAACGGATGCTGGCGCAGCGGCATGTATAGCTCCGGGCCCGGCTGCGCGGCCGGTGATTCTTGGCGCACATCGCCCACGACTCCCACAATAGTTGAACCTTTCATCGATTCCTGATCGAACCCGCAGATCACACGATGGCCAAGCGGGTCCTCGTGGGGAAAAACCTGGCGCGCCAGCGATTCGCTGATGATCACGACCTGCGGCCGATCGTACCAATCGCCGTCCATGAAATCCCGGCCTCGCAGCAGAGGAATGCCCATCGCCGAAAAATAACCGGGGCTAGCCAGGCGAAAGCCGGCCTGCGGCAGCTCGCGAAAATCGCCAGCGAACGAGTGCTTGCCTTCCACCGCGAAGTATCCTTCGGATCCGTATTGGCCGCTGGGCAAGCCCATTGCGCCCACTGCCGAGATGACGCCCGGGAGCCGGCGCAGGCGGGCGAATAGATCGTCCAAGAACGCGCCGGCCTGCACCGCCTCGGGCAGGGTTTTCGCGGGGACATGCGCGTAGGCCACCAAAATGCCTTCAGGTCGATAGCCCAGCTCCGCGCCATGCAGCGCGAGCATGGTACGGAATAGAAGGCCGGCGCTGATAGCCAGCATTAGCGAGAGCGCAATCTGCGCCACCACCAGCGAACTGCGCAGGCGTGACGGCCCACTGCCCAGCAATCCGCGCGTGCTGCCCTGCTTGAGCGCGTCCTGGAGATCAACGCGCGTGGCTTGCCACGCCGGCGCAATACCGAACAAAACGCTGGTCAAAAGCGATGCGGCGAGCGCGAATGCAAGAACTCGCCAGTCCAGCGTGATATCGCTGAGCAGCGCAGGGGGAACGAAGCGCGCACCTATCCCCAGCAACGCCTTTGTGCCCCATGCAGCAAGGCCAATGCCGATGAGCGCCGCCGCGATTCCGAGCACGCCGCTTTCGGCAAGCAATTGCGAGATCAGGGCGCTGCGGCCGGCGCCCAGCGCGGCACGCACGGCCAGCTCCCGCGATCGCGCCGTAGTTCGGGCCAACATCAGGTTGGCGACGTTGGCACAGGCGATCAGCATCACGAAACCTACCGCCCCCATCAGCAGGAACAAAGTAGAGCGCACGGGCGCAGCAAGCTGCTGCTGTACGGGGTGTAGGACGAATGTCTTGTCACGATTATCGTTTGGAAATATGGCGGCAAGGCGGTTCCCGATCGCCTGCATGCGCGCATTCGCGTCAGGCAACGATACGCCGGGCTTGAGCTTGGCGACAGCATGGTAGTTATAGGAGCTTCGGTTGTGATTCTCCGGCACGGGCGAAATGGCCACCCATACCTGCGCCCGCTCGGGAAAGTCGAACATCCCCGGCATGACGCCGACGATCTCGTATCGCTTGCCATCAATACCCAGCGTTTGGCGAAGTGCGGCCGAGGCAGAGCCGAAGTTACGCTGCGCAAATCCCAGTCCAACGACCGCGGCGCGGCCTGCGTCGTCACCTACAAACGTCCGCCCGGCAACCGGTGATATCGTGAAAACGTGGAAGAACTCCGGATCAACCAAGTACGCCGACACGAATTCAGCGGCTTTCATGAGCTGGACGCCCATTTCCCCGCCGTTCGAAAAGCTGAATGCCTCGAATGAATCTTGGTCGGCGCGCAGGTCTTCCAAGTCGCCGCCCGTGACCCTCCAGATCGCTCTTCCTTCATCCGTAAATTGCGTATTCACGGCAACGATGCGGTCAGCATCCGGATAACGCAGCGATTTCAACACTACTCCATTCACCACGGTGAACATTGCGGTGGTAACGCCAATCCCGAGGGCAAGAGTGATGATGGCGACTGCTGTAAAACCCGGGTTCTGACGCAGCATGCGAACGGCATAGCGAACATCGGCGGCAAGGGGCATACATTCTCCTCGGCAGCAGGATAGACGCGCGGTAGACGGTTTGGGTATTGCCTCCCCTAACTCAGTACGAAGGCTCACAGCTTTTGGTTTCATTCGGCGGCCCGGTGTGTCAGGGATAAGGTAGGCATCGCAAGGGACATGCAATTGGGGGCGGCGAATGATATGGGCCAGCCGGGACACTACCCTCTTCTGGAATACCCTGATTGTGACGGCGCTCCTCTCACTCTCTCCCTGGACTAAACTGAATCCAGATGCCGCTGCGAATCTATCGTCTACGGCGTTTGCTGGCGGCGATCACCGTGCTCTTCAGCCTGGTGGTCGCGGCGATGTATTTCTACGCCCGCTTGCGCGAGCGGAATTTTCTGAAGGAAGTGCCGGGCAAGATCGGATATGACATCAAGCAGACGGCGACGGGATTTCAGTTTTCTAAGTCCGACGGAGGGCGCACGCTGTTCACCATCCAGGCCAGCGACCTGAAGCAATTCAAACTCAACGGCAAGGCCCAGCTGCACAAGGTGAGCATAGTTCTGTATGGCCGCGATTCTTCCCGCTTCGATCAGATATACGGCGATGATTTCGCCTACGACCCGAAATCCGGCGATGTGAGCGCCAATGGGGAAGTGCAAATCGATCTGGAATCGAATCCAGCGGGCGCCAGCAGTCCTGACCAGGCGGTGCCGGTTGAAGTCAAGAATCCCATTCATCTGAAGACGCGCGACCTGGTGTTCAATCGCGAGAGCGGCAATGCTTCCACGGCGGCGAGGGTTGAGTTTCAAACGCCGCAGGCCTCAGGATGGGCGGTCGGAGTCACCTATTTCGGCCGCACCAACAAGCTGACGCTGGGTTCGGAAATCCACATCGTGCTGGCGGGAGCCGGTGGCTCTGTGATTGAAGCGGCGCATGGCGTCATCAACAGCCAGCCCCGGCAAGTGGTGTTAGAGCATCCGCGCATCGAGAAACAGGGCGGGACGCTGGAAACGCAGGAAGCCACATTGTTCCTGGGGCAAGACAATACTGTGCAACATATCCTCGCGACCGGAGATGTGATTGCCGAGGCGCGGCTAGACGCGACACCAAGCGTACGAGCGAAAACTCGCCGGCAGAAGTTGCAGAAGACGGCGGCTGCGACCGAGGGTGATTCGGAGACTTCAAAACCGAG
>Ga0070732_10001420_pt1 | contig 13108 bp, 8 predicted proteins | sample Coa_R1_5_FD_66449 | JGI IMG/M metagenome (GOLD analysis project Ga0070732, IMG submission 66449) | Surface soil microbial communities from Centralia Pennsylvania, which are recovering from an underground coalmine fire - Coalmine... | ecosystem: Environmental > Terrestrial > Soil > Unclassified ...
GGCCCTGGTCGGATTTCTGTATCGATCAATCTTGTGGAATCTCGTCGGCCAATGGTGGAGCGATCCGAATTTTTCCCACGGTTTCTTCGTGCCGATGTTTTCCGCTTTAGTGGTTTGGCGCGATCGGGAAAAGCTGAAGAAGATTCCAGTCCGGCAATCGTGGTGGGGGCTGCCCGTTGTTGTCGCGTCCCTCATGACTCTGGTCGTAGGTGTTCTGGGAGCAGAGCTCTTCCTTTCCCGGACGTCTTTGATCTTTCTGATCGGCGGGATGGTCATCTACTTTGCAGGATGGCCTTTTTTTCGGTCAGTGTTGTTTCCATGGCTCTTCTTGCTTCTGATGGTTCCGATCCCCAGCATCGTTTTCAATCAGATCACCCTGCCTCTGCAATTCTTTGCGTCGCAACTGGCGACAGACATTCTTCGCATGCTCGGCGTCCCTGTCCTTCGCGAAGGAAATATCATCATTCTGCCCAGTATGCCATTAGAGGTCGCCGAGGCGTGCAGCGGAGTCCGATCGCTCATGTCTCTCGGGACCATGGCAATCGTTTACGGGTACTTCGTCGATCGGAAGGTTTGGCGAAGAGTAATCCTAGCCTTGCTCGCGCTTCCGGTTGCAGTAACAGCTAATGCGATTCGCATCGTCGGTACGGGGCTTACCGTGCAGTACTGGGATCCGGACAAAGGGCAAGGATTCTTTCACGAGTTTTCTGGCTGGCTTATTTTTGTGGTTTCATTAGCGATGCTGCTCGGCTTGCATTCATTGCTGCGAACAATCGATCGGTCTAACAAGGCAACATGAAGACAAGTTTTCGTTTTTTGTTAATCGTATTGCTTTTGGCAGGGACGGGGGCATTCCTGCAAGCACGTCACAAGAGTGAAATCGTGCCCCAGGGCGAACCGGTGAAAAACTTTCCGATCCAAGTGGGTGATTGGACCGGCCATGAGCAAAGCATCGATGCTGAAGTGTTGAGCGTTCTTGGACCCGGGGATTTTCTTTCTCGCATCTACAGCCATGTCGGGCAGCCTTATATCGGCCTTTTCCTAGGATATTTCCCTTCACAGCGAACCGGAGATACGATTCACTCGCCGAAAAATTGCTTGCCGGGTTCAGGCTGGACACCGACGGAGTCATCGCGAATCATGCTTCCAGTTCCAAGCGGGGGAAGCATACCGGTAAATCGCTACATCATTCAGAAAGGTATGGAACGACAAGTCGTGATTTATTGGTACCAAGCTCATGGGCGGTCGGTCGACAGCGAGTATTGGGCGAGGTTTTATCTGGTGGCTGATGCCATTCGCATGAACCGCACTGACGCAGCCTTAGTCCGTATCGTCACGCCGATCGCGTCCGGGGAAAATCAACAGTCGGCCGAACTACGCGCAGTGCAGTTTGCGCAGCAGATCGCTCCCTCATTGAGCAAGTACGTGCCCCTCTGAGGTCCGGCGGGGTTCGTTGGATTTTGGACTATTGTGGTGAGTCCTCAGCTTTTGCGGGTGATGGGGTCGGTAATTGCTCGGGAGTAACAGCGGTGCTTAGGTGAACTGATGCCATCGGTGGTTTTTCTCAATTTCGAGAGGAAATACATGCGTGCCAGTCGTTTAGTTGCTTTTTTCTCGTTGTCCTTCATCGTGATGGCTTTTGTTGGTTGCAGCCGCGACCCCAATTTCAAGAAGCAGAAGTACCTGGAAAGCGGGAACCGTTACTTTGAAAAGGGGAAATACCGCGAAGCCGCCATTCAGTTCTCCAACGCGATCCAGGTCGACCCGAACTTCGCCAACGCCCATTACAAGTTGGCCCAAAGCTATGTGCAGATGCAAGCCTGGCCCAATGCATATCGCGAACTGCGGCGCACCGTTGACTTAGATCCAGACAATACCAAGGCACAGCTTGACCTGGGTGGCTTCCTGCTGGGTGCACACTCCTATGATGAAGCCCGAGCAACCATCGAGAAAATCCTGCAGAAAGATCCGAATAATGCCGATGCCCACATGCTGCTGGCGAGTCTGCACGGAGCGCAAGGTGAGCGCGATGCTGCTGTCCAGGAAGCCGGAAAAGCAATCGCGCTGGATTCGAAGCGACCGCAGTTTTATGTGCAGCTTGCCTCTCTCCAAAGTGGGAGCCACATAGATGCAGCCGAGACCAGCCTGAAAAAGGCATTGGAACTGGATCCTAAATTTGCTCCAGCCATGGAAGCTCTCGCCGTCGTTTATCAAAATACAGGACGCGGTGCTGACGCGGAGAAGCAGTTGAAGCAGGCCATCGAGGTGCAGCCGCAAAGCCTACTACCTCGCCAATATCTCGCAAGGTTCTATTACACGCAGAACCGAAAGGCAAACGCTGAGCAGGTCATGATCCAAGCGAAGAAGGATCTCGGTGATCAAGGAGGACCGTACCGGGTCCTGGGCGATTATTACGCGAGTACGGGCGATCTCAACAAGGCGACAGCAGAATTCGCATCCCTCACCAGAGAACATCCAAAGGATTTGAAGGTAAAAGAGAGCTATATCGAACTGCTGCTCTCCCAGAATAAGCGGGAGGAAGCCACCAAGCTCAACAATCAAATTCTAAAAGAGAATCCAAAGGAGACAGGCGCGCTTTTCATCCGTGGCCGGATCTTGAACATGGACGTAAAGTATGATGACGCGGCGAACACCTTGCAGGCCGCGCTGAAGTACGCCCCCGAAAATGCTTTCGGCCACTACCAGCTGGGCTTCGCACTCAGCCGGACGGGCGATCTAGGGAGAGCAGAACGGGAGTGGAGAGAAGCTGCGAAACTGGCGCCAGAGATGAATGAGGCACAATTGGCGCTCGCTCAACTCGCGCTTACCAAGGGTGATCACGACCTTCTACGCCAGACGGCGGAGCAGTTGGTCAAGAACTTGCCCTCGGACCCCCGCGGCTACATTCTGCGTGCCAACGCTGAGCTTTTCGCGAATCAGACAGCAGCAGCTGAAGCCGATATGAAGCAATCAATCACAGTCGCCCCGCAGAATTCCTTGGGATACTCAGCAATGGGCGGTTGGCTGGTAGGCCGCGGCAAATTGCAGGAGGCGCAGACCTACTTCGAACAAGCTCTCGATCGTGATCCGAACCAGCTCGAGGCTATGAATGGATTGATTGGAATCTTCGTTCGGCAAAAGCAAAGCACGAAAGCGATAGGGCGCCTTCAGCAAGGCATAGCCGAGTCACCCAACAACGACGCGTACTACACTCTATTAGGAGGGCTACAAGCGACTAACAAGGACTTGTCGGGAGCCGAAGCATCGTTGGAGAAAGCGGTTGCACTGAACAAGAACAATCTGGCTGCCTTTGCACTGCTCTCGAACGTTGAGTCGAACCAAGGATCCACTGATAAGGCGTTGGCGACCGCGTACAAATCGATTGAGGCAAACCCTAAGAGCGTCGTCCCGTACTTCCTTGCAGGCATGTTCGAAGAACATCGTGGCAATTGGCAGAATGCTGAAAAGTTTTACCAGCAAGCCTTGCAAGTGGAACCTAATTATGCACTTGCTGCCAACAATCTTGCCTACGGAATGATGCAGCACGGTGAAAACATTGATGTTGCTGTTTCGTTGGCACAAATTGCGCGACAAAAGATGCCGGAATCTCCCGACGTCGCGGACACATTGGCGTGGGCATACTACCAAAAGGGCGTCTATCGATTAGCTGCCGATCTGGCGCAAGAAGCTCTTAGGAAATCGCCGGACAATGCACTCTTTCATTACCATCTTGGGATGATTTATTGGAAGGACAACAATCCAGCACAGGCGAGAGCACACCTAGAACGCTCTCTCAAGCTTTCGCCTAATTCGTCAGAAGCAGATGGGGCTCGCAGCGCACTCGGCCAACTAGGATAGAACTGTGACGGCGTGTGAAAACCGATGCGGGCGTCGGGTCCGCCGTTTGCATGCCAGCCGTCTCATCCAGTCTTGGATAAAAAAAGGAAATCCGATTCCACTTCTATGACTCCTGTGTAACCCTCAGCGTCGCGGCTCATTGTTATTCCGCGTCATTTGTATAACTTACAACTCCATCCGAAATGGCAGATCACGTGCACGTATAGCTCGGACCTTCGATTTTGAAGGGAGGAGAATTCATGCGTGCGAAGTGGTTTGTTCTAGCTGCAGCGTTGGTGTTGGCATTCGGCCAGCTTGCGGTTGCAGGCAGCTCAAATCCGGAGCTCAAAATCGTTAGTGGGGGGACTACCCTGATCGTGACCCCGCTCGTGCTAAATAGCGGTCAGGTTGTCTACTCTAATCCAAATTTCAACGGGTGGGACATAAGCGTTGTGTTTGGGGCGAGCAACTCACCGAACCTTAGCGGACCGCCCGGACAGTTTGGGCTTGATATCACTTCACTAACCGCGACGTGCAGCGGCGGTGGGGCTTGCTCTGCGAACCCTCTCGACCTGTTTCTAAGTGACGTGAATTTCACGCAGGCGGTGGGTGCGAATGGACTTGTGAATAGTTACAGCACCACGAGTGGTGTCGGTTCAACTACGCAAACTCTCTTCCTGGATACCGGCAATTCGTTTTTCGGCGGAGTGGCGTGCAGCACCGTCGGTCCGCTGACTGGAGCGACGGGTGGGTCCATTGCGGGAGGCTGTGGAGCTGCGGGTCCTTCGGCTTACTCCCTCACGCTTGAAGATATTTTCAGCGCCAACGCTAGTGGAGTGGGTAGCTTCAGTGCTGACGGGAACGTTTCTGCGGTGCCTGAACCGGCATCGCTCTCGTTGTTTGGAACGGGGCTGCTCGCATTGGGTGGCGCTGTGCGCAAGAAACTGATGGCTTAATCAACCTGAGAAACTCCTTCCTGCGGAGATTTGAGGACTCCCCCGCCTCCGATCTCCTCAAAGGCAGGATCACTCGAACAGTGTGCCTTGGTTCAGTTCAACTTAGTTACCGCTGCGTTGCGCGCAGCATTTTGCATTTAAACGGACGTCGGTTACCGTCTCAACTTTCCCCCGGCTTACTTAAGTAACGCGCAATGAGTCTGGAAGCAATTGGAATCTGAAATGCACAGTGTCATTTGCGAATCGGTCTGTTCTCCTTCCCCCAAGAGAGAGAGAGAGTAAAAATGCGCTACGTCGTACGTCTTCCCCTCATCGCAGCCGCAGTAATCTTGGCGGTTTGCGTGTGCACATCAACAAGCTATGCTGACGAGAGTGTTACCGTCACTGGCTGTGGGACTAACTGCGGACAGATAAATGGTAGTCCAGGGTACAGCTTCACAGCCAACCTTGTGGGAAATACCGCTGCGGGCAACCTAAGCGGAACACAAACCTACACCCTCACGTATACAATCCAGAACCTCGACACAACCAATACCGCGCAGAATGCATACGTCGGGAGCTGGTCTCTCACCCTGTTTAACGGCAATACCAACGATACCGCGGTGTCGGTAGGCAACCTAACCGTAAACGGGGTCACCAACCCCAATTACTTTGCCGCGGATGGAAAGACCAACAACGGGAGTAATGGGTGCAATTCGAACGTTAACGGGGCCGTATGCGTCTCGCCAAACCTCCCTACCAATACGGCGAACGAGGTGGTGATTGGACAAGGTGGAACGGTTACATTTCAGCTAACCATCACTGTTGACACAAACAATTGTACTACTCACGGTGGTGTGGGTTGTCAACTGCTGCTTGGCCCCAGCTGGGATTTCTTGTCTAACGGCAGTTGCATCAGCAACCCAAACGGAAATTGTTATGCTCTGAGCAACTATGGAAGTGGCGCACCGATAGTGCCCGAGCCCTCCAGCTTGGCGCTATTTGGGTCCGGACTCTTGGCGCTAGGTACCATGGTCCGACGCAGATTTCCTCGCAGTCAGACGACTGACACGGGGGAGTCAGCTCCGCGCGAATAGGTGATCGTCGCTTGGAGGTTATGTGTTTTGCGACATTGATCTGGAGCCTGGCCGTAAGGTCAGGCTTTCTTATTGTGCGACGGCGGAGATCTTTGTTCTATAACTGAACGCACACGATTTTTCATCTATCAGTTGATGGCGAAACGCTGTATTCTGGTCAAGAACTACTTCCCCTTATATTCTCTTTCTTTGCAAAGGAATTCCCTTGTATAGCATCTTGGCTCGTCTTTCGCTGATTGTGCTTCTGATCGCGTCATTGAGCTGCAATCGAGACCCAAACGTAAGAAAACAGAAGTATTTTGAGAGTGGCAATCGTTATTTCGAGAAGGGACAGTACTCTGAGGCGATAATCCAATTTTCGAACGCAGTTCAGATAGATCCGAGCTATGCGGCGGCGCATTTCAAGCTCGCCGAGGGCTATTTGAAAATGCAGCGCTGGCAGGACGCGTACGGTGAGCTCCAGCGTGCGATTGATCTTGATCCCGGCAATAACAGAGCACGTCTTGATCTTGGGCTTATCCTCGTTGCCGCCCAGTCCTTTGACAAAGTCGAGTCCATTGCGGCTGAGATGCTTGAAAAGGAGCCTAATAGCGCGGACGCCCATCTCCTTCTCTCGGAGGAGAACCAGGCCCGAGGAAAGTCGGATACTGCCTTTCAGGAAATAAACAAAGCTATCCTCCTCGACCCTCGCAGGCCACAGTATTACGTGCAGCTTGCTACCCTGCAGTCCGCGACCGGGAAAATGGATGCCGCGGAGATCACGTTCAAAAAGGCACTGGAAGTAGATCCGAAGTTCACCCCCGCTGTTCAAGATCTCGCCTCTCTTTATGAGATGACTGGCCGGTGGACTGATGCCGAAAAACAGCGGCGACAAGCAATCGAAGTTGAACCGGGGAGTGTACAACCCCGCATGGATTTGGCGCGTTTGTACTACACCCAGCAGCGCAAGGCTGAAGCCGAGCAGGTAATGATTCAGGCCAAGAAGGCCTTGGGCGGAGAAGGAAATCTCTATCGAGTTTTGGGCGACTATTACAACAATATCGGAGAAGCCGACAAAGCCCTGGAGGAATTCGCCCAAGTTTCGAAGGACCACCCGAAGGATCTCGTAACCAGAGAGGACTACATCCGATTGCTGCTGTCACACAACAGGGTGGAAGAAGCTACGAAGCAAACCGCTGCAATTCTGCAAGCGAATCCGAACGACACAGGCGCGCAAATGATTCGCGGGGAAATCCTAAACTCGCAAGGCAAATTCGATGAGGCCGCGCGAGTTTTGGAGGGCGCCCTCAAGAACGCCCCAGAACATGCATATGGCCACTACCAACTGGGACTGGCGCTTAGCAAGACCGGGGATATGGGTCGTGCTGAACAAGAATGGCGTCAGGCTGTGAGGCTGGCCCCCCGGATAAATGAGGCCGAGCTGGCTTTAGCCCAGGTTGCGCTTAGCAAACATGATCGCGATCTTCTCAGCCAGACCGCCGAACAGCTGATAAGAAATATGCCGACTGATCCCCGCGGGTACATTTTGCGCGCGGAGGCTGAATTTGCTGCGAAACAGGAGGCTGCGGGTGGAGAGGACCTCAAGAAAGCGATCCAGGTCGCGCCGCAAGGTCCTTTGGGCTATTCCTCGATGGGAGGATGGTTAGCCAGGCGTGGCAAGCTCCAGGACGCGCAGCAATACTACGAACAAGCTCTCGACCGTGATCCAAACCAATTCGATTCTTTGAACGGATTGGTTTCCATCTTGATTCGTCAAAAACAGTATGCGAAGGCGTTGGACAGGGTTCAGCAGCATGTGGCTAAAGCACCCGAAAACGACGCCTTTTACACTCTCCTTGCCAATCTACAGATGACGACGAAGGACCTGTCTGGAGCCGAGGCGTCGCTGCAAAAGGCGATTGCGTTGAATAAAAACAATCTCGCTGCGTTTGTACTTTTGGCCAACGTTGAGATGGCCTTGGGCTCTGCCGATAAGGCGCTCGCCACGGCACGCAAGTCTATTGAGGACAATCCAAAGAGCGTAGTTGGCTACTTCGTTGCCGGATTGCTTGAGGAATTTCACGGTAATTGGCAGAGGGCGGAAGCGCTCTATCAACAGGCGCTTCAGGTAGAACCAAATTACCCGCCTGCCGCCAATAATCTTGCCTATGGAATGCTGCAGCACGGCGAGAACACCGATGTGGCTCTCTCCTTCGCTCAAATCGCACGCCAAAAGATGCCGGATTCGCCCAACGCTGCTGATACCTTGGCATGGGCTTATTACGAAAAGGGTATCTACGGCCTCGCCACCAACCTGTTGCAAGAAGCTCTGCAAAAGTCGCCAGACAATGCGACCTACCATTACCACATCGGAATGGTCTATGAAAAACAGAACAACACGGCAGAGGCGAAGAAACATTTGCAACGGGCGCTGCAGATCAATCCAAAATTCCCTCAGGCGGACGAGATTCGCAAAACGCTGAACCAGATTAGCTAGCGAGAAACGGGCGCCCAGGCTACAGGTAGCGACTGAAACGGAAATCCGATTTCACTTTCAGCGTTCGTGTGCAACGGTTTGTGCAGTCGCTCAAAGCGCTGATTTATTAGCCTCTTCTACTGCAGCAACTTGCAGATTGCTGGGAAACCAACCCGACCACTCTCGGTCGGACTTTTTGTGTTTGGCGTTGAAGTGATCCTGCGTTGACGAGATCCCAAAAGGGCTGAACCAGATTGGCTAGGCGCGACAGACTTCGCTCTGAGTTTGAGCCCTGGTCACGAATTATGCCTGTATAGGGTGAAATTCCTCGCGAAATCGACAAAAAATGGCACCATCGGGCTAGAATTCTTCACGCATGGGCTATTTACGAATCCTCCCAATAACGGTAAAGTTATTCCACAATTAAGCAGCGTTGTGGACGAGTTCAGGATACTCGCCTCAAAACAAGAATGATGACTTTACACTTGAAACATACGTCCCCCAAATTTTCAAGTCCAGCACCACCGGTTTTATCTCCAAGGCAAGGAACGTGCGAACCAGTAGTCGGACCAAGGGAAGCAGCAACTACTGATGTTCCGGCCCCGAATCGAAACGGATAGCAACTCCAGGTTCGATTAACCGAATTGCAATAACCCCTGGATGGTGATGCGGGAGTAGTGTCTCAAATGCACATTTACGAATTTATCCCTAAGGTAGGTAATTCTAATGCTCAGTACAAATCAGGTTCTGGTGATAGCCAGCGAACCCAATCTGCTCAGCCACGTGTACTCCAGCTTCGAGGGCTGCCAGATTACGACGGTTGCCACTGACAACGATGCCATCGAGAAGCTCAGTACAGGTCTGAATCCCAACTTGGTGTTCCTGGAACTTTGCCCTGCAGCAGCGTGTAATGGCTTGCACACGCTGGTGCGGCTCAAGCAGACTTATCCGCACATCAAAGTGATCGCGATTTCTAATAGTGATGACACACGCCAGGCAGTCGAGGCAATGCGGCTGGGTGCACAAGAATGCCTGGTGACACCATTCGCCAAAAGTGAATTCGAAACCGTTGTGGCCCGTTGCTTGGGGCCGGTCCGTCCTATGGCGGCTAAGAATCGGGGCGAGATCGAGGATGTCGGCGAAGGTCGGTTCCTAGTGACCTCCTGTCCGGCTATGTCCAAGATCCGTTCCTATTGCGGGTTTGTGGCCAAGGTAGACTCGCCCGTCTTGATTTTGGGTGAGAGCGGCACTGGCAAAGAAGTGGTCGCTCGCCTGATTCACAAGATCTCCTCACGCGCGCAGCGTCCTTTTCTCAAGGTGAACTGTGCGGCGATGCCGGCAGACTTGCTGGAGAGCGAGTTATTCGGTTACGAGCCCGGCGCTTTTACCGGCGCGACGCATGCGAAGCCGGGAAAGTTCGAGCAGGCAGACCGCGGAACCATTCTGCTCGATGAAATCGGCGAAATGCCGACGAACCTGCAGGCGAAGCTACTGCATGTTTTACAGGATCAGCAATTCTCAAGATTGGGCGGCCGTACCGCCATCAAAGTAGATGTCCGGATCCTCGCGGCAACCAACATCGATATTCAGGAGGCGCTCGCCACTCACAAACTGCGCGAGGACCTCTATTACCGTCTGAATGCCTTTGTGGTGCCCATGCCGCCTTTGCGTGAGCGCAAAGGTGAGATTGGTCTCCTGCTCGAGTACTTCACCAGCCAACAGGCAAAGCAGTGGAATATCGAGCCCATTGTCGTGAGTCCTGCTGTTCTGGACGCGTGCCAACGGTATCCATGGCCGGGAAACGTGCGCGAACTTGAGAACTTTGCAAAACGATTGTTGGTTTTGCGCGACGAGCAGCTTGCCATCGCCGAGCTCAGCACATCCAGCAGCAAGCGTTCCATGACGGCCAGCCCTCACAATGGCAACAGCGCGGTTTTCGCTCCGGCGCGGGTATATTCCATGCCTGATCAGGGGATTGCAAACCTGAAGTCGGTCGCGCGTTCGGCGATGGGCGAGGCTGAGGCCATTGCGATTGCTCAGGCATTGAACTGCACACGTTGGAACCGGAAACGTGCTGCTGAGCTGCTCGACATCAGCTACAAGGCCCTGCTTTACAAAATTAAGCAATATGACCTGGAGCGCCCATTGAGTGCTTCGGCTAACTAGCTTTATCCCTCGTTTGGCAGTGGGGGCAGATGCACCAGAGTATCAGCACTCCCTGCCCAATCAGAAAAAGAACCGGGTCCCAGGTGCAAATAGTGAAGGTGAACGCGAAGGAAATCTGGCGTGCAAGATAACATGCAAAATCGTGGAGCAGTTCCCTGCAGCCGCTCCATTGGGACTTTGGAAAAGCCAGTGGACCCGCAGCTCGCAGCACACCTGGAACGCTTCCGTCGTCTGCTCGGACCATGGACGGAGCCGATCTTGCTCGCGTACGGAAAATACGCACGTGCGCCAGAACAGGCGGCTTTCGAAAGCCTGTTAAAAGTGTGTTGTGAAGCTGCACGGCAGATTGCACAGGCCAATGGTGCTGCCCTAGCCGCACTCAGCCGAGCGGAATTCACCTATCGAATGAATGTGGGGGAAGACGCTCCCCCCGTCGGTGCGCGCGTGGCTTTCGAATCTGGGTTCCCCGGTGCTTGCCTCAAGTCGCGCCAGGCATTTCTCAGCAATCATGTATCGATGGACCTACGTGTCGATCCGGCTGTTCGTCAGCGCGGCATAAAGTCGCTGATTGCTGTTCCTATGGTTAAAAAAGGCGAAGTGGTCGGATTTTTTGCAGTGGTTTCCCGAGATGAGAATCATTTCACCGTAAGCCACGTCGTCTCTCTGCAGTTCATCGCTGGCTTGGTCGGAGGCCTACTGTCTGATTTGCGGCCAGCAAACGGCAACACATCAACCGCCGATTCGAGAGAACGTCGTGCCAGCGCCGAGCCTCCGCGCAAGAACGAAAGCGAACCGCCGAGCTCTCCGGTGTCTTCGAACTCTAGACCAGCGATCAAGGAGAAAATAGCCAACGTCGTCTCTTCTGTCAGTTCGATCGCAATCCCCGCATCGGAGACGCCAGCAGGGCAAGGACGGTCAGAGCCTCAGCCAGCAGCGTCAGCCAATTCTTCCGCGAAATCCATTCCAGCAACTCCGGCGTCGCCCAAGGCCAGTGAACCACTTCCCGGAATTACATCCGGAGCGGCAACGCTGCCAACGGAGCGGCGGTCCCGGGCGCGCACCTTGGTCGATTGCCTCGCCTATGTCAGTCTTGGAGAAGAAAACGGTGGAATTCTGCTTGACATCAATGATGCCGGATTTTGCATGCAGACCGCATTACCACTCGATCCCGGAACTGGGCGTCAGCGGCGGGCGCGGCTCACGGGGAACGGAGATTTCGAAGCGGACTGTGAGTTGATATGGGAGCAGGCCAGACAAGCCGGCTTCCGTTTTCTCAATCTGTCAGCTGAGATGCGTTTAAAGCTGCAGCCGTGGATTGCTGCCAATGGAATCGCCCCGTTATCGGAACCATGCACGATTCCGCAGCCTGAGCGTACCCAGACGGCCGCTGCAGTACTAGCCAAGTTGGACGAATTGCGGTCAATGTAGAGTTCGTCGCTTATGTCGACGGGATAGGAACACTCAACGAGCAAAGTTTCATTCTTGCCACCGGGCGGGTGAACTTGACTTCCAGGTTCCGACGGGGCTCGCCTACGTGAATACGATCGTCCTGGCAGAAGCGGATCAGCAGCATGATTCCCTGCTCCAGCATGCGATCCCAACTCTCGTTGCCGGAAAACCTGACCATGTTTTCATGCCGGGCTGGTGCCCACGGCGTACTCTTCGACGTCCCATCGTTCGCGTCGCTTCCATTGGCAGCAATGTAATGGAGATCCAGTTCGCGGCCTTGCTCGCTAAATCGCACCCCTTCATGCAAGATCTTCCAAATTACACGGCAGAGCCGATGGGCAACGGCCCAGATGGCGGACTGATAACCTAGGCGGGCATACGCCGGAATACGTGAAGTCGCCAACGCGTGAGCGTATTGCCGGAATGGCAGGATGCATTCCCTCTGGTTGGCATATGCGTTCGGTTTCGATCCCAAAGACAACGGCAGATTGGCCCGGGAAGCAGTAGAAACCCTTGTTTCCCCTATTGTGCGGCTGGTCACAGTAGTTCGTGACATCCGTCACATAGCCCACTCCGTTCTCAGCCTATTCTCCCATCTACTGCTCGCCGACGGGGTGCCTTTTATGCCCGACGACACGGCTTCCGCTAATCTGCATCACATCCTCGAACATCGGAGTAAGAAAGCCCACAAGCAAAGATCGACCGTGCTGTTCCGGCGCGGAGAGCAGGCTTCAGGCATGTTTGTCGTTCTCAGCGGCAAGGTGAGTTTAGACCTTGGGGTCGATTCGGCTCTCTGTCGTACTTACGGACCGGGCGCGTTAATCGGCTTGCCGTCGACACTGAGCCGACAAAACTACAGCATGACTGCTACCGTGACAGAGGACGCCGAACTCGGCTTTTGGAGTCCTGACGCATTGGATTCTTTATTGCGCCAGCGTCCTGACCTCTGCCAACTGCTCCTGGCGATCCTAGGAATGAAGGTCGCAGAGGGTCATGAAATGGAGAGGGCGTCACTCATCAGAGAAAAGCAGCCACCAAGTGATGCGGACCGACAGACACGCTGAGCGAACTGTGCAATGCTCGAACCAAAAAAGGAGACCTGAGATGCCGCGAATGGAAGTTCAATTCGAGAATTTAGAGAGCGCTCATGAGTTTGTGGCCCTGCTGGC
>Ga0070732_10001422_pt1 | contig 13096 bp, 23 predicted proteins | sample Coa_R1_5_FD_66449 | JGI IMG/M metagenome (GOLD analysis project Ga0070732, IMG submission 66449) | Surface soil microbial communities from Centralia Pennsylvania, which are recovering from an underground coalmine fire - Coalmine... | ecosystem: Environmental > Terrestrial > Soil > Unclassified ...
CTATGCTGCGGATTGTTACCGTGCCGTGCCACAGGCGCTCCGTCCAGGCGGGTGCGTGGCGTTGCAGGCGGGCTTGTCAGGGCGTGCGGAGCCCAGGAGGTACAGACGGGTGCGGCTAGGTGCGTGGCGTTAGGAGGGGAATGGGAGCGTCAGAGCAGGTGGAGCGGCAGATCCACAGCTAGCGCAAGTGGTGAGTCTGAGGGTCGGAGCGACTTACAGTCGCGCTCGGCTCCGATCCCAGACCTCCCCCTATAGCCGTCCAGCTTGTGGATAACTGAGTGCTTATACTGGACATCGCGCCCTTACGCGCTGCTTGCCTGGCCGTCTAGGGGCATCGGGGGAGCCGTGCCATACCTGTGGACAAGCTGGGGACGGCTCCCCTTCATAGCTCTGGGGCCGTGGTGCTAACGCACGCTCGTAACCGATGCTGTACGCGGAGGGCAGGTACCCACGTGGTCTGCACGCGTCTTCTGCGATGCGCCGCGTTCGAGCAGAACGCGGATCTGACGCCGCGCACTACTCCTTGTAAGTGGATAGCGAATCGGCTCGTGGTAACGCTCCGCGAGCGCGCAGAGTGCCTCAAGCTGCGCCTGCGTTGGATCTAGGTCAGGCCGCACGCTAGACGAGACGTAGGCCACTCTCGCCACGAGCCGCCGTCACGTCGCCAGACGCGATACGCGGCCCATAGTTGATCAGCGGGTGATGCGTCCTCCGGCCGTCCGAGTCCTCCCACACTTCGCCATGTTGATAGGAGAAACTGGAACCGTCCCCCATAGGGCGGATCGTATAGGTGCCAATCAGACGACTCATGCGCTCCGATGCACCGGGCACCCGTCTGCCACCACGCCGGCGGAGTAGGAAAACGATGAGCAGCGAGAGCGCCCACAGCGCTTGACCAACCGCAACACCAACAACAAACCACAACACCGAGCCGGACACCTATGCCTCAGCCCTCGTCGTCGCTGACAGGGCGATCAGGTCGGCACGCGCCTCCCTGACGGTCTTACGGGTGGGGCCGTGCTCGCCGTCGTCTCGTTCCAGCCGGTAGCCGACGACGCGGGACACGTCCACGCCGAACTCGGGCGAGTAGGAGCGGATGCGTACCGGCTTCACGCGGACGTGCTGCGCGGTCATCGGCGCACCGTCGTGTAGCAGCCGCACGCCTGACAGATGAGCGAGTCGGGCGGCAGAAGGTCGTTGCAGCGCGGGCAGGCGACGAGCAGGTCTGACATAAGAAGGTCAACGCTACGCGCGGTCTGCGCGCGCCAGCCAAGCGGCATCCGCAGAGTCTCCACAGTGGTCTGTGGATTCTGTGGACGAGTAGTCACACATCCTCCGCATTCCAACGCGCACACTCCTCCTCGACCCACGCGCGCATCTCGGCCGTCGTGCGGGTGTAGTAAACGGTCGGGCGAATGCGCTTTTTAGGTACAGATCTGCACCGGAACCGCCGCACGTCTCGGTGGCAGTAGAAGCGATCACGAATGATCGACACGGCCGGCATATACTCGCCGTGCGTCCTTAGCTCGTCGTAGTGCCTAACGTAAAAGCGCGGCTCATAGGCGTCCATCTACCGCGCGATCTCCCACGCGATGAGCGCGGCTAGCCCCCAAGCGGCGAGACACCACGCGACGATCAGGGCGAGCACGATCGGGCGGACGTTGCGGAGTGCGCGCGGCGGCGCGGCGTCCCATCTAGCGGCCACGGAACGCCTCCAAGCTCCCGAGCGGAAGCGGGATCGGCTGCGCCTGCTCCACCAGAATCTGCGACGCGGACAGGAGGTCGCACGCCTTCACGAACGCGGCGCTCTCAAGCGCGCCCGTGATCTCAAGCTCGCGGACGATCGCCAGAGCATCATCGAGGATCCCTTCGACCTGCTCGCGCGTGTAGATCCGTACAGCGGTGACGCCGGCCACGCGGCTAGTGCCCCAGCACGGTCGGCCCCGACATCGCCCCGAACTCGACAGGGTTCGCGCGCAAACCGGCGGTGACGCCCCACGGCTCTACGAGGATCTTGCGGTGAGGCATCCGGCCGAAGTTCGGGTTCTCGCGCCCGTCAGGAAGAATGCGCGGCTCCTGCCACTCATCAACCTCGTCGGTCGCGCCGGCGGGCTCCTCCAACTCGTGGAGCGTGCCGAGGTCGGTCGGAACCCCGTTCGATGCCTGCGTCGGGGGCGGCGGGGGAAGGTAGCCGTACCCCTTGCACTCCGGGCAGGTGACCGTCCGGTGCGAGCCGACGTGCGAGCCGGTCGAGACCTTGCCTTCGCCGTCGCAGAACTCGCAGGCGTGGTGCCGAGGAGACTGCTTGTACTCGACTTCGCGCGAGAAGCCGAGGAATTGCAGCGCGGCCTGCTTCAAGTCCTCCGGGTACTGGCCCGCGTCGTTGATGTCCACGAACCCCTTGTGACTGTCGAAGCAGAGCGGGCAGTCGAGCAGGTTCGGCGCGTACGGCCCCCACAGTTCCAAGACGGCGGCGCGGTAGTTCTTCCACCGCTGCTCGCTCTTTTTCATGGCCGTATTCGCCTGCTCCTGCGAGATCGCCCCCTCAGCGGGCTCCTGCGGCTCGCCTGCGGGCTGCTCCGGCTCCTCGGGCTCCTCCGGCGTCTCGTCGCCTTGCTCGGGCTCGTCGCCCGTCTCCGGCTCCGTCAGGGGCTCTTGGTGCTGCTCCTGCTCCTGCTCGCTCATCTACCTCTCCCTTGCGAGTCGTGCTCGCTTGTAGGCCGCTCCGACCTGTCCCCACTGGACGCCCCAGGCGTGGCGGCGCGCCTGCTCGCGGGGTGACGGCAGACGACGGCGGCCACGGGATGACGGCAGTCGTTCCGTGGTTAGCCCCGCAAGGGTGTCGTCTGCCGTCATCACGCCTCGAAGATACGCCCCGACGCTCGTCACGTCAAGCGCCGGGGCGTCATGGCGTGGATCCCGTATCCGGGGTCATGGGCGATCACCCCCTCCCGTGGAGTAGGATCGACGCGACCGTGGCCGCACCGAAGATGGGCGTCGGAGCGGTGTCTCTAAAGGATGGCATCCTTGTCGGTAAGAGCTGGCAATCGCCCCGCAGCCGGCCGCCACGGTCATTCCGCCAGGAACGTGGCCGCGTCGTCGGGCGAGTAGCCCCGGTCGAGGAGCTGCGTCGTCGCCCACGCCGTGTCCTTGCCGGGCTGCCCTATCGCCTTCTTGACCTGGGCAGGGCTCAACTGCTTCCGCACCAATGCCCGTACCTCATTCCAGGCAGTCAGAATCTCCGACTGCGCCGCCGCGTCGATCCCGAGAAGCTGGAAGATCGGCTGCACGTCGGCGGCAGTCGACTCCTGGGCGATGTAGCTCGTCTGCGCCTCCGTCCACGCCTTCGTATGCGCTTTTTTGACGTTCGGGTCGGTCGTCGCCGTCGTCGTGCCGAACCACGCCGTCACAACCTTGTCTACCAGGTCGGGAGGCCACCCGATGTCGAGGAGCGTCTGCTTCGTCGTCGGCTCGTCCAACTCGCCTCCGGTGGCGAGCGAGCGGAGCACGAACGCGGACGGGTAGCTGTACCGGTTCGCGTAGGCCAGCCCGGCGTACTCGGGCCTGATCGCCGAGCGCCGGATCGCGTCCTGATACGGCTCCGGCACGTCCGCGTAGGTGCCGCCGAACTTGCCACCGCGCGCGAGCCCTGTCGTGATCGCGTGCACCGCGAGCGGGCGTCCCGTGATCGCGAACAGGAGGTCGGAGTCGGCTGCCGCCATGCCGTGCCGAGCCGTGCCGGCGAGCCGTTGCGCGGTGGTCAGGTAGCCGCGCAACTCGCCCTCAACGAACTGCATGTCTGTCGGGATCTGCCGCGCCGTTTCTAGGATCGCGTCGCGCCATTCGTTGCGAAGGTCCCCCTCCGCTATCGCGAGGTAGAAGTCATCGAGGCCGATGACGTTGCGGAAGTACGCTTGCGCCGCGCTGATCGGAGCAATCGACAGTCCGGAGCGCCCGACGAGCGCGCGGAACCGCTCCTCGTCCCACCCCCACGACGCGGCCTCGTGGAGCGTGTCGAGCTGCGCGACCGGGTACCGCTGTACCTTCTCCGTCGTGGACGGCGGCGGCACCGGTAGCAGGCCCGCGTCCGGAACGAGGCCGCGCACCACCATGTACGCGAGATCGGCGACCGGGATCCGCGCATTACTCAGGTCGGTCAGCGCCGTGTCCCACAGCGGCTCGAACTTCGCTTTCCGCAGGCCGTGCGTAAACGTCGCGCCGTCGATCGTGCCGCGCCGCACCATCGCAAGCAGCTCGCCCATCCCCGGCCCTGTGAGCGTCACGTCATAGAGGAGCTGGAACCGCGTCGAGTCGATCCCGGTGTACGACGCCTCCGTCCGCATCGCGTCGAGCGCGGCGTAGTCCTCGGCGGCAACTTCGGCGGCCGTCCCGGCGGTGAGCGGCTTGTCGGAGTGGAGCGACCACGCCTCGTTCGCCAAGTCCTGCACGAACGGCTCCAACGCCGGCCCTGCGGCGCGCCCGATTGCGTAACCGAGTAGGAAGTTGTCGGTCAGCCCGCCGACGCCGGACAGGATCGCGGACACCTGGCCGCCTACGCCCTCAGAATCGTGGTGATCGTCTCGGCTGCGCCGTGCTCGACCTCCTGCGCGACCTTCACGAGCGCGCGGAAGTCCTCGATAGCGACAGCGCCGAGCACGAGCGCGAGCAAGGCGTCGATCTCGGTGGACGGCGTGCCGCAGACACGCTTGCCGATCTTGTTCCAGTTGCCGCATCTGACCCAGCCTGAGCCGAGACGGGCGAGCGCCCACGCCGCCGCTGCCGTGAACGCGAGCGAGCCGGCCGCGAGCGTGTGTCGGTGCGTCCAGCGCCACAGGTTGCCGATCGTCCGTTCGAGCGCGGCCTCCCCGGCGCGGATGCCGGGGATGTCCTGCCCGATGACGCGGCCTATCGTGCGCTCCTCCGCTTTGATGCGCGGCAGCACGTCTGCGCCGATGCCGCGCTCGACCGCATGCCCGACCGCGACCGCCTTCCGCGCGGCGGCCTGCGCGGTCGCCTTCGCAACCCGCGTATGGTGGAGCAGGTTCTCGATCGCGTGCGTGACGAGGCCGACGCCGGCCGTCCCGGCGAGTATCCCGGCGATCACTTCAAGCAGGTTCGCGTGGCGGCGGATCTCCTCTCCGAGCCAATCCACGACGCGGGCGAGCATGTGCATCGCCGCGCCCATCTTCGCGTCGCAGGCGTTCGCTGCGGCAGACATGATCGAGACGATCTTGTGCTCGACCCCGTTGATGCTCGACTTCAGCCAGCCGCCTACGCCGGGGATCCAGCCAACAGCACCCCCGGCAGCCCCGAGGAACGCCTTGGCGAAGTAGACGACTGCGAGACACACCGCGAGAGCGACGCCCCAGACGACGATCTCGCCGATGGGGATGAGGAGCGGCGCGAGCGGGACGACTTCGCCCGTCAGCACGTGCATGAGGCTAACCCCCCGCGAGCTTTACGAGCGATTGGTACGCGGCGTCGAGCCGATCCGCTGCAGAGCCTCCCGGCTGACCCGCGCCAGGCCCCGACAGGAACGAACCAAACTGCGTGTCTGCTGTGAGTACGTCAACGGGTATTTCTACCGTCGTCGTCAGCGGCCCCGCAGTCAGTCGTGGTGGCACATAGGTAACCGTGAACACCACGGCGTCGTAGATGAGCCCGTTCGAGTCCACACCCTGCGTGCCCACGGCGCTCGTTGCCAGGCCGCCGCTGATCGCACCGTCAACCGCGTCCGCGAGCGACGACAGGATGCCTTCCCCCTGATCCTGAGAAAACTCGGCCTTTGGGACGGTGCGCTGCACGATCGATCTCGAGCCCGACGTGACGATCGTGCAGTAGATGACATCTACGGCGCTCGTGGCCGAGAGAACCTGCACAGTGTCGTAGGAGCCGATAAGCGCGTAGCCCATGTGATCTACCGCCCAACCTTACGGCGGGCCGCGAGCGTCCGCAACGTCGCCGCTCCCGCCTGACGTGAGCGTAGGAGCTGGGTCGGAAGATGCCGCGAGACGCTGTTTCGGAGGTCGGCGTAGCCGCGATGACCGGAAGCGGTGAGCGAAGCAGCCGCACCGCCGGGAGCGGTCGAGCGTGGCGGCGCGACCGGCGTCGTTGTCCCGTGGAGCGTGTTGTAGATCACGATCGGGTAGTGACCGCCCTGGCAGCCCGAGCACCATGGCGACTGATTGATCGCGTCATAGATCGCGTTCAGGTCGTTCCCTAGCTCCAACGTGAAGCCGATCTTGACGTACTGCGCCGACTGAAACTTCGTCGCGTACAGTCGCGCCGCAGCGTCGTCTGACGGATAGGTCGGCTCGCTGTAGCCGGGAGTGGGCTGCCAGCCGGAGATGTGGTCGGAGGCTGCGAGCGGGTTGTGCGCCGATGCTGGCATGCCTTCCGACTGCGCCCACTCCTCTAGCGCGACGCGATTGGTCGAGGTTTCCGTCGCACCAAGATACTGCAACGTGAGCGACACCCAATCAGCCATCGGCGTGCACCTACGCTCCCGGCCCCGGCACGAGCTGGAACGGCCCCGTCACCGCGACCGCCCCCGTGTCCGACGCCTGAATCGCCGCCGCCGACACGTTCACCCCGGACACGTCCGCCCCGGTCGTCGGATCGACGGCGCGGAACTTGATTATGTAGCCGTCCGCGATCACGAGATTGTCCGGCATCCCTGTTTTGACCGGCAGGCTCACGGCGCAGGCGTACTCGTCGTTTGCGACGGTGCGGGTACCTGCAACGCGATAGCCGACTTCGTGGATCCGGCTGCGTAGGCTGCGCCGGCCCCGATGACCGCGATGCCGGTCTGGCCGTCGATATGGCCGATAGCGAGCAGGACGATCCCGCCGGCAATGACCGCGAGGCCGATAACCCCGTCAACGACGACTGAAAGCGTGGTGCTGGACATACCTCTCCTCCTATCCGTGGCCGAACGTGATGACGAGCGGGATGGCGATGCTCGCGACAAGCACGAGCAGCGTTAAAACTTCGATGCGGAGCTCAAGCCGCCGCTGCCTGCTCGACAGTTGCCGTGTCCGGCCCCGCTCCAAGAACTTTAGACGGCTCGTGGTCGTCTCCAATGTGCGAAGCCTGGCCCGACTGCGGTTCGCGGTCTCCGCGAGCCTGTCCATATCCTTGCGTAGCCGCCGCACCTGCTCCTCAAGGCGCGCCAGTCGTTCCCCGTATTCGTCAGGCACACAACGGCCCCTACGCGATCCTCGTGAGGCTGAACGATGCCGGCATGTTCGCCGGCTGCGACGTAGCAGACGAGCCGCCGGGGCACTGCACGAACACCTTGAGCGTGGCATTGGCGACGCACTGCTGCACGTACGGGAACGCGGAATACTTGAAGAACGCCGTATTCTCGGGGTCGTTGTTCATCGCTGTGAGTTGCCCGACGCCCTGAATGTTGAGTACGACGTTTCCGCTAGCGCTCTGCGTGTACGACATCGAGGCCACCACGAGATAGATGCCGTCCGCCGGTACGGTGAGAAGCGTCGGCGTGCCGGCGTTCCACATCGTGCCGCCGGGAGACGTGTCGTAGGCCAGCGTATCCCACGTTACGGCCGTATTGCCGCCCGCGGGGAACGTCTGCTGTGTCTGCTGGGTTACGCGCGCCCCGTAGAACGTCGTCCCCGCCGCCGCCGCCTGCGCTCCCCTTAGAAAGGGGGCCCACGTCGCCTCTACCGACGACCCAGCCGCGACGCTCGCATCCATCGGTATTTCGCAAACCGTGTGCCCCGAATCCGAGACTATCTGCAACGTCGGCAGGAACGAGCCGCCCGCCCCCGACCCGTCGAAGTGCGCGAACACCGCTTCGAGCGCGATCTCAAGCGACGGCGGGATCGTCCACGACGCGGGGGCAGCGACCGTCCCGAGCGGGACGTACTGCGCCACGGGCTAGCCCTCGTCGGGAGGAGGCGTCTGCTTCTTGAGCCGCTCGATGTCGGCAAACAGCCCGGCCGCGTTGCGCTTCAAGAGCGGCACGTACACCCCGTCGATCACCGTGCCGACGTGGTACTCGCCCGGCAGCTCGACCTGCACCTTGTTCCCGGTCGGATCCGTCTCAGTCGAGTAGTCCGGCACGTGCTTACCGACGAGCGGGAGGTTCTCATGCGTGAAGTCGGACACGATCAGCCTCCCAGAGGGTTCGCGGAGAGTTCGTACGCCCACACGTCCACCTTCGGCGACGTGGAAGCCTCACCATCGGCGGCGTACAGGAACACGTTGCCGGCGTCGTACCCGTTGAACACCGGAATGCACGGGATCCCCGTCGCGTGGTACAGGTCGACGAAGAAGTTCGTGGTGTCGAGGGTGAGCGCGCCGCCCGGCCCGCCGATCTTGTTGTTGCCCCACGCCTGACCGGCGAAGGCGATCGTCGTGCAGATCGTCTGCTGCGTCCACCCGAGGATCGCGTAGTACTTGCCGCCGGTCCAGCGCGCATCGTCCGCGTTGATCGCGCGCGCTGTGCCATAGAGGCCCGGCGTCGCCGACGCAACCGGGGCGACCCGGACGCCGATCGACGTGTCGCACAGCGCGGAGACGCGCTCCCAGCGGGCGAAGTTCCCTTGCACGCCGGGCAGGTCGTTGTACTTCGTCAGCCACGACACGAGCACGTCGTCCGCCGCCGTCGTCGTCACCGTCATGGTGAGCGTGTCGCCAGGGTAGACCTGGATGTTGGCCGGCCCCTGCAACAGCGTGTGCGACCCGACCGAGGCCGCGCCGCCAGGGATCAGCGACGCGATGTTCGTGCGGACACCGTACTGCGGGTCGTGGATCGAGTCGGTGCGCGTGTCCGTGACGGCCAGCTCCGCGATCGAGTCCGAGTCGATCCCCCACATCGAGAAGATGTAGTTTTCGTTGTCCCCGGTGAGCGGGATCGAGAGCGAGTCGCCCGAGTTCGCGGTCAGCGTGTCCGCGAACGTGCCGCCCGTCGTGTTCGCCTTGGAGGCGGTGTTGAGAATGATCGCCTGTGGCATGGTGGCGGCCTACGCGCCGAGCTGACCCTTGAGGGAATGCAACTGATCCATGAGCGCCGTCGAGCGGAGCTTGTTCTGCTCGAACGAGCCGCGCGCCGGAAGCGACGGAACGATGTTCTGTAGCGCGCTCTGGATCTTCGCCGCCGCAGCCGCCTGACGCTGCGCGCCCGCCTGGAACCCGGTAATGAAGTTCGCGCCCTTGTCCTGCGTGCGCTGCTTCCACCCGGCCGTCCCGACGCGCTGGACACCGTTCGCCCAGCGGCCCGAGTTTACGGCGTCGTTGATGTTCGCCAACATCACGTTCTGTTGGCGCGTCGTCGCAGCGGCCCAGTCGCCGTTGTAGCCCTGGACGCCGGTCTGCCAATCGGTGGCCGCGCGGGAGGCGGAAGCTGCCCAGTTCGCAGCGGCCTGCTGCGCGGTCTTCACGATTCGACCCTCCGAGAGTTGACAACGAGTGAACGCATCTAGCGGTGACGGTACGTAGTCACGGAGGCGGCGTCCAGCGTTTCAGGGGGTAGGCCCTCCCCCTAAGGTGCGGGCCGCTGTCTGGCGCGGTAGGCTTCGGTCTGATGTCGAATGCCTGATCGCCGCTGGGCGCGCTGCCGGTCATGTAGACGGCACCGCGACGAGGTAGGACTCCTCTCGTGGACGGGCCTCTGCTCCGACTGCTCTCACCAGCGCTTCGAGGAGAACGTTGAGCAGCTCCGCGCGCACTCGGGCCCATTCGCGCTACACCATCGCCGTCAGTGCGTTGCCGCGTGGGGCGGCGTGCTTGTTGACGACCTGAACGGCGGCGCGTAACCTCAGCCCATGCCCGAGCCGATCCGCTACACGTCGCCCTACTTCGACCTGTCCGCCCGGCTCGTCTACACGACGACGGTCGCAGCGTCACCGTCCGCGAACGCCGAGACGATCATCGGCACGCTGACGATCGCGAACTTCAACGATCTCGCAGTCCTGTCCGGCATCAGACTGCGCGGGTGGGCGGCGTTCACTGTCGGCACGTCGGGCGTCTCCGCGAACCTTCGTATCCGACAGACGAACGTGTCCGGCACCGTCGTCGCGGCGACAGGCGCGGTTACCGAGACGGCGGCGAACCTGGACGAGTTGGAAGTGCAGGGCACCGACGCGGCCCCCGGCGTCGGTGTGTACGTACTGACGTTGACGATCGGCTCCGGCGCGGCCACGAGCACAGTGTCCCAGCTCTCGCTTGCCGGCGACGTGATCTAGCCGCGCTCGTGGGCACCTACGAGATCGAGGCGGCGGAAGGCTACGACCCGGATGTCATACAGTCGCCGGGCGTCACGTTCAAGTCGATCCTGCGCGAGTTGTTCATCTCGGGTTTGCCGCTCAACGCGCACTCGAACGCCTACGCGACCAGTCTCCGCGTCAAGTCAGGCCCCGGATACCTCCTCGGATTCACCGTCTACAACTCAAACGCGGCCGCGCAGTTCATTCAGTGGCACGATAAGCGCAACGCTCCCGTTACCGGGGATGTGCCGTGCGGCTTCATCACCGTCGCGACCGTGACCGATCGCGAGTTCTACTTCAACACGCCGGGCCGCGCGTTCCTACAGGGGATCTGGCTCGTGAACAGCTCGACCGGGCCGACCTACACGGCCGGCGGCACCGACTGTTTCTTCGACGCGCAGTTCATCTAGCCGATGCCGATCGGACTCGGAACACCGAGTAGCGGCGGCGGGGGCGGCGGCTCCGGCACCGTCACGAACGTCTCGTCCGCAAACACCGCGATCGCGGTAGCGACACCGACGACGACGCCGGTACTGACGCTAGCGACGCTCGACGTGATCGCAGCGGACGGCCCGCCCGCAGCGGCAGTCGCCATGAACGCGCAGAAGATCACCGGACTAGCGAACGGCTCCGCTGCATCCGACGCAGCCGCGTACGGCCAAGTCGTGCACACCGTCGCCGCGACCGACACGAGCATCGTCGTCGGCGGCACCGCGACCGCCCCGACGATCGCGACCGGCACGCTCGACGTGATCGCAGCCGATCACCCGCCGGCAGCCGACTGGTCAAACAACTCGCACAAGATCACATCACTCGCGAACGGCTCCGGCGCGCAGGACGCCGCCGCGTACGGGCAGACGATCGCGGGAGGCGCGACTCCGGGCGCGGGCGGCGACCTGACCGGCACCTACCCGAACCCGACCGTCGCCGCCGGGAAGATCACGCTCCAAAAACTGAGCATCTACCCGGTTGTGGACTTGATGATCAGCGGCGCGAAAGCGGAGACGATCCCCCGCTGGGCGGTCAGCGACGCAGGCGGGCTAGCGCTCGTCTCGCAACAGGTGTTCGCCACCGCGATCCAGATACCCAACGGCACTGTTATTACCAGCATCTCATGGGTGTCCGGAACGACCGCGTTAGCGACCGGAGTGAACCAAGTGTTCGGGCTCTACAGTTCTGCGCTGAACCTGCTCGCGCACACTACTGACGACACGTCCACCGCGTGGGCAGCGTCCACGATCAAGACGCTCAACCTGACGCCGGGAACGTACACGACGACGACTGACGGCCCGTTCTATCTCGCCGTACTGGTGAACGCGACGACCGCTCCGACCATCGCCGCGATTGCCACAGTCGCCCCGGCGCTCCTCCTTTCCCAGGCCCCGGTGATACAGGGGCGCTACGACACAGGGCGCACGACGCTGCCTGCGACGATCACCTACGCCACGTCGCCCTCGAAGATCGCGTTCGGGTACGTGTCGTGAGCAGCCTCGAGGTAGGCGACGTTATCGCCGACTTTGGCGCGAAGGGCGACGGCGCAGCAGACGACACCGCGAGCTTCCAGGCGATGCTCGACCAGACCGCCGGCAAAGAGATCGGCTGGGTACCGTATCCGCCCGCGTTCTACAAGATCACGGGCCCGCTCTATGTGCCAGGCAGCGGCACGCTGATGGGCCCAGGCTTCCAAGGTTTGACCGGGCCTCTGTTGAAGTACTACGGGCCTGATGGCACGCACGCGATCAACGGCAAGGGCTTCCAGCCGTCACAGGTTCGCATTCAGGGGATCCGCATAGACGACGCGCGCACCGGGGCGACGAGCGGCGACGGCATTCACCTTGTAGCGACGAACGGCAGCCTGATCGAGCACGTAGGCTCCCGCTTCTTTCCGAACGCCGGCTGCTACATCGGCGGCGACACGTCGATCGGTGAGGCGACAGGCGACAACTACGCGGTAAAGCACTGCTGGTTCGTCGGGCAGAAATGGGGGCTACAACTCCAAGCCGTCTTCGAGAACTGCCTTATAGACGACATCAAGGGCGACACGTCTACGGCTCACCCGATGCAGGCGCTCGTCTACGCGCGCGGCGGCGCGGCCGGAACGTTTAACCCGGTTGTGCGCTCGCTTAAGATGGAGGTACCATCGACCGGTGTCGTCGCTGATCTCGTCAAGTTCGACTCCACCTTCAACGGGATCGCGACGCTCGCCGGGCTGTTTCTCTACGCGGGCGGTCGGTACGTCATCCGCAACGAGTCCCCAAAGCTGGTCATGCGCGCGTTCGGCCTCGGCACCAACGGGCCGATCACGGCGCTCGTCTCCGACAGCATCTCCGGCCGCACCTGGGGGATCGGCACGAACCAGCGGCAGTGCGGCTACTTCGCGCTGACTACGCATCCGTACACGCTGCCCGACACGGTGATCGTGCCGGCGTGACGCACCTTCCGCCGCTGTGGAAGTTCCGCCTCCTCCGCAAGATCCGCGCGAAAGGCGTCGCCGAGAACCGCCGCCTTCTTGACGCATGGCAGCGCGCCGAAGGCGGGCACGCCCGCTGGAACCCTCTTAACACGACCGAGCCGTGGCCGCGCAGCTCGGTCTACAACTCGGCCGGTGTCCGCAACTACCTGCTGCCCGGTGACGGGATCGCGGCGACGGCGGCGACGCTCATGAACGGCAGGTACCCCGGCATCGTCGCGGAGCTCCGGTCGGGCTCCAAACCAGCCCGGCAGATCGTGGAGCAGCACGGCCCCGAGTTCGACACGTGGGGCACCGGGGCCGCGAACGTGCTCCGGCTCCTGTAACCTGCGGCGCGGATACCTCCGTGACTGGGGTACCAGCCTGCGGGCCGAGGCTTCCTTGCACGGGTTCC
>Ga0070732_10001424_pt1 | contig 13087 bp, 6 predicted proteins | sample Coa_R1_5_FD_66449 | JGI IMG/M metagenome (GOLD analysis project Ga0070732, IMG submission 66449) | Surface soil microbial communities from Centralia Pennsylvania, which are recovering from an underground coalmine fire - Coalmine... | ecosystem: Environmental > Terrestrial > Soil > Unclassified ...
GTGCCATCGCCGTTGTTGTGATACAGAATGTTCATCCCTCCGGGGAAACCGCGGGGACCGCAGATGACCGGCATCCCCTTCCACTGGCAGTAGCCGGTCTCTCCCGGCGCGGGAGTTTTGGAGCGGTCAAATTCCATGTAGTTACACACGAACAAATCCAGGTGGCCATCGCGGTCGTAGTCCAGCCAGGTGCACCCGGCTCCCCAGCGCACCCGTTCTTCATAGAGTCCTGATTTGTGAGTCACGTCGGTGAATGTGTTGTCGCCGTTGTTATGAAACAGGATATTGTGGCCCCAAAAGCAGCAGAACAGGTCGTCCCAACCGTCATTGTCGTAGTCGCCCACGCATACGCCGGTCTGCCACCCCGTAACTCCCAGCCCTGAGTGCTCCGTCACGTCGGTGAAGGTGCCGTCCCGATTGTTTTTGAACAGGTGCGAAGTCGGGGCCTTGCCCGGGGGCCAGGTCGTATCCAATCGCGAGCCGTTAGTCAGGTAGATGTCCAGCCAGCCGTCCTGGTCATAATCAAAAAATGCCAGCCCGCTTCCCTTGGCTTCCACAATGTAGCGCTTGTGCTCCACTCCGCCCCACACGTTGGGCACGTTCAGCCCCGCTTCCCGCGCCACATCCACGAACACAACCGGGGAAGCGATTCGCGGATTCACCGTTTTTGCCTTCAGCACCGGCGTTCGGTTCCAGCGCCACACCGGAGTGGTGAGCGCGTCCAACAGAGTGCTTCCCAGTACAACGAGGGATGAGCCGAGAAACCGACGCCGGGCAAAACTCATATCGTGTCGATGAATTGAAATCGCTCAGAAGTTACTGGAAAATACCGCCCCTGTTCAGGATCCACAGCCATTTACCTGCTCCGGATCTTGGGGAATGAACCGGGCACAATGCCCTGGCCTTCCCTAACCGTAATGATGTGGTTGATGGGCACATTCGCAAGCCGGTCTACCTGGCCGCTCGGCCACGTAATCGTGAGGTGGTCAATGCTCTTGTGCGAGCCGAGTCCAAAATGAATGCGCGGATCGGAAGCGGACATGTAGCTCATGCCGCCTTCTGCCTGTTTTACCTGGCGGAACCCACCTGACACCAGCGTGAGTGATGCCCCGATGCCGTCGCGATTCGACCGCGTCCCCACCAGTTTTACTTCCAGCCAGTTGTTGCTGTTTCCCCCATCATTGCGCAGCAGTTGCGGATAATCGCCACGATTGTTGGTCACGATGTCGAGGTCGCCATCGTTATCGTAATCCGCTACCGCCAGTCCCCGGCCCGCCACCGGCTTCAAGAAGTCGGGGCCGAGCGCGTCGGAAACTTTCTCGAATTCTCCTCCTCCCTTATTGCGAAACATCAGAAGGGGCTCTTTGTACGACACCTGGCTCTGATAAAGCTGGATGTTGTCCAGCATGGCCCCGTTCAGTTGCAGAATGTCGGTCCAGCCATCGTTATCGTAGTCGAGGAATTTGGCTGCCACCCCGCTCAGGAGAATTGCTTTGTCTCCAATTCCGGAACGATAGGTAAAGTCCTCAAACGTCCCATCGTGATTGTTATGATAAAGTCGGCTGAGCTCGAAATCGAGATGGGTAATGTAGATGTCCATCCAGCCGTCGCCGTCTACGTCGGCGGCATCAATGCCCATGCCAGCCTCGTAGCGCCCATCCTCGCTTGCCGCTACTCCGGAAGTCAACGACGTATCCTCAAAAGTTCCGTCGTGCTTGTTGATGAAAAGAAAATTGGGCCACGTGTCGTTGGCCACGGCAATATCGGTCCACCCATCGTTGTTGAAGTCGGCTAGCACCACTCCCATGCCCTTTGCCTCGAGTTTGCCGACGCCCGATCGGTCGCTTACATCGGTAAAGGTTCCGTTGTGGTTGTTGTGATAAAGCTTGATTCGCTGTCCTCCATAGTTGTCGGGATGGCAGTAGGAGCGGTAGCCCGGGCGATGTTCGCCACACCATATGTTTGTTTTTGGAGTCCAGTTGATGTAGTTGACCACGATCAGGTCGAGCCAGCCATCCTTGTCATAGTCGAACCAACCCGCGCTTGTGGACCAGCCGCCTTCATCGGTCACTCCCGCCTTGGCGGTCACGTCGGTAAATGTCCCGTTGCCGTTGTTGTGATACAGAATGGCGCGTCCGTAACCGGTCACATAGAGATCGGGATACCCGTCATTGTCGTAGTCGCCCGCCGCCACACCCTGGCCGTAGTGGCCTTCTCCGCCCACGCCCGCCTTTTCGGTCACATCAGTAAAGGTCCCATCACCGTTGTTGTGATAGAGCGCGGAACGAATTGGCGTTGCCGGTTTGTAGATGTCGGTCGCAGCGGACTGCACAAAGTAGAGATCGGGGAGTCCATCTTGGTCATAATCAATCCAGGCGACGCCGGTTCCCATAGTTTCCAGGTAGTACTTTTGCTCGGTCTGGGTCGAATCCTGGACGAATCTGATGCCTGCCGCCTGCCGCATGTCCGTGAAGCGCACCGCCGGGCGTGAAGAATGTGCACCCATCTGCTGCGGGCGCGGCGCTCCGGCTTGCGATGCTGTAAGTGCGGTGGCACATATGACGAATGTACCAATCAAACATTTGGGGAACGCGAGCCCATCGCGTGAAATCATGGCCGGAATTCATTCAGTATACCTATCGGCAAACCGCATTGCCAAATGCCCTCTGGACTGGCAGCCAGCGGCGATTTACCCATCACTTATCCTTCCGTGACGTATACAAGCGCACCGTCCAGCGGACATAGCCTGCGCGGTCCATCTGTTTTTCCGAATGCTGCGGAGCAGATACAACCAGGATCTGCACGCCGCTCTCTTGCTTTGGAACCGTTGCTCCTGCAAGAGCTGTGAGCCGCCACGGTGTATATGCCTGTATCTGATAGTTTTCCTCCGGTCTCCCTTCTACCGTCATGAAGAATTCTCGCCCCGCATACTCCGTGTGCAACACGTGCAAATTACGGCTCCTGTCCCCCTCCTGCAGGGACTTAAGTCTCACTACGATGCCTATTCCCCCAGCGTAACGCACCTCGATCTTTGTGCTGCCTGCAAATTTGGTGTCCAGAATGACGTGCACATCGCTCCCATTGTCCTTCACGCTGAAACGCACGGCCTTTCCGTTCTGCCGGACCGAAAGCACTCGCGCCCCCGCCGGAAGCGCCGGCGAAAACCGCAGCAGGATGGGTAACCCTGTGGTTGAGCTCAGGCTGGCGGTCAGTTGCCCTGGCCGCTCGGTCAATTGGAGATCAAGTTTGCTTTGCCCGAAAGGGAACTGCTGAACGCCCGCTTGCGGCCAATTCGGCGGCAGGTGCGGACTCCAGTGCAAAATGTGGTGCGGAACGTCCAGGTCCATCCCCAGTACGCCCTCGATCAGGCCGGGAATAGCCGTCAATTCCGAAAACATCTGGTGCGGAACGCCGTCCTCGAGCAGGCGAAGATGGGTGCCGGTTAGCGCTTCAGGGATGGCGCCGCGGGCGTCAAAATGTCGCAGCTCGAGCATCTCCCGCCAGGTAGCGTATGCTTGGATAGCATCGTGATGCTGAAACTCCGCCAGCATCGGCGCCGCAGTTAGAAATGGCCAGGCCGAGCCGACGTGGTAATCCCCTTCCTCATATCGGGAATCGGCCAGCGACATGTTGCGCTCCCCCCAGTCCGCCAGAAATGCCGCCGTGGACAGCCGTTCCAGCACTGGCGCCACATGGTTGTCCGGCAGGCTCCCCAGCCAGGCGCTGTACCCGATAGCCGAATTTAAATAAGTCACCGGCTGGCTGGAGGCGCTCAGGCCGTAATTGTAGTAATCGAGTTGCGGATTCCAGAATTCACGTTCCATGGCCGCCGCTGCCAGGCTCCGCTCTTCCTCGCATTGTGCAGACAGCGCGGTCTGTCCCGCCACTTTGCTCAGCTTAGCGACCGCGCGCAGGGCCGCTATCCAACCACCAGCCAGTCCCGCATCCTTGACAAAGCCCGCCACCTCCATCGAACCCCATTCGCCTTGCCGCAGAACCGGTAACCCGTCAGCCGGATCAACCATGGTCCGACCGTACTCATACGCATGCTGGATCGATGCCCAGTTCTGCTTCACGAACTCGGTGTCCCCAGTGAAGTCGTAAAAATGTGCCATCGCGATCAGGTACCAGAAGGTGGAATCAGCGTGAATGTACGCATAGGGATACTGCTTGAACCAGCCAATCAGGCCCGCGCTTTGCGAGATTTCGTGTGGAATCGCGCCATCGGAGCGCTGGTACTTTTGCAGGAATATCAAGGCTTCCTTCAAACCTGCAGACTCTCCCGCGTCCAAGTAGGCCCAGGAAGTGATCGCTGGTTCCTCGAAGAACCAGGCGTACATGGGCCGGGTACCGGTGCCGGAGGACCCATAACCGGAAACGTAACTGCAACCCACAAACGGATTGCACACCTTCAGCTGGTCCAAGGCTACCCGCGACCAGCGCAGCGATTCGTTCACTTCAGCATCCGGAGTAAGAAACTGCGGCCCGCCGCTGTCCAAATTCTGATAGTGCTGCAGGCTCTGCGTGTACAAGTTAGCAAAATCGGCGAGCAGCCTGCTGTAGATGGCTTCGGCGTCGTACGCCTTGCCTATGCCTCCCACTACTATCAACGGAATGTAGTATTTCTTTGCCAGGTCGGGCGTGACGCTCAACTCCATGATGTTGTATGGTTGCTCATTGCTCAGATAGGGCACATAACCAGCTGCGTTCGACGACACCGCGAAGGGAGAGCCGATGAGGCCGGTAAAGCGGTTGGTTGGCTCCGCTAGCTTGAGCCACTTGTGCTCCTCGTCCCATTCGTAGCTCTGGCCTCCTATTCCGCCCGGCCACATAAGGTTCAGGTCGGGGCGGAAGCGGACGAAAATCCTCATCGTCGCGGGCGCATCCACATCGAACAGAATCACTATTCCCGGCTGATGGCGCGGCGCAAACAAAATTTGACGCACCGTGAATCCCTCGGCTGAGTACTGCAACTGCACCATGTGAGGAAAGACTCGTACGCTGCGGACCAGATCCGGCCCGGAATAGATTCGCGGATCTCCTTGCATCTGAAATTGGAGGTTGAAATCGTGAAACAGCTTGAGCGGATAGACCCAGCCTTCCAGACGCCCGTTCTCAAAACCCCAGATGCCGCTTTCCTCCCCCACCGCATTAATGAATCGCCATGAATTTGCGGCTCCGCTGTATTCCAGCGGCCCTGGCGTTAACTCAAATTTCGCAATTCCGGTCGGTGCAGGCTCGGCCGCCGCCAGGCTATTGAGCAGCACTAGAACAGCAAGGATCAGCCAAGCTTTGAGTATTGTCGCGCCGGACGAGGGTGTGGTCACATGCTCCGTTTGAGGCATCAGCGTAATTGAAGGAACATCGTTTTGCAGACGTGCGCCATTGTACACTCGACCTTCTTACTACCCGACCGTTCCTCTGCGTTACAATCGTCCCGCGCGGGAATCAACTGATGATCAATCGTCGAACTTTTCTCCTCCAGTCCGCTCTTGTTTCCGCTTCCGCCGTTGCTTTGCCCTGGGGTTCCGCGAAGGCGGCCGACTCACTCTCTCCCGGTGAACACTCCGCCTCGCTCTCTGCGCGGCGCGATACGTCAGACCCCGGGAGCCGCGGATACTCACCCGCCCGCATAGCAAACGAATATAGTCTTCTTTTACCCGGCGAGGCAGAATCATTGGGCCAGTTCCCCTCCGTCTCCGGGATTCAGGCAGACAGCGTGGTGGCCGTGCTGCCGGGCAAACGCAACGCCTCTCGCCGCCTTCAGGTCGGAGAAGAACTGGACGGCTGGCGCTTACTCGCGTCATTTCCTTTCTTGAACGGAACTGCAACAGCTGTTCTCGAAAAGCATGTGTCCCACCGTGGCATCATTGTGTACGTTACAGAACAGGGCCCGATTATGACGATTCAGAAAGCCATTGGTGACCTGGCTAACATCCGCCCGCGACCCGTGACCACCCTCGAAGGCATACACTTCAAGCGTCCCGCCAGCTTTCCCGCCCAGCCCGATGGCCCGGGCAATTACATCCTCAACTCCGATCAGGACCCATGTTATGAAAATGTGGCCGCCTTGGGCGCGGAGCTCATTGGCTGGACCCTGGTCGCCAACGAAGAAGCTGGCCCACAAAAATCGCTCTGGCTAGAGGCTGACGGTCGCTCCCGCCAGCTTCGTGAAAATTCTGAAGGTCAATGGGCGCCCGACCTCACCGGCCGCTTCTTCGATCCCGTGCGCCTGCTGCCTTCCGAATATCTTTATGACTACGTCCCCGGCTATAGCAAGCGCACCTTACTCGGCGGGTATCTGCCGGTTGCCAATATCGGCACCTGGAACCCGCGCTTCAAAGTGGGTTATGAAGTCATGGTACTGTTGCCGCCGGGCTCAGAGGCCAAACCCATCGCCCGCGTTCGCGCCCTGTTGCCAAAAGAAAAACGCGATCTCATTCCTGCTGGCGACAGCAACGCCAACCAGGCTCTGTCCTCCTCTGAATGGCAAGACCGTTACTCGAACGGGTCGGCCGAGGAGTTCTACTCTGCCCTGGCCGGTATTGGCAATCGTTGGCGTCATTTCTTTGAAGATCGCATGCGGGTGGAAATTCCCGATTCCTGGCTGCTCGACGCCGCACGCGCCGGCATCACCCTGTGCCGCTGCAGCTATCAGGGGCTGGAACCCACGTACCAGATCGGCGAAGGTGCTTACACCAAGATTCCAGTGCGGAGCCACGCGCTTTTCCCGGTAGCCCACTATGAGTTCGTATGGGCACATCAGTTGTGGAATCTAACGGCCGAAGCCGACCCTTATTTCGAACACTACCTGGAGCACTACATCCTGCCCGACGGTAATTTTCTCTACAACACCCAGGACCAGGTGGAAGCGCCGCTCAACGCTGGCGTCTTTTTGGAAAATTCAGCTCGCGCCTACGACTACACTCGCGACTTGGATGCGCTTGAGCGGCGCCTGCCGGCGCTGGGTCGAATGATTGCTTTCATCCTCGAGCGCTATCGCTACGGGTTGCGCGCATTCCCCGAAGCCGATCCGCGCCACGGCCTCATCTGGGGATCTCCCGAAGCCGACCTCGGAGATCCGCAAAATGATTACCCGGAATCCCACCCCTGGTATTACCAGAACGCCGCTTGGATCTGGCGCGGCCTGTCCGAGCACCAGCGGGTGCTGGCTCGTGCCTCTCAGGATGCTGGTGCCAAGGGCAACTCTGTATTGGCGCAGGAACTGCAGCGTGAATCCGACGCCACCCGCCAGCTCGCCGCGGAGATGCGCGCGAACATCGAGCGCTCATTGCGCATGGCCATGGCCGCACGCAATCCCCAAATGAAACAGGCCGGCATCACCCCGTTTCACGCCTTTGATACCCAACGGCGTCCGGAGGAGCTTTCCAGCTACGAAAATCATCGTTTCATGATGGATTGGTGGACTGCGGACTGGGGCGACGCCGAGCTCGACCTCGGCCACTTCCGCCATCGCACGATCGCCGGCGAGCAACTGCTGGGCATGAACACCGATGGCCACTATCCCCGCACCTCCAATTTCATGGAGCACGGCACCCTGGCCGGGCGCATCCGCCAACCGGATTACCGCCCCTTTCTGCTCGCCCTTTATGGCAATGTTTGTTTTGCGATGGATTCGGGCAGCCGCTACGCTCCCGAAGACGCGCTCCTGCCCGGCAACTACCCCGGCGAAGGCAGCCCCTACGCTTGGTCGGCCGTCATCAACAGCACGCTGCAGCCCACCCTCGGATTGCGCTGGCTTTTGTGTTTTGAAGAGCACGACCGGCCGGGCACTGTTCCCACGGTCCATCTGCAAAAAGCAGCCCCCAAGCACTGGTTCGCCACCGGGCAGCATATTAGGGTGGAAGACTGCCCGACGCGTTTCGGTCTTTTGAGTTGGACAACGGAATCCGCCGCCACCGGCTGGCAGGTGGCCCTCACACTGCCGGCAAATTATGCTGCCGACATCTTGATTCATATCCACCCACCCGGGGGACAAGCGCTGCGCAATACCAGTCTAGGCAAGCTGCAGCCTACCGCCGTGCGCTTGCCCGCAACCCTGCTCGCCAGCAAACGGGAAATTGTTGTGCGGGTCACGTAATGCCCCACAGTGGTTCTGTGTCGCAGGCACCCTCGGCCGCGAGACTTAGACTTCTCTACTTTCCCGCATTCCCCGGCCCGCCAACCGGCTGAATACGTGGGATGCGCTGCTCCAATGGCGGCAGCGGCGGAGACGGCGCGTGCGGTTCCGCCTGATACCAATACGCCACGGAAAAGAGATTGTCCGAGCGGTGGTTTGCATGCCCGTGCTCGATGGTGGCGCGCAGTGACTTAGTGAACGTAATGGGCGAATCCAGGTGAAAGCGATACACCGAAGACCGGCTACCGGCGACCTCTGCTCCCTTCACCGGCGCGCCATAGAGCCCGTACGAGAACGGCCGGTCTCCGAATCCCCAGGCGCCCAGGAAGTAGTCTTCCGAACCGGTGCCGTTGATCGAAGGCCGAACTTCGCCGTCAATGAAGAACATGTCGTCACCTTCTCCCCACCAGCCATCCTGGTTCTGCAACACCGACATGGTCACCCCTACAAAATGGCCGCGCCCTTTCGCCTCCATCCAGACGTAATTATCCTGACCATCGAGGTTCTTCTTATCCTCCACCGCCCGGTCCCCATTCGATTGCCATTGATTCATCCAACCGTGCGCTGGCGTGGCTTGCCGGTACTGGGCGTGAAAATAGAGCGTGTCCGCGAGCAAAGAATGAGGGTAGATGCGGTAGTCAATGTTGAAGTAGAAGGCATCCACCTTTTGCGTGCCTTCGTTAGTCACTGTTATCCGGGCCTGCTTCTGAAAGGGCATGGGGAAAAAACAATTGAGCGCCTTTTCCGAGCCCACGGACAGAGGAATGGACTGGTATTGAAAGTAATCACCCAGCCCCAATCCAAAGAAATCACCGATTGGCGTTTCCACACTGGGCGACAATTCGCCGTCCCAGTACATGCGCAGGACCAAAGCCTTCAAATGGTGCGGATCACGGCTGGCGATTGTGGTCCAGATGTGGCTGACCAACCCAGGCCCGGCTGTGTCGAGCAGGGTGAGAGTCTCCCCAGGCGCGAGCTGGCGGTAGTCCGCATTGCCACCACTGCGATCGTAGCTGGAGGCGCGTCTTAATATATAGTCTTTGGCCTTTGGCAAATTGCCGAGCCACGTTCCGGAACTCTGGGCCAGAGAGGGCCGAGCGAACAGCAAAACAGCAAACATGAGTAGGATTGAGCGTTTCACAAACGTCCTCCTTGGAGAACGCATTGTAACCGCTAATCCTTCTTGTGGAATGTTGCGCAACTCCTAGCCGCCCGCGCTTGCCGGGTACACCGGCCTGCTGGTGCACAGCTTCTTTGACTTCAACCTGCAGATTCCCGCTAATGCCTGCGTGTTCTACTTTCTATGCGGGGTAGCCGGCAGAACAGGGGCATTGTCCCGGGCGACCTTGCAAGGCGTTGACTCCGCTGCTGGGGCCCTTGGCCGGAACACAGCACGGCCGTTCATGGGCTCCAGATGTTGCCGTGAGACTACTTATGGAAAAGCAAGAGCTGCTTGCGCGTCTCGACCAGCACGAGGGTTCCTTTCCTCACGCCCTGGGCCATGACCAAAGACGGCCTGCGCATGTTCTGGCAAAAGCCTAGGATTGGGCACATTCACCACCGTCTACCCGCGTTTTCCAGCTTCTACACCAATCTGCTCGTCAATGCCGCGCACAACGATTACGTCCAGGTGCTGGTCGAGACCGGCCTGATCAGCTTCGCGGCGGTGGTGTGGTTCATCGTGGACGTCTATCGCGCCGGACCTCGCAATGTGGACGGTGGGAACCGCGACTGGTCACGAGCGCTCGGGCTGGCCGCGCTCGTCGGCTGTACCGGGCTGCTGGTCCACAGCTTTTTTGACTTCAACCTGCAGATTCCGGCTAACGCCTACATGTTCTACTTCCTGTGCGCCTTGGCAACCAGCACGTCGAGAATACCGGATGCCGCTTTGGCAGCAAGGCCGTCGAAGACACACGACAAAACTGCGGCGTGCAGATCGTTTCGCTCAAAACTTGTGAATCTGAAGTTTTAGGGCATTCCCTGGACCTTGATCACGGTCAGGTGGTCGCAACCACATCGCGCATCTCTGTGAAAGCGGGTACGGGGTTCCCGCCGGAGCACGCCCTGCAATCATCCACGAAATTCTCCGGCCCCGCCCGAGATACGACGCCCGCGTACTGGGCATTCTGCCAGACAAAACGCTTCCCGAGGTTGACTTTGCGCTGGCCGATCACTTCATCGCCAATGATGACTTCGACGGCTTGTCCAATGTCGCCTCTCTGATTGCTCGCTATGCCACGGGCGCCATACTCCCGCAAGTGGTGGGGAAATTCGACCTTTCGATCGGAAAGTGGGGGTGCGCTATTCAAGCACCCATTCTGGCTTACATTCTGCGGGTATCGCCTGCGTTGGCGCGGCCACGAATCGAGCAGGCTATCGCAGCGCGGGGCACGGGCTACAGCGAATGCAATCATGAGCTGTTTCAGGACGTTTCAGAGATTCACTACGATCCCGTGCTGCAAGATATCGCCATCCGTAGCCTCGACGATTCCGATCCACAAGTGGCCATGACAGCAGCAACCATGTTGGGCGACTTCGGGTCTGCGGATGTGGAATCTGTGCTTTGGCAGCATTACGCGGATTGGAGCGCGCAATGGGTGGGGCGTGAGTCGGAACTTGATCTCACGTTTGCCGAAATGGGCAGCAACCGAGTTTACGACCTTGGCTTAGGCGAAAATCTGCTTCGGGCGATCGTTACCGGAAAGGCGTGGTTGACAGATGTGAACAAATTGGAGCGCCTTGCGCAACTGACGACTGTCACGCGGTTGCAGCAGATGTTGGATGGAGATTTGAAGATTTGGACAACCCAACCGCTTACCATCTCTTTTAACCATAACCTTTGGCCGGTCGGTTTCGACGCCCGCGTCGCCCAATACGAACTCCACTCTATCGGCGCACTTGAGAGTAAAATCGAGCAGTTTCCACCGGGCACAAGATTCTTTATCTCAACCCCTCCCATGGACTCGCCTGCCAACGACAAGTCCCGAGCCGAACTGCGGTCGTTCCTTCAGGCACATGGAATGTTTCTAGCCGGGGAAAGGCGAGCTTATTAGACCTCGGCAGTCGGCTGGGCGTCCTCGAGCTATAGGGTTGGCTGCTGGAGCACGGTGAGCCACTCTGAGACGCGACGGCTCACCACGGTAGATGGCTAATGTGGCCCAAAACCCCCGCCAGCGGCTCCGAAACGCCCAGTCGACCCGAACCCTGTCCCCTGTCCCAGAGAACGAATCAAGCCCATAGCGGCGTTTTGAGGGTTCTCCCGGCCGTGGCAAAATGACCCCACCCCATGAATGCCGCCAGCCCTGAGCGCCGTCCCGCCGCCGAACAAATCTCCGGCGTCATCGAGCGGGTCACCTTCCACAACGAGGAAAGCGGCTTCTGCGTGCTGCGGGTCAAGGCGCGGGGGCAGCGGGAGGAGACTACGGTCGTCGGGTCGCTCCCTGCTGTGGCTGCTGGGGAATGGCTGGTTGCCGAAGGCTGGTGGGTGCGGGACAGAGAGCACGGGCTGCAATTCAAGGCGGCGATGATGAAAACCGTGCCGCCGACCACTGCCGAAGGTATCGAGCGGTACCTCGGTAGCGGTCTCGTGAAGGGCATCGGCCCCATCCTCGCCAAGAAGCTGGTCGGGCGGTTCGGAGCCGAGGTTCTGTCCGTCATTGAACAGCGCCCCGCCGAATTGCAATTCGTTGATGGAATCGGCCCCAAGCGCCGCGAGCGGATCGCACGAGCATGGCAGGAGGCAAAGCTCGTACGGGAAATCATGCTCTTTCTGCACAGCCACGGCGTCAGCACCAGCCGGGCAGTGCGAATATTCAAGACCTACGGCGAGCAGGCGATCGAGAAGGTACGCGGCAACCCCTACATGCTGGCGAAGGACATCTACGGGATCGGCTTCGCCACCGCCGACCAGATCGCCCAGAAGGTCGGGATTCCCCGCGATTCCCTCAACCGGGCAAGGGCAGGAATCGACCACGTCCTGCTGGAGGCGACCTCGGACGGGCACTGCGCTCTGCCGCTGGAAAAGCTCAAGCTCGCCGCCCTGAAGCTGCTGGAAGTTCAGGAAGGCATCGTCGAGCAGGCGTTATCGCAGATGCTCACGGGCGGCTCCCTGCTGCTGGAGGAAATCGATGGCGAGCCCCTGATATTTCTGCCCCATCTCCGTAAAGCCGAAGAGGGCATCGCAGGCAGGATCAAGTGGCTGGCGAAAGCCGAGCCGATCTACCCGCCGATTGATTTCGAGAAGGCGGTGGCATGGTGCGAGCAGCGGACGGGCAAGACCCTCGCCCCCAGCCAGCGCGAGGCGCTGAAGACGGTCCTCGCCAACCGGGTGGTCGTCATCACCGGCGGGCCGGGCGTCGGCAAGACCACGCTCGTCAACTCCATCCTGATGATCCTCCGTGCCAAGGGCGTGAAATGCCTGCTTTGCGCGCCGACCGGGCGGGCAGCCAAGCGGCTCACCGAGACCACGGGGCTGGAGGCCAAGACCATCCACCGGCTGCTGGAAATCGACCCCCGAACAGGGCGGTTCAGCCGGAACGAGGCGAACACGCTCGCCTGCGGGCTTCTCGTCGTGGACGAAACCTCGATGGTGGACGTGCCGCTCATGCACTCCCTTTTGCGGGCGGTTCCCAACCGCTCGGGGCTGATTCTGGTCGGCGACGTGGACCAGCTTCCGTCCGTCGGGCCGGGCACGGTGCTCCATGACATCATCCAAAGCGGGGTGGTTCCGGTCGTGCGCCTGACCGAGGTCTTCCGGCAAGCGGCGGACAGCCACATCATCACGAATGCCCACCGCATCCGCCGGGGGCAGATGCCGGATATCCGTGGCGCAGACCCGAATTCTGATTTCCATTTCGTCGAGCGAAATGAGCCCGAGGACATCGCGGCGACACTGCTCAAGGTGGTGCAGGAGAGGATCCCCCAGCGGTTCGGACTGGACCCGATCCG
>Ga0070732_10001425_pt1 | contig 13086 bp, 11 predicted proteins | sample Coa_R1_5_FD_66449 | JGI IMG/M metagenome (GOLD analysis project Ga0070732, IMG submission 66449) | Surface soil microbial communities from Centralia Pennsylvania, which are recovering from an underground coalmine fire - Coalmine... | ecosystem: Environmental > Terrestrial > Soil > Unclassified ...
GCTGCCGGTCGGTGCTATTGCCATGCGTCAGCCACTTGGCCGGCTCGCCGCTGACGGTTCCGGACTCGATCAGGTTTTCCCGGGACGACCGTGCATCGAGGAGCAACCGACCGGGGCCCAGCGTGTCCAGTGTCAGGCTGTGATTGGGCACCCAAAGGAGCGTCCGGGCGGTGCCACTCGCAGTGTCCTCGCGCACGATCCGGGCACTGCTGCCCGACAGCCACGCGGCGACCGATTCGGCCTCCGAATAGATGATGGCCCGACTATCGGCTGACCAGACCACCGAGGAGACGCGCATATTTGCGCGGAGCGTGGGCAGCAGTCGTGACGTCTTTCCAGCGACATCGACCAGATCGACGCCGAAGCCGGCCGAGACTTCACCGCGCCCGTTGACCGCGGCGATCGTGCGTCCGTCCGGGGACCACCGTGGCGTGATGAGGGCGCGTCCGGAGATGAACGTCACTTCGTGCGCGTTAGTGCCGTCGGGGTCGGCCACACCCACGATCGACCCGTTTCGATCGCCGGAGACCCAGCGCGTGAAGCCCAGGCGCCCGTCGAGCGACCAGTCGGCGCCGGCGACGTCATCGAGGAGCTTGCGCGGATCGCCACCGAGCAGCGGTACGCGATAGAGCGCGTGGGTAAGACCGGCCGTCCGGATGAAGAGGATGGCCGATCCGTCGGGCGAAAAGCGTGGGAAGTCGTCCGACCCCTGGGTGAGGGCCAGCTCTCCCCCGCCCGCCATCTGCTTCAGCCAGATCTGCGGCGTCCCATTGCGGTCGGACATGAACGCAATCGTCTTGCCATCCGGCGACGCAGCCGGCGAGGCGTCATGCCCTGAGTAGGTAAGAAACGTCATCGCCGGGGGATCGGCCGGCGTGCGTGACCAGCGGAGGCCCGCCCAAAGACCGGCCCCGCCGGCGACCAATACCGCCACCGTCAAGGCCGCCAGATGCGCGGCCGACCGAGGGGCCGGCTGCCCCGAGAGATCGGGCTCCGACTGGACTATCTCGGCCGCTGAGCCGGCCCCGAGCAACTCAAGCGCAAGGCCGAGGTCATGCGCCGAGTGGAAGCGCTCGTCCGGATCTTTCTCAAGGCAGCGACCCAGAATCCGGACGAGGGCTGGGGCTGCCAGCGCTACCCCAGTCGGGAGGTCCGGGGGCGGGGCCCGGAGGATTGCATGCATCGTCTCGACCGCCGAGGGACCCGCAAAAGGCCGTTGGCCCGTCAGCATCTCGTAGAGGACAACACCAAAGGCAAAGATGTCCGTGCGGGGGTCGGCTCTTTGTCCTCGGACCTGCTCCGGGGCCATGTAGCCGAGCGTGCCGAGGACGACGCCGCTCTCGGTAAGCGACTGCGGACGGGTGACGTCGTCCGTTTCAGGGACGTGGGGCTTGGCGAGACCGAAGTCGAGGATTTTCAGCCGGCCTTCGGTCGTGAGGAACAGGTTGGCGGGCTTGATGTCGCGATGGATGATGCCTTGGGCATGCGCCGCCGCGAGCCCCGCCGCGAGCTGGCGCGCGAAGTCCAGGGCCCGTGCGGGCGGGAGCGGCCCCGACTTGAGGCGGCTCGCAAGGGTCTCGCCGCGGAGGAGCTCGCAGACCAGAAAGGGCGAGTCGTCGTGGGAGCCGACGTCGAAGACGGCCAGGATGTTCGGATGATTGAGCGCGCCCGCGGCTTGGGCCTCGCGCTCGAACCGGCGCAGATGCTCTGCATCAGCGGCAAATGACGCGGGCAAGACCTTGATAGCGATGTCGCGGTTCAGGCGTGTGTCCCGGGCGCGATACACCTCGCCCATGCCGCCCACCCCAAGCACGGACACGATCTCGTACGGCCCTAGGCGGAGCCCTTGCGCGAGTCGCATTGAAGTAACCGGATTGTATGTCCGTTATCGACGCGATCCAACGGTCTAGGTGCCGAGACGCCGTTTCTTGAGATTCAGAAACTCCGGAAACGCAGGCGTAGTCTCTTCATTGAGACTCCAGATGAAGAAGGCTGAAAGGACCGGCGCGTGAGGCGCCGTGAGACCGGATTCCCACCAGTCTAGAATCCGAGTTCTGTGACGAGGCCGGTGCTGCTCGGATTCGCGCTGACGCTCGTCGGCGCGTGCAGAGGCGGTGCAACGGCTCCCTCGCCACAAATCGATCCCAACCTCGCGTTCTGTGTACAAGAGACGAATCGGTACCGGGCAATCGTCGGCCGGCCCGCGCTGGCGGAATCGAACTCGGTCGAGGTCTTTGCGGCCGCGGCCGCGCAAGCCGACACACAGAGCGGCGTGCCCCATGGTTACTACCGCTCGCACGATCCCGGCTTCGGCGCCGAGAATGAGGCCCCGAAGTAGTACCTCCCGATCTACGGCTCCGCGCACGACCTCATTGCACAAGCCATCGCCACGTTTTGTTGGAGCGAGGGTCCCGGAGGCGGCCACTACGAGAACATCGTCGGCCCCTATTCGCAGATCGGCTGCGGGTTCTTCCAGAACGGCAACGATCTGACGGTGGTTCAAGACTTCCGCTGATCCAATGGTCGTTGCGCTTGGCTCGGCGCCTGATTTGCCAGGCGCGCGCCGTGTTGCCACCGCGCCCGCTGTCGTCCCCCGGCAGCCGTCCTGCGGCTCCGCACGACGACGAAAGTCTGCCAGCCAGCGACCTTCTTCGGCCGCGTGACGAAATTGAGCGGCAAACTGCTCTCCTGACGTCGGGATGGAAATTGCTTTTCCACTACAGGCGGTCGCGGCCAATGCGCCCTGCCCTGCTTGTCACGCTGTCGCTCGTCGGCATCGCCGGCGCCACGTGGATCGTCGGCGTCGCGCTGACCGCCGAACATCGGCGCGCGCGCTCGGTCGACCCACTGCGACCCAGGCCCGCGATGGGCGCGCGCCTCATGGAATATGCGCTCGTGCTCGGCTTCGTCGCGCTCGTCATCAGCGCCTGGGCGACGGCGGCACGCTGGTGATAAGAAGTACGAGTGTGGATTCGAGTGCCTCCTCCGGCGCTCTCGATGGCGTCTTCGGAATCCGCTCAGAAACGGACGAACGCACCGATCGATACCAGCACGAGGCGTCCCTTGCCTTCAAAGGTGTCGAAGACACCGATGCCAGACGCCAGGCTGGACTGGTTTTGGTTGGCCGAGATCTGCAGCGACGGGGCGACCCCGCGCGCGATCACGCCGCCCGGGCCGACCGGCATGGGCGACGAGGTCGGCTGCGTGACTAGACGCGTCCGCAGGTCGTTCGCGCCGAGCAGCGCGCGAACATCGATGCGCACGCCCAAATGGGACAGCAGTTGTCTTTCGACGCCGCCACCAAGCGCGCCCACGACCGCGGGCTCATCCTGGAACCGCACGCGCACCTGATCGGCCTGCCTGAACACGGTTCCGTTGTTCGCGCCCATGTTGCTGAGCGTCGCCTGATACTGGCCGACGAGCGCGACGGACGCCTCGTCGCTGCTTGGAAAGAGGATGCCGCCGCCGAACTCGATATACGGCGTCCAACCTCGGATGGAGACGAGGTTGATCGCGGCCTCGCCGAGCATGATCTTGGCCGTGTTGTTCACGTTGTTCACGATCGTCGGGGTCGCGCTGACCTGCGGGTTAGGCGTCGCGGCTCTCGCGATCACCGCCGTGAAGTAGGACTGGAAGCTCTGGGCGGTCGCGTTGATGTTCGCCAGCGCGGACGGACTGATGGCGATTTGCCCGCTGATTGAGTCGAAGCTGAATTCGGCCAGGACATGGCTCGTGATCGTGTGGCCGATGCGCACACCGAAGTGGCCGCCACCCTGCCGGTTGGCGGCCGCCTGCGTCAGTGCCGGATCGAGCGGAACGATGGAGACGCCATCGCCCGTTTGCGCGGACACCTGATTTGCGAGCAGGGCACCGTCACCGAAAAACCACGACGGCACGACGCGGCTCTGGCCTCCACGAAAATCCGGGAATGTCGAACCGGGCGGCGGTAGCCCGGACGTGACCACCTTGCTCAGGGACCCAACCGACAGCGGACCGCCGTGCACTTCGAACTGCCAGCCAATGCGCTTCGGCGGATCGGACGATCCAGCGGACTGGCCGAAGGCGAGCACGGGCACCAGGGCGAATAGCCCGGCGATCAACGTCACGAGGGTGGTCCGTCTGGCCATTGACGGCCTCCACACGAACGCGTCACCCCGGTGGGCGAGGCAGACCGTTCGAGTGTCTACGGTGAGAAGCGCGGACTGGCCTACTGACATGGGGAGCCCTCCTGCCTACCTCCCTAACGCGACGTTTAGGGCCCGAGGCTGTCACGCGGCCAGTTGTCGGCTGTGCTATTCTTCGTGGCCAAAACAGGATTGGCCAGATAAGTCACTGTACATACACGGGTTACCATGCCACGCGAATCCGATGCGGCGGGTCGCAGCCCCGGCGGTCCCGGCCGGGACCGCGCCGAGCTCGACCGGCTCGTGCCCCTCGTGTACGAGGAGCTTCGCCGACTCGCGAGACGACACATGCGTCGCGAGCGTCCCGGCGCGCTGCTGCAAACGACCGCCCTCGTTCACGAGGCCTACCTGCGCCTCGCCGATCATGCGGAGGTGCGGTGGCGAAGCCCCGAGCACTTCCTAGCGGTGGCGGCGCAGGTCATGCGCCACATCCTTGTCGACTACGCTCGCGGCCGACTCCGCACGAAGCGGGGCCGCGGCGTGCCCAATCTGTCCCTCGAGGAGGCTGCGGTCATGTCGGCCAGCCGTGCGGAGGATGTGCTGGCGATCAATCGAACTCTCGACGACCTGGCGGCTCTCGACGCGCGCAAGAGCCGCGTGTTCGAACTGCGATACTTCGGAGGATTGTCGGTCGAGGAGACGGGCGACATCCTGCGCATCTCCCCGGCCACCGTCGCGCGCGAGTGGCGGATGGCAAAAGCGTGGCTCCGTCGCGAGATCCAGGGGGGCTGACGACATGGATCCCAACCGGTGGCGCCTGATCGACGATCTCTTTCAGGCCGCCCTGGATTGCGAGCCGGCCGCACGAGCCGAACTGCTCGACGCCTCTTGTGAAGGAGACGCCGCGCTGCGGGCGGAGGTGGAATCGCTCATCGAGGCGCACGGCGATGGGGGGTTCACAAGCGAGGGGCACGAGTTCGAGTCCGTGCTCGAGGCGTATGCTGCGCAGGCGGCCGCGGGCCGCCGAATCGGTGCCTATCGCGTCGAGCGTGAAATCGGACACGGCGGGATGGGGCGCGTGTATCTGGCCACGCGCGCCGACGACGTCTTCGAGAAGCGCGTGGCCATCAAAGTCCTGCGCGACCAGGAGACGGCCTCGGTCCGTGCCCGTTTTCGCACTGAGCGTCAAATTCTGGCGACGCTCGATCATCCCAACATCACGCGTCTGCTCGATGGCGGCACGACCGATGACGGCTTGCCGTTCTTCGTCATGGATTTCATCGAGGGCGAGCCGATCGATCGCTACTGCGAGCGTTGCCGGCTCACGGTGACCGAACGGCTGGCTCTGGTGCAGCGTGTGATCGCGGCCGTCCAATATGCCCATCAACACCTCGTGATCCATCGCGACATCAAGCCGACAAACGTGCTCGTGACGGACGCGCGTATGCCCTATCTGCTCGACTTCGGCATTGCCAAGCTCATCGCCCCCGACGGGCGCTGGCACGATAGGACGCGTACGCACCTGCGGCTCCTGACCCCGGAGTACGCCAGTCCTGAACAGGTCCGGGGCGAGCCGATCACGACCGCCACTGACGTCTACGCCCTCGGGGTGCTGCTCTATCAGCTCCTGACGGGCCACCGCCCTTATCGCGGCGTGATGACTTCCGCGGCGGAGATCGAGCGCGCGATCTGCGAGGAGGAACCGGAGCGGCCGAGCAACGCGGCGATGTGGGCCGGCGGGACGATGTGCGAGGGCACACCCGAGCGACTGCGGAGACGACTCGCCGGGGATTTGGACACCATCGTCCTTATGGCGTTGCGCAAGGATCCCCGGCGCCGCTATGCGTCGGTCGAGCAGTTCGGGGAAGACATTCGGCGCCACTTGGAGAACTTGCCGGTCATGGCGCGCCCCGACTCACGCCGGTATCGGACGGCCAAGTTCATCAGGCGTCATCAATCGCTCGTCGCGGCCGCAGCTCTCGTGGTCATGGCGCTCACGACCGGCCTTGTCGCCACACTTTGGGAAGCCCACCGCGCACGCCAGGAACGTGACGCCGCACGCGCCGAACGAGCCAGGGCCGCGAGCATCAACGACTTCCTGCAGAACATGGTGGGCTACTCGGCGCAAACCACTTCGGGTTCGCCGAAGCGGGCGACGGGGCACGACGCGACGGTCGTCGAGATGCTGGACGATGCGGCCCAACGCGTCGACCACGAGCTTCCGGATCAGCCGGAGGTCAGGGCGGACCTGCTCACCACGATCGGCACGGCCTACATGGTACTCGCCAGGTATCCGGCGGCCGCCCAGTACCTGCGCGAGGCCTATGACCTCAATTCGACCCTCTACGGCCCTCTCGCGCTACCGACGGCGACGGCCATGTACGCGCGAGCCAACCTTTCTTATTTGACAGGTGACTACACCTCGGCCGAGTCGTGGTTTGCCAGGGCCCTGCCCGTCTTTCGGCAGCACGCCTCGGACCCCGAGTTTGAGCTGCGCAGGCTGCCGAGCGTCTTGAGTGATGCGGCCTTTGTGCAGCGAGCGCGCGGGCGCCTGGATCGCGCCGAAGCCCTCTGGCGCGAGGCCCTCGTCTATGGGCCGCGACTCCCGGAGAAGTACCGAGCTGAAGCCATCGCGCCGAAGAACTTTCTGGCGCAGCTCTACCTCGACCGAGGCGATCTGCCGAACGCGGACGCCTTCGCCACTGAGGCCGTCCAGGGGCTGCGCGCTTTGGCAAATCCCTTTGCGCTCGCACAAGCCCTGATCGACCTGGGCGGCGTGCGTCTGCGCGAGGGGCGACTGGACGAGGCCGAGTCGCTCGTGAAGGAGGGAACGGCCATGTATGCGAAGGCGCAGGGATCCGATGCGCCGAACGTGTCGTTCGGGCTGGCCACTCTCGCGATGACGCACGCGGAGCAAGGCCGGCTCGATCTGGCCGAACAGGATGCCCGCGCCGCGATGGCGATCGCCGAAACGCTGCCGAAAGGATCGCACTACTACGTTCGTGCCGCGACGGCGCTCGGGCTCGTGCTCACGCGGACCGGACGAGCCAGTGAAGCGGAGCCGCTGCTGCGCGCTGTCCTCGCGAAGCTGGAAGCGACAACTTCGAAGCAGAGCTACGCCGTGGCGACGGAGCTCGGCGCGCTCGGAGAGTGCCTGACGGCGGAGAGGCAGTACGCCGAGGCCGAACCGCTCCTCGTCGAGAGCCGCGACACCCTGCAGAGCATCCAGGTGCCCGATGGTCCTGACCTCGCGCTGGCTCGTCGCCGGCTGTCGTCGCTCTCAAGCAGCTGGAAGAGGCGGTGATTCTAGCCAGGGCCTTCGCGCGGTTTGGACTCAGAATCTCGTTCGCTTGACGGCGAGTGTGGGTTCGAGTCTCTCCTCCGGCATTTCAGAGCGGCTTGGGACGTCCAGGCCGAGTCGCGGCACGTAATCTCTTCATAGCCATCGATACATCTTGTGCTCCATCGCGACGTGGTATCGCGCGGCCACTGCCGTCGTTGTCGCAGTTAACCGGCGGTCGCCCCGCATGGTCTGACCTTTGCTTCGGTCGAAGTGGGAGGTTCTCATGCGTCAGGCTTCTTGTGTGGCGGTGTTAGTGCTCTCGCTGGCGTGGGCTGGCGGTAGCAGTTGTTCAACAGCCCCGTCTGCACCATCCCTTAGCGTGTCCATGAAGGACTCGCCCTTCACGGACGCCCAAGCGGTGCTCGTGACATTTTCCGAGGTCAGCGCGCATGCCTCGGGCGGCAGCTTCAACACGCTCCCGTTCACAGGTGGCGGCTCCACGCGTACCTGCGATCTGAAGAAGCTCACGACAGCGACCGATGTCCTTGGCACCGGCCCTTTAGCCGCCGGGCACTACACGCAGATCCGCTTGGTGGTCTCGAGCGCCACGCTCTATTTTGACAACGCTTCGTCGAGTGCGCCCTGCGCACCCTCGATCGCCGCGCCAGCCGGCCGCAGCGCGATCGTGACCGTCGCGTCCGGCATGGTCCTGCTCAATCGCGAATTCGACATCGCGACGACCGGGGCCACGACCAGCAATATCCTTGTCGATTTTGACGGCAACCAGTCCGTGGTCATGACCGGCAATGGGCAGTTCATGATGACGCCGGTCATCAGCATCGTCAGCGTGCAGTAGGATCGCGGATTACACAGGGCGAACGAAGGACGCGGGCCGGTCGTCGGCGTTGCGTGAGCCGAAGAGGTACGTCATGAAACCTGTCCCCCGAACCCGAAAGACCGCGACCGACGAGAGGGCCGGCGCGGGGGAAACGTCGGCGCGGGTGAAGCCCGCCACTCCCGGCCACAATCCGAATCGTATGACCAAGAGCGGGCGGCTGAATTTGCGGGAGATTCAGAAGGCCCTCAAGAAGTCCGATGCAAACAGCTAAGTAGGGCGGTCTCGGCGCCGTGAGAGCCGTCATTCCTGCGCCTGAGCGTGACGTCGAGCCGAGTGGACGCTGACCTTTGTCCACCTGGGGACCGACTCCACGGGAGTATCAGTCACAACACTCAAGAACGCTGAGACTTTGCGGAATGGTGCTGAACTTGCAGCGCGGCCCGACCAACACCTTGTCTTGGTGGTACGGAGGACTCCCGATGCGTTTTCACATCCATGCTGCCGTCGCGTTGACTGCCGCGGCTGTGACCTTGGCCTGCGCCAACGCCACTCCCACACGCCCATCCCAGGCCACTGACCGTCCCGGCGCGCTCGCCTCGGTGGCTTCGATCTCCCTGCAGAGCAATGGCGCCTCGTCGGGCTCGCTCGAACGGGCGGTCTCCATGATGGACGCTTGCGACGGGCCCACGTTCAATCTCATCATCGGACCCGGCACTTGCAGCCGACCCCACGGCGTGAACTTTTCGGAGTTTGTCGCAGAACTCACGGCCCATCACGAAGCCGGCGCGTGGCACTTCGGGCCCTCCCAGACCGACGCGTTTCTTGGCGACACGATGGTCGCCACCAACAAGGGCGGCGAGGTCCACACTTTTACTCGCGTGGCAGCATTCGGCGGCGGCGTGGTTCCCTTCCTGAATGACCTCGCCAATGCGGGCGACACCGTCCCCGAGTGCTTCGCGGAGACGAACTTCGTTCCGCCGGGCGGCACCGATACCGATTCCCTCAACAAGGTCGGCGAACTCAAGTTCCAGTGCTGCATCCACCCGTGGATGAAAGCGACCGTCTTGGTGAAGTCGCACTAAGGACGTCATCCGCCGCCTTCGGCCGGACTCGGCGAACGGCATAGGCCGTTCTTGTGGCTAGGTGTAGACTGCGGCCTTCCGTCGGCAGATTCACGGCGTTCGAGCCCACTTAGAGGAGGGCACTATGGCCTACCAGCACAAGACGCAGTTGACCTTCGTCATCACCGCGCCGCCCGACCAGGTCCAGGAGGGCGACAGAATCTTTCGGGGCCACGCACCGTGGATGGAACGGACGCACCATCGCAGCGGCACCAAGGCGCTCCTGAGTTACAACGTATCGAAGGCCCCGGAACTTTCGAACCCAATGGATCCGGCGTCAAAGCCCACAGGGAATACCTGCTTCATTCTTACCGAAGTCTATGAAACGCCGGAGGGCGTGACTGATCACTTCCAGCAAGCGATGGCATCTTGGCCTGACTTCCCGGCGCTGGGCCAGTGGTTGGCCAAGTGCAAGGTCACCGGCGTTGCGGCCGCGCCCATTGTGAATTCCCTCTGGTAGCACGGCAAGTGTGTCGGTCCGGGCCGCCCGGGCGACCTACGAAAACTGTACGCCGCCTGACGCGGCTCGCAGGAGCCGGTTCGCCTCCGTAGCCGCTTCTGCGAATCAATTCAGGTTCTCGTGGGGAGGTGAGGAACGCAGCTGTGGCATGTCTCTTGCGCCGGCCGGAGCTAGGATTACGAAAATGCCCGATCGCCCAGGAACTCCCAGCTCGCGCAATCTTCGCCGCAGCCGGCGCCAGAAGATTGAGAGCTTAGTCACCGGTCAACTCGTGCCGTCGGGCACGGCAATCAAGATCACAGACATCAGCACCGGGGGCTTCGCGATGGAGACGCCAACTCCGGCGCCTGTCGGCGAGGTCCTGACCTTCCGATTCACTTCCAAAGATGGGTCGGCCTTCTTGCTGAGGGCCTCGGTCGCGCACAGCCGGCCGCTCGCCGGCACGAACGGATCGGTCGTCTATTCGAGCGGCCTCGAGTTTGCCGCCCAGCAAACACCAACGGGCCAGCGAGCCATCAAGGTCCTGCTCGAGAAGGTCAACCGAATCCTCGCTCAACCACGCAACGTCTCGACCTGACACTGCCGCCCTTGTCCGCGCCAGCCGACGCGGCTACTTCGGTGTCGCCCGTTCCGGATGCAGATTCTCACGGAAGAACGCATCCACGCGGTGCCAGGCGTCGCGCACGACGAAGCTCCGGTCGAAGTAATGGAACTCGCCCGGATACATCATGAACGTCGTCAGATCCCCCTTGCCGGCCTTGAGCAGGTGATCGATGAGCAACGCCGTCTCGACGAACGGCACATTGACATCGGCCGTGCCGCCGAGCACGAGCAACGGATGCTGAATCTGATCCACGTGGGCCATGGGATCGGCCTTCGCGTAGACGTCGGGATGCTCCTCCGGCGTGCCGATTCGGCTGGTGGTCCAGCCGCCGTGATAGGGATCCTCATAATAGAGGTGGTAGTCGGTCACGCCGGCGACGTCCACGGCCGCGCGGAACCACGTCGGCTCCTGGGTAATGGCGAGCAGGGTGAAGAACCCGCCGTAGCTCAACCCCCAGACGCCGACGCGATCGGCGTCCACGAATCCCAGCGCCTTCAGATAGCCGTAGGCCATCCGCGCGTCTTTGGCGTCGTTGCCGCCAACATCCATGTAGACGTCGTTGCGCCAGTCGCGGCCGTACCCGATGCTCCCCCGATAATCGGGGGCGATCACCACGTAGCCCTGCTGGAGCAGGTATTGGTGGAATTCGTAGTACACCCCTTCATTCCGGTCGGTGTGGAACCCGTCGTAGTTCTGATTCACGCCGTCGGGATGGATCCACACGATCGCTGGATGCAGTTTCGTCCGGTCCAGATTCTTGGGCACGAAGAGCCACGCCGGCACCGGCTTGCCGTCCGGTCCGGGATAGTGAACCAACTGAGGCGCGACGAAGATCGAGTGATCGATGCTGGCGGGCATGGACGAGGTCAGCTTCGTCGGCTTGGCGTTGGCCGCGGCATCGGCCACGTACAGATCGGCGGAGTTCTGCGCGTCGGTGTGCTGATAGAGAATGCGCCGGTCGTCCGGCGACCATTGCGGCGCGGTGTTGGTGCCACTGCCCGAGGTCACGCTCACGATCGTGGCGCGCGCCGGATCGTCGCCGACCGTCGCGATCTCGATCTGGCGATCCCCCGGCTTCTCTGCCGTATCGGTGTCCCAGGCGATGTGGCGGCTGTCGTGCGACCAGACCGCGCGCCAGTGGTCGCCGGGCGTCTTGCTGATCTGGGTCGCAGGACCGCCCGAGGGCGGCACGACGTAGACCTGATCCCATCCGGTCGTGTCGGCGGTGAAGAGCAGCCACTTGCGATCGGGCGAGATCGCATTGGCCGTATTGTTCACGGCGCTGAAAAACTTCTCTTCCGTCTCTTCGTGCAACACCTTCGCCGGACCACCGTTGATGTCGACGGCCTCCGTCGTACGCGTCTTGCCGCCGTTCGACGTCGACGTCGAGATCACGTGCGTGGGATCCAGCCAGGTGTTGCCGCCGCCACCGCCACGTCCGCCGCCACCGCCGCCGCGCCCGGCGGCCATCGCCTTCGGCGTGCCCCCGGTTGCCGGCACGATGAAGTTCTCGCCGCCGCCACCGCCGCGACCTCCGCCTCCGGTGTTCGTGCGGAAAATGAGCTTGGCGCCGATCTCCGGGAATATGTTGTCGATATAGCCCGGTCCGCCCGCTCCCGCGCCCGCACCGGCGCCAGCGCTCGCGTATATCAGGCTCGCGCCGTCGGGCGTCCACGTCGGCGCGCCGATCGGGCCCGCGTTGCTGACCACGGTCATGAGCGCGCCGCCCGGCATGGTCGCGACCATCAGCGCCGACGCTGCGCCGCTCGTCGAGAACGCAAGCCTGGTCCCGTCTGGCGACCAGCTGACGCCGCCGACGCGGCCGTCGACGTGGGTGATCGTTTGATCGGCTGCGGGCGCGATCGTGTGGACGACAAGGTCGGCACCTGAGGCCGACGCCTCGGGTGCGTTGGGAGCCGCAGCGGCCGCGCCGCCACCTCCTCGGCCGCCACGTCCCCCGCGCCCGCCACCGCCGCCGGCACCACCACCCTGGCCGACGACGTACGCGACACGCATGCCGTCAGGCGAAACCGCGAAGGTGCTTCCACGTTCAGCGCCAGGCCACGCCGCATGCGGCGCGCCTCCACTGGCCGAGACCGCGAGCAGCCCACCATCCCGTTGAAAGAAAAACGTTCGGCCGTCGCGGCTCCAGAATCCGCCCGCGCCGGTCTGTCCGTCCGGATAGGCCGTCAGGGCGACCGGCTGACTGCTGCCGTCGGCGGGCACCGCCCACACGTTGTTCACCCCGCCGTCGTCGTACGTGAACCAGACGTGGCTGCCGTCGGGCGTCCATTGGTGGCCTGACGGGTGCTTGATCTGGACCAGCTGATCGATCGTGAGCTTCGGTGGCGGCGCCTGGGCCATCGCCAATAGCGTGCTCGACGCCACCGCGAAGGTTGAGAGGAGTCGGGACGTGCGCATGGCCTACACCCTAGACCACGTGCGCCAGGGATTCAACTGTGCGGTGGGGCGTCCATCAGCTCGACGGTCCTGAGGATGGTCCGGCCCACGATCTCGAGGCTGCGGGCGGAGACTTTGTCCAACGTGTCGGCGGTGTTGTGGTGAAACTCCCCCATGCTGTCGAACTGCGGGCCCATGCGACCGAACTCAGCGTCCACGACATCGACGGAGGGAATGCCGACGTCCAGGAAAGATC
>Ga0070732_10001427_pt1 | contig 13074 bp, 12 predicted proteins | sample Coa_R1_5_FD_66449 | JGI IMG/M metagenome (GOLD analysis project Ga0070732, IMG submission 66449) | Surface soil microbial communities from Centralia Pennsylvania, which are recovering from an underground coalmine fire - Coalmine... | ecosystem: Environmental > Terrestrial > Soil > Unclassified ...
CGATCGTGCCACCCGCACCCGAGCCCGTCACGGCTTCGATCGCCGAGGGCGCGAAACAAGAACCCGACATCGATCTCGCCGAGCCAGCGGCCAACGCGCACTTCACTGAGAGCGACCTCGCCGGCGCGACCGGATTGGATCTCACGCAGGTGCACGCTTTGAAAGACTTCGGCGTCATCTACGAGCACCGCCAGAACGGAACGGTGTACTTCGACGGCGACGATGTGGCTGTGGGGGAGCTCGCGCGCGACTTCCTCAAGCTCGGGATCGAGCCGCGGCACCTGAAGCAGCTGCGACGTTTCGCGGAGCAGGAAGCCGAGATGTACACGACGCTCGTCGGTCCGGGTATCCGCAACCGGCGCGCCGACGCGCGCGGCCAGGCGGTCGAGACCCTCGGCGAGCTCGCGAAGCTATCGAGACGGTTGCGTCAGGCGTACGTCCGTCAGCGCATGCGCGCTGCGATCTCCGGAGACCGCTAAGTGCCCGACGAAACCGTCGGCCTGCTCCTCACGGCCGAACAGATAGGCGCGCGCGTGGCGGAACTTGGCGCCGAGATCAGCCGGGATTACGCGGGCAAGACTCCGATCCTGATCGGCGTCCTCAAAGGGTCGCTCGTCTTCATGGCCGACCTCGCGCGCGCGATCACCACCTCGATCAACGTCGATTTCATGTCGATCAGCTCCTACGGTGATGGGACGAACTCCGGCGTCGTGCGGATATTGAAGGATCTCGACGAATCCATAACCGGCCACGACGTCATCTTGGTCGAGGACATCATCGATACCGGCCTTACCTTGACCTATCTCTTGGCGACGTTGAGCGCGCGTCGCCCCGCCTCCTTGGAGGTGTGCGGGCTGCTCGACAAGTCAGTCCGACGGATCGTCGAAGTCCCGATCCGCTACAAGGGCTTCGACATCCCGGATGAGTTCGTGATCGGTTACGGCCTCGACCACGAGGGGCGTTACCGCAACCTGCGCGCCGTGCTGGGTGTGCGCGATATGGCCGCTTTGCGCGACCCCGATGTCGTCGCGCGCGCGCTGGAATCGGCCGGCGCATGATCGTTCCCCCGCGGAGGGGGTAAGCGAACGAAGTGGCCCGGCGGTATCGTTGTGGGCCTGATTAGGCGGTAGTAGTCTGCCCCTCGAGGAGGCTATCAGCGTGGTCGATGCGGTCGAGATGCAGCTGGTCGGCGTGCGCGTCGAGCTGCCGACGAACCAGCCGATCGTGCTGCTGCGCGAACGGGAAGGGGAGCGCTTCCTGCCCATCTGGATCGGCCCCGTGGAAGCCACAGCGATCGCGTTCGCACTGCAAGGCATCGTGACGCAGCGCCCCATGACGCATGACTTGATGAAAAGCGTCCTCGAGGAAGTCGGCGTAACGATCGAGCGCATCGTCATCACGGAGCTGAGAGAAACCACGTTCTACGCGACGCTGGAGATGGCGCGAGATGGTGCGCAATACTCGGTTTCGAGCAGGCCGAGCGACGCGATCGCACTCGCCGTTCGCTCCGGCGTTCCGATCTTCGCCGCGCCGGATGTCCTGTCCGACGCGGGCATCATCATCCACGACGAAGACGAGGAGACCGAGGTCCAGAAGTTCCGGGAGTTCATCGAATCGGTGAGCCCGGAGGACTTCGGCGCCAACCCCTTCTGAGCAGCCCAAACGGGCTTCTTTCCCGCTTTCTTCCGGTGACCATTGACAGTCCTCCGGGGGCGGGCTTAGCGTGACACCCACGTAATTACCGCGGTGTGAGGCGGGTCGCGGAAGCGCACGGGTCGCCCATGTTGCGGTCCCTCCTGGGGGAGGCTCGATGAATCGCACGTCCAGTGTCGATGCAGGCGTCGAAACGGGATTCCGAGGACCCACGGTGTGCCGTACCGTCGGCATCAGCTACCGGCAGCTCGACTACTGGGCGCGCACCGAGTTGGTCACACCGAGCGTGCGCGACGCCGACGGGTCGGGGAGCCAGCGGATGTACAGCTTCAACGACGTCGTGCAGCTACGTGTGATCAAGAAGCTGCTCGATGCCGGTGTAAGCCTCCCGAAGATCCGCCGCGCGGTCGACTACCTGCGCGACGAGCTGAAGATGCCGATCGAGGATGTGACGCTCGTCTCCGACGGCAAGACGATCCACGCGTGTCTGTCCGCGAACGAAGTGGTCGATCTGCTTGCCGGCGGTCAGGGCGTGTTCGCGATCGCGGTGGGGAAGGTCTACCAAGAGCTACAGGGCCGCGTGCGCGAGTTCCCGGCGCGCGAGCAAGGGAAGAGAGCAACCGACGAGGACACCACCGAAGCACACGGAAGCTGAAACACGCCGGAACGGGAGCCGCGCCACCCGTGACGGCTTGAAGAGCGACCGCATCGACTTCGCACACGAGAGCGAGCGGCAGTACGCGCGCCTTCTCGACTTCTACCAGATCGAGTGGGAATACGAGCCGCGTTCGTTCGACATCGAATGGGACGAGCAGGGCGAGGTCACCAAGCAGTTCACGCCCGACTTCTACCTGCCGCAGTTCGAGACCTACATCGAAGTCACCACGATGAACCAGAAGCTGGTGACCAAGAAGAACCGCAAGGTCCGGCGGCTGCGCGAGCTGTATCCCGAGACCAAGATCAAGATCTTCTACCAGCGCGACTACCTCGCGCTCTTGCAGAAGTACGGTCTCGACCGGGACGGCGACGACCGGTGAAGGCTGCTCGAACGGCACGATAAGATACGAATCTCGCGCAGCCTTCCCCTGCGCGGCCCACACCCGGGGGAGGACCGTTGGATTTCGCACCGCACACCGCGCGCGACGTCGAAACGATGCTCGCGACGATCGGCGTGTCCTCCGTCGACGACCTGTTCAACGTGATCCCGGCCGCGCTTCGGGTGGACGGCCTGACGATCCCGAACGGGCACGCGGAGGCCGAGGTGCTCCGGGAGATGGCGGCTTTAGCAGCGCTGAACAAGTCCGCGGACGACTTGGTTTGCTTCATGGGCGCGGGAGCGTACGACCACCACGTGCCGTCGATGGTGTGGGCGGTGCTTTCGCGCGGGGAGCTCGCGACCTCGTACACGCCCTACCAGCCGGAGCTGTCCCAAGGTGTGCTGCAGACGCTGTTCGAGTACCAGACGATGATCTGCGAGCTGACCGGGCTCGATATCTCCAACGCCGGGCTGTACGACGGCGGGAGCGGGCTGGCCGAGGCGGTGAACCTAGCCGTGGGCGCAACGAAGCGGTCGCGTGTCGTCGTCGCCGGCGCGGTGAATCCGCTGTACGCGGGCGTGCTCGCGACGCAGGGCGCCGGGCTGAGCCTAGACATCCAGGCGACGGGGTGGGGGAGTGACGGGCGCGCGCGCGACGTGGACGCGGAGGGTGCAGCCGCGGTCGTCGTGCAGCAGCCGAACCTGTTCGGCGTGCTCGAGGACATACCGAAGCTGGCGGAGATCGCGCACGCGGCCGGCGCCAGGCTGATCGTTCATCAGGACCTGACCGCGTTAGGGGTGTTGGAAGCCCCGGGCGCGCTCGGCGCCGACGTCGTCGTTTCGGAAGGGCAGCCCTTCGGGAACCATCTGAACTTCGGCGGTCCGTACGCCGGCGTGATCGCATGCCGCACGGCGGACGTTCGCCGCTTGCCCGGCCGACTCGTCGGTGAGACGGTGGACCGCAACGGGAAGCGCGCGTTCGTGCTGACGCTGCAGGCGCGCGAGCAACACATCCGTCGCGAGAAAGCGACGAGCAACATCTGTACGAACCAAACGCTGAACACATTGGCGGTCGCCGTGGCTCTCGCGTGGTTCGGGCCGCAAGGACTGCGCGAGCTGGGGGAGCAGTGCATCGCGCGCGCGCACTACACGCGCGATCGCCTTGTCGAGCACGCCGGCGCGGAAGCGTTGTTCCAAGAGACACCGATCTTCAAGGAGTTCGCCGTGCGCTTGCCGGCGGATCCCGCCGCCGTGTGCGAGTACGCCACGAGCGAGGGCTTCCTCGCCGGCGTGCCGCTGTCTCGCTTGATGCCGAACGCAGACCTCGACGATGCCCTCCTGGTTGCCGTAACCGAGAAGCGATCTCGCGAGGAGATCGACGCCTTCGTTCACGTCATCGCGCGCGCATGCAAGGAGGTGGCGTGATGCTGAACACCGACGACGAGAAGCTGGTGTTCGAGCTGTCCCGTCCCGGCAGACGCGCATTCTCGATGCCGACGCTGGACGTCCCCGCGGCTCCCAAGGAGGCGATCCCCAAACAACTCTCGCGCAAGAAGCCGCCGATGCTTCCCGAAGTGGCAGAGCGCGATCTCGTCCGTCACTACACGCGGCTGTCGCAGCGCAACTACGGCATCGATCTCGGCTTCTATCCACTCGGCTCATGCTCGATGAAGTACAACCCGAAGCTCGCCGAGGACGTCGCGGCGATGCCGGGGTTCCGGCGCCTGCACCCGTTGCAGCCGGAGTCGCAGATCCAGGGCGCCCTGCGGCTGCTCGTCGAATTGGAGCAGGCGCTGTGCGCAGTCACCGGGATGGAGGCCGTCACGTTCCAGCCGGCTGCGGGCGCGCACGGCGAGCTGACCGGGCTGCTCATCATGCGCGCGTTCCACGAGCACAACAACGATCAGCGCAAACGCGTGATCATCCCGGACTCGGCGCACGGAACGAACCCGGCCAGCGTTCGCCTCGCGGGCTACGAGGTGTCGGAGGTCGCGTCCGATCGCAGAGGCCTCGTCGATCTCGACGCATTGGAGAAGCTCATCGGCCCAGACGTCGCCGGGCTGATGATCACGAACCCGAACACCCTCGGTCTGTTCGAAGAGAACATCGAGCGCATCGCGAAGATGATTCACTCCGTCGGTGGACTGCTTTACTACGACGGCGCGAACCTCAACGCGATCGTCGGACGCTGCCGCCCCGGCGATATGGGCTTCGACATCGTGCACATGAACCTTCACAAAACGTTCGCAACGCCGCACGGTGGGGGAGGGCCGGGTGCCGGGCCGCTCTCGGTGAGCGCGCGCCTCGCGCCGTTCCTACCGTCACCGCGTCCCGCGTTCGATGCGTCCAGCGGCCGGTACGTCTGGGCCGAAGGGGACGGGCGCTCGATCGGACGTGTGCACTCGTTCCACGGCAATTTCGGGATCTTGGCGCGCGCGTCGTCGTACGTGCGCGCGCTCGGCGCGGATGGGCTGCGTCACGTCAGTGACTACGCGGTGCTGAACGCGAACTATCTGTCGGCGAAGCTGACCGACGCGTACGAGCTCGCGTTCCCCGACTCACAACCGATGCACGAGTTCGTGCTAACCGCGCGCAAGCAGAAGGCGAGAGGCGCGCGCGCGATGGACGTCGCGAAGCGGATCATCGATTACGGCTTCCACCCGCCGACTGTGTACTTCCCGCTCGTCGTCGACGAAGCGATGATGGTCGAGCCGACCGAGACCGAATCGATCGAGACGCTCGACGCGTTCTCAGACGCGATGCATACCGTCGACCGCGAGATCGACGAGAACCCGCACGCGCTCCACGAGGCTCCGCTGACCGCGCCGGTGAGCCGGCCGGACGAGGCGCGCGCTGCGCGCGACCTGCGCGCGCGCTGGCACCCGAACCATCACGCCGACGCGCACCAAGCCTCGCTGCAAGGCCCCGAGGACAAGCCGAGCATCTAGTCCCCGCCCACGTCCCATAGGACGACGCTGGCGATCCCGGCGCTCAGCAAGACGATCCAGAGGCCGATCCGCCATGCGCCTGAGAGCATCACGGTCCATCCGGCGACGTTCAGGCCGACGACCAAAGGGATCGCCAGGACGCGGCCAACATTCTCTGCGAGCAGCCTGGCTCTCGTCAGATGCGTCCCGTCGCCCCCGCGGATCACAGGACCAGTGTGCCTTGGAAAGGGGGAGGGGAGAAACGGCCGGACGGCCTACCTGCGACAATTCCTTAGTTTACGTAACGGGTATTATGGGCGATGCCCAAAAAGGGCCTCGGGCCGGCGCCGTTGGAGCCTCCGTGGGGTTGTCAGGCTGACAGCGCGGCCGGATACCTCAGCCTCGGGCCGAGATGCTGCGTGGGTGCGGCGTTCCTGTCGGGCGCGCGCGCTTCGTGGCCCACACCGCGATGTTCTTCAGTGCTTCTACCACGATCGACCGGCTCATCTTCGACACACCCTCGCGGCGCTCCGTGAAGATGATCGGGATCTCGACGACATTGAATCCTGCAAGCCATGCGCGCCACAGCATCTCGATCTGGAACCCGTAGCCGGCCGAGGTGACCTCGTCCAAGGGCAGCTCCTCGAGCACTGCGCGCCGGTAGATGCGGAACCCTGCGGTTGCGTCGTGCACGGGCACCCGAAGGGCCATGCGCGCGTACGCGTTGCCGACGCGCGACAGACGCTCGCGGTTCTTGCTCCAGTTGCGCGTGCCGCCGCCGGGGGCATATCGAGATCCGATCACCACGTCGGCTGAGGCTGCAGCCTCGACCAGTCTCGGCACATCTTCTGGAGAATGCGACAGGTCGGCATCCATCTCGATCACCGCGTCGTACCCGCGCGCAAGCGCATCGCGGAAACCTGCGACGTATGCAGGCCCCAGGCCCGCCTTGCCGGGACGGTGGAGGGCGCGCACACGCTGCTCGCGCAAGGCGTACGTATCGGCGATCTTCCCGGTTCCGTCCGGCGAGTTGTCGTCGACGATCAGCACGTCAACGTCGGGCGTGGCTGTGAGGACCCGCGAGACGACCTCACTGATCGTGCCCGATTCGTTGTACGTCGGGATGATGACGAGGACCTTCACGACTCCCCTTTCGGCTTGCGCGCGAAGAACGGTAGCAATGCGAACATCAGCGCGCCTGCGCCGATCGCGATCTCGAAGTCGGAGCCGAAGCGCGCGTACGGCGTCTCGCCGGTTGCGAGCGGCAGGTTGGCGCGCAGCAACGCCGGAGTGAACAGTTTCGATTCCTGCGTTATCTTCCCGTTGGGCTGGATCACGGCGCTTATCCCCGAGATCGCCGCGTGTACCACGGCGCGCCCGGTCTCCACCGCGCGCATCTGGCTCATCGCGAGGTGTTCGCGCGCGGCGGGGCTCGTGCCGAACGATGCATTGTTCGTCGTGACGATGAGCAGCTGCGCGCCGTCTCTCGCGAGGCCGCGCGCGAGCTCCGGGTACGTCGACTCGAAGCAGATCAGCGTGCCGATGCGCGCGCCGTCGATATGGAAGACCACGAGCTTCTTGCCCGCGATCGCATCAGAGGGAACCTCGCGGTCGAGCGCGGGAACGAGCGACCGGACGAAGTGCCAGGGCACGTATTCGCCGAACGGCACGAGGTGGATCTTGTCGTACCGCTGAACGATCTGACCGGTTGGTCCGATGAGAACGTTCGTGTTCGTCCACCGGTCGCCCTCGTCGAGGATCGCGCCGGCGAGCAGCGGAGCGCCGATGCGCTGGATCGTCGCGACCACGGGAGCAACCATGTCGGGATTCGTACGCGGGTCACGATCGAACGAGTTCTCTGGCCACACGATGAGATCTGGCTTCGGCTCGTTGAACAGCAATTGCGTCTCGCGAACGTGGTTGTTGACGATCGTGAAGTCTTCGGGGCCGACACGGCCGCGGCGGCCCAAGCCGGTGAAGCGGTCGCGCGGAACGTTGCCTTGGACGGCGGCCACATCGAACGTGCCGGCTGCTCGACCGGCAAGTCCCAACGGCAGCAAGCCCGGAAGAAGTACGACTGCGCCGATCGCCAAGGCCAAGGCCGCGATCCCCGCGGGGCGTGAGGTCAGGGCTTCAGCGATCAGCGCGTTCACGAGGACGATCGCGAGGCCGAGGAGCACCACTCCCCCGACGCGCGCCAGCGGCAGCATCGAGCCGCCCGAATGCTGCGTGTACCCGATGACGCCCCACGAGAAGCCGCCGAGCGGGTAGCGGGCGCGCGCGATCTCGAGGCCGGCCCACAGCAACGGCACGCCCAAGATGCGACCGGGCATCGTGCGAGATGCGCGCGCGCCCAGCGCGCCGAAGACGACGAAGAAGGCAGTCTCGAGCACCACCAGCGCTATGAATGCCGCATACCCGAAGTAGCTGATCCAGTAGAGCAAGACGCCGAAGAACGCGGCGCCGATCACCAGCCCGAGCAACGCGCCTGCCCGCGCCGACGCCCCCCGCAGCGCGAGGAACAGCGGCACGAGAGCGATCAGGGCCACCCATCGCTGGTCGAGGGGCGGGAACGCGGCGCTCAGGGCAAGGCCCGAGACCGCAGCGGCGACCAGCCGCCCTTTCAGCGGCCAGTCGTTTGGGGTCAACTACTCGGACGGAACCGGTTCAGGCACAGTCTCGGCAGAGCATCTTCTTCTTGTCTGCCAGCTGGCTCCGGTGCTTCACCAAGAAGCAATTACGGCACGTGAACTCGTTCGCTTGCAGCGGGATAACTTTCTCGACGAGCGCTTCGGCTTTGTCGTCGCCGCGGCTGAGGTCCAGGACGGCGTCGTCGTCGTCCTCTTCCTCGGTATCCTCGGCGCGCTTCGCAAGCTCCTCGAAGCTCGTCTCGGCTGCTACGTCCTCTTCCTCTTCAGCTGCCACTGCGCTTGCCACCTCCGGCCGCAGATGCGGCCTGCTGTATACACCCACTTGGGTACCCCTGCAACGGCCTTTGCCCTAACTTTCTTCCCGGTCCGGGAAGCCTGGTTTGCCCACCCCTTCAGAGTGTGAAACCGCAGCCTGCGGGACTTGTCGGGGGTCGGCGGTATGCTCGCGCCATGGAGCCAGAAACGCCCACGGTCGGCCTCGTGGTGGGCACCCAAGAGGCGACTCCCCTCGATTTCTCCGTCGCCGTGGCTCCCGGCCACTTCCTCCAGCTCGACGACGTCGTGGCACTGGAACGGTCTCTGCCCGACGGCCAACAGGTCCGGATCTACGGTGTCGTCTCGCAGATATCGGCTCGCCACGAAGGCGCGCAGTTCGACTCCGATGTTTTCTTGATATCCGAGCAGCTTCTCCCGGCCGAGGTCAGCGAGGTCGCCGCCGTCAGCACGACCCGGTTCGAGCCGGAGGTCTTCGTCCCGCCCCTGCCGGGCAGCGCGGTCCGCCTCGCCCAGGGTGCGGAGCGCGACCAAGCTCTCTTCTTCGATCGCATGCGCCAGAAGGTTCCGGTCGGTCTCAGCCACGACGAACAGCCGCTCTACGCCAACCTCGAGTTCATCGACGGCTCGCGCGGCGCGCACGTGAACATAAGCGGGATCTCCGGTGTCGCGACGAAGACCACCTACGCGACGTTCCTGCTCCAAAGCTTGTTCACGTCTGGGGCGCTCGGGACGGAAGCGGTGAACACCAAGGCGCTGGTCTTCAACGTGAAGGGCGAGGACCTGCTGTTCCTCGATCGCGAGAACACGGAGCTGCAAGCCGAGGAAGCGGCGCGCTACAAGCTGCTCGGGCTGGAGCCCCAAGCGTTCCGCAGCGTGTCGTTCTTCGCGCCGCCGAAGATCGACTCTCCCGGCGCCGTGCCCGATGTTGCTTCGCGTGCGACCGGCGTGCGGTCGTTCTTCTGGACGATCGCGGAGTTCTGCCAGCAGGGCTTGCTGCCGTTCCTATTCGCCGACGCCGAGGACGATCGCCAGCAGTACACGATGGTCGTCCACAACGTGGCCGCGCGCCTGCAGAAGGAAGCCACTCCCCTCTCCGACGGCGCCGTCATGATCGAAGGCAACGAGATCCGTACGTTCCGTGACCTCGTCGAGTTCATCACGGGCAAAGTCGACGACGAGAACGAGCGCTACTTCTGGGCCGGGCAAGCGATCGGCGCCGGCTCGGCGGGTGCGTTCATCCGGCGGCTGGCGGGCTCTGTGCGTCACGTCGAGCGGCTCATACGCGGCGACGTCGCGAACCCGGAGAAGCACCGGATCGAATTGCAGAGCCAAGTGAACGTGGTCGACCTGCACAACCTGAACGACCGGGCGAAGCGGTTCGTCGTCGGCGTGACGGTGCGGCGCGCGTTCGAGGAAAAAGAACGCGCGGGACGTGCACGGCCGCTGTTGTTCCTTGTGCTGGACGAGCTCAACAAGTACGCGCCACGAGACGGCTCGAGCCCGATCAAGGAGATCCTGCTCGACGTCGCCGAGCGCGGACGTTCGCTCGGCGTCATCCTGATCGGCGCGCAGCAGACGGCTTCGGAGGTCGAGCGGCGGATCATCGCGAACTCCGCGATCCGCGTAGTCGGGCGATTGGACGGCGCAGAGGCGGGGCGCGACGAGTATCGCTTCCTGCCGGCGCCGCAGCGGCAGCGGTCGACGATCATCAAGCCGGGCACGATGATCGTGAATCAGCCCGAGCTGCCTGTGCCCCTCGTGATCGAGTTCCCGTTCCCGGCTTGGGCGACGCGCGCCAGCGAAGCAGCGCCCTCGGGCGACTCGGTCGAGGACCCGTTCCAGGGGATCCCGTCGTCGTGAAGCTGCTGCACACGTCGGACTGGCACGTCGGCAAGACGGTACGGGGGCGCGATCGCTCGGACGAGCATCGCGCGGTTCTCGATGAGATCACGGGCATCGCGCGCGCGCATGCCGTGGATCTGGTGATCGTCGCCGGGGACCTGTTCGAGTCGGCTGCACCGACGCCCGACGCCGAGCGGATCGTTTATCGCGCGCTACTGGATCTTGCCGAGGTCGCACCCGTGGTCGTTGTCAGCGGCAACCACGACAACGACCGGCGGCTGATTGCCGTGGAACCGTTGCTGGGGCTCGGTCGGATCACGACTCGCGCGATGCTGGCGAAGCCCGACGAAGGTGGCGTCCTGACGCTGGACACCGCCGCCGGCGAGCGCGCGCAGATCGCGCTGTTGCCCTGGGTCTCGCAGCGATACATCGTGCGCGCGGAAGAGCTGATGGCGAAGGATGCGTTCGAGCACGCCGGCGACTACGCGCAGCGACTGGCCGACGTGATCGGATGGCTCTGCAAAGGTTTCTCGGACGACACGGTCAACATCGTGGCCGGGCACGCGATGGTCGCCGGAGGAGTCCTCGGGGGCGGAGAGAGAACCGCGCACACCTACTTCGATTACTACGTCTCACCGACCGCCTTCCCCACCACCGCACACTACGTTGCCCTCGGCCACCTTCATCGCGCACAGCGACTGGGGTCGCAACCGCCGGTTTGGTATTGCGGATCTCCATTGCAGATGGACTTCGGCGAAACGGAGGATCGTAAGTGTGCTCTCGTGGTGGAAGCGACGGCGACGACACCCGCCCACGTCGAGCAGATAGCACTCTCGTCCGGACGCAGCTTGCGCAAGATCACGGGAGCGTTCGAAGACCTGGAGACTCTCGGTGGCACGACCGGCGACGATTACCTGTGCATCGTCGTCCGTGGAGAGGCGCGCGCGGGTCTAGCTGAGGATGTGAGAGAGATCTTCGGCGAGAACGCCGTCGACGTAAGGATCCAGACCGACGCGGACGCCCAATTTGGCCTCGATCCCCGCGCGCATGAGACGCGATCGCCGAAGGAGCTCTTCCGTGAGTACCTCGCAGAGAAGAAAGTGAACGACGAGCGAGTGCTCACGCTGTTCGACGAGCTGTTCGAGGAGGAGCATGCGGCCTCTCCGGCTTGAGATCTCGGGCTTCAGCGCCTTCCGCGAGCTGGTGGAGGTGGACTTCACCGACGTCGAATATTTCGCCCTCGTCGGCCCAACCGGCGCCGGCAAGTCCAGCTTGATCGACGCGCTGACGTTCGCGCTCTACGGCTCGATCCCGCGGCTGGCCAAAGGCACGGTCCTGCCGGTCATCTCGCAGGGCAAGGCCGAGATGCGTGTGCGGTTCGACTTCGCCGTCGGCGACCGCGAGTACACGGCGGTGCGCGTGGTTCGAAAGGTCGCCGAAGACCGCGCGACGACGAAAGAGGCGCGCCTCGAGCACGACGATACCGTTCTCGCCGGCGATGCCGACGGGGTGACGGCAGAAGTCGAGCGGCTGCTCGGGCTGGGCTTCGACGAGTTCACGCGCTGTGTCGTGCTTCCGCAAGGCGACTTCGCGCGCTTCATGCACGACAAGCCGGCCGACCGGCAGAACCTGCTCGTCAAGCTGCTCGACCTAGATATCTATGAGCGGATGCTGCAGCGCGCGAACATGCGCGCCGTTGAGGCCGATGCGCGCGCGAAGAGCGAGCGCCAGCGGCTCGATGACCTATCGTTCGCGACGGACGATTCGCTCAAGGCTGCGCGCGCGCAGATCGGGCTTTTGGAGAAGGTGCAGAAGCGCATCGAGAAGGACGAGCCGGCCCTCGAGCAGTTCCGGGATGCGTTCAAGCAGGGTGCCGAGCTGGCGAAGGCGGCCGAGCGCGCGGCAGGGCTGCTCGAGAAGATCGAAACGCCACACGACGTCGCCGGTGTGGCTGCGGGGGTCGCGGATGCGATCGAAGCGGCTCAGCGCGCCGATGCGGTCGTTGCGCGCGCCGAAGAGGCGCTGAAAGAGCGCGATGCGGCTCTGGGCGAGCTGCCTGCGCGCGCACCGTTGGAGACTGCGCTTGTCGCGCACAAGGAGCGCGCCAAGATCGAGAAGTCGTTGGGTGCGGCTGAAAAGACGGTAGCCAAGCTCGAGAAGGAGCAAGCGAAAGCCGGGAAGATCGCCGTCTCGGCCGAGAAGGCCGCAGAAGACGCAGGGCATGCGTTCGAGGCCGCGCGGCTGCAGCACCGCGCGCACGATCTCGCGCGCGAACTGGTCGCGGGAGAGCCGTGCCCCGTGTGCGGACAAGAGGTGCACGCGCTGCCGAAAGTGACGGTGCCCGGCGACCTCAAGAAGGCGGAGAAGGCCGCCGCTGATGCCCGCGCGGCACAGAAGTCGGCGTCGGATGAGCTGGTGCGCATCGAGCGAGAAACGGCGGTGGCAACGGCTCAGCTCGCGTCGTTGACCGAGGATGCTGCGTCGCTCGCCGACGCATTGGCCGAGCACCCCGACGTCGAGTCGATCGATAAGCAGCTGGCCGCGATCGTTTCCGCGGAGAAGGCGCTCGACGCGGCTCGCAAGGAAGCCGATACAGCACGCGCGGCTGCACGGAAAGCGCGGGCGTCTGCTGATGAAGCGGCCAAGGCTGTGGGGCGCGCGCGCAAGACACTCGACGCAGCGTGCGACG
>Ga0070732_10001428_pt1 | contig 13073 bp, 13 predicted proteins | sample Coa_R1_5_FD_66449 | JGI IMG/M metagenome (GOLD analysis project Ga0070732, IMG submission 66449) | Surface soil microbial communities from Centralia Pennsylvania, which are recovering from an underground coalmine fire - Coalmine... | ecosystem: Environmental > Terrestrial > Soil > Unclassified ...
CAGCCTCGAGCGCATCGCCGAGCTGGCGCAGCAGGCCATCCCGCGCATCCGCCAGCTGGGCTTCGAGAACGTCAAGATCCAGGTCTTCGACGGCAGCGTCGGCTGGAGCGAGTGGGCGCCGTACGACCGCATCCTGGTCGCCGCCGGCGCCCCGCGGGTGCCCGAGCCGCTGCTCGAGCAGCTGGCGCCCGGCGGCAGCCTGCTCATCCCCGAGGGCCAGCGCCAGGCGCAGCGGCTGGTGCTCTACCGCAAGTCGGCGCGCGGCGAGCTGCGGCGCCGGGAAGGCGAGGAGGTCGGCTTCGTGCCGCTGGTCGGCCGCCACGGCTGGAAGGACGGCGGCAAGTGAGCGGCGGCGCGGGCGGCGGCGGCGCCGGCGGCAGGGACGGTGGTGACAGGGACGGCGGTGGCAGGGACGGCGCCGGCGCGGGCGGCGGCGGCGGTCTCAGGGACCGGACGGGCGGCGGTGGGCGGGTGGCCCTGCGCCTGCGGCTGCACGGACGCGTCCAGGGCGTCGGCTTCCGCTGGTTCGTGCGCGGCGTGGCCCGCGAGCTGGGCGTGGCCGGCCGCGTGCGGAACCTGCGCGACGGCAGCGTCGAGATCGAGGCCGCCGGCGAGCTTGAGAGCCTCGAGGAGCTGAAGGCCCGGGTGCGGCAGGGGCCGCCGGGCGCCGCGGTCGCCGGCCTGCACGAGGAACGGCTGGCCGCCGCGCCGGGCTGGGAGAGCTTCGAGATCGATCATTAGTGTCCTGGACCGATCGGGACACCAGGCGGGCCCGCCATCCCGGCCGGCCCGCTGGACAGCGACGACGGAGAGCGACATGGACGACCTGAAGGCCCACATCCGCGAGGTGCCCGACTTCCCGAAGCCGGGAATCCTCTTCTACGACATCACCACCCTGCTGCAGGACCCGCTGGCGCTGCGCATGACCGTCGACCGCTTCGTCTGGATGTTCGCCGGCCGCCACATCGACAAGGTCGTGGGCATCGAGTCGCGAGGCTTCATGTTCGGTCCCATCGTCGCCTACAACCTCAACGCCGGCTTCGTGCCGGTGCGCAAGCCCGGCAAGCTCCCGTACCGCAAAGTCCGCGAGTCCTACGACCTCGAGTACGGCAGTGACGCCGTCGAGATGCACCAGGACGCGGTGACCCGCGGCGAGCGCGTCCTCATCGTCGACGACCTCATCGCCACCGGCGGCACCGCCCGCGCCACCGCCCGCCTCGTCGAGTCCCAGAGAGCCACCGTCGCGGGCCTGGGCTTCATCATCGAGCTGACCTTCCTCCCCGGCCGCGCCGCCCTCTCCGACTACGAGGTCACCTCGCTGATCCAGTACTGATCCCTGGATTCGAGCGACGCCTCGTGAGAGCCTGGCCCTGGCGTCGAGTGGCGGGCGCAGCGGGCGCGGAGGCCACGGTGTCCCGAGTCGTCTCCCGGCCTGGCGTCCAGCCTGGCGCAGCGCAGGTGGTGCAGGTACGGGCACCGGGCCCGGTTGCCCCTGGGGTATACTCTCAAGACCTGCGGCTGTAGCTCAGGTGGAAAGAGCAGGAGTTTCCTAAACTCTTGGTCGGGGGTTCGAGTCCTCCCAGCCGCACCAGGTAAGTGATTGAAAACAAATATGATATGTGATCTGTAGCTCCTCACGGCAATCAAATTCTGAAGCAGCTCCCCACACATGCCCCACACCGAGATTTGGCCAATGACCGTGGCGGCTCGGTAGTTGGGGCCGATGCGGCGGCGACGGGAGGTCGAGCCGCAGCCCCATGATTCCCGGCCCAGGCGGCAGGCGCTGCGGCGCGGTCGAGATCTGGCGCATGCGGCGCTCGCGCAGGCGCCGGTAGGCCGCGTCGATGTCCGTGACCACGATCGCCAGGTGCTGGAACCAGCGGTCGTCGCAGGTTCATTGCAGCGTGCCCTCCGAGGTGGCGTCGTCAGGCTGCAGGGGTTAGGTGGAGGCTTGATCCTCCGGCGGCGTCGGGCAACGGAGCCGGCCGGGTGCGTTGCCGCCCTGAGCGCAGGCGGCGGCTTGCTGATCCTGCGAGGTGTCCGGTGTCCGGTGGTGCTCGGAAGGCGCCCATAGGGCCCCCTTGTGCGGACTTTGAATCTCGTGCTCCGGGACCCTAGGACCCCGGACTCGTCGGGTGGGGGCCGGAAACCCTTTGGTCAGGGCACTACGGGTCTCGGTTCTCTCGCCGTCGACCTGCTCGACTACGCGATCCGGGTGGACTCGGACGCCAACGACCGCTACGGCGCCTTCAAGGTGGGGACCCACGACGATCTGGTGACCGCTTTCGGCCTGGCCGCCCAGGACCGGCAGCGATCCTTCTCTTTCGGGCGAGCCTGCCCGAGGCCCACCCGCTGAAAACCGCCGCCAAGGCCCCTGGTGGCGTCAGAGAGCGCCCATCGTGGTCGGGGACGATGTTCTCCCCCCCTTGTCCGTCACTGGGGCATGTCTGACCGAGGGCGGGGGCTCGCGCCTGCATCGGGTCCATGAGCCGGCGCAGACGCCGTTGGATCGGCTCCTGTCCCATCCCGACGTGATCTCGCAACAAGCTCGGCGGCTGCGCGAGCTGCGCGCACAGCTCGACCCCTTCGAGCTCTCCACGTCATCGGGCGCAAGCTACAGCGCCACGGGTGTGATGCCGGTCACCGGTGACTTGTGACGCATTCCACAGCGGCGAAGGAAGTGGCGAAAAAGTCGGCCGCCGGCCGCAGGAACCCGCGGCCCGGCGCGTTTCAGGGAGTGATCGAAGCCGCGGCGGCGGCGCCGCCGCCAGTCCGTTCACGTTCAACGACCCGCTCGTCGACCCGATCGCCCCGTCGATCGCCGACGCAAGGAGAGCTCCATGAAGACAGCTATCCATGCCGTTGCCGCAGCGCTGTTGCTCGCCGTCCTCGCCCTGCCGCTCGCCGCCGAGACCGCCGGCGGCGGCGCCGCCAATGCCGCCGTCAGCTCCGAGGCCAGCGGCGCCTACTACCTGCTCACCCACCCGCGCGCGCTGGCCCGGTTCCTCGACCTTTCGGCGGACCAGACCAAGACGCTGCTCGGCCTCTGGCAGACGCTGCGGCAGACCGCGCAGCCACTGCGCCAGGCGCGCGGCGCGCTCTGCCAGACGCTCAGCGCCGACCTCGAGGCCGCCACGCCCGATCCGGGGGCGGTCGGCAACGCCACGCTCGCCGTCTACGGCAACCGCGAAGCGATCCTCGCCGCGCGCAAGACCTTCGACGCCGCCTTCTCGGCGATCCTCACCCCGTCGCAGCTCGCCGCCTACGACGCCTTGAAGCAGCTCGCCTCGCCGGCCGACGGCGAGTACGCGGTGATCGGCTACTGTCCGCGCCAGGGCTCTTAGTCGCCGGGCGCCCCGCGCGGCCGGAGCGGCGGGCGTCTCGCCGCCGGCCGCCGCCGGGCTGGTCCGCGTCGTGCACGCGGGTCGGTCCAAAGGAGGGATCGCTGTGATCCGGAGAACCGGAGCACCGTGGCTCAAGACCACGCTGGTGCAAGCCGCCCGCGCAGGGCGGACGTGAGGGCGTGAGCGGTGCGGTGCGCGGGGCGTCCGCGCCTGGTGCAGGGTGGGGGTGGCCGATGCCCGCTGAGACGGCAAGACCGATCGCCGGGCTCGCCGCCGACCGACGGAGGCAACACCCGTCCCATGAGAACGGCGGCTGGATCGGCTGCCGCAGCTTCGGCCAGAGCGCGGTGCTCATTCCTGCTTTCAACGAGTTGGCAGGGCGACGATCAGCGAGCCGTGTACGCTCCGCCTTCCTTCATGGCGGCGCGTGGCGCCGTGCTCGTAGAATGCCACGTGCTCGCACAAGCACGAGAGCTGGTGCCGGCCTTCTCCGAGGCGGCGGACCGGCAGCCCTTCACCCCCCGCGAGGCAGCGCTCGTCGTGCAATGGGATGCGCCGGCGCGCGCCCTCGGCGAGGACCTCGGCTCTCCGCGCCTGCGCCCGGGACTCGCGGTCCCGGTGGACAGCGGCGATCTGGCGACCGAGTGCGCCCGTCTCGAGAAGGGCGAACACGATTCGTCGAGTGAGGAAGGGCACGGCGGGTCTCGGTTGTCAACTGGTGGCCAGAGTCGACGCCGGTCGCATGGCCTCCCGGCAGGCTCTATGCCGATGGCCGTCTATGACAGTGGCGGGGTCAAGTCCATACGGGAAATGTCGGCTTAGTCGGAGTCGATGGCCGGCGACACTTTTGGTGTAGGCTCGACAAGACCTCGGGAGGTCACGATGCAAACGCAGCGAGGCGCCTCGTCGCAGTCGAGATCTGCCACTACCACCGTGTCTGCCGCGCCGGCGACTGGGGCGACCGGCGGAGAGCGTGGGTGATGACCGCGCGCTCATCCGAGACACCCATGGAAATCCCTTTCCGCGGGCAGATCGACGTCAGGGTCCTCCGCCGGATGTACCGGACGACTCTGACTCCGAACCGTTCCATACTGATTCTCGGGAGCCTCTTCGGACTCGCTGTGATTTGGGTGATGCTCGCCCCTCTCCTCCACGGCGACTCCGTGTCGCTGGAAGGGGTCTGGCCTATTTCCCTTTGGGTCCTCATCTTCGCAGGAATCGTCGGTTACAGCCTGTATCTCTTGCCGCGCAGGGTGCTCCAGAGCAGCATCCTGCTGCAATCGCCGATCGTTGGCGAGGCGAATGAGGCGGGCGTTCGCATCGAGACCGAGCATTCCCGGTCGGACGTCCCGTGGGAGGCTTTCCTCAAGAGGAAGATCGGCAACGACATCGTGCTGCTCTACCAGTCGATCCAAACCTCCAACATTTTTCCAAGAGAATTCTTCGCGACCGACGCAGACTGGCAAGCCTTTGTCGAGCTGGTCCGCCGACGGGTCCCAGAACGGGCGCCGCGCGAGCGCGCAGGGAGGTCCTGGTGGCGCCTCTCTCCAGGGGGACCTGAAGTCGCTTCATGTTCGCCCCCCACGCGTCGGAGTGGAGAGCCACCGAGACCTCGGTGGCCCGGCCGACAAGGAATTCGTGGGCAGCTTGCACTCGCTCAATCGTAGCTGCGAGCGTAAGATCGCGCAGCGGGAGACGCCTTCGCGCTCCGCTGGGTGGCCGGTGCCGGCCAACGCACCCTCCACCTCGAGAACGTCTGCGCCGATTGCGGCCGGACCGGCACCCTGGCGAGCGGCAGGCTCGAAGGGCGGAGGGGCCCGAGGAGGGGCACGATGAATCGGTGTCGTGTCATCGTTGCCGCGGCGTTGGAGGTGGCCACCATCGGGCGTGGCGCCTGGGGTGTGACGATCGAGGAGTATCCGGTGCCGACGCGGCTGGCCACACCCTACGGAATCACCGGGGCTGCGGACGGGGCGCTCTGGTTCACCGAGGCGTTTGGCCACAAGATCGGTCGGATCACGACGGCGGGGGCGATCACAGAGTACACCGTGCCCACGACGTACGCCCTCCCGGGCGGCATTGTGGCTGGCCCGGACGGCGCTCTCTGGTTCACCGAGGTCGAGGGCAACAGGATCGGCCGGATCACCACCGCGGGAGCCTTCACGGAGTTCGCCATCGCCACGGCGACAAGCGAACCGGGCTCTATCACGACAGGTCCGGACGGCGCCTTGTGGTTCACCGAGGCTCTGGGCAACAAGGTGGGGCGGATCACCACCTCAGGGGCGATCAGCGAGTACTCCTTGCCGACGGCGGCGAGCCTGCCGGAGGGCATCACGGCCGGATCGGACGGCGCCCTGTGGTTCGCCGAGGACCGGGGAGCGATCGGGCGCATCACGACCGCGGGAGCGATCACGGAGGTCGCGGTGTCCTCGGGAGCGCGGCAGATCACGGCGGGTCCGGACGGGGCGCTCTGGTTCACCGAGGACGTGGGCAACGCGGTCGGGCGGGTCAGCACCAGCTTCCGCGTCACGGAATTCAGCCTGCCGGCGGCTGGTAGCTCGCCGTTCGCCATCGCGGCGGGCGCGGACGGCGCCCTGTGGTTTACCGAGGAGCAAGGCGATAGGATCGGGCGGATCACCGTCGCGGGAAAGATCACGGAGGTCGCCATTCCGACGGCCGAGAGCCACCCCGCGGGCATCGCGGCGGGTCCGGACGGCGGGATCTGGTTCACGGAGCTCTCCGGAGAGAAGATCGGCGAATTGCTGGAGCCGACGTTGGTCCCAACGCTCTCGGGATGGGGCCTGCTGGCATTGGCCCTACTGCTGGGATGCGTCGGGGTGGCGGTGTGGAGGGGGCGGCTGCGGCGGGCGACGCGTTGTAAGGATGCGGCGGTCACGGCTACACCCCCGACGACAGAGCTTTCATCTCGACCTTACGCGTTCTTCTTCTGCGGAATGGATGTGGTTTACATCAGAGAGGAGCGCCGTCAAAGCACTGATGTGTGGCGCCCGTTTGCTATATCTGTGAACGACTGCCGCGCCATGGGAGAACCAAGAATCCCGGTCGGTTACCCCCCACGAGTTGCAATTCATGCTCCGCTGGTCTTCTTCTGGGCCAGCGCGACCGTCTGGTGGTCGTCTCTTGAGGAATTGGGAAGCGGGGGAGAACGCACCTTTGGCGGAGACGTGCTTGCCGTCTATCGATTGCGAGATAACTGGGTCGTCATTACAGAGCTCGGGATCGTGGTTCTAGACCCCGGGTTCGAGCGAGAAGTCCGTAGCTTCTGGCTTGACGAAGTCGTCATAGACTTCAAGTGGTCTGGCCATGTCCTGAGCTTGAAGGATCTCCAAGGGAGAGTCCTCGACTTCGATCTCTCATCGATCTGACGCACCACGACGACCGATCTCATTCAAGGGAGCCGCCGCGGGAGGCTGCGGGAAGCGGTGGCCCGGGCTGCGGCCGCAGGAGCCGTGATGAGTCTCGGCCGGGACGTCTGCCGCCGGCCACGGCCGAGATCGCGCGCCTTGGGCTCCGAATGTAGCTCGGGCTGGCGGCCACGACGGGCGGCGTCGAAATGGATCGGGTCGCGCGCACGTCCGCCAGCCTACTTACCGGCGCGACCAGCAATTCTCCAATTGCCCGAGCGTAGCGAGCGCAGGGGGCGCCGCTGGAGGTGGCAGCCACCCGCAGCGGGTCGCTAGGCCGAGCCTCTCAACAGCGCGGGACGACTCCGAATGGCGGCCGCAGGCCGAACGTGCCCAGCGGTGGACGCGGCGGCGCCAGGAGCGCCTCGAGCCGGATCAGGTCGCCCTCCCGCGCCCAGCGATAGCCTTGGTGCTGCAAGATCTCGGTGAGCGCAGTCTCCCACGGCACGTCATGCAGATCCGCGGTGACCTGAATGTCTGCTTGAGGTGGCACCACGAAGGCGAGGCCGGTCAAGGTCTGGAGCGTGCTGACGAGTTCCCTCAGCGGGACCTGCGAGACCGCGACCGTGATGGTGTCGCGCGGGCATAGAGGATGTCGGATGTGCTCTGGAAGCGAGCCCCCCTCGATGGTGGCAGCAGCCGCCAGGCGCTTGCCCTCCGCCAGCTCGCTCGGCGTGAGCGTCCGCGCCAGCGCGTCACGCTCCTCGGCCGCCTGCTCGAGCGGCAGGAGGATGGGATTCGGCTCGGCGGCGCCGGGCTTGGGGGGCGGCAAGAGCTTGCGGACCTTGTCCCCGTACTTCACGACCAGGCTGTACCAGAGGTAGGCGCAGGTCGGGTTGCGAACGATGCTGCTCCCTTGCACCTGGAGCCGGGCGAGCGCCAGCTGTGCCAAGGGCTGGTTCAGGTCCGCCGCCGTGCGATAGAGCTGCGCTGCCTTGCCCTCGTCCTTGGCCATGCCGCGGCCCGCCTCGATCATCCGGCCGAGTTCGTACTCGGCCCATCCGTCGCCGCGGCCCAAGGCCATCAGGTACCAGCTGACGGCCTGGGCGTCATCGCGCGTGACACCTTTCCCCTCGGCATAGGCATCGCCGACGAAAAGCTGGGAATCGACAAAGCCCTGCTCCGCTGCGCGGCGATGCCAGAAGAGGGCGGCCGCCTGATTGGCCGTCACGCCGTACATCCCCGCCTGGTAGTTGATCGCCATCTCGATCTGAGCCGGCAGGTATCCTTGCTCGGCTGCCTTCCGGCACCATTCCAGCGCCTCGGGCGAAGCAGTGCCCGGTCGCCACAATTTCATGGCCAGTGAGAACTGTGCCCGCGCATCGCCGCTCTCCGCAGCATGGCGCAGCTCGGCGATGGTCTGGGGCGCTTCACCGAGCGCCCTGGCAGGCAGAAACCAGCAACCGAGTGCCAGCGCGGTCACCGCAGGCCATGCCGCCATCCGCCGCAGCAGCCCTGACTTCCCGAGCATCCATTCGATCCGAACCGTGGGTCCGATCATCGTCCTCGTCCTCCATGCCCAGCAGCTCCACTCCATTGTCTTGGTTGCGCAATGCGCTGCCAAGAGGGGCCATCGAGAAGGCACGGCGACCTGCCGGGCGCGGCGGGACGTGCCAGGGAGTCGCAAAGGAAGTTCCGGAATATTCGGAGCATCACTCCGATATTTCATGGTAGAGTAGCACCCGCGATGATCGAGAGAAGGGCGCACCTGGCGCGGCTTCGCGGGCTCGTGGAGCAGTTCTCCGTCGTGGGCTTGATCGGTGCCCGCCAGGTGGGGAAGACGACCCTCGCCGGTGCCCTTGCCTCCGGATTCGCCGGCGAGGTGGCACGCTTCGACCTGGAGAACCCGCGCGACCTGCACCGGCTGGACGATTCGCTGTTCGCCCTGGAAGGATTGCGGGGCCTGGTCATTCTCGACGAGATCCAGCTGCGCCCCGAGATCTTCCCTGTGCTGCGGGTGCTGGCGGATCGTGGTGGAACGCCGGCACGTTTTCTGGTCCTGGGAAGTGCCTCGCCCGAGCTGCTGCAGCAAAGCTCCGAGACCCTCGCCGGGCGGATCGCTTACCACGAGCTCGGCGGCCTGGACCTCGAGGAGGTCGGGCCGGATCGCTCGCATGACCTCTGGCTCCGCGGCGGCTTCCCGCTCTCCTATCTAGCCAGGACGGAGGCGGCGAGCAGCGGTTGGCGCGAGCAGTTCATTCGGACCTATCTCGAGCGTGATCTATCTGCGCTCGGGATCCGGCTCCCCGCCGCGACGATGCGGCGGTTCTGGACGATGCTCGCTCACTACCACGCCGAGATCTGGAACGGTTCGGAGCTCGCTCGTTCCTTCGGCGTCTCGGACAAGACCGTGCGTGGCTACCTCGACACGCTCTGCTCGACGTTCATGGCGAGGCTGCTCGAGCCCTGGCACGAGAACGTGGCGAAGCGCCAGGTGAGGTCGCCCAAGATTTTCCTCGCGGACAGCGGCATCCTTCACACCTTGCTTGGGCTGCGTTCGCTGCAGGATCTGCTCGCGCATCCGAAGGTGGGTGCCTCGTGGGAAGGCTTCGCGATCTCAGAGGTCGTGGCGCACCTGGGCGCTCGTCCGGAGGAGTGCTTCTTCTGGAAGCTTCACAGCGGCGCCGAGCTCGACCTGCTGATCCGACGCGGCAATCTCCGCCGAGGCTTCGAGATGAAGCTCACCAGCAGTCCGCGGGCGACCCCTTCCATGCGGTCCGCGCTGGCGGCCTTGAACCTCGGCGAACTCGTCGTGATCCACGCCGGGGAGGAGTCTTACCAGCTCTCGCACGGCATCCGCGCTGTCGCACTGGCGCGGTTGCGCGAGGACCTGCCGCCGCTCGAGTGAAGCCCGCTCACGCCCCCAGCCTCTCGCGCAGGTGGTCGCCCCCCCGCAGGGCGTTGGCCATCACGGTCAGGGCGGGGTTCACCGCCGCGCTCGAGAGGAAGAAGCTGGCGTCGACCACGTAGAGGTTGTCGAGGTCGTGGGCGCGGCAGTGGACGTCGAGGGCGGAGGTCCCGGGGTCGCGGCCGAAACGGACGGTGCCGTTCTGGTGGGCGACGCCGGCCAGCGGGATGCGCTGGCCGACGTAGAGGCTGCGCGCGAAGAGGCCCTGGTGGCAGGCGTGGCCGTGCACCCGGCAGGCGGTCTGGCCCTTCATCAGCTGCTGCAGCTTGGCCGTCAGCCGCCGGTGGCCGAGCTCGTTGTTCGGACGGTAGGCGAGGACGATGCGGCCCTCGCCGTCCAGGGTCACCCGGTTGTCGGGGTCCGGCAGGTCCTCGGAGGTCAGCCAGAAGTCGAGCGAGTGGGCGGCCATCTTCTCGAGCGTCCAACCGGGAGCGAAGGCCGGCGCCCCGGCGGCGAGCGTCTCGCCGTCCAGCTTGCCGACGAAGGAGATGTGACCCATCGGGTGGGGCCACTCGGGCGAGCCGAAGTAGAAGTCGTTGAGCGCCAGGGTCTGGCCGGCGACGAGATCCTCGCCACCGCGATCCTCGACCGTCTGCTCCACCACAGTCACGTCCTCAACATCAAGGGCAGGAGCTATCGGTTGCGCGACCTCGAGCGCGCCGCGGAGAGGACGGAGTGATGGTCCAGCTCATAGACTTGGCGCGGCGGACGTGGGAGGGGCTCCGGCCTGCCCCCACCCCACCCCCGCGGCGACTATGCTGTCGGGGCTGTGAACTCCTACTATGGCCTTTTTCATCTTGGCCTCAGCTTACTATGGCTGATGCCCGGACTCCGCCCTGGCCTCACCAGGTCCAGGTGAGCTTGTAGAACCAGCTCGGCCGGGTCGAGATTGTATGCCAGTAGTAGGTTCGGTTCCTCTCTCCCGAGCGTTGCTCGAAGGAGCCTTGGGCCGCGGCGGCTTCGTTCGCATGCGGTCCGTATTCGGTGGCGGTGACGGATTTGAAAGGCTGCTTCTCGGGGAACAGCAGTAGGATCGAGAGGTCTTCAGGCTCCGACTGGTTGTGGCCATAGGTGGTGTAGTCGTTACCGTGGCTGCCCCAGAAGCCCCCCCAGTAGGTGGCCTCGATGATGATCTCGAACTGGCTGCCGATCGGCACCGCGCTGACGTCTGCGATAACCTCCCATGTGTCGGCATCGCCGCTGCGGGATTCGTGGTATCCGGCGGCGTGGGTCACGCACCGGAGATCGAGCCGCGCGCTGGTCGAGTAAACGAGATGGATCTCACTGGCACTGCCGACCTTCCGCACCACCATGTGATTGGTCAGAGAAGCTGGCCTGATGCGGGGCCGCGGGTCCACCAGCTTCCACCCTGGCAAGTGTGTGTACCATGGTGAGACGGTGACGCTGCGTAGGTCGACCACGCTGATGTCGCGGAGGAAGCGAAAATCCTTGTAGTTTGGATCGGGGATCGATTGCACGCGCTTGACCGAGGCCGGTGCCGTGGTGACGTTCGCCGGCCGTTGCAGGGCAACGGCCAGGACGGGCGACGCCAGCATCACCGCACCCACCGTCGCCGAGATCAGCCAGGCAGGGCCGCGGATCTCGAGCTTGAGCCCCGGAACCGTGAATCGTGACGGCGACCTCGCGTTTTGGGTCAGCCGGGTCAGCGAGAAAACGACCACGAATCCACCGCCGACCATAAGCAGCACGAGGCATACGGCCACCAGGCAAGCCGGAACGTCCATGGCTCGGTCTCCTTTGCCCGTCGCCGACGCATCGTGGCAGGCCGGGCCCGGCCTGCCACGGCCGCAGGCAATCGTCTGCATCGTTGGACGGACGGAAGGCGGGGTTTTCCTTGCCGCCATGCCGACGCAGGGCAGGGGCCTGAGGTCCTTGGCTAGGGCACTGCGTAGCGCCAACCGGTGCGGTGCTTGACGACCATCAGGCGCAAGTAGGTCGCCATCGGGATCGTGGGCCGGCCTTGCCCGCGGGCGGCCTGATCCCAGTGGCTTTGGAACGGAGCCAGGAGAGAAGGGCCCCACAGCGCCTGGTCGAGGAGCGCGAGATCGTGCGGCAGCACCCGCACCTCGGCGGGCAGCAGGCAGTCCCACACCGTATCGACTGGCTGGGGTGGCTTGTCCTCGACCGGCGCCAGCTGCCGTAGCGTTTCCTTCTTTACCCGCATCGTGTCCTTGAGCCGCTTCTTCATCGCTCTCTCCTTGGCAAGAGTTGTTCGCGCTTCTCCTGGATGCGTGGGTGATGGGAACAGCGGCACCGGGCGATCCGGGCGATGCTGCCGTGCTCAGGCCGATGCGACGCCGATCGCGGAGCTAGTGTTCCGCCCATGCCTCGTCGGCGACGCCTTGCCAGGTACGCTGATGGACGGCGCGATTGGCATACGAATCAACCGATCTTGTTGAAGCCGCAAAGCTCAGGCGGAGTTCGAGGATGGAATTCGGAGGGTGGCCGCCGGCCGGGCTTCGGTTTCTCCGGGGTAGAGTGGAGTCGAGACGCGGCGCGCTACGGGGCGGGTTGCGCCGGGCGCAGGGCGAGGACCCGCACGCCCGCCTCCGTGCTGGCGATCAGCCGCGGCTGCGGGCGGGCCTCGACGTAGAGCGCGGGTACCACGGGGTTGGGCAGGCCGAGCGAGAGGTCCTCCCAGGGGCCGTCGCCCTGCCGCCGGAAGACGCCGCCGCCGAGGAGCGACACCGCCGCGTAGACGACGTCCGGCGCTTCGGGATCCACCTGCAGCACGACCTCGGCGTTCGGGTCGCAGGGGAGCGGCGAGGCGCCGAAGGTCTGCCCGCCGTCCTTGCTGCGCCAGAGCAGGGCGGCGTCCGCGGGCGGGATCTGGACCTGCGCGGCGTAGACCCAGCGCGGGTCCGACGGCGCGACGGCGACCGAGACGAAGCCGGAGCCGGTGCCGCCGAGCAGCCCGGCCCAGGTGCGGCCCCCGTCGCAGCTGCGCTCGAGGTCGATCCCGGTCGCGACATACGCGCAGGAGGGGTCGCCGGTGTCGACGGTGACCTGGAAGAAGGGATCGAGGACCACGACCGGCTGGCGCTGCCAGCTCGCGCCGGCGTCGAGGCTCTGGAACAGGCCGCCGGCTTCGTCCTCGTCCTGGGTCGCGAGGTAGAGGATCTGCGGGTGCCGCGGGTCGATCGCGAGGGAGGCCCCTATGCTCGTCGAGAGGAGCCCGGTCGAGGCGGGCCGCCAGGTGGCGCCGCCGTCGCGGGACTTCCAGAGGATGTCGGGCCCGGCGCCGGTCGCGGCGTAGACGGTCTCGGGGTGCGCCGGATCGACGGCAAGGTCCTGGACCTGCCGGCCGGGGAGGAAGGCGGTCCAGCGATTGCCGGAGTCGTCGGTGCGCTGGTTGCCGGCCAGGAAGGAGTGCGG
>Ga0070732_10001430_pt1 | contig 13042 bp, 12 predicted proteins | sample Coa_R1_5_FD_66449 | JGI IMG/M metagenome (GOLD analysis project Ga0070732, IMG submission 66449) | Surface soil microbial communities from Centralia Pennsylvania, which are recovering from an underground coalmine fire - Coalmine... | ecosystem: Environmental > Terrestrial > Soil > Unclassified ...
ATTTTGAGCGCCTGTTGCCGGGGGCCACCAAAGTCAAGACCAGCGAGTTTGCCGGGTTCATTCTGGATAACATGGTTGACCGGCGCAAAAAGACCGCAGTTTAGGGCAGGTTTTGAAAATAGGATTTTGAAAGGGCACGACTTTTAACCGTGCCGTCAGGCGTCACAAATTAATTCGGGCTTCAGCCCTTGAGGTGCAAGAGGAAATGCGTAAGAAAGTCACGATTGTAGGCAGCGGAAATGTTGGAGCCACAGCGGCCCACTGGATTGCGTCAAAGGAGCTGGCCAACGTGGTGCTGATTGACGTACTCGATGGAATTCCTCAGGGCAAGGGTTTGGACTTGCTGGAAGCCATGCCCATCGAGAAGCGCGATGTGAAAGTGCTGGGCACCAATGACTATGCGGACACCGCCAACTCTGACATTGTGGTGATTACGGCCGGGGTGGCGCGCAAGCCGGGCATGAGCCGCGACGATCTGCTGAATACGAATTTCAAGATCATGCAGGACGTGGTGGGAAGAGTCGTGGCCCATTCGCCGAACTGCATCCTGATTGTGGTTTCCAACCCGCTGGATGCCATGGCCCAGGCCGCATACAAGCTCAGCAAGTTCTCACGCAATCGCGTGATCGGCATGGCCGGAGTCCTTGACTCCTCGCGTTTTCGCACCTTCATTTCCGAGGAGTTGAATGTGAGCGTGGAGAACGTGACTGCATTCGTACTGGGCGGCCACGGCGATACCATGGTTCCCCTGCCGCGATATTCAACCGTCGCCGGCATTCCCATTACCGAACTGATTGCCAAAGATCGGCTGGATGCCATTGTGCAGCGCACGCGCGATGGCGGCGCTGAAATCGTGAAATATTTAAAGAGCGGCAGCGCCTACTATGCTCCGTCCGCAGCGACTACGGAGATGGTAGAGGCCATTCTGAAAGACAAGAAGAAGATCCTGCCCTGCGCCATTTATCTGGAAGGCGAGTACGGGATCAATGGTCTCTTCGTCGGCGTGCCATGTAAGCTGGGAGCCAATGGCCTGGAGAAGATCATCGAAATCAAATTGACAGCCGACGAACAAGCAGCCCTGCGCAAGAGCGCAGACGCTGTAGCTGAACTGGTGAAGGTGATTGGAGTATAGGCCGAAAGCAACCCAGGCAAAGCACAATACCTTTGAGGCCCACTTTACCCCCAATATCTCTTCGACGGATCTGAGTCCGGCATGTTTGCATCGTCCGTATCTGGCGCTGCGTATTTGTCCATTACATCATCAAGAACTGTCTTCAGAATTTCCGCCATGTCCCACCGCGAGACCACGATCATGGTTCCATCAAAGGCCAGATTTTGTCCGGTCTCGTCAATTAAAGCCTGTAAGCCGAAAGGAGTTGCGATGGTGTATTCGCTGGTCCATCGCGCTCCGGTTTCCGGAGCCTCGAATTGGATAAACAGCTGGTCACAGAAAGACCTGGGATTGTCCGGTCCGCGCTTCAGGTCAAGATTAGAGAAATAATAATTGAGCACCTTGGGACGGTTATAACTGCCGTCTGGAAGCTGCTCAACCGGTGGAACTTTGACTGGAAAGGGCAGTTCAGCCCCGATCGCGGCCGGCTGGTCTTGTTCTGGGTAGTCTTGCCAGCTATCGGGTGGAGGCGCAGGTGGAGAGTCCGGAGAAATCGAGGGCCGGCTACCGGAAAACATTCTTCGCGTGACGACTATAAATGCTACAAAAAACAGCAGAAATATCGCGAGCTTGGCTGGCTCCACTCCAGAGACTCCCCAAAAGGTCCTTTAGATGCGCTCAATGGTGATTGATTCTAGCACCACATCTTTGTTGGGCCGGTCTTGACGGCCACGGGGCGCATTGGCGATCTTCTCGGCTACATCCTGGCCCTCCGTCACTTCGCCAAAAATCGTATGGTTTCCCGTAAGCCAGGGCGTAGGCGCCACCGTAACAAAAAACTGAGAGCCGTTAGTATTAGGGCCGGAATTGGCCATCGCCAGCTTGCCTTCCTTATCGAACTTGTGCGGCGATCCCTTGGTTTCATCCTGGAATTTGTAGCCTGGACCGCCCATCCCGGTGCCGCTCGGGTCTCCGCCCTGGATCATGAACTTGGGAATCACGCGATGGAAAATTGTTCCCGAATAAAGCGGTCCCGACCCGCCTTTGCCGCTGACAGCGTCCTTCCATTCACGCTTGCCTTCGGCAAGCTCAATAAAATTCTTCACCGTGTTGGGCGCTTCTTTTTCAAACAAGCGGCACACAATTTTTCCCTCAGAAGTATTCAGGGTTGCATAAGTTCCAGGCTGACGAGACATTTGTTTTCCTTTCAAAGATATTCCAAACAAGGAGAATTCCTGATTTGTGGATTTGCAATTTCTGATTGATAGACTGCCAGAATTCCATCTGGCGTGAAACCACAATGGTGTGCAAATCAAAAATCACAAACCTGAAATTCCAAAATCACTTCGTTGCCGCCGCCTTCTTTTTCCTCGCCGGATGCTTCACTGGCGGCTTGGCCGCCTTTGGCGGATTCAAGATTTCAATGTGGTTGATCTTCACCGGATTGTCCGGGCGGGAATTCCCTCCGTCACAAACCTTTCCGCCACATGGTCCCTGGGCAATCTTCTTCACCAGTTCCACGGATGCATCGTCACACTGGCCGAAGATGGTGTAACCGGTTCCCTTGGGAACCCTACGACCGCCGCGCGGGCATCCCGCGTCGTCGAGACAGGGATTCAGGGCCGGCTGCTCTTTCTCCGTGATAAAAAATTGCGATCCATTGGTATTGGGGCCTGAATTGGCCATGGCCAGACGGCCAGGTTTGTCGAAAAGCAGGTCGGGCAGCAGCTCGTCCTCAAATGCATATCCAGGAGTGCCGCCGCCTGTACCCACCGGATCGCCGCCTTGAATCATGAATCCCGGAATGACCCGATGAAAAATCACGCCATCATACAGCGGTTTATTGTGCTGAGGCTCGCCGGTGAAAGGGTTTTTCCAGTCCTTGGTTCCCATCGCCAAGCCGACAAAGTTCTCCACCGTCTTGGGCGCTTTATCCGGGAAAAGCTCGCACTTCAGGTCTCCGGCGGTAGTATGAAGAATTGCAGTCGGGGGCGGGGCCGGCGTTGCGGTCGCTGTTTTGGCGGTCTTCTTTCTGGTCTGCGCGTTGGTAGTACTCTTCGTCTGGCCCAGGGCCGCAGAGGTCAAAGTAAGACTAAAAAGAATAAAGACCAGCAGAAACGTGACAGAGCGTTGAAACATTCATTTCTCCCGATAGAACGTAAACTTCATATTAGAAATGGACTGAACCAGGATGTAAAGCCGGGAACCTTTTCCTGCGCCCTCAGTATTAACCGTTGAAAGGCAAGAAAACAACCGCCGGAAAGGCCACGGCAGAGCAAAGGCGCGATGACAAATTTGCTGCCTGATGAGGAGCTGATGTCGCAGGTACGCAGTGGCGTAGGCGAGATGCTGGGCGTGTTGTTTGACCGCTATCAGATGCCGTTATTCAACTTTTTCTACAAACTTACGGGCAGCCGCAGCGCAAGCGAAGACCTGGTGCAGGAGGTTTTCTTCAGAATCCTGAAATATCGCCAGAGCTACCGTCCGGGAACGTCGTTTCGGGGGTGGATGTACCAGATTGCGCGCAACGCCCGCGTTGACGCGTTTCGCAGGCAGCGCCCGGAGGTTGGATTGGAGCCGGAGATGGAGCCCGCCATAGTGCCGAGTGATTCGGCCCAGCAAAAGCAGGAAACGCAGATGCTCTACCGCGCATTGCTGCAAATGCCAGAGGAAAAGAAAGAGGTCCTGATTCTCAGCCGTTTCCAGGGACTCAAGTATGAAGAAATCGCGCAGCTTCTGGGATGTGAGGTCAATACCGTCAAGACCAGGGTGCACCGCGCGCTCCAGGAGCTGCGTGAATTGTTTCACCAGCCGGAAAATGCGCGGCCCGCGACGGGAAAAAGTCTGGAAGGGACCTTTGGGAGTTAACCAATGAACTGCGAACAAATTGCAGAGCTGCTGCCGGATTACCTGCAAGAAAGCCTTAAGCCGGAACAACGCGATCTGGTTGATGGTCATTTGCAGTCCTGCGAGCAGTGCAGGGAAGAAATTGCGTTGTGGCAAAAGCTGGCGCTGTTGCCGGAGGAGCAGCCAGGACCGGCATTGCGCACTCGTTTCAAAGCCATGCTGGACGCCTATCAGGAAGGACGTTGGGAGCACCGCCAACTTGCCAAAGAAAGAAAGAATTGGTTTCCCGGTTTTGTGCGCGGCGGATGGCTGCATATTCCTGCCGCCGGGCTGGCATGGGCAGTCCTGATGCTGGTGATTGGCTTTATTGCCGGACGGTCCCTGAACCCACCCAATCCGGCAGATGGGCAGATGGCAAAGCTCCAGTCTGAACTTGCCGATACGCGGCGGCTGGTAACTATTTCACTGCTGCAACAGCAGTCCGCCAGCGAGCGTCTTCAGGCAATTGCGCAAGCCACGGCGTGGAGCATGTCTGAGCAGCATGCCGATCCCAAGGTGCTGGCCGCATTGATGCATACCCTGCGGTCGGACAACAGCGTGGATGTGCGCCTGGCTGCCGTGGACGCCCTGGGCCGCTACCACAATCAGCCGGAAGTGCGGAAGGGATTGGTAGACGCTCTGCAAACGCAGCAGTCGCCGCTGGTGCAGGTGGCTTTGATTGATCTGATGGTTGACTTGAAGGAAACCAGTGTAGTCGAGCAGCTCAAGAAATTTGAGCAAGACCCCAATGTGAACCCTACCGTGCGCCAGCGCGCCCAGTGGGGAGTTAGGCAGCTCACTTAATGCCTGGAGCTAATGATATGCGTACCGCACGTTTCTATTTCTGGATTGCAATTTCGTTGCTGGCGGTGGTGTGCCTGGTGCTGGGTAGCAGTGCGCGAGCGCAGGTGACGGTCCACCCGTTCGTCGCCGTACATGTTGACGACGATTCTGATTCCGCGCAAACGGTCAAAGATCAGGAAACCATTCGCAAGTCGTTTTCTCTGCCCGCGGGAGAACGGTCGCTTGAGATTGACAACGTGACTGGATTCATTGAAGTCACCGGCAGCCAGACAGATCAAGTGCAGGTAGTTGTCAACAAAACCCTGCGCGCGGAAAGCCAGGAGAAACTGGAGAAGGCACGCAAGGAAGTGACTCTCGATATCACCCAGGATGGCGGCGCGCTCAAGCTCTATGTGAATGGGCCGTTCCGCTGTAACTGTAATGACGGCTGCTCACAGTCCGAACGTCATCCCGGTTATTCCGTACGCATGGATTTTCAGGTACAAGTGCCGCGCAACATTGCCCTCAAGCTGAAGACAGTAAATGCCGGCCACGTCCAGGTGAAGGATGTCACTGGCAACTACTCCGTCCGCAACGTGAATGGCGGGATTGAAATGGAAAATGTTGCCGGGTCCGGCAGCGCGCGCACCGTGAATGGCAGCGTGAAAGTCACGTTCCGGGAAAATCCGCGGGAAAACTCCGACTTTGCTTCCATCAATGGCAGCATTGATCTCTATTTCGCCCGGAACCTCTCGGCGGACTTTCGTTTCAAGACCATGAACGGCGGCATTTTCACAGATTTTCCCATGACCGCACTGCCCGGGCACATCAGCCAGCCGGAGCACCGCGATGGAAAGTTTGTGTTTCACGCCGACCGTTTTAGCGGAGCGCGCATAGGCTCTGGCGGACCGGAAATCAAGGCAGAAAATCTCAATGGCAACATTCGCATACTGGAGCGTCATGACTAATTCAAGCAGGCATTTTATGTTTCGTAACCTTTTAAGACACGCGGCAATTGCGGCCGTAATCCTGGCTCCTTCCTGGGGATGGGCGGAAGCTGCGGTCGCGGGTGATCGCGTGGCTTACACCCTGGGCGACCCGTCGCGGCCCGCCAACGTCAAGGCCCATCTGCTGAACGGCAGCATTACCGTGAAAGGCTACGATGGTAAAGAAGTCATCGTGGAAGCGCGTATTCGCGGGTCGGAGCGACCGGAACGATCAGAGAATGAGGGCGGCCTGAGGCGGATTCCCCAGACTGCCACCGGGCTCTCCGTGGATGCGGACAACAATGATGTAAACGTTCGCGTGGATGCTCTTCAGCGAACCATTGATCTCACCATCACGGTTCCGCGCCGAACGTCGCTTTCTCTGCACACTGTGAATGACGGCAACATCCTGGTCAGCGATGTTGATGGCGAGATGGATGTGAACGATATCAACGGCCACGTGACGATGAATCACGTTGGCGGCAGCGCCGTCGTCCATGCTTTAAATGGCCGCGTGCTGGTCACTTTCAATCGCGTAGATCCGCAGAAATCCATGGCCTTCAGCTCCATGAATGGCGATATTGACGTGACGTTCCCGCCGGATCTCAAGGCCAACCTGAGCATGCGCACCGACAACGGCGAGATTTACAGCGATTTTGACATCCAGATGCAGGCCGCAGCTCCACAACAGACGGTGGAAGATGAACGAGGCAAGGGCGGCCATTACCGCGTGAGAATAGACAAGACAGTTCATGCCGTCCTCAACGGCGGAGGCCCTGAAATTCAGTTCAAGGATTTCAACGGCAACATCTACATCAGGAAAGCAGGGAAGTAGGCCACAGGTATTACCGTTTCGCCTTGGCGATTGCGTCCAGCACCTCGTCGCCGGCTTTTTCGGATTTCAGTTTTTCGCGGCGCTCCTGCGTGAGATCGAAATTCACGCCGTGCTCGTGGATTACATCCAGAAGATGGGCCTGGGTCACGTAATTTCCCAACATCAGCTCGATCTCGTAGAAGGTCAATGCGTCTGATTCTTTATTTTCTGCCTGAATCTGGCGGGCCATGGCTTCCACCTGCCGCATGACGCGCAGAAAATTGCCGCCCAGAATTTTATGAATCTGGGCGCGAGTGTAGCCGCGTTCGTATAAAGCCTGGGTGATTTTTGGCAGGTCTGCTACGGAATCAATCCCCTGGGGCAGGGAAGTCACGCCATCAAAATCTGATCCCAGGCCAACGTGGTCAATTCCCGCCACTTTGGCAATGTGATCAATGTGGTCAATCAGAGATTTGAGTGGAGGCCGGGGAAACTGCTCTGCCCATTTCTTTTCGATGGCGGCATATTCGTCGTAAGTTACCGGGCTGCCATCGGGATGGGCGTGAGCTTTTTTGAAAGCTTCAACTTCGTCGTCGCGCTGTTTGATCTTTGCCGGATCGAAGGAAGCTTTGCGGTAATCTTCATCCAAGAATGCAGAATAGAAGTTCACCATCACCACGCCATTGTTGATGGCTACGGCACGCAACATATCGTCGGTCATGTTGCGGGGATGGTTGGTCAGCGCGCGGGAAGAGGAATGCGAGGCGATGACCGGCGCGCGACTGATAGTAAGGGCCTGGAAGAAAGTGGCGTCCGATACGTGCGAGATGTCCACCATCATGCCCAGGCGGTTCATCTCCCGCACTACGTCTTTGCCAAAATCCGTGAGGCCGTTGTGGTGCTGGATTTTAGGATCATCAATATCGCCGGAGGAGTCACCCCACTCATTGGTATTGGACCAGGTCAGGGTCATGTAGCGGACGCCGAGGCGGTAAAACTCGCGCAGCAGGCGAATATCGTTTTCAATCGCGTGCCCGCCCTCAATGCCCATGAGCGCGGCGAATTTGTGCTGCTGATGAGCGCGCACAATATCTGCCGCGCTGAATGCCATGGTCATCTTGTCCGGATGGCGCGCGGCCTGCTGATAGACGCTGTCAATCAGGTCCAGGGCCCGCCTGGCGTAATGCCCTTTGAATTCAGGCTCAACCCAGATGGAGAAAAACTCGGCTGCCAGATTGCCCTGCCTGATCTTGCCCAGGTCTTCATGGCCTTCAGAAACCGGGGTGTCCTGGCCCAGGTCAAAATGTTCGTCCAGAAAGCGCTGCGGGGTGTCGGCGTGGGTATCAATAATGATGGCCGATTGGTGGATGGCCTGGGGCGAATCAGCCTTCTTTACCTGCTGCTTGTGCTGGGCAAGGAGTAGAGTTGAGAGGAGAACAAAGAGGATGGGCAGGAATTTTGTCTTCATTCCTGTACAAGTTTATCAGCCACCGTCCTTGCTTCTCTCCAATCCGTATAACGATCTGAGACCGCAACGTGGAAGCACTTCTGCCGCCGCTCTTCCGCGGCTTCAATCAATCCCAGGTCGCGGAGATTCTTCAGGTAGTCTACCATCCACTGGTGCTGAGAGCGCGTCAGGCCCCGCCGCGCCAGGTCCACGGTGATGCCGGCCAGGTGTGAGCTGGAAATCTCGCCCAATTCCGGCGCCGCATTCCTATTGTGACGGCGCAGTTTTTGCTGCTGTTCCACGGTGCGTACGGCGGAGTTCACCTGCAGGGGCACTCCGAATTGCTTGTGGTAGGCAACGCTCATGTCCTCAAGGAACTGGTTGGTCCATGGGCGGCAATAACGCTTGTCGGGGAGGATAGCGCCGCTGATGTGGAGCGCGTCAGTTTCCTGGATCTCTACCAGTTCGTGTGTCCGCTCCAGCTCTTCCAGTTGCGCCTGGTCAGCAATGCGCGGCAGTTGCAGGCGATCAATCACTTCATTCTGCCGTAGCTGGGATTCATAAGACCCTCTGAGGACCGGGTTCCAGACCACGCGTCGCAAATGGGCGTGGCGGTGGTGATAGCGGGTAGACCGGTTTACGGCTGAAGCTGGGGTTGTGGCCAATAGGGCCATCAAACTGACAGCAGAGAAAGTCAAAAGAGTGGTTTTGGCCTTCACGTTGTTTGCTCCACTACAGCGTCAAAATTGCAGCCTGTATTTAGATGGCAAATTGTAAACCAGAGCTGGCGGGCATGGTAATAAGTTATTCGTACTAAAAGGGAACTGCCGGGCAACCCGGAGTTTGTTCCCTTTGGTAACGGCTTCCGCCAGGAAGATTGCCGGAATCGCCGGAAATGCCCAAATTGCCAAGATTGAAAGGCAAAAACCCGATTTAGCCGCGAACGAACGCGAGTTGGCGCGAACAAGACACCGTGGAAGCCCGCGTTCCATGCACTAAAATCCGCCAATTTCCGATCAATACCTTTCTTTTTCGACCGCTGCCGGTGTCTAAAGCTCCAGCAAGGGAGAAAATAAACACCTGAAAATGCCTTATTTCCGGTTGTGGCTCATCAATTTGCTCTGTTTTCCTGCATTACCCAAATATCTTCTGCATGGCAGTGATATTTCAATCTCCGCCAGTAATGAAGTCATCGGCAGCCACCCAACGCCCCTGGAATTACGGGAGACATAGCACCCGGCCGGCTGTGTAAGCAAGGATGGCTGCGGTTCAGCGCAGCACAGTCAAGCTGGCCTTCCACCAAACCCAGGGCATGCTCCCCAGGGCAATGGCGTTCCAGGCAATCATGGCAAAACGCATTTGTGCCGGTGTATAGGGCCGGTTGCGCCACAGCAGGGTTGCATCCAGGATGAACCACAAGCCACTGGCCAGCAGAAAACCAGTCAACACAAAATCGCGAAAGAATATATACAGCAATACGGTTTCCGCCAGGAGAAACACGGCAATCAGCAATTTCGCCGGCACTCGGCCGATGACCACGGCAGTGGTTTGCCTGCCCACGCTGCGATCAGGTTCAAGGTCCATGATTTCGCCAAATACATGCGAATGCATGGCAAACAGCGCCCCAAAAAGCAGCGCAGGCCAGCGCAGCCCGGGTACACGGTTCACCCAACTGCTAAGCAGGAATACAAACAGGTATCCGGATTGGTTGAGAATTTCCAGTGGCGGTCTGCTCTTAAACCCGTAGCGCGGCCAGTTATACATAGCGGCAGCCGCTGTCATTCCCGCAAAACACAGCAGCATGCGCAAGCCACGCAAATAGCAAAACCCGAGCAGAAACGGTACCTGTACCAGTACGATACGCGATGGCAACCTTTGCAATTGCTCGATGGACCCGCGCGCGCCGAACAGGAATGATCCCTTGCGTGGATTCACACGGTCTACATCGAAATCCACATAGTCGTTCCAGCCGTAAAGCAGAAGACCCATGGGGAAGGTCACATACGCCAGTCCGAGCCAGAACGGGGCCGAATAAAATTCCTGCCTGCCTCCAAGGGGCAGCATGTAAAACCAGATGGACGTAAGCCACAGCCCAGGCCGGGAAGCCTGCACTGTAAAAATCAGGTCGGAAAGCAAAGTGTAGGTTGTATTTTCGCGGACACCTGTGGCAGTCGAAGGCACTCGGTATCTTACCAACGGCGTCCAGGTGCAGACTCAGTATCTCTGGTTGCTCCGATACTAAAGTCACGTTGTGGCCCATCCTGCTTTGCTTTAGGCTGCTGGGAACTATCGATCCAAGGACTGCTATGAAATCCTTAGTCGGATTGCTGTTGGTTATGTCGGCCTCGATGTGTGTCTGGGCGCAAACTTCAGACTGCACTTCCTTGAGTCAGCAGGCGCTGGAATTGAGCGGCGAGAATGTGCAGCTTGACGCGCTGGGACAACTGTTCCTCTCCGATGATTTCTTGAGCCAGTCTGCAGCGGGCCAATCGCCGGCGGTTATGGACGTGATCAGGCCGATTATGCGCAAGAACTTTGATGCGGCCGCGATGAAGAAAGAGCTGCTGCGCCGTGTTGCCGCGCGTTGTACGCCGGAGAAGATGCGCCAGGCCATTCAGGAACTGCAGTCTCCGCTGGTGACCCGCATGCTGCAACTGGAGGGCGCTCGTTATACCCCCGAGGGGAAGGAGAAGGCCAAGAAGTACGAGCGAATGATCCAGATTGCTCCGCCGCCGGATTCACAACTGGACTCAGCCGATGCGTTCGACCAAAAGGCGCACCTCACGGATTTTTCCGTGGACTCCCTGATGGCGGTAACTCGCGGCATGCTCCAGGGTGCGGGCGCTCCGGATGACGCGATCAAGGAGTTGGAATCGCATCGCAAAGAATTGCAAGCCCAAATACAAGGCAACGTGCTGGCTCAGATTCTCATGGTTTATGGCGGCGTCAGCAAAGCGGACCTGGCGAAGTATGCCGCGGAACTCTCTTCCGGGCCGTTAAAGTGGTATTACGATGCCGTTCGCCAATCGTTGGTCGAGATGCTGGAACAGCGGGCAGTGTCCATAGGAAGAGACATGAAGTCCGCTGTGATGTCGAAAGAAACAGTGGTTAGTAATTAGCAATTCAATGAGCCGAGGCAACAGCAACAGCAATTAAGATGACGGTCTTTGCCATTATTGTCTGGCCGTTCCCGCAGCCAAAGATTTGAGAATGCTCATAAGCCCATTGAGTATCGTGATGATTCCGAATGCCCCAAAGAACCAGCTATGCTGATGCACCGCCGCCCAGATAAAAACTCCTCCCAGCACAAAAAACACAACGGCCATAAATTTGTAGAAGCCAGGCGAGGCTTGAGATCGGGGCTGGTTCATGGAATGATTGCCAAAATTGCCATAGTCGTTGTAGTTGCTAAAATTTGAAAAGCAAACCATTTAGCCGCGAATCAAGGCGAATACACGCGAGTCAGGAACCAGGTGATGGGACGTCTGTTTCACTCGTCACGCGGCGCCCCGGCCTGACTCTCCCGGCTAAATTTCTGTTAGGTTTTCCTAATACTAAATACTACCTGATTAGGGGCGCAGAAGGTCCTCGCCTCACAGTACCTCGGTTACTAGGAGGACTAAAGAAGCAGGCGCTAAACTCCGATTTAGCTATTACTTCATGGAGCACCGCATGCGGTCTTTTCTGAGGAGTTCGACGCTCTTACTGCTGGTCCCTGTCTGCACAACTATGGTTTGGTCGCAGCAATCGGCACAAGATCCGCCAGCGCCCAACCTGGCGCTCCAGGCGGTTGGAGCCAAGGGACAGGCGCAACCCAGCACCGTCAGAAATCCTGACGAGGGTGTTGCCGATGTCGCCCGCCAACTCCGCGGGCAGGATTTGAAAAAAGTGCGAGTCTCGCCGGAAGAAGGAAGAAAGATCCTGAATTCGGTGCAACCGGTGCTCAGGTTCGCCAGCGGCGATACCGGATTTTCCATTCATTCTCCGGTCAAATCCCGCATGATCAGCCGTGACGACCTGCACACTACCATGGAGGCGCGAAAAACGGACGATGAAGATGCCAAACGCCTTCAGGCTGAGGAATTGACGCTCAAAAAATTCGGCTACGTCCCGCGTACGTTCTCCACCGGAAAATTTGTTCAGGGTATGCTCGAGGAACTTTTAGCGGGCTACTATGATCCTCGAGCGAAGGCGCTCACCCTGCTTGACTGGGTTGCTCCTGAAGAACAGAAAAGCATATTGGCGCATGAGTTGACTCACGCTCTTCAGGACCAGAATTTCAATCTGCTGCGCTGGCAGCAGACTGCCGGCTCCAAAGATCATCCACCGGCGCAATTCCAGGTGAGTGAGTCTGAATCGCTGCCGGAATCCGATGCCCGCCGCGCCGTGGCGGAAGGCCAGGCGATGATTGTGCTGATTGACTACCAATGGATGGAGCATGGCAGCGATGCCCGCCTGGAGTTGATTCCCGGAGCCGGGAACGCTCTCTCAGAATTTATGAACATGGTTCCCATCCCCGACTCGCCTGTGGTTCATGCTGCGCCGGTGCTGCTGCGCGATGGAATGGCCTTTCCTTATCGCGAAGGACTCATCTTTGAACTTGAGTTATTGGGCAAGGGTGGCAAGCAGTTGGCCTTCAATCATCCTTTTGTCCGGCCTCCTTTAAATACGCATGAGATTCTGCAGCCGCAAGCTTACCTGCAAAAACAAAAGGTTCACGCGCCGGAAATCCCGGATTTGAATAGTGTCCTGGCTGATCAATATGAGGTAGTAGATTCCGGTGGATTGGGTGAGCTTGATGTGCGCTCCATGATCAAGCAGTTTGCGAACACGCGGGTGGCGGAAAATATTTCCAGCGGCTGGCGCGGAAGTTCTTTTCTGATTGTAAAACGCAAGCAGGTCCCGACCGCCACGGCTACTACTGCGGACGTTGCCCTGGTCTACGTTTCTGCCTGGTCTTCCAGCACCATGGCGCAGCACTTTGCCAGGTTTTATGCAGATTCCGTATCCAAGCG
>Ga0070732_10001431_pt1 | contig 13029 bp, 25 predicted proteins | sample Coa_R1_5_FD_66449 | JGI IMG/M metagenome (GOLD analysis project Ga0070732, IMG submission 66449) | Surface soil microbial communities from Centralia Pennsylvania, which are recovering from an underground coalmine fire - Coalmine... | ecosystem: Environmental > Terrestrial > Soil > Unclassified ...
TATTTCAGATACTGTGCTGCATCCCACATGATGAGTCCTGCTGTGCTCAAACACGGACCGGCCAAACAGCTAGAATACCAACACTCATTCGATCCTTCAATTCGCACGCCGGATCACCACGAACCACGCCTTCGGCCCGCCCTCGCTGAACGTAAAGTCCTTCAGGTCGGGGCGGACCTCGACCTGCATCGGCTCAATGGACTCGATGTTCCAGCCCTCGGTGAAGGCGTCGTGCAGTTCCTTCTTCGACACCCGCCTCGGCCCTTGCGTGCCCGGCTCCTCGTCGCTGAAGCACATCAGGAACAGGCGACCACCCGGCTTGATGATCGTCGCCAGCCCCTCGACGTAGCGCAGCCGGTCCTCGTCGCTGAAGACGTGGAACAGGCCGCTGTCGATCACGTTGTCGAACCGCTCGGTCCAGTCCTTCAGCGTCAGGGCGTCTTTGACGAGAAACGTGGCCTGCACGCCTCGCTCCGCTGCTTTGCGCTGCGCCCGCTGGATCGGCGCTTCGAGAAAGTCGATGCCGGTAACTTTGCAGCCTCGCCCAGCGAGGAAGAGGGCCGTGTCTCCGGTCCCGCAACCAGCGTCGAGAACTGTGCCAGTGATCTGGTCGGCCACGTCGATGAAGGACTTCTGCGGCTTGCCGATGTCCCACGGAGGTTGCCCGGAGTACAGGTTTTCAAAAGTGCTGCGGTCGGGGATCATGGTGACTCTCCTGATATTCAGGCGACGGCTATTCTATCTTCATGGTATTGTGAACGAGACGCACCAGGAACCCGGAGCCAATCATGGACAAGGTGAACCTGAAAGAGAAGCTGGCGCAATTCAGCGACCAGTGGAAGCCGAAGATCATCGGCGAGTTGAATGGCCAGGTGGTGAAGCTGGTCAAATTCCAGGGGCCGTTCGTATTGCACCACCACGACAACGAGGACGAATTGGTCCTCGTTGTCAAAGGCCGCTTCCGCATGGAGTTTCAGGATCGGCATGTCTGGCTCGAAGAAGGCGAATTCCTGATCGTTCCTCGTGGCGTCGAACATCGGCCTGTCGCTGAGGAGGTGGCGCACGTCCTGCTTTTCGAGCCAGCCTCGACGCTGAATACGGGCAATGTGCGTAACGAGCGGACGGTCGCCCAACTGGAGCGCATTTGACTGATGGAGAAGAGAGCGGTGATCGTTACGCCGAAGAATCGCCTGACCGAAGAAGAAGCCTTGTCCCCATTGGGCGAGGAGTTGGTCAGGTGGCTGGGATTGAAAGCACCGCGAGGGGCTGAAATGCGCCGCTGCCGGTGGGCGAAGAGCGATCTGTACATTCAGTATCACGATAACGAGTGGGGCGTGCCAATCCACAACGACCGGCTTCTGTTCGAGTTCTTGATCCTCGAAGGAGCGCAAGCGGGTCTGAGTTGGGAAACAATTCTGAAGAAGCGCGAGAACTACCGGGTAGCCTTTGACAAATTCGATCCTACCATCGTTGCCAAATATGGCCAGAAAAAGCGAAAGAGCCTGTTGTCTGATTCGGGGATCGTTCGCAACCGGCTGAAGATCGAGGCTGCCATCCAAAATGCGAAAATGTTCCTGGCAGTGCAGGGAGAGTTCGGCACGTTTGACCAGTATATTTGGAGTTTCGTGGATCACGAGCCGAAGCAAAACGCCTGGAAATCGATCAAGCAGGTTCCGACAAAAACCCCCGAATCGGATGACATGAGCAAGGACTTGAAACACCGTGGTTTCAAATTTGTGGGCAGCACGATCTGTTATGCCTTCATGCAAGCCGTGGGAATGGTGAACGATCACTTGGTTGAGTGTTTCCGAAATGGTGAATTGCGGAAGACGGGTGTCGGAAGACAATGACCGACGAAGCCAACTATGCCTGCCATTCTTGCGGCGAGGAGATCGTTGTGCCCATCGGTCGGTGGTGGCTCGCATTAGGGGGCCTTATGGCCCACCCTATCAGGAGCGAGGCTTGATCCATTCAATCAGCACCGTGTCCCTCCTGCGCAAAGATCAGCGGATAATCTAGTTCGAGGCAGAGATTCCGGTATAATGACGTTGACTGGGTTTCGTGAACAGATTCTTGACCGCACCCTTGCCATCAATCTCTTCTCCTACCCAACCTGACAAGTTGCGAAATACGGCCACGTTCGGCTCATTGGCCGGAACGTGCAGAATTCACCGACGAGTGTTCGCCGATTAGCGCGGAACCTATGCTCAAAAGGAGTCGAGAGAACTATGATGCCGAACTTACAGCAAATCGAGCGACCCAAAGAAAACAAAATGGAACAGGATCAGCGAGAGACACTATCTGAGCTCATCAGAGAACAGGTAATCCACGCTCTTGGTAAGCCGATGGACCTGCGCAGTGTGCAAGTCCGCAAGGTATGGAACGATCATTACCGGGTGAATATTTTCGTCGGCGAGAGCGCTCTCTCCGTCCGCCTTGTCCACAGTTACTTCCTGGTGGTTGACAGCGAAGGTCGTTTCACCGATTCCACTCCGAAGATCACGAAACTGTATTGACCGAAAAAACGGTCGGGAAAGAATGCCATTGCTGGTTTCCGGGAATTCCTCAACCGAAGGGTGACCTATGAAAAAGAACACGCTCAACATCAGAATCATGACCAAACAGTTGGTCGATACGCTTGCGAAGGAACTTGCATTTCGGGGAAAAAAGGCCCAAAGAATTGCCGTCAGGCAGGGCAGACAAAGGCCGAGAAGGGCAAATGGGCGGTGAGCTTTCGAGCGGACAACGGCCAATTTCATGGGAAAGCGGCGGAAGGTCATGCCGTCGAATTACAACTTGCTCCACGAACGCATTGGACACGCAGGAAAACAAATCATGAAACTGTATATCACCCACTCCAAGTGGTCCTCGCCCGACCATTTTGAAGCTCTCGGCTGCGAAGATACATATCCAAACATGGTGATACGTTTCGACTTCACCACGGCAAACGGGTGGAAAAAGTGGAGACACGGTGGTTGGCTGCCCATCAAGCTCGATGAAGTGCCAACGGAGGTTATGGTAAGATACGGTCCCTCAAAGCCGCAATAGAACGAGAAGTGTCTTTAGATGCCCAGCGTGAATTTCCTGTCGATCCGAAGGAAGTCTTCGGGAGCGACAATGGAATCGTAGGAAGTCAGCGCATTACGAACTTCACACGGCTCAATTTAATTGCAGCTTGGTTACAGTCGCTGGGCTAGGGATGAGAAATCATCTTCGGGCATGATTATTCATCCAAACGATGGAAACCTTCAGCCATTCTTTTCTATGGGATGAAACGCAAATCCCAATTTTCGGAGGATCTAACCAATGTCTGACCAACCAAAAAAATGGAAGCCAGGAGATCTTGTCCATCACGTCACCAGTAACCAAAAGATGCTAGTTATAAGTCAAGGTCCGGCAATACAGTGGCCGGGACTAGGAACGACCGGCAGCGACGTGGTTGTTTGCGAATGGGTTGACGGTAACGGCGTCCCTAGACGAGACGCGTTTGCGCCTGATTCTTTGCTCAAAGCGGATTAGTCAAAACCTATGAACAAGTTTAAGACAGACTGGAAGGAAAGAACGTTCTTGCAGTGTACCAATGAGACAGCTCAACACGAAAGACAGTTAAGGGTTTGAATCATGCCGAAAGCTAACGAGCGGGCGACTCCCTTGCATCTGCTGGTGGTCATCGATCATCAAGAAGCACGGGTCTACCGCACCGAGGTCCACGGGGCCGTCCCCGTGAGTATCGTCCCTTACGATCCCTACGGGTACAAGAAGCATCTTCATTCGGCCCATGAATGGACCGACGGCAAGCGTCAGCCGGAACTGAAGAGTTTCTACGAAGCCATCGCCAAGACGCTGCGAGGAGCCGAACAAGTCTTGCTGTTCGGAAGCGGCACGGGCCGGAGCAGTGCAATGGAGGTGTTGCTCGCCGACTTGAAGGCCAACCAACCCGACGTAGCCGAAAGGATCATCGGGTCGGTTGTCGTGGACGCCCACCATACGACCGAGAACCAAGTGCTTGCCAAGGCCAGAGAGTTCTATGCCGAGTTCAATCAAAAGTAATCCGGTGACCTTGGCCAACCAATCGTGAGTTCTCAAGTCGGATTCCCATGATGACTTGGATGGAATGGTACAGCAGTCTGGCGAAGCCGTCGTGGACGCCTGCACCCTCGACCATCAGCCTGATCTGGACGATCCTCTACCCGATCATCCTCGTCAGCTTCGTGTTCGTATTCGTGCAGTGGTTTCGGGGCAAGGTCGGCTGGAAGGTCGGCATTCCCTTCGCCATCAACCTCATTGCCAACCTCTTGTTTATGCCGATCTTCTCAGGGTTGAGGAACGTGCCGTTGGCAGCGCTAGACATCGTAATTGTTTGGGCCACGATCCTCTGGTGCGTGATTACAGTCTGGCCGGTCTATAAATGGGTTGCGGCGGCGCAGTTGCCGTATTTCGTGTGGGTGTCGATTGCCACGGTGCTTCAGTTCTCAATTGCGGTGATGAATTGGGGAACATGAGCGACGATCAGAAAGCACCTTCCATGTTCCGATTTTGCCTACGGTGCATGTTTCGTAAGCAGCCGATCAAGTTCGCCATCACGACGGCAAGTGCCATCAGGAGGATGAATCGCCTGGACAGTCCTGGCGAAACAGGCCCGGCTCGAAACGGGTAATCCTTGTAATCCCTGTATCGAGAGGGTAGAATGAGTGGTGCAAGTAGTCGGATGACTTAGTGAAGGACAACCCGGCGCTGCCGGGAGGTTCGTTAAAGAGTAAGCCGACGTGGGCGAACATCAAAAATGTTTCCCCACGTCGGCTTTCTTCGCTTTCGGTTTCGGAGGCAGGTCAAACGGAGCAGGTAGGATGCCAATGGTCAACGCCGTTTCGATCTTGTCGCAATGCCCAGCCGAAAGCAGCCTCACCATTTCGGTCCTTCTTCACGATTTGGGTTCCAGTGAAGACTACGTGGCCCTGCTGCTGGACCTTCGCAGGTTCGGACTGTTCCGGTGCTGAGACGACCTTCTTAAAGAAAAAAGTGTGGCTCCGGTCTTCGGCCTGACGCGTCGGGAGGCGGAACTTCTGGCGCTCTCTTTTAACGCTGGAAGGTTCCCTCCTACCAGGACGGCGACGTGGGTTGCCGACCGGGATTTCAAGCCTTTTGCTCTTTGTCCCGAACTCAGGAAGGCTCGCTGCGGCTGACTTCGATGGTCCGCTAGCCACTTCGGCTGGGCTGGCTGTTTTTGGGAACCGCACGAAAGGAGAATGGCGATGATAGACACGAACATCTTGTTGGTAGACGACGAGAAGGACTCCTGTGCCTCAATGTCCGACATTTTCTTGGACCTTGGCTACACCGTGAACATGGCCTACGACGGCCCGGGTGCCCTGGAATTATCCGGGCAACACCAGTACCGCCTGGCTCTCCTCGACTACATGATGCCCGGCATGGATGGCCTGGAACTCTGCCGACGCTTGAAAACCTGCCAGCCGAACGTCGTGGTTGCACTCATAACGGCATACTCTTCCGTCGCCACAGCCGCAGCGGCAGCCGAGGCTGGAGTTCGGCGTTCCCTCGTGAAGCCGGTCAACTTTTCGATTCTGATGCCGTTTGTGAAAGAGGTTGTTGGCAGCAATTGATGATCGACTCCCTGTGCGGTTTCAGCGTGCGTTTCAATGGAGAAAGCTACTATGGCAAATGCAATCTTGGCGTCGTCGCCAGGAATCTTCGAGATCGAACAGCAGAACGACACGATTATCGTCGTCCCAGTCGTGAACCTGCGGGAACTGGAATACCAACGAATCGAGGAGGGAGCGAGGAAGGTTCTTGACTTTTTGAACAGCAACGGCATCAAGAATGTCGTCCTGGACCTCCACAAGACGGACTACTATGGGTCCAGCGCCCTCGGCATTTTCATGAAATTCTGGAAGAGGGTCAGGGAGCGGAATGGACGCATGGCCTTCTGCAACGTCTCGGCACACGAGAAGGATATTCTCCAGTTCACGCACTTGGACCACTTGTGGCAGATCTGCTCATCGAGAAACGAGGCGTTGGAGGCGGTCAAGGAATGAGGAGAATCGTCTTGGTGAGGCTCCTTGTTGGCGGGAAGTCGGTCCATGTCACTCACGAGGTCGTCATTGAATCGAGTCTTCACGTCCAGCCGATGACGAATCATCCTGCACAACCTACTGGCGATGGAGGATCAGCGACGAACCAGACAACAGCCATACTTGAGATTGAACAAGAGGGCGAGATTCTAATCCTCAAGCTCGTAGTAGATGATCTTCATGATTTGGACGAATGGGAGATAGACGGGGCGGTAAACGAACTGTTGGAGCAGATGAATCATTCGGGGATAACAGACGTGTTCCTCGACCTATACGGCACCGATGTCGTGCACTCGCAGGCCCTTCGGTTAGCGGTTGAACTCTGGAAACGAGTGCGAAGTCATGGTGGCAGCATGGGCATCGGTTTGATTTAGCCGAACGTCGATGGATTCCCCAGAACCAAAAAGGTTTTTCTTCGTTGCATATTCTCACTCGCCATCACTGATTCCTTCACATCTTGTACCCGATCTCCCGCAGAAAGTCCTTCCGCCACTTGATTTCGATGTCGTCTTCGACGCCCTTGGCAGTGAACCCGTCTACCACGCCGAGGAGGCCACAGCCCAGCTCTGTTTCGGCCAGGACGACTTCCGTTGGGTTGCCGGTGGCGCAGATGATAGGAAAGGGACGCCTTCGCCCTTACCCAATCGCCTTCGCAATTACAAACGCAGCGGTCGCCGCCAGACCGCCCACCACAACGGTTTGCCACGCACTGCGGAATGGTCGAGCCGTGGTAAACCGCCCCTTGATGTACCCAAAAACCGCAAGAGCCAGGAGGGTGACGATCACTGACCCAACCAGCGCGGAATGGACTGAGCGGAAGAAGAAGTAAGGGGCCAGCGGCACCATACCACCGGCGATGTAAGACAAGGCGATGGTCAATGCGCTGTTTCTGGCCCGTTTTGGGTTCGGCTCCTCCAGGCCCAACTCGAATCTCATCATGAAGTCCACCCACCGCTTCTTGTCGGCACGGATGGATTTCACCACTGCCGCCACCTTGTCGTCGGCAAGGCCGTAGGAGCGCAAGACGGCGGCGACCTCGGCTGCCTCTGCTTCCGGCATCTCTTCCGCCTCACGCTCTTCCCTGGCCCGTTCTGATGCGAAATGTTCGGCATCCGTCCTTGCTGCCAGGTAGCCGCCCAAGCCCATCGCAATCGCCCCGGCGGCGACTTCGGCCAGTCCCGCCGTGATGATGATGCCGGTCGCTGCTGCTTCCACTGCACCCGACAACCCCGCTGCCAGAGCGAATGGCACCGTCAAGCCGTCCGACATCCCAATAACGATGTCCCGGACCGTTTCCGAGGACGTGAAGTGCTTCTCGACGTGCGGTGTTTGCGGCATAGGTATCGTCTCCTTCTTCGGTCAATGCCCCGGTAAATTGATCTCGATGCCATGCTCGGGAGCGATCTCAGGCATTGCCATATCCGACCATTTTGCCGACAGCCATGAATAACCACTTTCCTCCTTCGACCAACTGAACCTGATAGCCAGCGGCCCCAACTAAACTCTTTACAGTGGGCCTGGACTGAAAGTGCGGGTCGGGCAGTATCTCACTGATGGACACTTCGCAGCCCGATTTCAACGTGCAGAAGCATTGCGCAGTTTTTGTGGCGCGGTCAGCACAGGCTTTACCCGGCAAATCGGGACTCACTTGGCTCGGATCATTTTACTAGCGGGGCTTACGACCGCATAAAATGATAATCGAGAACACAAGAAAGGATCGCCAACATGGAAATGCAACTGACGAACAAAACTGCTTTGGTCACCGGCTCGACCGCAGGGATCGGCTTTGCCATCGCCTCGCTTTTGGCTCAGGAAGGAGCTTCGGTTGTGGTCAATGGTCGGTCACAGCGGCGGGTCGAAGAGGCCGTCAAGCGAATTCATCAAGAGAACAAAAACGCCCAGGTGACGGGAGTGGCGGCAGACCTCGGCACCAAGGAAGGCGTGGACTTGCTGACCGGCAAAGTGAAGACGTTGGACATCCTGGTGAACAACCTCGGAATCTTTGAAGTGAAACCGTTTTTTGAGATCACAGACGAAGATTGGCGGCGATTCTTCGAGATCAACGTCCTCAGCGGGGCAAGATTGAGTCGGTTCTACCTGCCGCAGATGCTCCAGAAGAATTGGGGGAGAATCATTTTCATCTCCAGCGAGTCGGGCTTGAACGTCCCGGTAGAGATGATCCACTATGGCGTCACCAAGACGGCGCAGATCGCTCTGGCCCGTGGTCTGGCCGAGACAACCGCAGGGACGGCTGTCACGGTCAATTCGGTGCTGCCGGGGCCGACTCGCTCTGAGGGGGTGGAGCAGTTCGTGCAGGAATTGGCGAAAGGGCAAGGCACGAACGAGGCCAGCGTGGAGAAGGAGTTCTTTCGCTCGATGCGCCCCTCCTCGTTGTTGAGGCGCTTTGCGACCCCTGAAGAAGTAGCGGCGATGGTCGTCTATGTGTGCAGCGCACGGGCCTCGGCCACCAACGGGGCGGCGTTGCGGGTCGATGGCGGCGTGATTCGATCCATCGTGTGAATGGTCAGCTTGGAGCCAACTGAGGCAACCCCGTGCGGATGAGCTGTTTAGGACTTCTGCATCTACGCTTTTACGCCTGATTCAAGGGTGTTGTGATGAGAAGTGGTCCTTTGCAAGCGCCAGCACCACGCCAACCAAAAAACCGGTATCTCCCTCGTCTACTCACTCAGCGCCTCCGCCAACGCCTTGAGCTTCTTCATACCACCGATTTCGGCTGCCAGTTGTTTGACTTTCAAGATCGTGCCCAAAACATCTCGGCTGCCGTTCGTTGAAGCGACGTTAACCGCTGCCTTGAAATGCGCTCGATGAATCTTTTGTTGCTTCATTCTTCCTTTGACATGATAGATTAAGGCGTCGGCGACTTTGATATTCTTTTCCGCCAGGGCCGCCTTAATGTCTTTGATCTGCATCTTCGGATTGGCTTTCAACAGTTTCCTGATTTCTTCGGACCTGTTGACACCATTTTTTTGCTTGGCCATGCACTGAGTCTCCAATAGAGGTAAGTCGCATGTTCAAGAGCAGATTGTAGGAGAGCAGACTGTTGATGTCGATGGTCGAGGTGAGATTGAAAAGCGGCAGGCAGCGGTCGTTTCCCGAAAAAATAAAGACCCTTCCAATCCCTGCTGGTTTGGAAAGGTCTTTGCGGTTGTCCACGGCGGTTCAATAGCGCCTGTTGCTGCCACCGCTGCGGCTGCCACCACGATCTTCTCGTGGTTTCGCTTCGTTGACGGTGAGTTGCCGCCCATTGATATCTTGGCCGTTCAGGGCGGTGATCGCCACTTGGGCTTCACTGCCTCTGCTCATCTCGACAAAGCCGAAGCCTTTCGAGCGACCCGTATCCCGGTCCATGATGACCTGAGCGGATTGAACCGTACCATGCGGCGCAAACAGGTTTTCCAAATCGGTGTTGGTCACACTGTACGCCAAGTTTCCGACGTACAACTTTGTAGCCACGTTGGGCCTCCTTCAGAAAAATCACGCAACACGACTAGACCCACAGCGGGCTAATGCCGTCACATGAGAATGCTGCAAATGCAACTGTTGATTGGATGAGAGAAAGGCAAAAATGGAAGGATAACCGAAAGGAAACCACGGCCATCAATACTTTGCAAAGACCCAATACACCCTCATGATAACGCAATGCGTCTCGAAAACAAGCCCCAAGTCCGGTATTGTCGCAAATAACGGATCGTTCTTGATCGCCGCCATGCAGTCGTCCACGGCCAGGTGGTCATCCCCGGAGCGAGATCGGCAATGACAACCACCTCATGACCACCATCCTTCAGTTCCGGAACTGGTCCGATAGTTGGTCCAGCCGGGCCAGAAGAGCTTGGAACGATTGGTCCATGTGGCGGTCTGAAGAGCGTCTCAAAAATGTCGAAGAATCTATTTGGGCGATGATAACCGCTTCTTGGGACCGTGGCAATCTGCTGGCATTCCTGTCCCGCCTCCATCTCAGCGCCAAGAATGCGCCAAAAAGACCGCCATTGACTGATGTCGGCCTCATTGCTATCAAACCGAGCCACCACTTTTCTTCGTTTTCACGGACAATGTTGTGGATATAGCCCACGTGTTCTCAGTCTCGGTCATACCCGTCGCGCTTGTCTCGGCATGTGGGCTAGTAACCCTGGCGCTCTACAGCCGCTTGGGGACAATTCTGGCGCGGATTCGTGCGTTTTACCAGCAGAAGATCGAGTTATTGAAAAGCCTCCACGAGCATGAAGTTGTCGAGCAACATTTGCTAATGGACATGCTCGATTCGCAGATCGTGGGAGTCACCGAGAAAGCAAAACTGATTCAAAAAGGGCTGTATTGTTTGCTCGCGGCAATGGTTGCTTTCTTGCTCTGTTCCCTGTGCGCCGGAGCCACTGAATTGCACCAATGGGTCGGCATGGTCGCTTTGGGAATGGGCGTTCTCGGCATGTTTCTATTCCTTGTCGGCCTCGGCTGGGCAATGTGGGAACTCAGACTTTCACTTACTCCTTTGGAAGAAGAAAGCGCCTACTTGAAAGCCCTCACTGCGCTCCATTTGGCGAAATCGCAAGGCGGAAAAAGATTGAGAATAGCAGAGCGTGCGTGAGAGTTGAAGCACCCGGCAAGATCCGTGGCATAGTGTATGGGTGCAAGGCCAACGGCGAATCAAAGCTGAACCTTTTCGACAGCGACGGTGGTTTCGTTGAAGCACAGGCATTCGGCGTCTACCAATGGCAGCACCTTGCCGTCGAACGGACATGGTGCGGATGCCGATTGGCGGCCTGAATGTCGGCATTCACCATCGCAGAAATGCGCACAGCGTGGTTGCTGGCATCGTTGCCATTCACTCACGACGGGCGGCAGTCTATCCAGTTGTTTGCAGATGAAGGTCTTGGGCCGTCCGGTCAAAAGCGTTGTCGCCATCTCATTCCCTCCGCATTACCTTGAAGGAGTGGATTGCCGTACAGAAGTAATCTACTTCTTTTCGGCCTGGAAGTGCGAGACGAGCTTGGCTTCTGACCATGAACGGACACAGATTGTGCGGAGTATCTCACAGAGAACCTGCAACCGGAATACGATCATGTGTGGTGATGCCATCGAAGGTGTGCGGTTCCGGCATTCCTGCACCAATTCACGCTCGCATCGGCAAAAAGGTCAGATCGAAGGTTCTCGAAAAATACGGCAATTCGTATGAGAAAACGTCAAAATCGTCCGACTCGCCCTCATTGGCATCGGAGCTGCAAACAACAAAAAGACGACGTGAACAGACACAACATTATGAAAGGGACTCTCTGTGACGATGAGAGCTACATCGTCCGATTGGAACTGAGCCAAACCTTTTGATCGCTACGGCGGTTGGCCTAGAAGCTCCCCAGCGGGAAAATAACTTCTTTGCAGGCCGGACAGATTCAAGAGTGGGTTGCAGTTCCCGAATCCAGGAAGACTTTGCCCGGTGAAAGTTCTGTTCAGACGAACTTGGGAGCAGATAAAGTCGCTCTCCCGCAACGCTGATTTTGGTCAAACGATTCTACCGTGGCGAAGGCTGTTCAGTCCCTAACGGAAGGAGGAAAACCAATCGATACAGGAACTCAGTCTTTGTGGAACCTGTCGCTGGTTGGACTTCGGCTTATACGACCACGGGTGGCTCCGGCGTGATCTAACCGCTGTCCCCCCAAGTTACATCAAAAACACCCGATCTGGCCTACGACAGATTCCGGTACTTTCTTACTCATACAACAGCCCGCCAAGCCGTGAATACGTGTTTTCTTTTGGCAAAGCGGGCTGTTGCCTTTTCAAACACGTTCAATCCTTTTTCCCCTCGACCACGACACCTTTCGAGTCCACCCGCAGTCGCACGCCTCGAATGCTCGATCCCTTCCCTTCCTCGTAGTAGACGCAATAAACCAAGCCGTCCGGCAACTCCACCATGCTCGGATAGGCACCGCCCACCTTGTCGATCTGCACCGGGCCATTCCACGTCTTGCCTTCGTCGGCTGTCCAATGAAGGGACGTGGCGGGCACTCGATGCGCCAGGAGAATCACGCCGCTACTGTGCCGCAGGAAGTAAGGACAGTGCCCCTTGAAGCCAAAGGACTGCACTGGCCCCCAAGTCTTGCCGGAATCTTCCGAGATGGCGTAGTGCATGTTTACCTTGGAGGAGCGCAAGGCCGCCAGGAGCTTGCCGTCTTTCAGTCGCATCACATCGGTTTCAGCATCGAGGTAGATGTCGGCCTTCTCGCCAATGTAGGCCAGGTCTTTCCAGGTCTTGCCGCCGTCGTAGGACTTGACCGTGGCACCGAAGGTCCGCTTCATCTTGTCGTCCTCGCAATACAGTCCCAGAATCAGCGAGCCATCGGGCAGTTGCCGCACAGGTGCGGAGCAAGCGAACGAGTAGGGAGAATCGAGTTTAATTTGGACAGGCTCGCTCCAGGTCTTGCCCTGATCCGTCGAGCGAGCAAGCAAAATGGCAACTTGATTCTTGTGAAGCGTGAACCAATTCAGCAGGAGCGTGCCGTCTTTGAGACAGGCGACCGAGGGATCACGGTCGTCCAAGTCTGTGTCGATGGCTACGACCGGCTTGCTCCAGGTCTTGCCGTTGTCCGAGGAGCGCACGGCCATGATGCGCCCGCCCTTGGGCCACTTGTCGTTGGGCGTGGAGACGTGGCCGTAGCCGGAGTAAAAGACGCAATACAAGTCGCCGTTGTCGAGGCGGCAAATGTCGGGGAAAGCGGCATACCCGCCAGCAGCCTCGCCAGAGCAAACGATTTGGTGCTGGGCCGAGGCGATGGATACCAGCAGCAGGGACATGCCAGATGCCCACGACATACTTCGGAGAGCCATCGTATTCCGTCCTCCAATTACTCAGCTTCCCTGGTCCAGTGAGGATTCCCGCCAAGGCACTTTCAAGCATATCCAGCAGTCCCGATCTCGATTAGCGCCAACGCTG
>Ga0070732_10001433_pt1 | contig 13014 bp, 8 predicted proteins | sample Coa_R1_5_FD_66449 | JGI IMG/M metagenome (GOLD analysis project Ga0070732, IMG submission 66449) | Surface soil microbial communities from Centralia Pennsylvania, which are recovering from an underground coalmine fire - Coalmine... | ecosystem: Environmental > Terrestrial > Soil > Unclassified ...
GCGGCAACCCTGGGCTGTGATATGGAACCCCGTTGGGGTTCAGTCGCCGCTCCTTAGCACCATAGCTCCAAGTATTTTCTCAAACATCATTAGGGAAGGGGGCGAAACAGTTCCCCCCTTCCGTTTCGGGAAGGGGGGTTAGGGGGGTTAGGTTTTGTCACGCTGCCTAAATCGAGAGGCACACCCAGCCGAATTGAAGCGCCTCTTGCCGGAAGTGAATCGGGAATAGAATAATGCGGCACGCGCTCCCGCGACGGCGCGCGTGAGGGTCGGGAGTCCTGATTGCTCCTGCAAACAATTCCCGACCCCGTTTTACAAATCAACACGCTCTTGGGACACTACCCAATTCAGCCTTACTTGTCGAAATGCGGTGTGGGCCGGCCCCTAAGAACTATAGGATACATTTGTACATTAGTCCAGGAAAAGCGCGCCGCGTTTCACAATTTGCGCCGAATTTCACGGGGTTATTCATTGTTTTGGTGAAATCTGAAACGCGGCGCGCCTGGCCGTGGGAAAATCGCATCCCGGAGGGTCTCGACCCGTCTGGAGATCGACGAAATCTGAAACGCGGCGCTTCGGGCGCTGGGAAACCGCAACCGTTCCCTTGTCTTTCGCTCATTCATCTGCTAAATGTTCAATTAGACGACAACTCCCGTTTCAGGATTTGGCGAAATGCGGGCAATGGGCATGATTTCGGGTCTGAAGGTAAACGCTGCGGCGCTAGCCGTGGCCGCGTTTGCCATTCTGGCCGCCATTGCCGCCGCCGCTAGCACCTGAACCCGGGCTGTCGCTCACTGGAACCAACAACCAACGACACCCCGGGTCAAAAACCCGGGGTGTTTTTTTTCCATGGAGGAGCAACCCCATGACCGCCCGACGTTTGCACCTGTCCCAGCGCGCCCAGCGAACCACCGAATCGCCGATCAACCACTTCATGCAGCAGGCCGTGGAGAATCCGAATCTGATTAGCCTGGCGGCCGGGCTCGTGGATGCCGATTCGCTGCCGGCGCAGGACATGGCGGCATGCGTGGGCGAGATCTTCGCTCGACCCGACGGCGGGCGCTCGGCGCTCCAGTACGGCACGACTGCAGGTTATGCTCCCTTGCGCGAGCGGGTCTGTCAACTGGTGGCCCGGCTCGACGGAGTGCCGCCGAAGAAGTTCGGCGTCCGCCCCGAGCAGGTGGTCGTGACCACGGGCTCGCAGCAGATGTTGCACCTGCTGGCCGAGGTATTGCTCGATCCGGGCGACATCGTGGTCACCGAGGCGCCGTCTTATTTCGTGCAGCACGGCGTGCTCGCCAGCCACGGGGCCAATGTCTTCGCGGTGCCGATGGATGAAGAAGGTATGGAAACCTCCGCCCTCGAAAACTTCTTGCTGCACCTGAAAAGCACCGGCCAACTCGAGCGGCTGAAACTGATCTACCTCTGCGATTACTTCCAAAACCCCACGGGGCTGACCTTGTCGGTCGAACGCCGGCTTCATCTCGTCGAACTGGTGCAGCGCTTCAGCGTGCACAATCGAATTGTTATTCTGGAAGATGCCGCTTACCGGGAGCTCGGTTTCAGCGAAAAAAGCTTGCCAAGCATCATGAGCTTGGACCGCGACCGGCAACACGTCGTGTATGCCGGCACTTTTTCCAAGCCATGCGCTCCCGGCCTCAAGACCGGCTATGCGCTGCTGCCGGAGGATTTGGTCGAGCCCGTGCTGCGCTTCAAGGGATTGCACGATTTCGGCTCGGCCAACTTCAATCAACACATGCTCGAGCGCTTTTTGGCCACCGGCGCGTACGACCGCCATGTCGTAGAACTGAGGCGCGTCTACAAGGCCAAGAAGGAAGCGATGCTGCTGGCGCTCGACGAGGAATTTGCCGACTGGCCGGAAGTCGGCTGGACCAACCCGCAGGGCGGGATGTTTGTCTGGTTGTCATTGCCCGAAGGAATCGACACCGGCCCCGGCAGCCCGCTGCTGCAAGCCGCGGTGGAGGAAGGCATGCTCTACGTGCCGGGTGAATTTTGCCATGTGCCCGATGTGAACGGCAACGTACCCATCAACGAAATGCGCCTCTGCTACGGCGTGGAACGCCCGGAGCGCATCCGGGAAGCCGTCCGCCGCCTGCGACGGGCGACTCGCGCCGTGCTGGCCGCCGTTTGAAAAAAAACACCGCAAAGGCGCAAAGAGCGCAAAGAGAAATCTCTTTGCGCTCTTCGCGCCTTTGCGGTAAATTCTCTTATCCGCCTTGTTTCTTCGCCGCGGCCACGAGTTCCATGAAGTACGCCTCCATGTCGCGGTTGTTTTGCTTGCGGGCTTCGGCGAGACCGGCTTCGGCGAACTTCAGTGCCTTGCCGCCCTTGCGGAGCCCCAGCATGGCTTCGGCCGCGGTACCGCGGAACTTCAGTTCATTCGGCGCGCCATTGATCAGCTTGTCGAATACTTCCTCGGCCTTGTCCGCATCGCGCTGCTTGGCATAAAGTTGCCCACGGCGAAGTTCGTAATCGTGTTGACGCTTGCCCTCATTTCGCTCCTTGTCGGACTGTTGGCCCGCGTCGGCCAGGCTTAACGCCGACTTCCAATCGCCTTCCGTTTGCGCTTGATCGATAAGGTACTTGTAGAACGTGAAAAGGTCCGGCTTGGCCGGGTCGGCTGGCCGGGCGATGATCGTCTTCACGAATTGCCGGGCCAGCTCGTTGGCATCGAGCTTCACGGCCGCGCGCCAGGCTTGCTCGAGTTGGCCGACGGTCAGTTCGTCGCGATCGAGGCCAGCCAGGTCGGCGGCGCTCAGAGCCGTGAAGTCGATGGTCGGGGCGGGCGGCGGCGGGGGCGCGCTGTCGAGCCCGAGTTTGTGTCGCAGCCGGTCGAAGTTGTAGAGCTTCTCTTCCGTGAGTTTGCCGTCGCGGACCACGCGCGGGGCGCCACCTTCGAAGCATTGCTGGAGGAACAGGATGGCGCCGAGCAAACGGCGGCGGAGCACGGCATGCCCGGCCGCGTCGACCGGCGTGTTGCCATTCAACGTCTTCAAGGTTCGCTTCGGCCAATTCTCCTCGAAGTATTCCTGTGCGTATTCCCGCATCTTTGCCACCACTTCATCGCCGGTGCGATTGAAGGTGGGAAACATCATCGCTTCGAGCGTCACGTCGCCGAAATTGGCGCACAGCGTGCCGTTGCGCGAGTCACTAAAGCCCGCCCCGGCCTTTTGCTGAATCTCCTGGGCGAGTTGATCCAACGTCGATTTGTTGACATGCCAAATGCTGATCGTGCTTCCGAGGATAAGCAGCGACCCGGCTAGCGGTGCCGCAATCGGGGCAGCCGCGCCGATCAAGCCGGTGCTCTCTTGCAGCACCAGGCCGGTGATAACGCCTTCTTCTTCGCTGCTGCGCATGCCGGCCAATCGCCCGGCTTGCTCCCAATCCTGCAGCAGGCCGACAATTGCCTGGCCGTCGCGGAACTGCCAGATCATGCGGTGCTGCACGTAGTCGGCCGTTTCCACCATTTCCTGGCCGAGACGCACTACTTCGGCCAAGGCCCAAGCTTCCGCCGCGCGTGGCTCATCCTTTTCGCGCTCGACATACTGTTCCAGCGCTTCCAGTGCGCCGCGGTTGTCGCCAATGAATGCTTTCAGCAGACCGATGTTGTACCAGGTTAGCGGGTCGGCCTTCGGCGCCTTGGCGAGTTCCTCGAACGCCTTGGCCGACTCGGACAACTTCCCCGTGCGGCCCAGGCTCAGCGCGTTCTTCCAGTTCACCGGCCGCGATGCTTCCGTGCCGGCAAAATGATAGTCCTTGCGCGCGGCTTCCGGCAGCCTGCTGCCGGGACCAAAGAGACTTTCAAAGGCATCGGCCAGCTCAGCGCTTTCCGGCAGTGCTTTGCGGCAACGGTCCAGCGCATAGCGAGCGGCCACGGGATGATTTCGTTTCAGCTCCGCATTGCTGATCTGCTCAAAGAGGAAGCTCAACTGCTCGTGGGCGTCATAGGCATACATTTCCGTGGCCTTGCGAAAGAGCGTGGCCGCGCCCATGTCTTCACCCTCGGCTTGCCGGAACAAGCCGCGCAGCAAATAGCCAAACGCATAATTCGGATTAAGCTTGAATGCTTCTTCGAGCGCCTGTTCGGCCTCATCGCGGCGGCCGTTGGCATGCAGCAATTGGGCCTTGCGGCCCCAGGCTTCCGGATTCTGCGGATGCTCTTTCACCACTTCGTCGAGCGTGCGCAGAGCGGCTTCGTGCTGGCCGGCTTCCTGCTGCTGAAAAGCGACATCGATCGTTTCGTGGATCGGCTGGCAGCACCACTTGAACTTCTTGCCGCTGCCGCACGGGCACGACATATACGGATCGGCGGTCATATCATTCCTTTTGCGGAATTGAATGTATTCATTTGTTTATATGTCATCAGAATAGCGGGCACAGGGGCGCAGGGCCAACGGAAGCGGCGATCCGATGTTGGGAAGATTGGGAAATCCTGGTAGAAATAAAACTAACACCAGCGGAGCCGGGAGCGCCAGCGACCGGATGAGACGACGACGCTCTCGATCCGGTCGCTGGCGCTCCCGGCTCGCGTCTCGACCGGGAGTTCCGATGAGATATGTGCCGCAACCGATTGATACGTCACAAGTTCAAGTGCCCCCTTCACTCGTGGATTTGACGGAACAATTGGCCGAGAATGCGCACGATGTGTGGGCCCGGCAGCGCCTGTCGGATGGCTGGACCTGGGGCCCGCAGCGCGATGACAAAGCCAAACATCATCCCTGTTTGATTCCGTATGCCGATTTGCCCGACTCGGAAAAGCAATACGACCGTCAGACCGCGATGGAAACGCTCAAGGCGATCATGGCGCTGGGCTATCGGATTGAGAAATGATGTATGTCAGGCTTTCCAGCCTGATGTACGACGAATCGAATTACCACCATTCTCTGTCAACCGTTTGCAGCACGCGCGCTGAGTTATATGATGAAGTGTTTGTGGCTCCGCCGCGGCGCGAGCCGTGCGCGGACCTACGATCGCAACCGAAGCCAAATCGCCCTCGCGGAGACGAGCTATGCGCCAAAGGATTCCGGCGGCTTGCCTTTCGATATTGCTTTTGCTGCTGGCGCACACGCCGGCATGGGCACTGGTGAAGAATCTTCTGCCTCTCAAGGACTTCATCGCTTCTGAACAGATTCTTGTCGCGCAGGTCGAAAAAGTTGATCCCAGTAAGCCTGCTTTGGTCCTTAAACCCGTCGAGGATTTGAAGGGCAAGCAATCGTTCGGCGCCATGCCCGTCAACATGACTGGTGACACGACTGCGCAGCGCGAAAAGCACCCGGAGCAACTCTTCAAGCGCCTGGCGCCCGACATGAAGCTGATCCTTTTCGTAAACAAGCTCGGCAATGATTATCTGGCGTTCGTGTACACCAACGGCACTTGGTTTCAGATCAAGGGCGTTGGACCCAAACAAGACTCGCTCAAATGGAGCCTGACTTCGGGGGAACCGTATCTGCGGCGGACCTTCAAGGGCTCAACCGATGAACTTCGGCAAACAGTGGTCGATATTCTCGCAAAGAAAAAAGAGCCGCCGAAGGTCGATGAAAAGGAACCGCCAGGCTTTGGGCCTGAAGTGAAGCCGGAGGAGAAGTCGAAGCCCGACGAAAAGAAGGACGACCTGGCATTTAACTGCGTCCCATATTTCACTCCCTCTCCCCCCGCTTCGGGGGGAGCGGGTTGGGGTGAGGGGGGTAAGCGCGCCGCGCGAGATCCCGCTCCCCCTCACCCCCATCCACTCTCCCCCCAGGGGAGAGGGGTGATGGCTGGCCCGCCCCTCGCCGTTGTTCCCACGTTCGTCATCATTGGCCCGCTGGCGATCCTCGCCCTTCTCTTCCCGACCGTCTTCGGCGGTCTCGCACTCCTCATGCGCCGCTGGATGGCGGCACTTTCGGTCTCTTGCACCATCAGCACACTGTATTTCGGACAGATGTTTTTTTTGAATCGCCTGTCCGGCACTTTCCTCGCCACAAAAGCGGGACTGTGGGGTTGCTTCGCGGTTATCACTGCTCTCGGCGCCGTTTGGGCCGGTTGGCGTTACCGCCAGGCCATGCGCGATGGAGACCTTGATGTCTTTCTTCCCCGCCAGTGGGATGGCATCGTGCTGTGCGGCCTGTCGGTCATCGGCGTTGGAGTTGTCGCCTATGCGTTGTTCAAGAAGGCATCGCTTCTCGATTATCCATGGCTGGAAGTCGTCGCAAGCTGGGTGCCGATCTGGGCGGCGGCAATCGCCGCGCCGTTTCTGCGGCCGACTGAGGACGAATATCCGCCGATTTCCCTGGAATCAGTCTTCCTGTGGGCACTGGTCTTCGGCTGCACTAATGTAGTGGCACTGGAAACGGGGCGCAGTTCCGGCGGGCCGATCCACATGCTTGCGGAAAACGGCGAGCGCGTGCCGCGACCGGTTGGCGTGGTGTGGAGTTTCGAGCCGGAAGAGAGCGGAATGATTCTCTCGACACCGCTGGTGACGGACGACCGCGTCTATGTCGCCGTCGAGCATGCTAAGGCCGTCGCTCGGTTTGGTCGGATTTATGCGCTGGATTCGGCCACTGGCAAAGTTGTATGGCGTTTCGACAGCGGGCTTTCCATGAAGGGCGGATACTGTACTCCCACTCTTGTTGATGGCAAGTTATATGTGGGCGAAGGGCTACATGAAAACAATGAGTGCAGAATGTTCTGCCTCGACGCATCGACCGGCGAAATGGAATGGGAATTCAAGACCACTAGCCATACCGAATCAAAACCCCTGGTGGAAAACGGCAAGATTTACTTCGGTGCCGGCGACGATGGTATTTACTGCCTGAATCTGGCAGATCGTTCTGTGCTGTGGCATCATGAAGGCCATCACGTCGATGCCAATATTATCGGCAAGAGCGACCGGCTTTTCGTGGGCAGTGGTGTCGGCGAGAAATTCAACAACACCGTTTTGCTATGCCTCGATTCGAACGACAAAAAAGTGATCTGGAATGTGCCCGTGGACTGGGCCGCTTTCGCGCCGCCGGCGCTGGCAGGCTCGCACGTTTACTTCGGCATTGGCAACGGCAATGCACTCGAAAGCAACGAGAACCCAAGGGGCGCTCTTCTCTGCATTGATGCCAATTCCGGCAAGCGCGTCTGGCAGGCGGACGCGCGCGATGCGGTGTTGTGCAAGCCGGCGTTTGACCTCGACTCTGTATTTTTCACCTCGCGCGACGGGAACTGTTATTGTGTGAACCGCACCGACGGACATGTTCGCTGGAGGAAGTCGCTCGGAGCAGCAATTGCTTCTTCCCCATGGCTGGTGGGCGACGAAGCTGAGTTCGGTACCGTGCGTTCAATTTATGTGGCGGCAAGCGACGGCCGAGTCGCCTGCCTGGACGCCGACAACGGCCGGACCTTTTGGACTCTCGAGTTAGCAAAGCTCGCCAAACTGCCCTACGCCCTGATCGCAGGCTCACCTGTGGTTGTTACGAGACACGAAGGCGGGGTAGAACGACGCCGAATTTATGTCGGGGGCGCAGTCGGGAACGATGTATCGGCTTATTCGACATCCGTACCTCGCCTGTATTGCTTCGAAGACGAGGTCCGATAGTCGACGGGCGCTTGTAGTACCGCCTTTAGGCGGTTCGCGATGTCTCCCTTTCCGCCTAAAGGCGGAACACCAACGAAGAAATATGTCCGACATCCGCACCTTCACCGAAATCGCCCCCACCGACGGACCCGCGGTCGGCGGCAAAGGACTTAGCCTTGGGCTCATGACCCGGGCTGGCCTGCCGGTGCCGCCGGGGTTTTGCATTGTCAGCGAAGTGCATCGCCGGCATGGCAGCCATGCGATCCCCGAGGAACTCCGCTCGGCCATCGAGGCGGCCTATGGCAAGCTCGGCCGCGATCTGGTGGCTGTGCGCTCGTCCGCCACCGCGGAAGATGGCGAAGCGACAAGTTTCGCCGGCCAGCAGGAAACGATCCTCGGCGTACAGGGCGAATCGGCCGTCATCGACGCGGTACAGCAATGCTGGTCATCGCTCCATTCGCACCGGGCGAGCGCCTACCGGCAAAAGCAGGGCGTGGGCGACATGGCCATGGCCGTGGTGGTCCAGCAACTCGTTCGCGCGGAAGTGGCCGGGGTCATGTTCACCCGCGATCCGAACGACGAAAGCGGCACAAGGATGGTAATCGAAGCATCGTGGGGCCTGGGTGAAACCGTCGTCTCCGGCAAGGTGACGCCGGATCGCTTCATTCTCGAGCGCGAATCCGGCAAAGTGCTCGAGCAACATCTTGGCGAAAAAACCATCCAGCGCACCGCGAGCGGTGAAGCCGAAGTTGCCCCCGAATGGCGCACCAGGTTCTGCCTCACCGATCGCCAACTAGCGGAACTCGCGGAACTGGGCCGGAAAGTCGAAGCGCACTTCGGCAGTCCGCGCGACGTGGAATGGGCCTGGGCCGACGGCCGGCCGTGGCTGCTGCAAGCCCGGCCCATCACCAGCGGCGGTGCCTTCGAGCGCACGCTGGTTAAGCAGGAAGAAACTGCGAAGCTACACGCAATCGCCGATCCAGCGGGCACTGTGTGGGGCCGCTTCAATCTTGTGGAGGTGCTGCCCGAACCCACGCCGATGACCTGGTCGATCGTCCGGCACTTCCTTTCCGGCCAGGGCGGCTATGGCCGCATGTATGCCGACCTGGGTTTCCCCCCGGATCGGGCACTCGACGAAGAATGCATTTACGACCTCATCTGCGGCCGGCCGTACATGAATCTCAGCCGCGAGCCGCACATGCAATGGGGCACGCTGCCCTTCGGCCACTCGTTCGCGGAATTGAAAATCGATCCGGGCCGCGTGCCGCTGTCGCAAGCGAGCCTGATGAAAGGCGCCGGACTTGTCACCAAGTTGCGCACGGTCTGGCGCATCATGCGCAGCGGGAACAAGTTCCAGACCCGATCGCGATCCTTCGCGAAGCAATTCCGCAAGGTAACGATCCCGGCATTCGTGGCGGAAACCACGGCCGCAGCGAATGAAGATTGGTCGAGTCTGAAGCCGGAGCAATTACTCGAAAAGCTCCATTACTGGATGCAGCGCACGCTCGTGACCTTTGCCCGCGACAGCCTGAAGGCCACACCGTTCGCGGCCGCGGCGATGAATGTGATCGAGCAGCATTTGCAAAAACGACTGGGTGAGCAGCGCGCTAAAGAAGCAGCAGGCGAACTAGCCACCGGCGTGCGGCCTGACTCCGACGCCGATCTTGCTGCCGGCTTGAGCGATCTGGCGGTCGGCGCGATCAAGGAAAGCGAGTTTTTGGCCAAATTCGGCGACCGCGGCAGCCAGGAGATGGAGTTATCGCAGCCGCGCTGGATCGAAGACCCGGCCGGTTTGCAGCGCGCTCTCGCCGGTGCGGGTCACCACGGGGCCAGTCTTGGCGTGCGCGGTCAGGAGACGTTTGACCGCATCGCCGCTGAAGCTAAATTCGATGCCACGCACAAGCTGATCCTGCGGGCCGAGGTGAACAAGTTCCACACGATGCTGGCATTACGCGAAGCCGGCAAGCATTATCTGCTGCGCGGCTATGCCTTGATTCGCCGGGCGCTCGTCGAACTCGACCGGCGCTTTGGTTTGCATGGCGGCATTTTCTTCCTCACGCTCGACGAGTTGCCGCGGTTATTGAACGGGGAGATCTTTTCCGACACGATCGCGCAACGCCGCAAGCGGCGCTCGTTGGCCCTGAGCATGGAAGTGCCGCCCGTGCTTTTCAGCGATGATCTCGAAGCGATTGGCCGACCGATGCCGATTCCGGAAGGGGCCGATGTGCTGAAGGGCGTCGCCCTCTCTGCTGGCCATGCTGAAGGCCCAGCAGTCGTGCTAACGGACCCGTCGCAGGAAACTGGAACCACGCCGGATGGCTTTATCCTCGTCTGCCCATCGACCGACCCCTCGTGGGTGCCGCTGTTCGCGCGCGCCCGCGGCCTTGTCATGGAAACCGGCGGCATCCTCTCTCACGGCGCGATTGTCGCGCGCGAATTCGGCCTGCCCGCCGTGGCGGGCTTGCCGGGCATCGTACGCCGACTTAAGACCGGCGCGCGCTTGCGAATCGACGGCACGCATGGTACAGTAGCCGTTGCCAATCCTTGACTCACATTCCTCTTTCTCGGAGCAACATCATGCGCACTATCGTTGTAGGCTGCGGAATTGCTCTGGCTTTGATGGCCGGTCTGGTTAACGACAACTCGGCGAAAGCTGATCCGCCACCCAAAGGCGACGCGGAAAAGCTTAAGGCGCTCCTCGGAGAACGGCGTGATACGCTGACAAAGGAACTGGAAATGACCACGAAGCGTGAGGCTATCGTGCCGGACAAATCACAATGGCTGGACCAATTGTGCCAAACTCAAGAAGCGCTTCTGGATGTGGACTTGGAGCTGAGCACGTCGCCAGCCGATCGTTTGGCGGCGTATAAGAAAGCTCTCGAAGGGCTGCAGAAGCGAGAGGACTTTTTCAAATCGATGACGGAGCGAGGACTGGCCCTGCCCCAAGATTACATGCGCGCCAAGGAGACTCGCCTGAAAGTTGAAATCAAGATGACCAAAGAGCGGATGAAGCAAGGCGATAGCAAATGACGTGCATAGTCAAAGGTCGGAGCCGCGCATGGAGCGCAGCGGAGTAAGCGGGTCGGCGTGCCGCTTACTCCGCTGCGCTCCGTGCGCGGCTCTGACGTGCGTAATTGACGCATCACGGTTTCGATATCAACACCACCAGCGCAAATGGCGCTACCAGATACTGCGAGCCAAACGCCACCAACGGTGCTCCATCTTCCGCGACAATATCCAGCGGTGACGCCAAGGCCGTATCCACCACGCGCCGCCACGGGCGGCCCGAAGGCGACGGTGGCACCTCGAAGTTCTGCGACTCCATCTCGGCATGAATCGCCACGTAGAAATCGCAATCCGGTTCGCGCAGGGTTTGTCGGCCATCCAGCGCGAAGGCAATCGAGTGCGACTTCTCGCTAAAGTCCGGCTCGAACGGCTCGATGCCGTGCCAGACGATCTCTGGTCCAAAGTCGCCCACGTAGCCTTCCTTTGCCTTCTCGAGAGCGACTGGATCATCGCGAAAGAACCAGCGCCGCCGCAATGCCGCGTGCCGCTTCCGCAGCCAGATCATTTCGCGCACAAAGCGATGGAAGTCGGCATTGCGCTCGGCCAGCGACCAATCCACCCAGCCGATGATGTTGTCCTGGCACCAGGCGTTGTTGTTCCCTTTTTGCGTGCGCAGGAATTCATCGCCGGATTGCAGCATTGGCACGCCCTGGGAGAGTAGCAGCGTGGCCATGTAGTTCTTGCATTGCCGGCGGCGCAACCCGAGAATTGCGGCATTATCGGTGTCGCCTTCGGCGCCGCAGTTCCAACTGAAGTTCTCGTCGAGACCGTCCTTGTTTTGCTCGCCGTTCATCTCGTTGTGCTTGCGGTTGTAACTCACCAGATCGTTCAGCGTGAAGCCGTCGTGGCAGGTGATGAAATTGATCGAGTGCAATGGCGAGCGGCCGCTGGCTTCATAGAGATCGGAGCTGCCGCACAGGCGCGTGGCCAGCACGCTCACCGTGTCGGGGTCGCCACGCCAGAACCGGCGCACATCATCGCGAAAACGGCCGTTCCATTCGCTCCAGCGCGTGCCGTAGGGGAACTTGCCCACTTGGTACAGCCCCGCCGAGTCCCACGGCTCGGCAATCAGCTTGCAGTCGGCCAGCACGCCGTCTTCCGTCATTTCTTCAATAACAGGCGGTTCCAGCAACACATTGCCCTTACGATCGCGGCCCAGGATGGACGCAAGATCAAAGCGAAAGCCATCCACGTGCATGCCGCTCACCCAATAGCGCAGGCAAGTCATCAGCAGATCGCGCACAACCGGGTGATTGCAGTTGAGCGTGTTGCCGGTGCCGGTGTAGTTGAGGTATTTCCCCTCGGGCGTGAGCATGTAATACAGGTCATTATCCAGGCCGCGAAACGAATAGGTTCGTCCGCGGTCGTCGCCCTCGCCGGTATGGTTGAAAACCACGTCGAGGATCACTTCGATGCCGGCCTTGTGGAACGCTTTCACCATGTCGCGGAACTCGCGGATTGCGCCGTACTGGGGCCCGCTGGCCGCATATGCCGACTTAGGCGACGCAAACGCAACACTGTTGTAGCCCCACAGGTTCCGTAGCCGCTCACCGGTCTCCGGATTGGTGAACGGACAGTCGGTTTCATCGAATTCGTGAATTGGCAACAGTTCGACCGCGGTCACGCCCATCGACTGGAGATACGGAATCTTTTCCACGAGCCCGGCGAAGGTGCCGGGATTTTGGACGCCGGATGACGGATGGCAGGTGAAGCCGCGAACGTGCAATTCATAGATAATCGAGTCTTCCCAAGGAACGAGCGGCGGCGCGTCGTCGGCCCAATCATAATGCGGGCCAGCGATGAAGACCGACCGGCGCTCGGTGTGATCCGGATATTGCTCCTGCGCGGTGCCCCACACCGTGCCGCCGGAAAGCAGCGTGGCTGCGGGGTCGAGCAGCACAATGCTCGGGTCGAACCGCAAACAAGGATGCGGCGGCCCGTCCACGCGCCAGCCGTAGCGGAAGCGATCGGGCAAGCCTTCCAGGCGAACGTGCCAGTAGTGGCCCGTGCGGTTGAAGTGTGGATCGAGCGCGATTAAGGTTTCGGTGTCGTCGCCTTCGAGCGCTTGTAGGACGAGCCAGGCGGAAGTGCCGTGCTTGCAGAGGACGGAAAAGTTCATGCTGCCGTTCATCCGCGAAAGTCCCAGCGGCAGCGGCCGGCCCCGGAATCGCTTGTATTGCATGTTTTTCAGAATAAGGTGGGTGCGCGCAGGCGACAAGCGGCTCGAAATAAATGTGAAATAGACGTCAGGTCTAATTGCCGGCGTCGAATCGCTTCGTTCACTCTATCGAAAGTAGCCGCGAGCTATCGAGTAGCGGGGGCCGGATTTGAACCGGCGACACGCGGCTTATGAAGCCGCTGCTCTAACCAGGCTGAGCTACCCCGCC
>Ga0070732_10001435_pt1 | contig 13006 bp, 8 predicted proteins | sample Coa_R1_5_FD_66449 | JGI IMG/M metagenome (GOLD analysis project Ga0070732, IMG submission 66449) | Surface soil microbial communities from Centralia Pennsylvania, which are recovering from an underground coalmine fire - Coalmine... | ecosystem: Environmental > Terrestrial > Soil > Unclassified ...
CGGCTGCCCTGGCCGGAAGCGGAGAATCCGGTCTAAGCGGCGGGGCGAGTCTTACCCCTTCCCTTTCTTCTCCGGCTTATCGGTCAGCGCCTCGTCGATAATCTTGTAAAGGTCGGCGTCGGGCGGTGAACCTTCCACGCGCCGTCCGTTGATGAACGACGTCGGCGTGCGCATGACGCCGAGCTTCTCGCCCTCGCGCTTGTCGGCTTCGATGCGGGGCATGGACGCCTTGGCGTCCATGCAGGCCGCCAGACGCAGCCGGTCGATGCCCGCTTCCTGGCCGTACTGAAGCAGCAGGTCGCGAACGTTGGCAACCGTAAACGAGCTTTGGCGCGCGAAGATCGTGCTGCGGTAATTGAGGAAGGCCGCAGGATCGATCTGGTAAGCGCATTCGTTGGCAATCGCCGCTTCCGTCGACCAGTCGTGCATGGGCAGCGGGAATTCCTTGAAGATCACGCGGACCTTGTCACCGTACTTGGGCAGTACTTGCTTCTCCAGGACCTCGTGGAAGTGGGCGCAGCTCGGGCACTGAAGGTCGGCGTACTCGACGATGGTCACCTGGGCGTTGGCAGGGCCCACGCTCGGCTGATTCTGAGTGGTGATAGTGCGCAGCGCCTCGCGCATCGGGTCAACGTTCATCGCGAAGACCTGGCCGAGAACCAGGAAGCGATCGTTCTTTGAGAGGTAGAAGTTCTGGCTCTGCTTCTTCTTGCCGTCGTCCGCCGTGACCTGGGTCTGGTTGAAGACTGCGAACTCCGAAGGACGGAACGTACCGGCGGTCAACTGCACGGCCGCCGGAACCTTGAGTGCCTGGCGAACCTTCTCGATGACCTCCGCCTTGGGATTGGCGCCCAGCGGAACGGCGCTGCCGATTACCAGATACCGGTCGTCCTTGGAGACCAGGATCGATTGCTTGGTGTTCTGCTGCTTGTTCTGCTCGCCGTAGTCAACGGCAACCACCGCCTGATAGAAGCCGGGCAGCGGGGCGTTCTCCATCGGGCCGACCGTCAGCTTCACGGTGTCCGGAACTCCAAAGCGCTCGCGGATATAGTGAACGATCCGGTCGGTGTTGATGGCGGTCGACGTCCCCGAAGTGCGAGCCGGGCGCGCCTGAACGCGCGCCGCTCCAGCGGCCACCCATAAGCAGGCTCCGACGGCCGCCGATCCCGCCAGAATCAGAACACTCTTATTAAACCTTCCCGCCACGTTCGAGAACTCCTCTCCTCGGCAGGCCACCGGCATAAGCAGCAGCCACCCGCCACTCAGTTCTCAGCTTGTCCCCACTGCAAGAGATTCTACTAACCCCGCCACGAAAAATCAATTTGACTCCTCTGGATTTGACTCGTCCGTGCTGCGGCAACTGCTTAGGGTGAATGCCGCAGGAGGCCCAAACGAGCTAAACCTGAAGCACGTCGCCCTCGCGCGCCACCAGCTCGTAGAGCACGGGGTTGACGAAGAATCCCAGGAACAGAGGGGAGATCAGGCCTCCCACGATGACGATGGCAAAGGGCCGCTGGGAGTCCGAGCCGATGCCGTGTGAAAGTGCTGCAGGCAGGAGTCCCAGGCAGGCGACGAGCGCCGTCATCATAATCGGCCGCAGTCTGAGCAGCGCGCCCTCCAGGGTTGCCGTGCGGATTTCCTTGCCTTCCAGGCGCAGTTTATTGATGTAGGAAACCATGATCACGACGGTCTCCGTCGAGACGCCCATCAGCGCCAAGAGTCCCAACACCGAGGAAACGCTGAACGGTGTATGCGTGAGCCTGAGGGCCAGCAATGCCCCAACGGGTTCGGTCATTACTACTCCCAGCGCAATCATTATCGGGAACTTGAAATTGCCATAAAGCGCAAACAGGATCAGGAAAATCAGCACGACGGTCAGTGGTCCGATAACGCTGAGCTGCGCTTTAGCAGCCAGGAACTCGCTGTACTCACCGCCCCATTCCAGCCGGTAGCCGAAAGGCAGGGTGACGGTCTTGCTCACCGCCTTCTGGCCCTCCTCCACGGCACGCTCCAGGTCCCGGCCCGCAATACTGTACTGGATGCCGATGTAACGCGAGTTGTTCTCGCGGTAGATGAAGGAGGCCCCGGTGCCCTGCCGGATGTCGGCGAGCTGGCTCAAGGGAATCTGCTGGCCGGTGGGCGTGCCGACCAGCAGATTCCCAATCTCCTGGGCGCTCGAACGAAACTGCGGCTGCATGCGCACGACGAGGTCAAACAGCTTCTCGCCCTGGATCACCTGGGTGGCCGCTTGACCGCCGACCGCCGCCTGGACGACGGCTTCCACGTCGGCGACGTTGATTCCGTAGCGCGCGATCTTCTGCCGGTCAACGTCCACCAGCAGGCTCGGCTGGCCGAGCTCGCGCACCACGGTCAGCTCCGAGAAGCCGCGAACCTTCTCGAGAACGTTCTTGATCGCGATCGCCTTCTCCTGAAGCACATTCAGGTCAGAACCGTAGACCTTCACCGCCAGGGCGCTCTTCAGCCCGGTCAGCGCCTCGTCGACGGCGTCCTCGGCCGGCTGGGTGTAGTTGAAAATGATCCCAGGGTAAGACTCCAGCCGGTGCTGAATCGAGTCAATCAGCTCGTCTTTGGTATGAATGCCGCCCGGCTGCTTCCAGGTCTGGTCTTTGTAAGGCTTCAGTCCCACGTAAAACTCGCAATTGAAGAAGCCGGTGGGATCGGTGCCGTCGTCAGGACGTCCAAGCTCTGAGCCGACCACCGTCACCTGTGGGTAGGACATCAGGATCTGGCGGATCTGAGGTGCGATCTTACTCGCTTCCTCAAAGGAGATGGTGTAGGGCATCGTCGCCCGTACCCACAGCGCTCCCTCGTCCAGATGCGGCATGAACTCACCGCCTATACCCGGAACCAGAAGCAAGGTGCCGCCGAAGATAGCGCCCGCGACGAGCAGGGTCAGCTTGGGATGGTCAAGGCACCATCTGAGCTCGACGCCGTAAACCTTCTTGATCCATTCGAATGGCCGGTTGACGTGTTCTTTCACTCCCGCCTTGAACCAATACGAGATCAGAACCGGAACCAGGGTCAGCGCGAGCAGCAGCGCCCCGACGAGGGCGATGGACATCGTGTCGGCCATGGGGTGGAAAAGCTTGCCTGAAGGACCACTGAGCGCGTAGATGGGCAGGTAGCCGGCAATGATCACCGAAACCGAGTAGAAGACGGGCCGATCCACGTCGCGCGCCGCCGACAGGATGACTTCGTCCAGCTGGTACGACTGGCCTTGCCGGAGTCCGAGCTCGCGGTAGATGTTCTCCATCATCACGATGGTGCCGTCGATGAGGATTCCGAAGTCGATGGCGCCGATCGAGAGCAGGTTGGCGGAAACGTCATGCGCATGAAGGAAGATGAAGGCAAAGAGCAAGGCGATGGGGATGGTGAGGGCGGTGATGACGGCGGCGCGGAAGCTTACCAGAAAAAAGATGAGCACGATAAGCACCAGCGCCATGCCGCGCAGCAGGTTCCCCTCTACCGTATCCACCGTCAACTGCACCAGTTCGCTGCGGTCGTAGAAAGGCCGCACTTTGACGTCGGGCGGCAGCACGCCGCGATTCAACTCGGCGGTCTTGGCTTCGACGCGCTTGAGCACGTTCTGGGTCTGCTCGCCGCGGCGCATCAGGATGACGCCCTCGACGGCGTCGCCGTTATCCTTCACCTTGCCTGCCACCCGGTCGGCGAAGCCGAACTCGCCCAGGCGCGGCGCGTGTCCAATGGTGACGTCGCCCACGTCGCGGACGCGCACCGGCGCGCCGTTGTTACTGGCCAGGACGATGTTGCCGATGTCCTGGGTGTCGCGCGCGAGACCCAGTCCGCGCACGTAGTAGAACTGGCCGCCTTGGGAATAGAATCCGCCTCCCGTATTGGCGTTGTTGGCGGAGAGCGATTGAATCACTTGCGGCACCGTCAGGTGGTAGTTGTAGATGCGCGCCGGATCGAGCAGCACCTGATACTGCATCACCGTGCCGCCGAAGCCCGAGTCGTCGGCGATGCCGGGCACGGACTTGTAGGCGCGTTCCAGCACCCAGTCCTCGAAGGTCTTGAGTTCCTGCGGTGTGTGGTCGGGACTCTCGAGGACGTAGCGGTAGACCAGCCCGCTGGGGCTGAAGAGGGGCGCGAGCGTCGGCGTGACTCCGGCCGGCAGGCTGACGCCGCTCAGCCGCTCGAAGGCTACCTGCCGGACAAAGTAGTTGTCGGCGTCATCCTCGAAGGTCAGGCGTACGTCCGAAAGCGCGTAGAGCGAGATGGAGCGCATGGTCACGAGCTTCGGAACGCCGTTCATCTCGACTTCGATGGGCAGGCTCACCAGGCGCTCGACCTCTTCGGCGGCGTGGCCGGGCCACTGGGTGATGATCTCGACCATGGGCGGCGAGAGGTCGGGATAGGCGTCCACCGGCATGCGCTGGAAAGAGATGGCTCCCCCCAGCACAATAAGCGCCACGAACATCAGGACCAGGAAGCGCTGGTTCAGAGCGAATTGGACAACGCGGTGAATCATCCTCGGCTCGAATTCCGGAACCGCTGACGGCCGCGCGAGTGAAGTGGCCCGCGGTCTTCAGCGCCTGTGTGAAAACTCGGCAGTTCCCTCTCCAGCGGCTTTGCCGCCCCGCGGTGCGGGAAGGCTATGCCTTCCCGGCCGGGCGCCAAAGTCTTGATTGCTTATTTGCATTACTCTGATGGCGCGGAAAGGCGAAGCCTTTCCGCACAGCAAAAGCGGCCGAGCCGCCAGTTTCTGACGCGCCCTCCTTCATCCCTATCTCTGAATATCTATTCCTACCTCTGCAACGAATTCGCGAACTGCAAGAACAAGCTGCCGTCGGCCGCGACCTGCTCGCCAGCCTTGAGGCCGCTCGTGATCTCGGTCTTTCCCCCCTGGCTCTCACCGATCTGGACCAGCCGCTGGGCAAACTGGTTCGGCGGGTTGGCCGCGACGTAGACGAAGGGCTGATTCTCGGGCGTCCGCAGTACCGCCGCGTCGGGCACAGCCAGCGCGCTCACCACGCCAGCCTGGACGCTCGCCGTCACGTACATGTCCTTCTTCAGCTTGCGCCCCGGATTCTCCGTGACGATGCGCACCTGAAGCGTCCTCGACGTCGGGTCGAGCGCCGCGCCGATGTAGGAGATGCGCCCGTGGAAAGTGGTCGGATAGGCGTCGGTCTGAATCGCCACCGGGTCGCCCAGGTGGACATAGCCGAGGTCGTGCTCGTAGACATTGGCCAGCACCCACACCGTCGACATGTTGGAAATCGTGAACACCTGCGTGGCGCCCGCCTGGATGACCTGGCCGGGACCCACCAGCCGTTCCACCACCTCACCCGCGAGCGGCGCGAGTACCGGAATCTCCGGCGACGCGGGCTGCTGGGACAGTTTCTCCGGGTCGACGCCCAGTACTTTGAGCGCCTGCTCGGCCGCCTGCAGGTCTGCCTGCGCCTGGCTATAAGTCGTGTCGGCCTGCTGAACATCAGCCTCAGCGACAGCGTGATGCGCGTAAAGATCCCGGGCGCGGGCATCGGCCTTCCCGGCGAGCGCGAAGGCGTCGCGCGCTTTCAAGTAATTGGTCCGCGCCTGGGCGTAATCGGGACTCGCGACGTAGAACATGGGCTGCGCTTTGCGTACTACTTCACCGGGTGAGACCAGAATCCGCGCCACCGGCCCGCTCACCTGGGTGATGACCGGTGTGGTCTCGAAATTGTTGTACGCCACCGACCCGGTCAGGCGCAGCACGCGCGGCAGCCGCTGGCTCTCGACCGTCACCACCTCGACGTGAGACATCTGGCCGGCGGGCACGGTGAACAGTTGCGCTTTCTCACTGCTCGTTTCCCCGCTGCTGTACGACGTTGAGGTCGATTGGGCATCGGCGGAGCGGCGGCTGCAACCCGCGAGCGGAATGAGGAGGAGCGCGAGGGAGAGGCCCGGAAGGGCCGCCAGGTACGCGGGGCGGTGGAATCCGGCGCGCCGGCCGGTCAGTCGCCTGTAGTCACTCGTCATCGTTTCTCTCATGGCAGTGTCCTCGTTCCGACCGCCTCCCGAAGCTGTTCGAGCGCCAGCATGTAGGTCGCGAGCGATTGGCGATAAGCGAGCTGCGTGGCGCGGTAGCTGCGCTCGGCGTCGAGGAAATCGAGCAGGCTGGCGGCGCCGCGCTGGTAGGCGTACTCGGAGATGTCGCGCGAGTCCTGGGCTTGCTTGAGGTAGCCGGACTCGTAGAGCTGAACGATCTTCTCGCCTTCCGCCGCCGCCCCGTAGGCCGTCGAGACGTCCGTCAGCACCGTTTCCTGGGCCGCAGTCTTGGTCTCCTGCGATTGGTCGATGGCGTACCGGGTGCGAGCAATCTCGCCCTGGTTGCGGTCGAAGATGGGGATTTCCATGTTGAAGGTGAAGCTGGCGCTGTTGATGGACGAGACGTGTGTATAGTCGAGCGTGGTTGTGAAATCGCGCTTGCCGTTGGCGACAGCGAGCTGGTGCTGGCTTTGGGCCGCGGTGATTCCCTGGACGGCGGCTCTGAGGTCAGGACGCAGTCCGAGCGCCGCGGCTTGGAAGTCCTCCTGGTTGCCGTGCACGGGAACGAAAGTGAGATCGCCCACCACGTCATAGTTCGCAGGCACCGTGTCATAGCCCAGCAGGCTCCGCAGGCTGGCCCGACCCTGAACCAGGCTGAGTTCGGCGGAAGAGACGTCCGTCTGGAATTGGAGGAGTTGCAGCTTGATCTTGAGCAGGTCGCCTTCACTGATGGCGCCCGCTTTGTACCGGGCTTCGCCGATGTCCACGGTCTGTTGAAAGCTCTTGAGGTCCTGCTTTGCGAAGTCCAGGTTGGATTTGGCGAGCAACACGCCGATGAACTGCTGCCCGACGTTGAAGGTCAGCGTACGCTCGTTATCACCCACGAGCGATTGAGTTACCGCCGTCTGGTCGCGCGCCGCCCGGAGACGTGCCTGCCGCTTGTGTCCGCGCTCCCAGAGGTTCGAGATTCCGACGTCGAACTCGCTAATCTGGTTCAGGTTGGTGCTGTTGAAATCGTTCGGAGTGATCGGCACGAAGAGGTCGTCATAGTTGAACACGGGGTTGGGGCGGAGGCCGGCCGTGATCTCCTGCGCCTGGCTCTGCTGAATCTGAGTGCGAGCCGCCTTCAAGGCATGATTGTGGGCGACCGCCAATTGGATGGCCTGATCGAGGGTAATCTGCATCGCGGGCGGTGGCTGGGCTTGCGGGCTCGCGTCACCCGCCGCCAGGGTCAGCATCAATAACGCTAACCCTGCCGCGGCTACAACCTTTCCTCGAAATCCTTCGGCAATCCGCCCCTTGGAGGTTTGTGGAAGATACATTTTGGCACCCGAAATAGTCCGCCAGAATGAAAACGCCGCGCGGGAGGCGGATCAAACTCCGTCTTCCGGCGTGCTTTGCCTTATAGGCGACGCCTGCCTGCGGCAAGCGAGAAATCGGGGGGACAGTCAGGCGCGGGGAGGAGCCCGTCCGAAAAGCGTGGATGGCTGATGGGAATGGGAAGAGCTGAGAGAGTCCGCCGCCAGAAAGGACACCGCACCTAAGCTTTCGGCAGTTGTGGCGCCGGTGGACGGCCGAGCCGCGGCGTGCCGCACAATCTGGCAGGCGATGCAGAAGAGTCCGCTGTCAGCCGCGGATTGCTGGGCTTGGCTCGCCCGGCGGAGGGCCCGTGTGTGCGGCGTTGAGATCTCGTAGATCTCGTGGCGATGTTGCGCGGCTATCCACAGCAGGTTCACCTGGAAGAACAGGAGAGCCAGTGTGGTCGCAATCTTCAAGAGCCGGTGATTCAGGTGATTAGACACCGCAATTTATTGTAGCAAAGCCCAAGCCCCTAGCAAAGCGATACCGGTGCAAACTGACCCCGGGTCGGGCTGACCCTGCACGGCGTGGGGAGCGGCAACGCCAGGTTCCGTAAGGCGGCCACGGCCGACGATAGGGTGGATGCGGAAGCGGCCGCGTCGGGTTGTATCCAAGAGAATGATAATAAAGCCCTTCGGCACGAGCTCTCGAGGATCAGGCACCTCCGTCTGCTAGCCGAGGCGCTCCGCGAGCTCCCTGACGCGCTCCGCCAGGCGGGGTAGTTGCGCGAGATGGGCGTAGAACTTCTTGAACTCCGCCAGCGGACGGGCGGGTGTTCCCCACATCGTGCTTCCCGACCGTACGATTTTGCCGGGCAAGATTCCAGCCTGAGCTCCGATCACCACTCCCGGCTCGAGGCGAACCTTCTGGGAGATACCCACCTGCCCGCCGATGACGACGTAGTCGCCGATCTCGACGCTGCCCGAGATGCCGGTCTGCGCCGCGATGACCACGTGCTTCCCGATCCTCACGTTGTGGGCGACCTGCACCAGGTTGTCGATCTTGGTGCCTTCGCCGATTACCGTGTTTCCGAGCGAGCCGCGGTCCACCGTGGTGTTCGCGCCGATCTCCACGTCGTCCTCGATGATCACCTGCCCGAGTTGCGGAAACTTGTATTGACGCCCTTCGGCAAACACGTAGCCAAAGCCGTCCGAGCCGATCACCACTCCGGCGTGCAGGACGACCCGATTGCCGACGCGCGCTCCCGGATACAGAACGACGTGTGGATGGAGCATGCAGTCCGTGCCGACCACCGCGCCTTCGCCGAGCACTACGCCCGCTGCGAGCCGCGTGCGCGCCCCCAGGCTCGCGTTGCGCCCCACCACCACAAACGGCCCGACGGTAACGTTCTCACCCAGCCGCACTCCCTCGGCGATCTCCGCCGTAGGATGGATTCCCGGCGCCGGTTCGGGTTTCGGGCAGATGGCCGCCACGGCGTGGATGAATGCGAGCTTTGGATGCTTGACGGCCAGCGTCGTCTGGCCGGCGAGTTTCGTGACCAACTCCGGCGGCGATGACGCGGCAATCAGCAGGCAGCCGGCGCGCGAGGTGGTCGCGCGTTCGAGCGCCCGTCCCCCTTCGGCGAAGGTCAGATCTTGCGGCCCGGCGCTCTCGAGCGCCGCGACTCCGGTGATTTCGCGTGACGCATCACCGTGAAGCGTCGCACCTAACAATCGAGCTAGTTCATCGACGGTCATGGTTGTCCCTCAACGCTCAACGAAAGTAGGCAGTAAGCAGAAGGCGGCAGTCAGCAAAGCCGGGGTGTAGAACGTAGGGGCCGCTAACCAGCGTTGGCAATCGAGGGCGCACGGTGCAAACAGCCGCGCCGTGCCTACCCTTGCTACTGCCTTCCGCCCACTGCCGACTGCCTTCTTCTGTGTTCGCGGCACGCCCGATCAAGACGGATAGAGCGGCGGCTCGCCGGGCGGACGCGTCTTCCAGCGCCGGTGCACCCAAAGCCACTGGTCGGGATAACGGCGCACGTAGTCTTCTATCAGCCGGGTGAAGTTCGCCGTGTTGACGAGGATCTCCTCCTCCGCGTCGTCCCGGTGGATCCACTCGACCGGCTCGAAGCGCAGCCGGTATTTGCCGAGCTTCGTATCCCAAATAGCCAGTCCCAGCACCAGCGGTGCGCCCGTCTTGCGCGCGATGCGCGCCGGGCCGGTGGTGGTCGAAGCCGGCCGCCCGAAGAAGTCGACGAAGACGCCCTCCGCCGCGAGCATATTCGTATCCATCAGGATGCCCAGCGCTTCGCCCTGTTTCAGGACGCGCAGCGCCTGCCGCGCAAAGTCGTTCTTCTCGATGGTGTGTCCGCCGCTCAAACATCGAAGGCGATTGATGAGTTCGTCGAGCAACGGGTTATCCATCTGGCGCACCGTGAAGCTCAGCGGATACCCGTAAAGCCCGTGCGCGAACGAGCTCAGCTCCCAGTTGCCGAAGTGTGCCGTCAGGAAAATCACCCCTTTGCCCTGCTCGCGCGCCCGCGCGTAGTGCTCGAAGCCGTCGTAGATAATCAGCCGCTCGATGTTGGCGCGGTTGAGCTGCGGAAAGCGCGCGAAGTCGGCCAGCATCCGGCCGAAGTTGCGGAAGACGCCTCCCAGGACGCGGCGACGCTGGCGCTCCGTCCACTCTGGAAAGGCAAGGCGCAGGTTGAAGAGTCCCACGTGCCGCAGTCTGGGCCAGAACCAGTAAGCCAGCGCGGCGAGCGCGGCGCAGACGCCGCGCGATACTCGATGCGGGAGCCAACCGAGAAGTCCCAGTACGCCCGCGGCGGCCCAGTATTCCAACCGATGTGGAAACGAAATGGCGCGGGTGGACGAAACGGTGCGCGGTACAACGGGATCCTGGACGGTCGACGACTTCATCCGCATCGGATGCTACCACACTCGGCGGTCTGCCGGGTTGGCCGGCTGCTCCCCGGCTCGTGGCGGCTCGTGGCGGTGGTCGACTCCGCCGTGCCCCTGCGCTATACTTGGCGCGCGTTGGCCGGCCGAGGCAGGATAACCTGTGGCAATCTCTCGAGTCCGGGGTAAATCAGACGGACTCCCGTCGCACCAGGAACGTGCTGACCGCTCCCTGCGCCCAGCCGGTCGCATCGACCTGCCCCCGGCGCATACGCCGCGTACCATACCTCGCTAGGACTTGCTGGGAGGCAAATCATGGTCCAATTCTGCACGACTTGCGGGAAGCCAATAACTGAGGGCTCGGCATTTTGCGCCGTGTGCGGTGCGCCGCAGCCTTCCGCCGCTCCACCGGCAACGCCGGCGCGCGGCCCGTCGCCCGCCGCCGCAGCCCCGGCCTATCCTCAGGCGCCGATGCCCAAGAAAGGGAGCTCGGGAATCAAGATTGTGGCTGTGGTCTTCGGCGTGCTCGCCCTCGGCACGGTCGTGGCGATGGGCAGTTGCTTCTATATTGCCTACCGCCTCAGGAACAAGGCGCAGCAATACTCGGCAGTGTTGAAGCCAGCGCCGAGCTCTGCCCAGCCGAATTCAACGGCAGGCAACGGACTGCCGAATCTCGCCAGCGCGATGTCCAAGCTGGGCGATTCAATCCGAACGCCGGCTTCGTCATTTCATCTGTCTTTCAAGAAAGCCGACCCCGGCGGCGTTTCTAATTCCCTAGAGGCCGACGTTTCTCCCGACAGCATCGCCGGCCAGGAAACCGATGTGAGTCCCAAAACGCGAGAGGGGAACATGGACCTGGGGGGAACAACGGTTCATCCGCGGAATGCCACCGCGGCAGGCAGCCCTGAGTGGATGGCCACCGCGGCGGGAATTCAATTGGCTTACCTGAACTCGATGAGCAATGGAATGCGCGACGTCCAGCCCGGGGTGAAATACGTGGGCAAGGAACAGACCGGCGGGTACGATGCTCGCCGCTACGATTTCGACCTCGCGTCGGTTCCGGCCAGCGAAAAGCTCGCAACCGTCCTGGCAAGCAGATGGCTGGGGGGAATGGTCAAGCAGGCCACCGGGAAAGGGGCACTGCTCAAAGACTATAACGTTAAGGGATCGGCTTGGCTCGCCAACGACGATGGCCGCATGGTGAAGTTCCAGTACGATTACACAGCCATCTTTGACGATGGAACGCAGAACGTCACCCATTACGAGGGAATAGTGACGAAAAAGTGAAGTCGGGTTGCGAAGGGATCCCCCTGATAGGTCAAGTATACTAACGCCTGGAAGAGGCCAGCCGAAGGCCTGGCGTCTGCGAAGGAACGCGTTTGGGTCACGAGATCGTTGACATCCGGCACTTTGACGCCCGCGACTTCGCCTCGTTGCTCGAGGTGGAGTCGAACGTCTGGCGCTCTAACCTGCGCTGGGACTACACCTCGTCGTCGCGCCTCATCTCCAGTTGTCTCGAAGAGAAACGTCTCTCGGGCTACGCGCTCGTCCAGCAAAACCGCATCCAGGGTTACAGCTTCTTCTTCTACGAGGACGACAAGGCGCTGATTGGCGACCTGTTCGTCGCGGCCGAGAACGGCTCGGGGGCCGCCCATAGCCCGGCCCTGGTGCTGATCGAGCACGTGATCGAAACTCTGCTCGCGACGCCCGGACTGCGACGCATCGAAGGACAGCTTCCCCACTACAGCTTTGAAGAGCTCGAGCCTATCTTTCGCAAACACGGCTTTGCCAGTTACCGGCGCCGGTTTATGGCTGTACCCCTGAAACAGCGGCCGCCGGTCGCGGGACCGCGGGTGAATGCTTTCGCACTCGAGCCCTGGGAGCGGAGGCACGACCGCGCCGTGTCGCGCCTCGTCTACCACGCCTATCGCGCCCACGTCGACGCCATCATCAACGACCAGTACAGCTCGGTCGAAGGCACGTCGCGCCTGGTCGACAACATCATCCATCACCACGGCTGCGGAGAATACCTGCGCGAGAACTCGCTCGTGGCCATCCACAAGCCGACGCGCAAGCTGGCTGCGATGCTGGCGCTGACCGCCGTCCGCCCGTCGACCGGACACATTCCGCAGGTTGCCGTCGGGCGTGAGTTCCAGGGTCAAGGCCTGGGGACGGCGATGATGGGGCAGGCGTTCGGCGAGCTCGCCAAGGCCGGCTACCAGGAAGTCTCCCTCACCGTCACCGACGAGAACGCAGGCGCGGTGCAGCTCTACGAGCGGCTGGGGTTCGAAACTTTCCGGACGTTTGGGGCGTTTGTGTGGACCCGCGCGTAGCGGCGCCGCGTCCGACGAGTCACGACCTAGTGGGTGTTACCTGGATAGAGTGACGTACGCACCCCTCACCCGCACCCCTCACCCGGCGCTTCGCGCCACCCTCTCCCGCAAGGGGAGAGGGCATGAATCCAACCTCTTTCTCCCCTCGCCCCTTTGCGGGAGAGGGGCCGGGAGTGAGGGGGCTTGTCACTCGATCATGCAGAGCTCAGTGGCTTAGTACTTCACTTTGTCGGGCTTGGATTCCCAGGCGCGCAAAGCTTCCATGGCTTTCTCCCGTAACAACTGCAACATGGGGATGGAGCGGCGGTCGAGGGGCACCTGAAGCTGGTCGTAGATGAACGAATCGTCGAACCCGGCGCGCGCGGCGTCTTGGCGCGTCGCAGCGTAATACACCTTGGCCGGACGCGCCCAGTAAATCGCCCCCAGGCACATCGGACACGGCTCGCAGGTCGAGTAAAGCTC
>Ga0070732_10001436_pt1 | contig 13000 bp, 15 predicted proteins | sample Coa_R1_5_FD_66449 | JGI IMG/M metagenome (GOLD analysis project Ga0070732, IMG submission 66449) | Surface soil microbial communities from Centralia Pennsylvania, which are recovering from an underground coalmine fire - Coalmine... | ecosystem: Environmental > Terrestrial > Soil > Unclassified ...
CGCGTTCTGAATTACGTTCGACCTGACGTGGTGCACGTGATGGTCAAGGGGCGCATCGTGGAATCCGGTGGCAACGAGCTCGTTCAGGAGCTCGAAGCCTTCGGCTATGCGCCAGTCTTGAGCCGTCTCGGCATCGAGGAAGAAGAGGAGGCTCCGGTCAATGGCCGTTAAGGCTCAGGATCTCACCAAAGACTATAAGTACGGATTCAGCGATCCCGAGCAATACGCGTTCAAGTCGCGTCGCGGACTGGATCGAGAGATCGTCGAGCAGATCTCGCAATACAAGAAGGAACCGGAGTGGATGCTCCAGTTCCGGCTGCGGGCGCTGGATATCTTCCTCAAGAAGCCCATGCCGACGTGGCCCGCCGCGAATCTCTCCGAGATCGATTTTCAGAATATCTTCTATTACGTCCGTCCATCCGAGAACACAGCCGAGAAGTCATGGGAGGATGTGCCCTCGTACATCAAGGACACCTTCGACAAGTTGGGTATCCCCGAGGCTGAGAGAAAGTTCCTGGCGGGTGTGTCGGCGCAATACGAATCCGAAGTGGTGTACCACTCCATTCGCGAAGATCTGGAAAAGCAGGGAGTGATCTTTCTGGACATGGATTCGGGATTGCGTGAGTACCCGGATCTGGTGAAAGAGTACTTCGGCACGGTCATTCCAGCCGCGGACAACAAGTTTGCCGCGCTCAACTCCGCTGTCTGGTCCGGCGGCTCGTTCATCTACGTGCCGAAGAACACCCATGTGGAGATTCCGCTCCAGGCGTACTTCCGCATCAACGCGGAGAATATGGGCCAGTTCGAGCGCACGCTGATCATTGCTGACGAAGGCTCGCGTGTGCACTACATCGAAGGCTGTACGGCGCCAATCTACTCGTCAGATTCGCTGCATTCGGCGGTCGTCGAGCTTATCGCCAAGCCTGGAGCGCACATCCGCTATACGACCATTCAGAACTGGTCGAACAACGTCTACAACCTGGTGACCAAGCGCGCGGTTGCCTATGAAGACGCAACCGTCGAGTGGGTCGACGGTAATCTCGGTTCGAAGATCACCATGAAGTATCCGGCCGTTTATCTGCTGGGCGAGCGGGCGCGGGCGGAGATTTTGTCGGTGGCGTTTGCCGGACAGGGTCAGCTCCAGGATGCCGGCGGCAAAGTGATCCACGCGGCGCCGAATACGACCAGCACGATCACATCGAAGTCCATCAGCAAGGATGGTGGCCGCGCCGCCTATCGCGGGCTGCTGAAAGTAGCCAAAGGCGCAGAGCACACCAAAGCCTTCGTGCGCTGCGACGCTCTTCTTCTGGACGACAAAAGCCGAAGCGATACGTACCCATCGATCGAGATCGACGAGGAGCGCGTCGACATCGGCCACGAGGCGACGGTGAGCAAGGTTTCCGACGAACAACTCTTTTATCTGCAGAGCCGCGGTCTCAGCGAAACCGAAGCCAAGACCATGATTGTCAATGGCTTCTTCGAGGCCTTTACCAAAGAGCTGCCGATGGAATACGCCGTGGAGTTGAACCGTCTGCTCGCGCTCCAGATGGAAGGTTCGATCGGTTAAGAGAAGTCGCGAAGACGTGTCTCAAATGATCGCTTCTACGCCCATCCTGGGCTTGACTCGTCGCGCCGTACAGGAGCTTTCAGCGTCTCGCTCGGAACCGGAGTGGTTGCTCACACTCCGTTTGCGCGCATTCGATGCTTTCGAGCGCCTGCCCATGCCAGACCAGCGCACCGAGGGCTGGCGGCGCACCAGCTTGCGCGGGCTGGACCTCTCATCCCTGGACATCCCTTCGGCACGTCCTTCCCTCGCGGTGAGCGGCCTTGCGCTCTCGCTGGAGGACGCCCTTCATGACTCGCGACTCGAGCCACTGGTGCGTTGCCACTTCGCGCACGTGGTCGATGTGGAAGCCGACAAGTTCGTGGCGCTCCACTATGCCCTCTTCAACGTCGCGACGGTAGTGGTGGTCCCCCGCGGACAGGTCATCCATGAGCCTGTCGAGCTCCGCTACACCGCAAACGGCCCGATACTGGCGCACACGCTGATGGTCCTCGAGGACGAGGCCGACCTCGCGGGATTGATCGAGTTTTTCTCCAGTGGGACAGGCTTTGCCTCAGGCGTCCTCGAGATGGTGGTGGGTCAGAATGCGCATACACGGTATGTCCAGATGCAGCGGCTCAATCCTGAGGTCTGGAACTTCTCCACGCAGCGAGCAACGCTTGCGCAAGATGCCTCACTGCGCACGCTGAATGTGGCGCTGGGCGCGCGCATGTCGCGCAACACCGTTCAGGTGGTGCTGAACGGCCGCGGCAGCCAGGCGGACCTGCTCGGCATCGTGGACGCCTCGGGCCGGCAGCACGTGGATTTCCAGACGCTCCAGGACCATTTTGGCGATGCAACCCGCAGTGACCTGGTCATCCACAACGCACTGCGGGACCGCTCCAGCACCAACTTCACCGGCCTCATTCGCATCAACAAGTCCGCCCATCAGACGGAGTCCAGCCAGGAGCAGAAGAACGTCCTGCTGTCGGATTCGGCCAAAGCAGATTCCGATCCCAAGCTGGAGATTCTCAACAACGACGTGATTCGTTGCACGCACGGCGCGGCGGTCGGTCCCGTCGACGAAGAGATGGTTTTTTACCTGCAGAGCCGCGGTCTGGATCGCTCCACCGCCGAACAATTGATTGTGGAAGGTTTCTTCCAGTCCACCCTGGCGCGATTGCAGCAGCCGGCGCTGGAGGAGACAATCTGGTCGGTGCTGAATGAGAGGTGGTCGCGCGCGTGACCACGTGGCAACCGGTGGCGAAAACGAGCGATGTTCCGCCCGAGCGGGTGGCGGTGTTCCAGGTCGGCGACCACGAGGTGGCCGTGTGCAACGTGAACGGCGAGTTCTATGCGATTGACGACCTGTGCACCCATGACGGTGGCTCACTGGACCAGGGCCAGCTCGAGGGCGACGAGATCGAATGTCCGCGCCACGGTGCGCGGTTCAACGTCACCACCGGCGAGGCGACGCAGCTTCCAGCTTTCGAACCTGTTGGAACACACGAAGTTCGCATCGACGGTGACACGATCCACGTCGGAGTGGAGCACAGTGACCACTGAAGACCTGTCCCGCGAGATCATCCTCGACCACTATCAGAATCCTCGAAATCGCGGTCGTCTCAACGAGCCCACGGTCGCCAACCGAGGTCACAATCCGTTGTGCGGCGACGAGGTCGAACTGTCTCTGCTAATCGACGATGGTCGGGTGGACGATATCCGCTTCTCGGGTCGCGGGTGCTCGATCAGCCAGGCCTCAGCCTCGATGATGACCGAACTGGTCAAGGGCCATACCCTGGACGAGGTCGATTCTGACGTAAAGTCCTTCACGCAGACGATGGCTGACCGTAAGTCGGCGCCCGTCGAATTGGAAAGTGAGCTCGATGCACTGCAGGGCGTGAAGCGCTATCCCGCGCGCGTCAAGTGCGCCCTGTTGCCGTGGACCACCCTGCGCGAATCGATCGATCTTTATCGCCACCGCGAACCTGCTCGCGACGGCCTCGACGGGCTTGTCGAGGATTGCGCCGATTCCCCCTGATCCGAGGAGTGATACTCACCATATGACTGACACCGTGAACACCGAGACCCTCCCAAGTGAAGAGGAGGTGCGCCAGGCGCTGAAGTCGGTCTACGACCCCGAAATCGGCATCAGCATCGTCGATCTGGGGCTCGTGTACGGCATCACCGTCGACGATGACAGCAAGAATGTCGTGATCGATATGACCCTGACGACCCCCGCTTGCCCGCTAGGGCCAATCATCAAAACCCAGGCGCACGCGGTCATCACCAATCGATTCCCGGCCATCAGCGATGTCGACATCAACCTGGTGTGGACGCCGCGCTGGGATCCCCGCATCATGGCCTCGGAGGAAGCCAAGGCGGAACTCGGCATCTGGTAGTCCCAGGCGAACGCGCAGAGCTCGAGCAGAGTGTCCGCAATCCGCTGCGTCGGTTGTGGCTGCGGATCCTTGCGCGTCTGCTGGAGTGGCTGACCGATCTCCAGCCCAAGCAGCTCAACTACACGGACGTCACCCCCCAGCTTGCCGTTGGTGGGGCCTTCCGAAAGCGGCAGATCAAACGCCTGAGGGAGCGGCACGTCACGGCTGTGGTCGACTGCCGCAAAGAGGCCAGCGACGATGCGGCGAGTCTGGCAACGAACGGCATCGAGTTCCTGCATGTGCCGACCGTCGACCGTCATGGGTTCACCTACGCCCAGATGGAACACGCCGTCAACTGGGTGCTCGACAGAATCCAGAACGGAGGCAAGGCGTTCTTACACTGCGAGCACGGCGTTGGCCGCGGGCCGTTGATGACGTGTGCGGTGCTGGTGGCGCAGGGTCACTCGGCGCCAGAAGCGCTGCGCATCGTGCGCGCGAAGAGATGGCAGGCCATGCCCAACGACCGTCAGCTCGCGGCACTGCTGGAGTTCGAACGCGGCTGGCGGGCGCGCTCAAGCAGTGCGATGCACGATGCGGCCGCCCTGGATGACGGCCTGAATCGTCTCGGGCGCGCACAGCCGGCCAACGTCGGCAACGACATCACCCCGGCATAGCACCAGGTCGGCCAGCTTTCCTGGTTCGATTGTGCCGATGGTGTCGAGGCGGCGCAGGAGTTCGGCTGCGTTGCGAGTGGCCGCGCGCAGCGCATCCAGTGGTGCCGCACCAAGCTGCACCATGAGCGCCAGCTCGCGCGCGTTGTCGCCGTGGCGGTTGAAGGGAGTGCCCGCGTCCGTCCCGAGAACGATCTTCACGCCCGCGGCATAGGCGTTTCGAAAACTGCTGTCCATGTGCTCGCGCACGTTTTTGGCCTTGGTGATGGCCCAATCCGCCACGGTTCCGGGCGGCGCCCTGAAGAAGCCGTCGATGGATGCGAGCGTGACCGAGTAGCACGTACCGCGCTCTTTCATCAATTGCATGATCCCGTCAGTCATGTACGAGCCGTGCTCGATCGAGTCGATGCCCGCAAGGACCGCGGCTTTGATCCCGTCGGCACCGTGGGCGTGTGCCGCCGTGGCCTTACCAGCCTTGTGGGCTTCCTCGACTCCCGCCCGAAGCTCGTCGAGCGTGAGCTGCTGCGCGCCAGGCTCAACCCCGGGCGTCATGACCCCGCCCGTCGCCACGAACTTTACGCAGTCAGCACCCGCCTTGAGCTGCTCGCGGACTGCCTTGCGTACGTCGTCGGGACCGTCCGCTTCGCGACCAATCCATGCCGCGTGCCCGCCCGTCATGCACACCAGCTTGTTGGTTGCCACGATACGTGGGCCTTCGATGAGTCCACGAGCCTGAGCATCCCTCAGGGCCGGGTCGGCGCCGTCGCGACCGCCGAGCGTGCGCACCGTCGTGAAGCCTGCGCGCAGGGTGTCGCTGGCGTGGTTTGCACCCCGCAGGGTCGCCAACGCGTACGGTTCGCTGGCTTCGGAGAGCCAATCGGGGCCACCGCTGATCGCGAAGTGGACGTGGCAGTCGATCAAACCTGGAAGCAGCGTGCCATTCGGTTCATCGAATCGTGTCGTTGACGTGGTCACATTCGGTTCGTCCGACGTCACGGAGACGATGCGGTCGTCCTCAACGCGCACCCAGGCGTCGCGCAGCAGCTCTTCACCCGTGAAGACCTGGCCAGCGCGAATCAGCAGGTTTGGCACTGCTGGAATGCTACTCTCGAACCCGGAGTTCCAATGCACGAAATCTCAGTGGCGCGCGTCAGCGGCTCTTAGGCAATGCCAGGGAGTCACTGGCTCATCACCTTGAGTCCCGAAAATTACGCGATCACGCGCGAAGCGCACTTCACGTTGCTTGGGTTGCGGAGTCGCCATCGCAAGAAAGCAGAGCGCGTCGCGGTTGGCGACCGCGTGCTCTACTACGTCCTGAACGAGCGGATTTTTCCCGCCACCGCGACGGTGACCTCCGGCTACTTCGAGGACCGGCACCCGCTTTGGATCAACCACGAGCGCCGCGACGACCCGTTCCCGTATCGCGTGCATACCCATCCGAACCTTGTGATGGAACAGGGTGAGGGGCTTGATGCCGAGGCGATCGCGCCACGGCTGCTGTACCTCAAGCGTTGGGCGCCGGAGCAGTGGTTCCTCGCGCTCCAGGGGGACGTGCACCTGCTGTCGTCGCAGGACTTCATGCTGGTGGAGCGCGAGATGCAGCGCATCGCCGATTCGCGGCGTAGTCGGCCCGAGCGATTACCTCACGCCCTTCAGGGCGCCCACGCGTCGTAGACAGCCTTCGAGAGAGCCGCGACAAGCTGGTTCCCGGTCTCCGCGTCGGCAATGTTTTCGGTGAACACGGCGATCACCCAGCGCGCGGGGACGCGGTCCACGCTCACGATGCCGACGTCGTTGGCGACGCCGTCGTACCAGCCGCTCTTGTGGGCGACGCTCGCATCAGGCGGGAGCAGGCGTACGAGCTTGGAGCGATCCGTGTTGCGCGCCAGCAGATTGCGGATGTCCCCGCTGACTTGCGGGCTGACGATCTGGTCTGTCGCGATGAGCTGCAGCAGGCGCGCCATGTTGGACGGCGTGGTCTGATTCTCACCAGGATTGGTCGAGGAACGAGCATCGTTGAACAGATTCACAAAGTGCGTTCCGCCGAGCCCCAGCTGGGCCATCGTGTTATTGACCGAAGCCGGATGGATCGCGTCGGCAATCTCGTTGGCAGCCGTGTTGTCCGAGATCGCAATCATCGCGCTGACTTCGGCCCGCAAGCTCTCCGTCCACGAGATTTGCCCCGCGGCAATCTGCCGCTCGAGCTCGACCAGGATCGGCAGCTTCATCACGCTAGCCGACGGGAATTCGTCGTCGGCATGCCAGGCGAGCTTGTCGCCCGTGGTGAGATTCAGCGCAGCCACGCCGACATGGACATGTGGGCCGCCAACACGAGCCGCCTCTGAGATCACCTTCTGCAAGACTGGGCTGACCGCTGGCGTGGCCGCAGGTGTGGCCGTTGCCGGGGGCTTTGGCCCGGCTGGCGCCTGGACCGCCGCGGTCCGCTGGATTGCGCCGGCGGTCGTCGGCAACTTCAACACCTGGCCGATAGTCAGTTGATCGGCATTGGTGAGGCTGTTGAGCGAGACCAGGTCATTGACGCTGGTGCCGTTCGCCCGGGCGATGTCCCAGAGGGTGTCACCAGCTTTGACGGTGTACTGGTTGGGCGCGCTCGGTGCCGGCGTCGCGCCTGGCGCGAGCGACAGCGTCTGGCCAGCAATGATGATGTTCGGGTCCTGAATGTTGTTCAGGCTGACGAGCCTGTCCTGCGCGATCCCAGTCGTGGTTGCAATCGACGACAGGGTGTCGCCGGGCTGGATCAGGTAGGTGGCGGCCGCGCTGGTCGCCGACGCGAACGACTGCGCCGAAAGGATCGCTACAACCAGGCCAACGGCAGCCCCGACGAGCTGCAATCGCCAGCTGCGCAGCGGCACGAACAGCCGCGCACGACGTCTCCAATTGATGGGTTTGTCCACGCCGCGGCGTGGACGTGTGCGCCTCGACACGCCCTCCAGCCTATGGATCGAGCCATCACAACCGCGTTTCGACCAGACGCTCGAGCATCACGATCCACTCTCGGCTTGCGGGTTTGAATCTAAACCGCGCCGCCGTGCGTACTTCAACTGAAGCGCTCGAGCCTTTCACAAACCAATGGGACACCCTCTGGCGATCTATACTGGCCGGGCCGTGGAACTCGGGCTCACGTTTGGGGGCAGTGAGCCTAAGGCGTCCACTCGACGTGCAATTGATGCTTCGCGCGATGATGACGCAGTCCTGGTTGACGCGGTCGCGCGCGGTGATGCACGCGCGCTCGAGCTGATTTACGACCGCCACAGCCGTGGCGTGTATTCCCTGTCGCTCAGGCTGCTTTCAGATTCGACCGCGGCTGAGGAGGTTGTCCAGGAGACCTTTCTCAAACTATGGCGCCATCCGAACGCGTACCAGCCCGCCCGAGGTCGGCTGCTGCCGTGGTTGCTGGGCGTAGCCCACCACCATGCCGTCGATCTGCTGCGGCGTCGTCAGCTCGAACAACGCCATCGTGCGACGCCCAACGGGGACGCCACCTCCGATGCCCTGGACACGCTCGGCCTGCCGTCACCTGACGATGACCCGCAAATTCATGCTGGTGCGTTCGATCAGCGCGTCGCGATCACCCGAGCGATGGCCAACTTGCCCATCGAGCAGCGGTTGCCGCTGGAGTTGGCGTACTACCGCGGCATGACCCAGTTCGAGGTTGCGGCGCTGCTTGGTGTCCCGCTGGGAACGATCAAGACCCGCATGCGGCTGGGTCTGCAGCAACTTCGGCGCGTGCCGGAGCTGTCCGTCGTGTGGGGTGAGCGGTGATGTCTGATCGCGCGACCCTCAGCTGCGAGGAATTCGTCGATCTGGCCGCGGCGGTTGCGCTCGACGCTGCCGATGATGATGACGCGCGTCGGGTGGAAGACCACGCCCGCACGTGCCGGCGTTGTCGAGCATGGCTCGACGAGTTCCGTACGACCGCGGCTGCCATGGGCGCGGCGGTGCCGCTTGTGGAGCCGCCCGCCAGTCTGCGTGCGCGCGTACTGGAGAGCGTCCGGCAGGAGCCGCGACCGTTGCCCTTTGCGCGGCGTCCCCGGTTTTCCCTGGCGTGGCTCGCCGCTGCCGCTTCGTTCATTATCGCGATTGGCGCTCTTGCCTGGGTGGCCATGCTGCAAGTTGAGATCAGCAATCTCCAGAATTCGATCCAGGTTGCAAGTGATCGGGCGGCTCGCTTCGATCGCGTGGTCAACGTCCTCGCGTCTGACAAGCTGTCGGTGAAGCCGCTGCAGCCGGCCGTGGCACCGCCAAGCTCGAGCGGCTACGTCTTTCTGGACCCAAACTCGGGCACTGGCATGCTCATGTGCCATGACCTGCCGCCTGTGGAGCAGGGCCATGCCTACCAGGTGTGGTTCGTGCGCGGCAACGACCGCATTAGCGCCGGCATGCTGTGGCCCGACCGCTCAGGCGACGGCTACACCATGATTCAGGTGCCAGCCGATTTACAGAGCTTTGACTCGATTGGTCTCACCGATGAGCCAGGCCCAACCGGCTCGCCGTGGCCTACGACGGCGCGGGTGATGGGCGCCCCCCTGCGCTAGCTACGCCTGTTCTCAAAAGAGGTCCAGGATACTTCCTGGTATGGGTTGACCTCGACGGCGCAAGGGAACCACCGGCCAAGAAAATCTTCTCTTGAAAGTTGAAAGAGAAGCAGAGCGCGGGCTAGTGGCAGGGCTTGGCGGCGCCGCCGCCGAAGCTCGTATCGAAGCTCTGGCCGCAGGCGCAGCTCTTGACCGCGTTCGGGTTCACCACCGTGAAGCCGCCGCCCATCAGGCTGTCGATGAAGTCGATCTGGGCGCCCTCGAGGTACTGCAGGCTGAACGGATCGACGATGACTTTGACGCCTTGCTGTTCGACAACCTCGTCGTCGTCGGCGGGCTCTGCCTCGAGCGACATGCCGTAGGAAAATCCCGAGCAGCCGCCGGGCGCGACGTACACCCGCAGCGCGCCATCCGGCACCTGCTGCGATTGCAAAACAGAGCGCAGCCGCTCAACCGCTCCGTCGGTAAGACTCAGAGTCGCCATCTTCTTCAGATTCAACCCAGTATACCCATGCCGTATTCCACCGGCCCGCACTTTTGCTGACGCAGGTGGCGTTGCAGCACGGGGACTGCGTCTGCTCACGGCCGCGCAGTCGCGTTGATGGGGCCGCACGGAGAACGCTCCTGCTGGGTCCCCTCTGGGGAATAATGTGCCATGATGGCGCGCTCGTACACGCCATACCACCCGGCGCTGCTTACGGACCTGTACCACCCTGACTCGGCGTACGTGGCCTGGCGCAGCGGCCGCCTGCCGCAGACCACGTTCGACCTGTACGCCCGTAGGGCTCCGTTTGGCGGCGCCTATCTGCTCGTGGCGGGCCTGGAGATGGCACTCGAGTTCGTCCGCAGCTTCGCCTACTCCGACGAAGACCTGGCCTTCCTGGCCCAGATCCGCGATTACGACCCGGCCTTCCTGCAGTACCTCAAAGAACTGCGCTTCACGGGCGAGATCCTGGCGATGCCCGAGGGATCCATCGCCTTTCCGAACGAGCCGCTGCTGCGGGTTACGGCGCCATTCGACGAGGCGTTGCTGCTCGAGAGTGGGCTGCTGCAGGCCATCAACCTGGCCACGCTCATCGCCACGAAGGCCAGCCGGGTCACCTACGCGGCCAGAGGCAAGCCCGTGGCCGAGTTCTCACTCAGGCGAGCCCAGGACCCGTTCGTAGCCACGCGCTCATCGCGCATCGGCGGCTGTTTCAGCACGTCATTCCTCGGCGCCGCCTATCGATTTCGTCTGCCGTCAACGGGCACGGTTCCCCATGCGCTGATCCAACTCTTCGACAGCGAACGTGAGGCCTTCGAGGCCATCGCCGACACCTACAACCGCTACACCCTGTTGCTGGATACGTATGATCCGCGGGCGGCAATCCACACCGCCGTCGAGGTTGCCCACGCCGCGCGCGATCGGCTCGGCCACGTGCTTGCGGCCATTCGGCTGGATAGCGGCGACCTGGCGAGCGACGCACGCTACGTCCGCGACGTGCTCGACGGGTCAGGCCTCTCAGAAGTGAGAATCGCCGCGTCAGGCGACCTCGACGAGTTCCTGATCGCGGAATTACTCGATTCGGGCGCACCCATCGATTCGTTCGGGGTAGGCACGAGCCTTGGGGTTGGGGCGGGTTCCGTCGAGCGGGACATCGAGGGCGCCGCGCTGGGCGGCGTGTACAAGGAGGTGTACTGCGTCGACGAACGGGGCGGTCACGCCAAGCTGAAAGTCGCTGGTGAGAAGAGCACCTGGCCCGGCATCAAAGAGGTCTACCGCATCGGCAACTTCGAGTCAGACATGATCCAGCTTGCCCACGAACCCAAGCCGCCTGCGAGCGAGCGTCTCCTCAAACCAGTCGTCCTCGAGGGTGAGGTCGTACCCGGGTCGCTGCCGCCGCTCAGCGAGATCTGGGAATTCGCCCAGAGCAACCTCCGTCGCTTACCGGATGCGTACCGTCAGATCAGTTCGCCTCGGCCGTACCCGGTGCACTTCAGCCGGGGGATCTGTGAGCTGCGGGATCAGGCGCTGGCCAATCAGCGCGAGCCGGTCACTACATGAGCGCCACCGTTCTCGTCGAACGCGAGGGAGAGCACCTCGTGCACCTGGTGCTCAATCGGCCCGAGGTGCTCAACGCGATCGACAATACGCTTGCGACTGAGCTGACCGCGGAGTGTGCGCGGCTAGCGGAAGACAGGGATGTGTGGGTGGTGATCCTGCGCGGCGCTGGCGAGCGCGCCTTTTGTAGTGGCGCGGACCTGAAGGCGCGACGCGATTTCACTCCCGAGGACTGGTTGCACCAGCGTGCGTTGCTGCGAAAGATGTTCGCCGCGCTGCGCAATCTGCCGCGGCCGATGATTGCCGCGGTCCATGGCTACGCACTCGGCGGCGGAACGGAGCTGGCGATGCTGGCCGATTTTGTGGTCGCTTCCGAGGACGCCACGTTTGGTTTGACGGAAGTTTCACTGGGCATTATTCCCGGCGGGGGTGGCACCCAGAACCTGCCGCGCATGATCGGCCGCAACCGCGCCAAGGAATTGATTTATACGGCGCGCCGTATCCCGGCTTCGGAAGCTCTACGCCTCGGCCTGGTGAACCACGTTGTGCCTCGCGCCGAGTTGCTCGAGAAGGCAACCCAGCTGGCGCGCGAGATCATGAAGAACAGCCCGTATTCCGTGCAGCAGGTGAAGTGGGCGATCGACAACGGCGCAGACCTGCCCTTCGAGGAGGGCATCGAGCGCGAGCACGAAGCGTATATGCGAGCGATCGCCTCGGAAGATCGCCGCGAAGGCATCGCTGCCTTCAACGAGAAGCGCCCGCCCCGCTTTACCGGCCGCTGACTCGCTTCAGCATGGTCAGGCTGTAGTCAGCGCCATGCGGCTCGCGGTTGACCTCGGTGTACCCCAACTTCTGATACAGCGCGGCAGCTTGCCCGCGTACTCCGCGAAGGCGCGCCGCATGATGTCAAAGACCAGCGGTGCCTCGTCTGCGGGCGCGAGACGAACGCTAGTGGCGGATACCGTCGGGGAAGACCTGTTTGAGCAGCCGATCGGAAACGACGAAGGTACGCCGCCTGGCTTCAACCTTCTTGCTCTGGCTCCATGCCTTCAGCGCCACAATCGCCCAGGCAGCTCCAGCCGCCAACCACAGCAGCGACTCCACCCCTCGTGCGTTGTCTTCACGATTTCGACGAACAAACGGTGCAGGACTGGAGTTCATGGTGCGGCAGTGCTCCTATTGCGCGGTCGGCGCGGCCACTATACGAACCGCCCCGCGCGCCGACAAGACCAGACTGCCGCCGAGGGTTTGGCCTTATTCGCGATGATCAATTATCAAAATCGACCCTCAACCGTTTGTAGCGACTCTGAAACGTGAAAAAGCCCGGTCGAGAAGAGCTCGATCGGGCTTTCGGTGGACGGAGGGGTACGCCTGAGAGGCCCTACCTGCTGGTCAGGGGGCCTTGGCGCGACGGATCAGGCGGCTCGCGGAGGAGCCGTGGCGTCAGGCGTTTCCTGCCTGTTGCGGGCTCGAACACGGCGAACGACATAGCCCGCCACCAGGCACAGCCTGGGCATGCGTTCGGCTTCGGAAAGCCCGCGGGCACGATCGCGCTCGTCCAGCCGCTCCATATTGCTGAGTGCGAGCACGAACAGCGAGATGACGGACATGTAGCCCCAGAATGCGGCGACCGTCTGCCAGCCTGGCGCGATCGTCAACGAGCTGTAGCGGTGCAAGATGCCGTTGCGGCGTTCGATGCAGGAGCGGGCTCGGCGGAAATCGCGGCGGACGTTCGGATGATCCCACGACGCCAGCGGAGTGCGATACATCCCGGCCAGGATGCGGCGTTTGCCATGTCGCTTGCCGCC
>Ga0070732_10001437_pt1 | contig 12990 bp, 7 predicted proteins | sample Coa_R1_5_FD_66449 | JGI IMG/M metagenome (GOLD analysis project Ga0070732, IMG submission 66449) | Surface soil microbial communities from Centralia Pennsylvania, which are recovering from an underground coalmine fire - Coalmine... | ecosystem: Environmental > Terrestrial > Soil > Unclassified ...
TTGAGCAATCTGGCGCCAGGGCTCTGGCGAATGTTGACTAGTTCCGGCGCGAAACCGGCCGGGCTGGAAGCTTATGATATTCTCCGTGTCGAAACCGGCACACCGGTCTATGGGATTGATATCGACGAAAACCGCTTCGCGTTCGACGTCGGCCGCACGGACCAGGCCATCAGCTACACGAAGGGCTGCTACCTCGGCCAAGAGCCGATCGTAATGGCTCGCGACCGCGCCGGCCACGCCCCGCGCACGCTGCTGGGGCTGAAACTCACAGCTTCAGATCCTGTGCCACGCGAGTCGAAGATTTTCCAAGGAGAGGAAGACGTGGGCTTCGTCACCTCATGCGTGCATTCGCCGCGATTGGGGCTGATCGCGCTCGCTTATTTGCGCTACGGCCATCAGACGCCGGGGATGGAAGTGCAGGTCGAGACACCGAAGGGCCGGTTGGTGGCAACGGTTTCGGCGCTGCCGTTCGGGTCATAAATAGGATGCGCCGAGGTTGGATGTGCCGGCTTTCATCCCGCACGCTCGAAGACTCGCGTGCGGGCTTGCAGGAAGAGGTTTTCAAGCCCGCAGCCGAGTCTTCGAGGCTGCGGGTTCCCACTCAACGTGTTCACTCCACTTCCACCAGCGCCGGCACGCGCAGGTGCCCTTCTTCGTCTTGCAAACCGGGCCGCAGCACGCGTCGCACCCGGCCGGTGACCATATTCCTACCTGGCGCACGCTGCAACCAGCCGTCCGGGTGATCCTGATAGGCCGCCGGGTAGAACGGGTAGAGCCTCCAGTTCTGGCGCAGCACATCGGTCAACCGGCTCGAGAATTCCTGCGCTGCTTCCCGGTTCCGGTTTCGTAAAGACTCGCCGAGCGCTCCCCAGAAATCCACGAACATCTGCACGGCCGTCATTTCCAGCGTGCCGGCCATCGCGGCTTCGGGCCAAGCCTGTAGGCGTTCGCGAAAGGCATTGCCGCCGATGGGAGTTCGATGTGTCAGAAGGTCAGCCAAATCCGCGTAGCCGGCCGGTTCCGGTCCGGCCGAGACGGCAAGCTCGCACTCACAAAGGACTTCATCGCCCTGGGCCAGGCCGAATCGCGTCACCCGGATCACCGAACCAGGCGGGGCCGGGTGAAATTCGAGTTGCACATGCTGCGAGCGAGGTTGTGCGTCCTGCGGACGCGAGGCGCTCTGGAATCTCCAATCACGCGGCAAAATCGCCCAGCCAAATTCAGCGCACCAGCGGCGGGTCTGTTCGAGCATCGCCTCGAGCGCGCTTTCGTTTTCTGCTGTTGGCTGAATTCCTGCCAACGCGTCCAGGAACGACGCAGCCAGTTCCACACTTGCTTGTTGCTCCAAGTTTTGGCTCGCCTTGATAATCGCATTGGCGGGCGCTTCGAGACTTCTAATCGCCGGAGTGGAGGATATCAATTGCCGGATCGATTCGGCTGCTTCTTCCCTGGCGCTACGTTTGGGCGGTGCGCCAACGAAGAGCCTACCCTTCGGAAAGCAAAACCAGGCTTGCTCTGCAGCGCGAACGGCCAGGCCCACGCGCTCGCAACCAGCAGCCGGACCATCGGTCTCGACAGGCGGGTCGAACCATTCTGCTGGCTGTTGGGAATCGCGCACGAATTCGATCTGGAATCGGTCGCCCAACAAATCGCGGGCTAGAATTCGCAATTCAATCCACACCGAGGCCGGAGCGTGTTTCTTTTGGACCCCCTCCAGCAAGCCCCGGAGCAAGATGAGAAGTTCACTTTGCTCCGGAGTTAGGTTCGGCGCGAGGACGGCAAGCTCAGAATGCCAGTTTTCATTTGATTGCTCCACGATCGCGCGACAGTCGGCCAAGATTTGCCCCGTGGGATTCTGGCTGTCGAGCTTTTCGAGTCTTTTCTGAAAGGCCGCAACTCGCGTTGCGATGGGCGAAATAGCCAGCGCCTGATCGATCCAGACCAACGCTTGATTGAGGCTTTCCGCCATGACCGGGTCTCAAAATGGTCATCCGCAGATTTCGCAGATTTCACAGATTTGCAGCATGCATTCAAATCTGTGCAATCTGCGAAATCTGCGGATAAACTCTGCCTACAAGTCGCCGCGCTGGGCGGGGGAGCGGTAGATGCTGTTGTCGGTTACATCCTTCAATTCGCCGAACGAGTTGGTGGTCACGTCGCGGACGGTGAATTCGCGCTGCTCGGCATCGTAAGCCACTTCGAGATCACCGTGGATGCCCTCCGGGAAATGGAAGGCGAGGAACGGGCTGAATGATTCGTCACCGGGGAAGCGCCGTTCGAGGACGAACTTTTCCAGCTTCCGCTGGCTCGACGGCTGGCTGTGAATCGAAATGATGGAGACCGTCTTCTTTTCCAACTTGTCGTAGCGCAGGTGCTCGCGATAGAGGATCGGGTAGGCGTTGTACCGCAGGTCCTTGTAACCAATGTCGAACGGCAAGCAGTTGCTGAGGTCGCTGTCGAATTCAATTTGCACGGTGCCGATCGCGCGGATCGTAGAAAGCGCCAGCACCGCGCCCTTGGCTACCGCGTGCTTCAGGTTCTTCTCATCCAACGTGAACCGGCCTTCATTGATGAAGGGGACGTGCAGTTCGCGCCGCAGCAATTCCTGAATGAGAGGATACTGCGAGGCGTTGCCGGAAATCACGACCCAGTGCACCTCCTGCTCCGCATCTTCGCGCTGATTCAAAGTGAGTTGATCGCGAATGAGGTTGTTGCAGTTCTTGATGCTCTTAAGCACCTGGGCTTCCACGAGAGCATCCACTTCCCAACGCGAGACGGTGATCTTTTCGATTTGAGCGACCAGTTGCTGGGCTTGCACGTCGCTCAGGCCTTTGAGCAAGGTTTCCGCCAAGCCGTGCATGTTGCGGTCGATGCGGAAGAACTGGGCGGAGTCGCCCCGGCCCAACTTGATCTTGAGCATCTCGCCCCAGCGCCAGAGATTGAGCGCATTGTCCCGGCGCTGGTTCGTCGTGTCATCCATTTGCTGAACGTTGAAAGTCGTTGGCACGAGTTCATCCCGTGGATCGAGTTCTTTCAGTCGCAGCAATGCCTCCTCAATTGCGCGACCCTGTTGCGCCAGACGGTTGCGTTCGCCGGCGGACGATGGCGCCGGCGGGGCAGGCCAGTTGAACTTGAGCGGCCGGCCTCGCGCGTCAGCCACCTTCTGCGCCAGCTTGGCCTTGAAAATGCGGCAAACCGCGCGTGTGATATCGTCGCCGCCGAAGCCGCGCAGGCCGCTGCGGGCCAGCACTTTGATGCGCAGGACGTCGGCCGCATCCGGATCAAACGTGGCCCGCACCAGCGCAATGTCGGTGGTGCCGCCGCCGCAATCGTACAGCAGCATGTTCAGGCCACGCGGATAGAGGTAGCGGAAACGCGGCAGCCCGCCCGGCTCCTCGAAGATACGCCGGTACAGGAAAAAGAAGGCCGCAGCCGATGCCTCATCGACCAGCAAGTGCAGCACCGAGTCTTCGCCAGGCTCCATGCCGAGTCGGTGGCTGTGAATCAGTTGCTGCAACGACCGACAGGAGCGATCGAGCTCTGGGTCATGAACATCGGCCGGCTCTTCCAGGCCGGGCGGCACTGCTTGCAAGCGCGCCTGCATGCGCAGCCAGGCCCGCTGCACCACCTCGCGTAGCTGCTCTAACTCGCGCGGCGAATACGTGGTCGGATAGGTGATGGCCAGCGAGCGCGGCCAGGAAAACGTCGCCTCGCGGAAGCGCTGCAACAGCCGGCAGACCAGCAATTCGGCCGGCAGACGATGCAGGACTTCGAATTGTTCCGGTTGCTCCGTCTTCTCGTAAGTCCGGCGATGGCGGGCGACGAGTTTTTGGGTTTTCTCCCAATCCTTGCCGGCGGCCAACCGTTTCGAGCCGAGCACCAGTCCTTGCGTGGCCGGCTCAGTGCCAGAAGCGCCGCCATCTTGTGGTGCAGCCACGCGGCCGGCCACCCAGTTGACGCTCTGCGGGTAGTCGTCCTTCGAAACACTGGGAAACACGCGGACGCCCGCCGGCGGCGGTTCGTAACTGCGAATCAAGTCGATGCGAACGTTCGACACAACCGGGTCAATGTGCTGCTTCAGGTCGCCGCGCGGCGCATCCGCGTTTACGATTTGAATGGCATCCGTGCGATAGAACGCATTGGAAAGGGACAACGCAACCAGTGTGCTGGAGGTGTTGCCCAAATCCAGGGCCGCGAAGCCATCGAACGCCGGCACGGGCTTGGCCGGCTTCATGGCAACTGAAATCACTCCCTGCTGATTGAAGTACGTGCCCAGAAACTTCGCGTCGAAAAACATCACTTCGACGTTTTGCAGGAACTGCTCGCATTCCTGCGCACCGGGCTGAGCGAGGATCGCTTGCCGGAAGCCTTCGTGATCGGTGTCGATGCGGACCGAGAGCGTGATCTTGGCATCGCGCGCCACGGTGGCCACCTGGTAGCTGTTGTTCTGCTTGAACGAAGCCGAGGCCACGTCGTCGGGCTTCACGCCGACCGCCCGGCAAACCTCGTCGATGCTTTCGGGAGTATCCTTGAAGTCTTGGGCGGGCTCGCCATGTTGCAGCCGGAGCGAAAACCAATTCGAGATTGCGCGCGGCCAGAAGACGAGAATGCCGTATTGCTTCGCATCAAACGGCCGCTTCGGCCGCATGTCTTGCGGGCTGCTGGTGTGCGTGTGCTCGATCACGCCAACGCGCTGATAGACGTCGGTGAGCGAGACGGGGAGATAGTTGATGACATTCGCCATGGAGGAATTCCAACATGCAACGCCCAGGGACTGCCATCCCTGGGCTTTCGCCATAATCTCACGCCGCTTCGGGTTTCCAGATCAGCAGCGACAATTCTTTTTCCATCATTCGCAGGCGGCGGCGCATTTGCACGCGCACGGAATGCATGACCTGGTGCGTGGCCACGCGGATTTTTTCTTTCATCAAGTCGAGGTACGCGGCCCCATCGAATGAATGGGCGACCTCTGCTCCAGTAAGGCCGGAAAACAACTCCGGCGAGCCAAAGGTTGGGAAATCGGTGCCGCGCCAGGATTTCGGATCGCGATCCTCGCGGCGATAATTCTGCCAAATCTCGTGAATACCACCGGCGTTGCGGCCCAGCGGAACCACCGGCAGACCTTCCATCTTCTCGGCTACTTCCGCATAGAGCCGGTCAATCACGTCGGCATTCATCAGGTCGTCGAGTTGCTGGTCGAGCGTTTCCGCATGCAGCCGGAATTGTTTGGCCAGGTCGTCAACCGGCATTTGCAGAATCACGCGCACCCGCTGTTCGCTCGGGGCCAGCCGCTCGTAAAGCTTCTGCTCGATGTGCTCCGCGAGCGGCCGGAAGAACTCAGTGCGCGTGCCAAGGTCCATCATCAGTTCCAGCACGGTGTCGTGGCACTGAATGGCCTGGTCGCGTTGTTGCCGGCCGCCTTTCACGCGGCGCTGCTCGGTCTCGACCTTGTGCAGCAGTTCTTCTTGCAGCGACTGCAGTTCGCGCTTGGCGAGGGCGGCGATTTGTTGCGACACGGCCCCCGGGACGGTTTCAAGAATCAGCTTGCGTAGATGGCTGATCCCGCCATCGTCGAGCAGATGCTGAAACGCCGTGGCCAGCGTGCGATCGCTCTTGCATTTCGGCGGAATCGGCTCCTGCGGCGTTACGCTGAGCAGAACAGCCGCCTGCTCCAACGGCGCCTTGCCCTTCCCCTCAACCAACTCGTAAATGCGCTTCGAAGTGAACACGATCTGCTCGGCTGGTAGCTGATAATCGTGCAAAAAGTCGTGAATCACGTCGTAATACGTGCGGCCATCCTGCTCGCCAAAGTGGTGCGTGCGCGTGAGCACGTCCATCTTGTTGCAAACGACCCAAACGCGCCCTTCGAGCTTGTTGCCGAAGTTCGTCTTCAGGATTTCGAGAATTTCCACGATGTCTTTGCTGCGAATCTGGTCGGCCTTCAGGAAAATCAGCGCCCCGTCGAGCTGCGGCAGGAATTCCTTGGTCATCACGGTGTCGATGGTGCGCTTGCTGCCGAGACCGGGGCAATCGATGGCTTCGAGTTGCACCGGGATATTGGGGTTCGCAGTGCCGATCTCCGCGTCCCAGATGAGCAGCGTTTCCGAAGGCGCGCCGGATCCGCCGGCCGGATGATTCAAATAGGTGTCACGCCGCTCGAACGGAACCTCGATCTCCTTCGGCCGGCCGTCTTTGGCTATCACGCGTTGATGGTGTGCGTCGTAGCTGCGGAGGAAATCGGTGAGATACGGGATATCATCGGGCAGAATGGCATGCTCGCTGGTGCGATTGCGGCGAGCACGGGCCGACTCGAACTCCGGTTCTTGTTCGGCTTGCGGCTCACCGGTCTGGGCAACCAGCAACTTCTGCGGATCGGAAAGATAAGCGAGAATCTCCTGGTTCGTCTTCGAGCCGGCATTGAGAATGTGCAGCGCCTTGCACAGCTTCTCCCGGCGGTCCTGATATTGCTCCTGCGTCATGTAACGCAGACTGAATTGATCGGGCCCCTCGTTGCGGCGAACGCGCGTGATCGTGCTCGTAGTCGCTTCGGCAATGCCGCTCTTGGAAATCTTTTGCTGCAGCACGTTATTCAGCGTTGTCGATTTGCCGGCCTGCGAAGTGCCAAGAAAGCCGACACGGTAGCGCGGGCGGGTCATTTGCCCGCGGACGCGCTCGATGTCATCCAGAATGGCATGAATGTCCTGCCGATTGAGGAGGTACGCGAATTCGCCGCCATCGATTTCCCGAATCTGGTCGACGAGTTGATTGAACTGCTCGACCAGGTCGGCTACTTTGAAATTGCCCGAGTTGCGCAGGAGCGGGCATTCGGCGGTGGAAAGCTTTGCAGGAACGGACATGACCAGTCGTCTCCACTGAGCCCGCAGCGCCAGCAAGGGCGAAACCAAACGCCCTTGCTGGCGCTGCGGGCTCACGTTCATTTTCCGCTATTGATCCGCTCCTTCAGCGCTGACGGCCACTCCTTGATTTCTTTGTCCACCGTATAGGTTCGCTTGCCCGATTGCGGGTGCGTGACCTCGATGGCCGACGGAGTGCCGTCGTCGAACTCCCATACCAGCAATCTCCATGCGGTCGGATATTTCGCCAGCAATTCCTTGAAGTTGCGCAGCGGAATCACCCGCCGGAAGCTGCGGCCACCCTGCTGGCTTTCGAGTTCCAGCCATTTGGCCGGCGTGTCGGGGCCGACGGTTTGCTCGACGCTGGCGAAGACCGCGTTCTTGCGAATCTCTTGCGACAGCGCCTTGGCACTCTCGATTTTCCGAAGTTCCTCGGCTTTCTTCTTCGCTTCTTCTTCGGTAAGCGGGAACAGCATCCACACGCGGGCGGTGGTCCGGCCGCGGGCGGGCTGCACGTTCACCGTAAGGTTGTTGCCGGAGATCAGATCGCCTTCGAGCGTGGCGGCCGACGATTCCAGATTCGCGAAAACAAAAACGAGGTCGCTGCCCAGGCGCACGCCATCAAGCGGGTTGGCCACTTGGTTTGGATCCTGCACCACGCGGAAGAGGTGATCGCGATTGCCGCGGAAGGCGTTCATTGTAACCACGTAATAGCGATCCTGCACTGCCCACTTGCCCTCGATCTTCTGGGGGTCATGGCCAAGTTCCACGATCTCCGCTTCATACTCCAACGGCTCGTCGTTCTTCTCCGGCCGCAGCGCATAGCGGCCAGGGACGATCTGCGTGAGCGGGCCGTCCTCCGCCGGGCTCGTGGCGCTGTATTCCTTCTTGCCAGCCTTTTCGTAGGTGACCGTGAGTTTCTTCAACACCTGGTCGGGCGATTTCAATCGAAACTCCCACAGTACGTCTTTCGTCGGTAGCCGGCGGATCGTGCCAGCTTCGGTGGTGGTTTGCCCCGACACCGTCTTCGCGGTCTTGTCCGTTAGTTGCTCGATCTCCTCAAAAACGAGCGGCGAAATGCGGCGAATGTGCGGTTCACCACGAATGGTGCACTGCGCCTTCTTCAGGCCTTCTTCAAGCGTCTCTTTGAGCTTCGTTTCGGTGAGATGCGGGCCGGCGCGAACCATGAGGAAAAGCGTGGTTTCGCCGGGGTTGCCGATCGGGCGAACTTCCGGCTCCTGAGCGGGCATTGCCCGCGCACCGGCCAGCAGCATCAGCGCGGCAAGCCCAGTTCGCGAGCACGCAAGGCGGAGATTTCCAGACATTGGCTTTCCCTTTCGTTCAACGATTCGCTTACTGGCAAACTCTGTTGCCGCAAGCCGTCCAGTTCCGCGCTCAGCTTCTGCAATTCCTGCGCGACCTCGTAGCGCAGGGAAATGTCCTTCTGCGCTTTCAAATCGATTTCGTGGTAGCGCTTTGTCCATTCATCGACATACTGCCCACGAAGGTACTCCATCCAGTGCCATTCGCGGTCGCGCAGCTTCGGATCAGCCAGCAGATTCACTTGATACATCTTCTTCAAGATTGCAGCCTTCGCGGCGAGATCCTTGGCGGCATCGTACTCTTTTTTGAGCGCTTGCAATTCGGATTGCTCGGGAATGGCTTCGAGCGGCTTCTCGCGCCAATTGATAGGAACGCTGGGCTTGGGTCGCTGCCCGGCGGCGCTGGTTTTGTGCGAAGCGGCCGTGGACGAACTGCCCGTGGCGCGACCGGATGACGTGGCTGAATTCGAGGCAATCGAGCTGTTGCTCGTCAGCGGTTTTTCGCCCAAATACCAGAGTGCGATGCCGAGAGCGGGAAGCCCGGCACACAGCAGGAGGAGCCCGAAGAGAATGAACAACATCGGCACCAAACCGCGCTTGCGCGGTTGCTCGGGTCTGGGTACGGTAAAGAACTGGCTCAACGGCGTCTTTTCCAGCCGGGCCCGGAAATCCTCGGCCGTGGCCACTTTGCCGGCCAAGACCTCGCGCAGTGTTTCCCACACCGGCGCGGGGTTCGGCGGCGTGGCTGGAACGTTTTTCTCCGCCCGGCCGGTTCCGTAGAATGCGAAGATGCGCGCCAGCGTGTGCAGGTCCGATTCGACGGAAACCTGATCGCAGAATTCGTTCTCGGCAGAAAACTGTCGAAAGACCGGCGGCTCATCCCAAAAAACAGCATTGCGATTGGATTCGTCGAGCCAGGCGGGCCGGCCGGGGTTGTCTTTCCAGGGCGGCTTGCCGTAGCTGCCGCGCCAGGTGAAGCCGAGGTCGGGCAATACGAGTTCCCGGCCGGCGGTACCCGGCACCGGCAAGATATTGCTGGGGTGCAGCAGGCCTAGCCGCCAGCCGTGGTCGTGCAGTTGTTGTGTGATTTGGAGGAGTGAATCGGCAACCTGATCAAGTAGGGCGGGGTTGTCGCGGAACTCGCCGCGCATGTCGGCGGTGGAACGAACCAGGGCTGGATCGCCTTCGTTCCACACCAATTCGTATCGGCCATGCTGTTCGAGGGCGAGCTGCCAGATGTTGTGGTCGAGCGGGGGAGGATCGTAATGGACGCCTGCGCCGATCAGACGGATGACGCCGGGCCGACCAGTGCGGTCGGTCAGTTCGCCTTTCATGTTCACGCTGCCCGCTTGGCCCCAAGCCAGCTTTGCCGGGCCGGCGGCCTCTGGCGGCACTGCAGGCTGTTTGCCGGACTTCACGGAAGCGCTGCCGGGCTTGGCGGGGGTCGCACCCGGCTTCTTGGGCATGGAGCGCGGCGTACCGTCTTCGTCATCCAGAGGTTGCGTCATGGCGGCGTGGACCTTCAATTCCGGCGCGAAATCGCTACCGGCCATTGTGAAGTGCGGGAAAGAACTTTGCAAGGGGCTGGCTGCAAGAATTTGCCGCCCTACCCCCTCCCCCCTTGTGGGGGAGGGTTGGGGTGGGGGGGCGGGAGCCTTTCTCACCCCCACCCTAACCCTCCCCCATCAAGGGGGAGGGAACTGGGCTACCCGAACCACGTCGTCTTCCGGAAATCGCGGGTTTGCTCGCCGAGGTTATCGTGGCAGTTGTTGCTTCGTAGCCGGACGCGTTTGCCCACCGTCGATGCGACGGCGATGCCATGGCTCTTGTTGGCGGCGCATTCGTTCCCCTGAATCTCGGCAGGAATCGCGTGGTTCTCCAGGCTGATTCCACAACCGGAGTTGTGCGCGCATTGGTTCTTGCTGGCGCTGCCGCCGGAATCACCAAGATAAACAATGCCGTGTTGGCCGTTATTCGAGCAGATGTTCTCTTCCAGCAACGGCTGAGCCTGGTCGCAAAGCGCAATGCCGAAGTGGGCATTCCCCTGGCAGCGGTTATCGCGCGCAGTTCCCGCCGCGTGGTCGGCATAGGCGATGCCCGAGGCCTGGTTATCCAGGCACTGATTCGACTCCAATTCCGGCTTGGCGTCGTTCTTCACTTGAATGCCGTTCAGGCCGTTGTCCTGGCAGAAGTTACCACGCAGCGCGGGTTCGGAATTCTCGGTGGAGGAAATGCCGCAGCGGCGATTGCCCTGGCAGATATTCGCTTCGATGGTGGCGATCGCCGGGCCTCCTAGGCGAATGCCGTGCCCGTCGTTGCCGCTGCAATGATTGCGCACCATCATGCACTTCTCGGCGGTGGTGCAGTGGATGCCAGCGCCCTTGTTGCCGCGGCACTGGCTGGCTTCGACTAGCGCTTTCGCATTATCGCGCAGCGACAGGCCGTTGCCCTGGTTGCGGGTGAACTCGCATTCGCTCACCTTCGCGATCACTTCTTTAGCCAGAATCAAGCCGTCGCCGCTGCCGCCGCGGTCCGGGCTGGCGATGCCGCCGGCAAAGCCGCAGCGGCGAAACAGGACCTCGCCGCGTACCGCTCGGAAGACATCGGCCGGGCTTGCGCCGTCATGTTGGAAAAGAATATCGGCCGCCTCGAAGCGCGCTTCGGGTCCGCCGAAGGCAATGTCGTAGCCCTCCGCGGAGCCGCGCACAATCGTTTTACCGTTGCCTTTGCCGAATAGCCGGATCGACTGGCGAAGCTGCACCTGCGTTTGCAGGCGATAGACCTCCGGCCCCAAATGGATGACCGAGCCGGCCGGCGCTTCGCGCAGCGCCTCGTCGAGCGCGAAGTACAAGTCCCGGCTGTGGGGAGTGTCGACCCACACGGCCGGCCCGAGGTGCCGCCGCCACAGCCAAAAGAGCGGGGCCAACACGCCACGCGGCATCAAGCCCACTTCTAAAGCGCCGTTCACGGCCGACGTGCCCTGAGCCGAAAGGATGCAGTAGCGGACATTGGCGAATTTATCTTCTGCTCGATTCACGAATTGATGGAAGCCTAGCCGCAGCAGCCAGTCGTGTAGGTCGATTGAAATTCTTTCCAGCACCTGCCACGAATCGCCGCTCGGATCCAGTTCGTGCTGCAATAAGAAATCGCTGGCGCTTTCTGGCAAGTCGGGATAGCGCTCGCTGCGCAGGAGCAGGTCGCCCTTGGTCAGCACGACGATTAGTTCTTGCTTTTCCGACTCGGCGGCCATCTCGGCCATGGCCTGAAGATAAACGGTGAGCGAGTCGTTCGGCTCGTCCGGTGAAGCCAGGTCTTCCAGGCTGATGAGCCAGATGACGGCCGGGCTGCGGCGCACGTAGCGGCCGAAGGCCATGATGCCGTTGACAGTGAGAAACGCTTCGCCGCCGGTGTCGAACATCATCAGGTGGCTGCCGCCGGCCCGCGGAATGCGGCTCAAGCGCACCACCAGCGAGCGCGGGAACACGGCGGTGGTGGCCGGCGGCAAGCGCCCTTCCGCCAGCCCCTTGAGCCGGTCGCGCACTTCGTGCATGTTCTCTTCGTCGAGTGGTTCATAATAGGCGCCGGGCCAGAGCGAACCTTCGTGCCCCGGCCGGCCAATTTGTTCGAAGACGTGAAACAAGCTCGTCAAGAACACGGTTTTGCCGTGCCCGCGCAGGCCGACAATGCTGAAGGGAATTGGCGAATAATGCTCGTATTCCTGGGCGTATTGAAATGGCACACCTTCCGCCTTGCAAGCCGCATCCGGGCAAATAAGGATGGGCCGGCTGTGCGTATCGGTCTCTTGCCGAAAGGCCGCGACTTCATTGAGGCAGAATGGGCACCGCATGGTGTTTCAATCTATGGCGCTTCCGGTTCAAGGCGAACCTCGTCATTCTCGGCAATCCAGCCGCCCTCGACCACGCGGGCCATGTAGCCAATCTTGCCTCGAGCCGATTCTTTCGTCTTCTTCTGGATATGAACGAAGCGAGCGCAGCCGGTACGAGGTTCAACAATTTCTACGATGGCCGTGTCACCCAGCCGCAAGCGCACGCCGGCGCTGAGCATCTCCGGCTGTAAGCCGGAAAGAACGATCTGCTCGCCGAGTTCGCCGGGGCCAGTGCGGAAACCGTCGGCGTGCAGTTGGGACAACATTTCCGCCAGCATGATGTTGAGATGCCGGTCCTTTGTCCCGCCTTTGCGGTCGCCCTCAATGCCATGACCCGCGACTAGCTGAGCACGCGGCAAGGACACGCGCGCATAATAATCCGCCGGCTTCTGCTCGACGTTCGCGGGCTTGTAGACGATGCTGACGATCTGGGACATGACAGGCTCTCTTTGTTTGTGGTTCCGCCTTTAGGCGGTCATTCACCCGATTGTCCGCCTAAAGGCGGAACTACGAACAAAACAATCATATTTTTTGTACAGCAACGCGACTCATCTCGCCCTCGACGGCAAGCGCCGCGAGAAATCCCGGCAGCGCTGTGATATCGCGAAAGGACCATCGTTGCACCGCATCTGGCTGATCGCGCAGCCAGCGCAATACTGCCGGCTCCCCGGGTGCCAGCGAGACCGCAAAGGCATCCAGCGGAAACGACAGTCCTTCGCCGATAGCTTTGATAAACGCCTCTTTTCGCGTCCAGCAGCGGAAGAATGCGGCAGTGCGCTCAACGGTTGGCAGCGCTCGCAATGCCTGCCATTCACGCTCGGAAAAGAAGCGCTTCGCGATTTCATCCGTGGCGAAATCGGGCCGAATTTGTTCGATGTCCACGCCAATGGCCCGACCGCGGGTCACCGCCAGTAACGCTTGATTCTCT
>Ga0070732_10001438_pt1 | contig 12989 bp, 7 predicted proteins | sample Coa_R1_5_FD_66449 | JGI IMG/M metagenome (GOLD analysis project Ga0070732, IMG submission 66449) | Surface soil microbial communities from Centralia Pennsylvania, which are recovering from an underground coalmine fire - Coalmine... | ecosystem: Environmental > Terrestrial > Soil > Unclassified ...
TGGCCAAGACCCTGCAAATCTTTCGGGGCGTCATGTCCGTTCGCGCTACACAGGCGGCTTTGGGGTCCGTGCACAGGGACGGCGCCGTGCGTGACCTCCTACGGGCATATTGCCAGCATCTGCGGCCGACCAAGTGTCAGGAAGAGCCGAGCACGAACCCGTACTTGAGCCCCGAGTTCATCCGGCAGATGGGCGAGGTCTATGAGGCGAGTAGGCAGCCGCGACTTCCACTGGAAAAGGCCCGTACGCTTCCCACCCCGCCAGACCATCCGTTCGCCAGGTACTCGAATCCGGAATTTTCAAGCGAAATTGAAACTGGCGGGTAGTTTCAAAGCCGTGAACCGGCCCCAAAGGATCATGAGAACTTCTCGTCTCGGAACGAAGCACTTCCCGCGCGTGTACAGGGTTGCAAGGAACGAGGTGAGTGACGGGACATGAGTTCGTTCACACGGCTTGGCGATTATCCCTACCGGCTTCGGCTCCGGGCCTTCGAGGCCGAGCGACGAGCTTGAGACCGAGAACCATGATTGAGAAACGTCCTTCGGGAAGCTGCCGGCCACGAATCGAAAGCAATTGGCGTGCGGACAGAGACGGTGATTCTCATAGCTGGTTATGAAGAACAATGCAGGCCGTCCAACAACTGGGGTCCGGTCCCAATTCCCTGCTCGGGCGTGGTTCTCGTCAATTCCGCGCGTTGGCCAAGATGGTCGTTACTCTTTATCTCGCCTCATCGTCATGTAAAAGAGAACGTAAAAAGGGTCGAAAAGGAAGCGGTGGCCTCGGGTTTTTTCCTGTCCAGGCCGCGGCCGATTTGACAAAAACCATGCCCATGGGTTCAGATGGAGGTAGGCGACAGGGAAGTGCCTGGTTGGCCAGGCGGGCCGAACGGAGCCAATCAGTAAATGAATGGCGGCCGTAGCATTCGGTTCAAGCCTTGGAGGGAGCACTTATGAGCGCCAGTGTCCAGGTTCGCGAGAAGAACAAAGTACTGGCAGCGTCGAAGCTGGAGACGATCCTCAAGCGACGCATGGAGCATCTGGAGCCGGAATTGCAATCGGCACTGCGCCAATTGTGCGCGATTGACCAGACGTTCTGGGACGAACTCCTGAAACAAATGTGGGAATCGGGGCGCTTGCTAACCGCGCTCGGTAAGGCCGGATTGTGCACCAACGCGGAAGGGTATCACGTTCCGCCGCTGTCGCTCGTTGCCGACCTCCTGCAGGTGCCAGAAGGCCGGCGGTGCATGATGAAGTATTTCTACCAATCGTTTCCCTCGGAACAGTCATTACAGGAGATGATCGCGCTGCGCATGAAGTGCGGCCAGCCGCTCGTTTGGGAACACCTGGCGATTCTTATGCAGTTCTGCCCCTATTTGGGCGGCGCGGGCCGTCAACAGTTCGACCACTGGCTGCGGAGAACCCTGGAGAACGACTGGGCGCCGGCAACGTTGAAGAAGCAAATCGCCAAAGCTCAAAACGCCAAGCAGAAGACCGCGAAAGACAGCCGGCCCCGGGCGAAATCTGTTTTGCCGACATTTGAGAAGGAATGTGCGCGGCTGATTTCTCAGCTCGACTACCTTAGCCATATGTTCGAGAGATATTACCGCTCGCCCGACTCCGGCATCCTCGCGTCCCTGCGCTCCATGCCGGCGCCGGAGGTCAGGGCGCAACGAGCCATGATCGAGCAAAAGTTGAACGTCATTCGGGACTGGCTGGAGAAAGTGGTGGCGCATGCAAAAAACATGGATCAGGACTGCGAAGAGGGACTGACACTCGTCAGCAAGGCATGCGGCCAGCCACAGGCGGTGGAATTCGGCACCGGGGCCAGCGGCGAAGGGAAGAACAAAGCTGCGCTGCCTGTTCCACGTTGAACTAACGGCGCGGCTGGCAAGCGTAGCCTGCCAACCGGCCCGGGTCGAGTCAGTGGCCGCCGCCAGACGGATCTGGGCCAGCGAGCCGGGGATCGTGGAAGCCTGGCAGTGGTACTATCCTCCCGGCACCATTGAAAAATGGATGGTCGAAGCTTATGCCTGCGCCGGTATGGGTCCCGCAGAAATCGCTGGCGCCGCGTGTCTGTCCGAAGATGCAGTAGAGGCGTATTTGAAATCGTTTTTCGACCTGGGCGGCCTCATTCACAAGCCGGTCGCTCTCCTTGTCCAGGTCATTGGTCCGGTGCCTGGAAAGGCGGGCGTGTACCACGACTGGCTGTGGAAGCTGGCCGGGCTCCTGGGCGGCAAACCGTTGGTGGATGCCCTCATCTGCTGCTACGACCAACGGCCGAACTCGGATTTGTCGGTCAAGCTCGAGTTGCTAATCCGCGGCGGCCTGGCCCTGCGCGCTGCTCACGCCGCACTGGGGCCGGCGGAGGTAGACAGGGCGGGGCTGGAAATCTTGGACGTGTACTCGCGACTGTTGTAGCGGCACCCGGCCGCCAAATGGCTGACTTGCCCCCCACATCGATCAACGAACATTGCTTTCTCACAAGGCTACTATCGAAATTGCACGTGGTCGGGTGAACCGAAGCGCCGCGCCTGCGCAATGTAATGCAAGGCTGAAGCGATGAATTGCGCCACGGTTTCTTGAATTCATGCAAGTTACCGTCTCGTGGGTTAGCTGCATGGAGATTGGTATATCCGAATGGCATACCGCTGGCACACGACTGGCGACATCTAGCTAGAGGAACGCTAAGATACGCATCATGGCAAATTGACACTGGAGGCCATCACCTGCGGGAATTCGTGCTTGCACCGCTCGCCGTCCGGCGTGACCAGCGGCTCCCAGATGAACTCCAAGAATTCGTGCGACGAACTCAGGTAGGCGGAGTAAACGGCGTCAATGATCCGCCCCAGCGAGATATCCGGGCTCTCGCTCCATTGGTCGAGAGCTTGTAGGCTGGACACCGAGCCATGGGCGAAGTGCGAAAGCATGTTGTACAGCCGCAGTTCATACTTCCGGCCGAATCGCTCCAACAGGCCGGTCACGCCCCGGTGCCGGTGACACCAAGACGGCAAGTTGAAGTCGTCGGGTTCTTCGCCAAACTGCTGGTCGAAATGCTTGCGGAACTCCAGCATCCGGTCGATTTCGCCGTGTTTACCGAGCAGTTTAAGGTACTTGGCCTTCGCGTGCTTGTCGAACTCCAGGTACTCGCGGGCCAATTCCTCGGACGTGATGACGGCCTCCAGCGACACATCAAACTCCAGGCACCCGCGGCAGATGACGGCGATATCCGGGATCAGCCGCGGGTCGTTGAGGGCATCGAGGGTGCGGATCGACATCGAGTACCGCGCCCACACGTAGTATCCGGCCAGTCGCCGATCGGCGGCTTTGCACCGCTCCGTGATCTTCGGTAGCCACGCCTCGAGGAACTGCTGGAGTAAGCCGAAGGAGCACTTGAACCGATTGATGGCGTCCACGGGTTTCACCTCCGCCAGCGATGTTCTCAGATGCCGCTGGGATGATGACACTGACCCAATGTCTGCGGTTCGCCAATTCCACGTGCGGCGGCCATCTTCTGGAGAAGTTCGGTCGGGAGATCACGTAGCCGCCTGGGTGACCACGCTCGATACCCCAGTGAAGCCACCGAGCATCTGGACGAGCGACCGGACCGCCGGATCGCTGCTTGTCAATGCCGCTTCTCGCACCGACGCCCACGTCGATTGGGGTATCCGGGGAAGAAGAGGCTCGAAATCTTGCAGGACTCTAAGCGATCGCTTGATTCCGTGTTTGCCGGAGTGGATCGAGAACACTAGCCGGATGCCCTCCAAGTAGATCTCGATGGATTCGTTGGTCGCGGCCCCGCCGAGGGCCCAGCTGGTTAGCGGGAATAGCAGATGGGGATACGGTGAGAACGTGACTCCCTTGGCCCCTCTTCCTTGCGCCAGGAGAATGCCCAGCCCGTGTTCGGCGGCCTCGCGGAACCGGTCGGCAGTCGCGCCGGGCTGCAGGTCAACGAGCCACTGCAAGAGGCCGAACCCAAGCGCTTCGGAATAATTCCCGTGGTAGGTCGCGAAATGAGCGAAGATTAGCTTGAGCTGATCTTCGGGGAGACTCCCGCGGACCTCCAACAACTCCGACGCGAGTGGGGAAGTTTCGTCTGGCCACCCCCGCATCCGGCCCTCGACCGATTCGGCGTACGATTCTCGCTTGGCCCTCTCGCCCAGCAACAGAGCGTGGTGCGTCCCAATGCACCAATGGAAGCGGTGGAAGCAGCGGTCCGACTCAAGGCGATACGGTATTCCTCCTCCCAGGATCAACGGAATCCTCCATTCCAGCGAGGAGCCGATCCCGACGCAGAACCGGATCGCTTCGCCGATCATGATGCCGAAGACCCCTTGACGGCAGATTTCAGTGAGTGCCTCTTCGGGCGCGTCTCCGCCATAGAGCAACTGGCCGACGGCATGACACGTCTCGGGGTGAAGACCGTCCGCCGGCCTGGCCCATTCCCGGAGTTGCCGTAGGAGCTCGGCGGACGGGGGCGATTCGATAGTGAACGTCCCCATGTCCTGTGGGTAGTCGCCGGGGTACTGACGCCGGGGCATCTTCTCCGGGATTGTTTCGAGGCGCGCGAGGATGGCCCGCGCCCCTCCCCCCACGATCCACTCTCCGCTCGTCACCGCCCTCCGGAGTTCGCCATCCCCCAGCGTGCCGAACTCATGGGCCAGCAGCGCGAGCCAGTGGTGCCCTTCGCGGCGCCGGTCCTCGCCGACGCGCGGGTCCTTGAGAAGCGCGGTCGCGGCTTCCGCCATCGGAGCTCGGTATTGCTCGTGATCGCGACCCAGTTCAAGGAGCACCTGGCCGGCGTCCTCCATCTCGAAGCCGAAGCCGGACTGCTCGTAAATAAGCGCCCAGAGCACGTCGCGCCACCTGCCCGCATCCGTCACGGTCGCGGCCACATGCTCTAGCAAGGAAGTATGACCGGCTATGGCGGCCGCGTCGGCGAAGTAAGCTGCTATTCTGGTGCGATAGTCTTCGTCTTGGAGTACCTTGATGAATTGGTTTCGGATCACGCCTGAGCCGCACCAGCGCGACGAACACAGCCGGGACCAACATTTCGCCTGTTGTTCGGTGGAGAGTCTGTCCTCAAATAGAGCTAACAGACGTTCAGCGGCCCTCCCGGAGTTTGCTGTCGGGGGAGCTTCCAACTGACGCAGTAGATATTGATGCCCGGCGTCCGATGCGAATTCAGACTCCTCCGAATTTACCGACGCCAAAGACCAGTTGCCGACCTCCAACAGGCTCGCGAACAGGGTTAGTTTGTCCTCCGGCGAGAAGGGATAATTGTTGCGGCGGAGGATCGCAAGGGCGAACGCCCTCGCCTCTCTCCCCAGTCTTGCGAGGCCGGCGTGGAGGTATTGGAGGGCGCTCGGCCCGAAAGCCAGGCTCAGGCAGAACGGCTCCCATTCGTGACTGAGGTAGGTGACCCCCCACCTTGCGGCGACGACGGTGAACAGCGCGGCCGCCTCCCCGCCTGGATCGCATGTGACCAATATCGCCCCACAGCCATGCCTCGTCGCTAAGTCCGGGTCCGTCAGGCGGGCGCGGAGCGCCTTCCGAAACGCCGCCGCGTGCTCCCCTGAAAGCAGCCTTTGCAGCCCGTCACGGACCTCAGGATAGCGGGCCAGCAGGAACGGCCCAACGGCGGCCGCGCACTCGGCGAGCAGCCCCGGACTCCATTCGGCACCCGGAGGGAGGTACCTGAGCAATACACGCCAGAACCCGGAGTGGCCGTTGTGTCCGCCCCGCTCCACCATCTGTGCCGCCAGCCAGCGCACCCCGCCCTCGCCGGCATCCCCGACGAGTTTCGACAGGATCTGCTCTGCACGACGGACGTAGCCACCGTCGTGAAGGCCACCAAGAATCGCGTCGCCGATGACGCGCCTTCTCGCCTCGCCTAGCTCGTAGAGTTGGATGGCCGCCCCTGCTGCGACGGACGCCTCCTCATCGGTCAGGCACCAGCGGAGGAAGTGTGCCCAGTGGTCCTCCCCGACGGACTTGACGCAGGCCGCCAACGCTTCTCCGAGTTGTGGGTTCTCCGGGGCGTAGGCGAACCAACGCAAAAGCCCCCGCGCGATGTGGTAGGGCGGCCTCCGGCCTGGAAACAGCTTAAAATAGAGGGCCATCCCTTTTCGGGAGGACGCGGCCCGCCGGCAAAAGATCTCGACGAGCAGCGCTTGCTTCGCCGGCAGGTTCGCCCTGACAAACTGCCGTTCGACCTCGGCTCCGAAAAGGACGTCCTCGAAGAAAGCCGAAAGGTACCAAAGGCGCTGATCTTCCGCGAACGCATCCGGCACAAGGATCGCGAGCGTGGGCAGGACGTTGAAGAGCCCTCCGCTGACGAGCAGGGGCGCTACCATCGGCCTGAGCTTCTCTCGCTGCTCCCTGGTGATCGTCGAGGCGGCGAACCATCCCCAATGGTGGAGGACCTCCTCGACGACGGCGCTGCCAGTGTGGATGACCGGATAGCGCGCGTCAATATAGTCAGCGACGAACCAATCGAACCCTTCGCCCCCGGCGAGATGGATCGTGTGCGCGATTGCCCGGTTGGACGTGAACCTCTCCTCCTTGAAACCGTACAGAGGGCGTCTTCCCAGCCTTGGGAAGACGCTGATGACAGCCCTCGCGAGCTCAGGGTCGCGCGACTCGCTCGTGACCATGCAGGCGGCGGGGACGCCCGCCGGCGTTTGCAACAAAGCCTCGATGACTGACCGCAATCGCGGCCTCACCCTGTCGATTACGCCCCTGCGGTGAGCCGCCGAGGAGGCGAACGACACCACCCGCCAGGGGATTTGGCGCTCCGCGAGCTTCGCGCTTTCCCCCGCCTCCCAATCAGATAAGAGTGTCAACCCCGCTGCCATCTCCAGGAGCGGCTGGAAGCTGAACCCGATGTCGTCCCCGAGGCTGATGAGCCCGGCCTGCTCGAAGAACCTCAAGGCCTGCTGTGCCACCTCGTGGTCCCAGGCCGCCCGCTCCCGGCACAACTGCTCGGCTCTGGCCCTGCCCAGCATCCCCCCTAACGCCGCCAACCCGACGGCCCCGAGAACCACGGCCCGCTGCTCGGAGGTTTTGAACGTGGACTCGAACTGGCGTTGCGGCGTGCTCTTTTGGTCTCGTTCCGACCACTGCCCGAGGCGTTCCATCAAGAGTTCGTACAGGAGATCGCCGAGCGAGTCGGCCGCCGGTAAGATGTCGCCCTCAAGTCGCGAATACAGTAGCCTCACGGCGAGTGGCGTGCTGGCTAGTTCTTCGAGCGCGGGGTATTTCTTTAGAGCCCCCAGCCTCTTCTCCCCGATTTCGGCCGCTCGCTCATTGGGGCCGACGGCGGCGGCTTCCGCCGTCAACACCGCCAACTTATCCGCATCCGAAAGGCGATCCAGACGGCAAAGTCCCCACGAAGCGTAGCTGACCCCCGCTAATTCGACAGGCCGGCCCGTCGCGATGACCTGCGCGTTCGGCCAGCACTCGACGAGCGTGGCGAGTTGTCGAAAGAGCGAAACGGCCACCGGCTTCGCAACCTCGTCGAGCCCATCAACGACGAGGCACACTTCGGTTTGTGATCGGAGCAGCGCACCGAAGTCGTCTGGAGTGGCGTGGGGGTCGATCTGACCCGCGAGGTAGGCGCCGAGGGCCGCTACCAGATTGTCGAGCCAGAGCGGGTCCGGCAGTCGAAGGGCCTTGGCCGGGATGAAAAAGGCGAGCGTATGCTCGTTCTTCTCTGTAGTGTCGATCACGAGCTGACAGGCGAGCGTGCTTTTGCCGCTCCCGAGGTCGCCGAGCAGCACCGTTCGCCTGGACAAGCGGCAGGCCTCGTATAGCGGGAGGGGGGTGAACTGGTCTTTCTCACCCGCCAGACGCCCGCGCTGGTCGTACTGATCGATCTGGTTGGTCACCCTTACCGCCACTGACAACGGGACGGTGGCCGGGAGATCGCCTATGGGCTTCAGTTGTCTCGACTTTTGTTCTATGACGCTTTTCGCATCGCGAACCGCCGCCCCTCGGATGCGGCCCAAGTCGATGGAAGGCCCCTCAACTTCCTCTGCCCTACGCCGGGCAGCATGCGGCCGCTCAACAAAAGGGAGTTCTTGGGCTCCCCTGCTATCGACCCACCTGCTCTCGGCCGACCGCGGGTCGAACTCGAAAGACCGATAGGTGAGGCCGTTGTCCTTGATCCGGATGAGGCGGAACGAGTTGAAGTGGGAGGCCCCAGCGAACGTGGCCCCGCCCGTCAAGTGGATGGCCGACTCCGCGATGCGGTCCGCTTTCCTCACGTCCGCGTGCGTGTGCCCAGTCAGGAGCACGTGACAGCGGAGGGCGAGGTAGTCACACGTATTGGGCCTCGGCGGGTACGAGTGAGTCTCCTCGTCGTGCCACCAGTCGGGCGGGTGATGAATCAGGCACACCACCGGGGGAGTGTGAGCACTCCTGACCTGCTGGATCTGTCCCTCCGACTCCATGTACCGAATGTGCGGCAGCCCGACCCACAACTGATTTTTGTCGTCATTCCCCTTGCTGAACCACGCTGAATTGAGGGCGACGAATCGGATGCCCTTGTGTTCCGTTTGCCCGAGCAGGTAGGAATTGGCCTTATTGAACGTGAAGGGCCTGACGCCAACACGGGCGCAGAGCGAGTTGAACTCCGTGAACTCCTCCTGGTAGTGGCGGGCAATCGGCACTCCCAGCAGCTGATCCGCGTCCTTGCCGCCGGTCGGCCGACCGAGGGTCCTCGACACGTTCCAGTCCACGTCGTGGTTGCCGGCACACACGAGAACGTCAGCGAACGTCAAGCCGATCCGCTCCAAGAGCTTCCTGAGCCAGGTCTCGGCCTCGGAGTAGTCCTTAGCGCTGCCGCGCCAGCCGATGTCGCCCGAGACGCAGACGATGGTCGGCTTCCAGATATGCTGGAGCCCGGCGACGACGTCGATCATGGCGTCAAGCGTGATTTTCCTGTCGGCGATCTCGCCTGGGGTGCCGTCCCAGCCAAAATGAAGGTCGGTCAAATGCAGGACGACTTCGGACACCACGTGTGATCCTCCCCCCCGAAGCATGCAGGGGTCGGGCGCAAGTCCGCGCCGCGATGGGACTTCCGCCTGCAGCTAATCATAGATTGTACTCAAACATGCTTTCCCGCGTTCAAGCAGGCCGCGTTGGGTGGGTTTGCACGGCGCACAGTGCAGAGGATGAAGGCTTTGGCCTATGTTCGCTGCCCCGGTCACATCGACCGGTGGTGATCAGTGCGATGGCCCGCATGGCGTCATGATGTCTATTTCACGCTAATTTGATCCGCCCGACGACACCCCGACAAATCGGCTTCGGTCACAAGCCAAAACACCGCCAAAATGATGGAAAGTGGCCGCGCAGTTGCTCGGCCGAAAGTTGGCAGATGGAAAGAAGTACCGCCAGATGGCCGGACGCCGCCATCAGTTACAAGAATGGCTTCTGCTCATGAGGAAACGCGGCCGCCTGGCGAATAAGATGCTCCTGGTCATGCGGAAGCTGTCATTACGACGCTGAAAGCGGTAAGTCGAATTCAGGGCTTCCTCTCACAGCACGCGATTGGCAACGCCCAGGAGTTCATCACAGACGCCGCAAAGCTCCAGCGCCAGTGTGGCCAGCGGCCGGGCCGAGTTGGTGCGAAACCGCTGGCCGGTGCCAAGCCGCGCCGCCCGCCGTGTAGCGCGCTCGCGGCCCCACGCGTCCGACACTCGCTCGTAATTCCCAATCGCACCTCCAACCGGCCCCAGGGAAGCGTAGCTCGCCTTTCTTTTGTTCGACGTTCGACACTTCCGACACTCGCGCCGGTTGCAGGCGAAATCGAGTATTTGCTGTGCGACTGTCGGAGGGAGTGTCGGCCGTGTGTACCCGAATTCTTGTCGCCGTCGGTCATACTAAGCAGACCGAGTGTCGGAAGTGTCGGATGTTGGATCAAGCAGGAGGGTAAGCCCGGCGCGGGAGCAGCAAACAGCCGGGCCAGGTCGGGGCAGACTTCTGGCCGGTGTTTGGGACCACGTAAGGCCGCAACCAACGCCGGCGGGCTGGAAAAGCCGATGTTGCTCAGAATCGCGGTGATTTCCTTGACCGACATCTCCTCGGGAAAGCCGTCGAGAATGGCGCGATCTGCTGGTCAGGCGGCAGTCGGTCGGCCCAAGTCCCGGCGCCGAAGAGCTCACGAGCAACCGTCGATTTGCCGCAACCCGATGGGCCGGTGATCAGGCCGATGTTCCAGGGCCTCTCCGCAAGTGGCAGTTCAACGTCCCAAGTGAGGCGTGAGAAGCCGCCAACTTCGAGGTCAACAAGCTGGCGCCTTGCAAGAGCCTGGGCGTGACGTTCAAATGGGACTCGACGGAAATGCGCATGGTGTTGATCCTGATTTGCATTCGTCGTTCGCTAGGTCACCAAACGATTTAACGCGTAAAATGTGGTTGGTGCGGTCAAATACACGGAGTTCGCAGATGTTGCAATACATTCAAACGCTGACCGATGAAGTCATCGAGAGCATCGAGTCCATCCCCGAGCTAGAACACTTTCACTCAAAGCTCGGGGAGGTCGTGAAAGAAATACGTGACCTGAAGCCCTTACATTTTGAGCCGGCCGTGCAGGTTGAATTCGTTAATGCCCGCAGGTTTCTTGAACTGTGCGTGCGCCACGATCGGCATGCTTGGGTTGGGCTTCTGCAAACAAATCATCATTCACACGCAAATCCCGATATTGACCACAGGACACTGTTGGCACTTGTCAACGCAATTGAAATGAACGCCAAAGTTAATCACCATATGCAACAGAGACCGCAGTACACTTTGGTTGCTATGGAGATCTTTGACGCGGTTAAGGCATCTCTAACCGGGGTCCACAATTCGTTGGAACATTACTTGGGAGAAGAAGCCACGTCGAAGCCACGAACAATGTCGTTCGTTCGTGATGCCAAATTGCGCGCAATAGTAGAGCGCGATTTTCACGAGTTAAACCAGCGAGTATTTCCAATGGAGTGTCACAAGAGTGTTGTGATCCTGGCTGGGGGAATCCTCGAAGCGATCCTCTTTGACCTATTGACCAGTGATCCGGGGCGAAATGCGTTAGCGCTGGCTTCGACAAAGGCTCCAAAAAAGAACAAGAGTGGTACAGCCGTTAAGGACATCGAAGATTGGACCTTGTCTGATTTGATAGACGTAGCCTTCGTACTTAAGTTTTTGCCGCCCGAACGCGAAGCGTCTATCGATCACGTGCTTCGCGATTACCGTAACTTCATTCATCCATTGGTAGAAATCAAGCAAAGATACTCGATCACACGGTCAGAGGCCATGATGGCGATGGGTGCTTTGCTCTTCGTGATTGACCACGTCGCAGCAAATTACCCTTGATTACGCTCACCCCATCAGCGGCTTGCATTTCCAGCCCCGTCTCTGGCATTCGGCCAGCACTTGCTCCCGGTGCTTCTCGATCTTGCACTCAATCAACACCAGAAACCGCTCCGCCGTGTCTTGCTCCCTTTCTCCGGCGCCACCGTTCAGGCCTGGGCTGCTGCCTTTCAAATGAATCCGTTTGTAGCCGTTTCCGGCCTTGCCATCCGCCAGAAATCGGTCTAGCTCTTTGACAGGAGGCCAGGCTCGATGAAGACGACGTGGGACAAGATTCTGTACCGGGTTCGCCAAACGGGCGCCACTGGTGTGTCATGAGAAAGACCGGATTCCAACCTGCCTTGGGCTGGACAATGCTGTCGCGTGAAGAAATGCGACAGGTGGAGCGTTCTTTGGTAAACCACGAGCAGGATACGCGGGACGAGATCGGCTTTTTGCTCATTCATCAGGGATTCGCCGACCGCTTTTTCCCCGGCACATCGGTGCTCCATACGCGAATCCGTTACGCACTGTTCGTCCCTTGGATATACCAGCGAGCGGCGTCCAGCCGGCGACGCGGGAGTGACCTCGATGCAACCATCCGTCGCTTGCTCATTGAATTGGCGATCCGACTGAAACAGCGCGGTAGCGAACCGCGCGATGTGATCGGCGGCGACAAGCTCGGACAGCTCACCTCGCAACCCCCGGATCGAGTGTACTGGACGGCGCTGCGCGAGTGGCGGCTGCTGTGCCGTGGCGTGGATTCGCGCTCGGAAGCCCTGCGGCGTTTGCAGTCGCATGCCAGTTCTTCGGCAATGGACGATGATGGCGGGAGAATCGACGATGACGATACGGAGGTCTTTACCGTGAACAAACCGCCCGCCGGCTGGGAGGATGATACGCAACCACTGCACTTCAAACTCGCCAAAGAAGACCGTGAATTCCTGCGAATGAAGCTCAGTCAAGTCACGCGCCCAGGAGAAACTGCTCTTTCCCTTTTGGCCCGGCTGGTGCGGGCTGGCGATTCCTTTCAAGATAGTTCATGGCGTCTTCCCGAGGAACTCGATGCGAGGGCCGATGATATGGACAAGCTGGCACTGCGGGTGGCGCGTGATGCCGCTGCTCTGGCGGCGATTGGCAGAGCTGTTTATGGAGCGCTCGTGGAGCGACTCCGTGCTGCCGACGGTGGGCCGGATGACAGCAAATATCGTACGCTGCTTCGCGACCATTTCGCAAGGTTCGGGGAGGCGGCGGCGCGGTGTGATCTTGATGCCGCCGAGACATTCCTACCCGACCTGCCGGCACAGGTGAAGGCCGCGATCCGAGCAACACAGGCGTATGTCCGCCAAGGAAATCCGGAGCGTTTTTCAACGTTGCAAGTGTGCTACAAAGACGTCGAATACAAACGCAAATTGAAACGTGCCCGCCTGACCGACACTCCGTTTTCCGCTCAACGACGAGCGGAGTGGGACCCGGAGCGGCACAACACGACACCGCTGCATTATCGGTGGTACATTGTCCGATCGATGCTCAATGATCTGAGTGTTAACAGCGGTTTACCGTGAGCCCAAAATCGCGGAGTGGGCCGGGCCCACAGCGCGCTGGGTGGGCCGCGCTGGTGAGCGGCCATGGCGCGCGGGGTGGGCCGGATATAGGGCGCTGG
>Ga0070732_10001440_pt1 | contig 12971 bp, 13 predicted proteins | sample Coa_R1_5_FD_66449 | JGI IMG/M metagenome (GOLD analysis project Ga0070732, IMG submission 66449) | Surface soil microbial communities from Centralia Pennsylvania, which are recovering from an underground coalmine fire - Coalmine... | ecosystem: Environmental > Terrestrial > Soil > Unclassified ...
CCGATTGATCAACCGTTCCTCATGCCGGTGGAAGACGTATTCAACATTGAAGGCCGCGGCACGGTCGCGACCGGCCGGGTGGAGCGCGGCATCCTCAAGAAAATGGAGGAAGTCGAAATCGTCGGAATTAAGCCGACGACCAAGACCGTCGCGACCGACATTGAAATGTTCCGCAAACTTCTCGATGAAGCGCGCGCCGGCGACAACGTCGGAGTGTTGCTCCGTGGTGTGAAGAAAGAGGACGTGGAGCGCGGTCAGGTCATCGCCAAGCCGGGCTCAATTACGCCGCACAAGAAATTCAAGGCGGAAGTTTACGTGCTGAGCAAGGAGGAGGGTGGCCGTCACACCCCGTTCTTCACCAATTACCGGCCGCAATTTTATTTCCGCACCACTGACGTTACTGGCACGGTTAAATTGCCCGAAGGCGTCGAAATGGTGATGCCGGGCGACAATATCTCCATCGAGGTGGAGTTAATTACGCCGATCGCCATGGAGAAGACAATTCGCTTCGCTATTCGCGAAGGCGGCAAGACCGTCGGCGCGGGTCGCGTGAGCGAGATTCGCGATTAAATTACGAAGCTTACGCCAGTAACTCAATTGGTAGAGTAGCGGTCTCCAAAACCGCCTGTTGGGGGTTCGAGTCCCTCCTGGCGTGGTCTTTGGATGTTTGATGGACGATGTTTGATGTTTGATGTGATTCACCAAAAGCCATTCGGCGTTGGGCGTTCGATGTTGGACGTTCGGCGTTTATGGATTTGGGCTTGGATCAATCCAAGGCAATAACGATGGGAAAAATCAGAAACTTTTTCACCGAGGTAAAGGTCGAGCTTCAAAAAGCTTCCTGGCCGTGGGACCCGAAAGAACACGGGTTCCGCAGATACAAGGAGCTGGTTGATTCGACCCTCGTCGTCGTCATCGCGATGCTGTTGCTCGGCGGCTACGTCGCGTTGTTCGATTTTGTGCTCGTGAACGTTGTCCATTACTTTACCAAGCTGCACTGATTATGGCCCAGACCCTCGCAGGCAAAGATCAATGGTTCGTCGTCCATGTCCTCTCCGGCCAGGAGAACAAGGTCAAGGAGAACATCGATAAGCGGGTGAAGACCGAAGAAATGAGCGACCTGATTTACGAAGTGCTCGTCCCGACGGAACGTGTGTCGGAGATCAAGAAGGGAAAGAAAAGCGAGACCACACGGAAATTTTTCCCAGGGTATCTGATCGTGAACATGCATCTGCTCGACGAAAATAATCAGCTCGTCGGTCGCACCTGGTATTTTATTCGTGAAACGCCTGGAGTGATCGGTTTTGCCGGAACCAAGGATAAACCGATCCCAATGCGCGCGTCGGAAGTCGAATCGATGCTCGCGCAAATGAAGGAGCGCGAGGAAAAGGTGAAACCGAAAGTCAGCTTCGAGGTTGGCGAGACGGTCAAGGTCGCGGACGGTCCGTTCCAAAATCAGAACGGCATCGTGGAGGAAATCGATCCGGAGCGCGGGAAACTTCGAGTTTCGGTCACAATTTTCGGCCGGGCGACGCCGGTCGAGCTCGAATACTGGCAGGTCGAACGCGGATAAAAACCAGACAGGATTTACACGATTAACAGGATAGGAACTAACGAAGAGGAGACAGGGATTCTGGTTTTTGAAAAATCCAGTAAATCCAGTTAATCCTGTCTAAAAAATATTTGTTATGGCGAAAGAAGTTATTGCTCACATCAAATTGCAGATCCCGGCCGGACAGGCGAACCCCGCACCGCCCGTTGGCACCGCGCTTGGACCGCGCGGCATCAACATTATGGCATTCTGCAAAGAATTTAACGCCGCGACTCAAAAGCAAGCCGGTGACATTCTCCCGGTCGTGATCACGGTTTTCAAAGACAAGTCGTTTACTTTTATCACCAAAAGTCCGCCCGCGGCGATTTTGTTGAAGAAGGCAGCCAACATCGCCGCCGGCTCGAAAGAACCGAACAAGGAAAAAGTTGGCAAAGTCACGAAGAAACAGGTCATGGAAATCGTGAACACGAAACGCAAAGACCTGAACGCGCGCAGTGACGAAGCCGCTTTCCGCATCATCGAAGGCACCGCCCGCCAAATGGGCCTCGAAGTCGTCGATTAGGTCGAGAATTGCAGGGCGCCGCTGAGTGCCGCGAAAAGGTTTGTTTCAGAATTTCCCAAGGCACTCGTCTTGCTAATTCCCTTGAGGCCATGCCTTTGCCACCGCCCCGGACCCCTGAACGGGAGGAAATAGCTACTCTCGACCTTGCCGTTACAACGACGGCGGCGCCCAATGCCCACACCCAGAAAGTTTTGCTCCTCGAGGACCGCTCCGATTTCCGCCAGGTCATTCACGACTATTTGGAAAGTCGCTCCTATGAAGTCTCTTCGGTCCAAAGCGGCATCGAGGGATTGCGTAAAATCATGGAAGGCCGCTTTGACCTGATTATTTGCGATATGATGATGCCAAAAATGGGCGGGGAGATGTTTTATTGGGCGGTGACACGAGTCCGCCCGGGCACGCGTAATCAATTTATTTTTTTTACCGGCCATAAGAACAACCCGCGGCTGGACTTTTTCTTTCGACGGGTGCACGCAACCGTACTGTTCAAACCCTTCACCTTGTCTGCGCTCGATGGCGCGATCCGGGAGGTTGCCCAGAAAATATCCCGCCACATAACACTGAACAGCGTTCCGCAGTACCCGACAAATCGCCCTCCAAATGAGCGCTGAAGTCGTCGATTAAAATCGACATTGCGGCTGCGGACCGGCATTTTTTCGATCTGTGGCTCTTTCAGCGGACGACGAGGCGAAAGTTATCGCGCGGGAGCGGCTGAACGTTCTGGCGATTGGGTTCTACGTTCGCGGCGGAATCATGGTGGTGTTCAGTTGTTTTTTCCTCATCTACGTCGTCTTTCTCATGAGTTTTTCGTTTATCCCCGAATCGGCCTGGAATCAGGCGCCGAAAATTAAACCGCCGCCGCATGCGGTCGGTCTGGCGACGCCTACGCCCTCTGCGCGCCCGCAGACCCCAGGACCGCCACCGGTGATTATTTTTCGGATCATGGCCGCCGTGATGAGCGGCTTTGTGCTCGTTGGATGGACCATTGGAGCGCTCACGCTCTACGCAGGTCGATGCATCCAAAAGCGCAAGCGAAAGATTCTGATCTACGTCATGGCGGCGCTGAATTGCCTTTTCATTCCCTACGGAATTCTTTTAGGCATCTTTACTTTTATCATCGTCGGGTCGCCAGCTGCTCTGGAGGAATTCAAACACACAACATGATTAGAATCGCGGCGGGGCTTTGTTTTCTGGCAGTGGCTCTCGGCGCGTTTGGCGCGCACTGGCTGAAGCCAACCCTTGAAGCGAACAATTTGGTCGATGTTTGGAATAAAGCGGTTCTGTATCACTTCATTCATGCGATTGCGCTATTCGCGCTCGCCTTATTCGGATCGACGAATCGCGGCGCGTGGTGGTTGCTGTTCGCTGGAATTATTATTTTCAGCGGCAGCCTGTATGCGATGGGATTAATGAATCTGCGCTGGTTGGGCGCGATTACGCCACTCGGCGGGTTATGTTTCCTGGCTGGCTGGGCGTGGCTTGTAATCTCGCCACCCAGGTAGCGGCGGCTCACCGAGCCGCCATCGGAGCGAGCTCAATCGCCCCTACCTGAACCGCGGCTTCCATGCCGGGGGCCGTCCTGCTTATAATTCGCACGATATGGATGCCGCGAACTTACGATCAGTTCCGTTATTTTCGTCGCTCGACGCTAAGGCCACCGCCGATCTCGGCAAATATCTGACGATTCACGATTATCCCCATTCAGCGACAATCTTTCGGACTGGCGATCCCGGCGACGCAATGTATTTGGTCGATCTCGGTAAGGTCGGCATTCGGATAACCGATGCCGACGGTCACATCGTAACCCTGGCCGAGTTGGGCCCGGGAGATTTCTTCGGCGAGATGGCAATGCTGGACGGGCAGGGGCGATCGGCGAATGCCGTCGCCTTGGAGGACGCTCGCCTCGCCAAGCTCACCCGCGAGGATTTTCTGACGTTCATAGGGAGCGATCCGCGCGTGACCTTGGAGTTGCTCACCGCGCTGACGGCCCGCCTCCGTCGCACCGATGATCTGTTGCGTCATCGGGTATCGCGCAACGTCAACCAGGAGGAACAGGCTCAGCTGACATTCGCGGATCACGCTGCCGACAAGATCGCTGAGTTCGGCGGCAGTTGGAAATTCATCATTGTCTCGCTCGCGCTTTTTACCGCCTGGGTCATCACGAACACCATTCTTCTCACTCGCAAACCGTTCGATCCGTTTCCCTTCATCCTGCTAAATCTTGCCCTGAACGTGATCACCGCGATGCAGGCGCCGATTATCATGATGTCGCAAAATCGGCAATCGCATAAAGACCGTTTGCGCGCGAACCTTGATTACCAGGTCAATCTCAAGAACGAATTGCTTTTGGGCGATATCATCCGGCGCCTGGACGAGCTGAAGAAAAGACCGCGGGATTAGGCGTTTCGCTAGAACCTTGTGGCGGCAGCATTGGGAGAGTAGAGTCGCACCGATCAGCCGATGTTCGCACTTTTGTTCGACACCCAGCGAGTAGCGCTGACCGTTGGCGCGTTTATCGGAACATTTTTTGTTGCGCTGATGTTTGGGCGACTGCTCAAGCGCGGCACCGGCGTTCAGCTCGGCGTTCTTTATCAACTGTTTTGTCTTACCCTCGCGTTTTACGCAGCACTCGCGGTCTACGGCGTCCAAGCAGATTGGCGCAACCACGTTGGCGCCGCGGCGATTTTGTTAAGCACGGCGCTCATTGTCGCGGTGGTTAATCGTTACGTTTGGGATTGGTATTTCGAAAAGCGCAAACAAACTCCGATTCCCCATTTTCTACGCGAGGTAGTCGGTGGCTTGATTTTTCTGGTCGCGTTGCTGTTGGTGCTTAGCGTCGGCTACCATGCTGAAAGGCAACTGACGGGTCTTCTCGCCGGCTCCGGGATTGCAGTGATCATTCTCGGTATCGCGGGTCAAAATCTCTTCAGCGGGATCATCGCCGGTATGTCGCTTCAAATAAACCGGCCTTACAAGGTCGGCGATTGGTTAAAGGTCGGCGATACTTACGGCGAAGTTCGCGAGATCAACTGGCGCTCCACCCGCCTTTGCACCAACGACAGCATTTATCTCGACATTCCAAACAATGAGATGGTCGCGCGCACGATCACGAATCTCAGCTACCCGAACCGCACGCATTTCATGCGCCTCCAGATCAACGCCGAGTACAGTGCGCCGCCCAATCGCGTCAAAGAAGCGCTCATGCGCGCGACCATTCAGGTCCCCGGGGTGGAGAAAGACCCGCCGCCGCAGATTTACGTGAGTGAATACGCCGACTCGGCCATTGTTTATCAAATCAAGTTCGCGATGACCACTCACTCCGGTTACTACGAAGTTCGCGACGGTATCTATACAAATGCCTGGTACGAATTCCGGCGACGCAACATCACCATTCCCTTTCCGCAGCGCACGCTCCACCTTGAGCGCAAGACCAGCCGGCCTGCCGACGAGGGTCATGATGAAGCGTTCTCGATTTTGCGCGGCGAACCGTTGTTTCAATGTCTCTCCGACGGACAAATCGGCAATCTGGTCGGACAGTCGGACCTCAATCATTTCGGTCGCGGCGAGCGAGTGATTGAAGAAGGCGATGACGGAGATTCGATGTTTATCCTGCTTCAGGGTTCTGCCCGGGTCTCCGTTGCGAAGAATGGATCGACCATTCCGGTAGCAACTTTGCGGTCAGGCGATTGCTTTGGCGAAATGTCGCTTTTAACCGGTGAGAAACGCAGCGCGACCGTACAGGCAGAGCGGGACTGCTACATAATGGAGATCGGCAAAGAAGTAATGGGCGCAGTCATTCGCGAATCGCCCGATTGTATGAAGCAGCTCAGCGAGCTACTGGCCAAGCGAAGAATGGAAACTGAAGGCATCCTCAAGGACGCCGCGAGTTCGGCCGCAGACCACGCAGCCAGACAGCGCGAATACACCGCCAACTTTCTCAACCGCCTGAAAACGTTTTTCGCGCTCTGAAGTTTGGTGCGTGGCAGTCGCGTCGACTTCAGCGGCGCTAAGCAGCGGCAAAGCTGAGTTATTGCCTCTCACGTCTGACCGCTGTCATCTGATCTCTTTCTTTTTTTTTGCGAACTTCCTTTCCTCGATTCCGGAGAAATCTAGTGAATGAAAATTGTGCCAGATTGGATCTGTCAGTCTGCGAGGCACTATTTTCCTTTACATCATTCCATCCACCCTGTTAGACGCTCACGTCGGCAGGGCCTCGCGAGCAACTCGGATGGGCATCGCGAAAACCCATTCAGGAGGCCCTTATGAAAAAAACTGCAAAGTGTTTGGTCGCGACTTTCGGATGCGTCTGGATTGCGCTGCAAATTGGGTGTGAAACACTTTCAACCACGGCCGGCGCGCCTTCGTCCGGGCCGGTCGACGGGCTGCTGTTCTATTATCTGCCGAGAGGAAAAGTTACCATAAGAGGTTCGGCACCGATCATAAGCTCGGCGGAAACAGACAATTCGAAACAAAAGAACTCAAAGCAAAAGGATTCAAAGCAGGAAGCGTCGCCAGAGCCGACTGGTTTACTATCAACAGAAGCGAACGCCGGTCGTTTTGCTGCCGGTCAGGCGGGCGGTGACCAAAAAGCACCAGCAACCGGCGGCGATTCTCCACCATCAGGTATTTCGGGCGGGGATGTTACCGTCAATGTAACCGCCGAAGTCGAAGCCGACGAAGGTGCCGGTGCCTACTATGTCCATCCGCGAGCTAACTACATGTATGACGACGAAGTTAAAGTCAGCGTCAAAAAGCATCTTTTAAGTACCGGAAACGTTACGACTGAGGACAAAACGGCAGACATCATTGGGGCTATTGCATCCACTGCTAAGACCGGATGGCTCCTCGCTCGCACAGCTTCGGGCGAACCGACCCCGCCGCCAGCATTCACTTTTTCGTTTCATCCTTCCAACGCTTCCGAAGTGGGCTTCGTGGTCGGCGAACTCAAACGCCGTGGAATTATACTATCCGTTACAGCAAATGGTGAAACAGTGACAAAACGTAGTGCCGTCCATGATCCTTCAGACGCTGAACTGAATGATATGAAGGTTCGGGCCGAGCTATTTACAAAAGAAGGGAGCCCCGGACTACTTTTTCGACCCGCGGCTGTTTACAACATATCACTGGTGTCCTCGAGCAAGAAGTCGCTCGGGCAAGAAATCAAAGTCACCCAGCAATTCGTTTTACCCGACCCGACCCGATTATATGTGATGAGATATGACCGAATGGCCTTCGTAAAGAAAGTCAGACAAGTTGGCTTTACTGACGGGATGTTGACTGACTTCGACCAAAAGGCGCCGAGTCCGATTCTTGGATTTTTGGGAATCCCGAAGGCAATCCTGCAAGCCTTGGTTCCGATTCCGGCTGTTGGACCTTCCGGGAGCGCATCCTCATCTGGGATGAGCGCACCTAAGAGTTAGTTATAACCAGCGAATAATTTAAAAGTAGGACAAAAAATCTATCAATTATGAAACGACTTATATTTAAGGCTCTGCTGCTTGTTGTTCCAGCATCCTTTGCTTGCGGTGAGTTGGCGGATAGCCAAATACCGGCGGTGGCGAAACAGTCGATATTCACCTTCGAAGGTACGATAAAGGTGTTGAATAAATCCAACGTGCCAAATGTTTCGGACCTAAGTAAGTCGCTGATAGTCAGCGTTGATAATGTAAAAACGCAGACACCTACAGCCTCGAAAGCGTTCGGTTCCTGGATCGGCAAAGAGATAACGGTTCTTCGCGGATCGGATTCGGCGACAAACGTTGAGCTGAAAGTCGGAGACCGAGCGACATTTTACACAAAGCCTTTTCTATACGCCGATAACGTTGCTGTCTCGGCGATAGGCATAACCAAGGGTTCAGCAAGCAGCGGTTGCTGCCTCGGCAACATTATGGCCATGGCCGCTGAAGAAAAGGCGAATGATCTATTAAAGGCCGAGGTTTCAAACGCGGAAGCGGTTGTTACCGGAAAGGTGACCAACGTGCGTTCGCTAACGGAGCCCAAAATGGCTGCTCTGAAAATGATGAACGAGAAGCAGGTTGCGCCGCGCGTATCGGAACATGACCCGAAGTGGCAGGAGGCAGTTATAAGCGTTCAGGCCGTTGGTAAAGGCGAACCTCAGAAAGAGGTCGTCGTCATTTTCCCGGGCAGCGACGACAGAATGTGGGATAGAGCGCCGAAATTTCAAAAAGGCCAGGTGGGCACTTGGATCCTGCATAAGAACCAAATTAAAAACCCGAGTGTGGCAGATGTCCTATTAGCTCGCGAGACTGACCAACCGAACCAGCCGACAGCCTACACGACGCTCAACAACGAAGATTTCCATCCTGCCGACGTCGACGGAAAAAACCAGGCCCGGATTCAGCGGGCTATTGAGGAAACAAGGCCTAAGTAAGGTGATTAGCAGCCTCCTAGAAAACCTTATGACATCTTTGATGAAACAAACGTTACTCTGTTGCCTGTTCTGGCCGATTCTTTCGTTCGCGGATATCAAGGTAGTTGACGTTATTCCTAAGTCATTGAGTGACGAGACCAACAACGACAGTGAGCCAAATCTCGCAGTGAATCCGACGAATCCACGACAGATTGCAGCGTCAGCTTTTACCCCGGATCCTCTCGGCGGCGATACAGCACCCATTTTTGTCTCGATTGATGGTGGTAAGAGTTGGGCATTAAATTCAATCTTACCCAGTCAGATGGAAACGGGAGATATAACTCTCCGATTCGGTGGAAGTTCTAACGTTCTGTATGCCGCTATTTTGCGGCAACCAATCAAGGATCAACATCCCGAAATGGTCATATGTCGAACATCAAGTTTTACTGACCCGAAGCTCATGGACGAGTTGATCACTCGAAAAGGTGACCTAGGAGTAGATCAACCATACATCGCTGCATCAACTATTGCCGGCAAAGACCGCGTTTTCATCGGAGACAATGATTTGAATGACGCGGACGGACACACTGCAAGTATTGATCGCTCGCTGGATTCTGCTGCGGTCCCCGCGCCAGCTGGATTTAGTAATCCATTCCGTATTGAGACACGGTCTACGATTCAGCAAGATGGACCGCAGATACGCGCCGCGATCGCTTCTGATGGCAAGACAGTTTACAGCATATTCTATAGGTGGATTGGCTCTACTGGAAGCTCCCTAAACGTTGATGTGGTTGTTGTCAGAGATTCCAATGGCGGGGCAGGCCAGGCGCTTTTTAGCGACTTGAAGGATCCAAAGGATAATCTGGCCGGCGTTCGCGTAGCGACAAATCGGAGACTACCATGGGACGGTCGTTTGGGCGGCGAAAGACTGGGCGGTGACGTCGCCATTGCAGTAAATCCGCACGATATGAACTTGGTCTACATCGCATGGGCGGACGAAACCCGCGGATCTTATACTTTGCATTTGATGCGGTCCAAGGATGGCGGCGCAACATGGTCAGCAGACCTCCGGACGCTGAAAACCGCGAAGAATCCGGGCTTGGCCATTAACGATCAGGGCGTCGTCGGTTTCCTCTACCAGCAGGTAGTGGATAATGGTGCAGAACAAGATTGGGTCACGTCTTTCGAGCAATCAGCAAATTTCGATTCGTCGCCGAAACCAATTATTCTTTCCAAGTTTCCAGTGCCAGATTGGTCTCCTCACGTTCCGTTTATTGGGGACTATCTTCACTTGATGGCAGTGGGGAATGACTTCCATGGCATCTTTTCGGCTGATAATACCCCCGACAAAGCAAACTTCCCGTCTGGCGTGGTGTTTCAGAGGAATGCGGATTTCGGACGCAAAGTCCTTCTCGGTACAGACAACTCGACGATCATAGATTCGTCGATCGACCCCTATTATTTTGAAATCGCGGGATCGCCGACCCACTAATGATTTCGCGGCGTAAATTTTTTCAAACTGCGGCCGTGGGCTCAGCCGGCCTGGCAGTAGGCGGCACCTCCGCTGTCGCGCGCAATGCGGTGCTAACTACGCGGGCTCTCCTCGCGTCCGCAGGCACTGAAGGACCCGCTCCCGGTGGCTACACCAGGATGTTTCCGAACTTAAAGCCGGCGTCAGTGCCATCGCCTCTAGATACTGAGATCGGCTTGCATGCGCTCGGTGAAGCGATGGTCGATCAAAGCGCACCGACTAACGGAATGCGTGAGAGCAGGCCAACGGCGCCGACGGCGGGTTATACTTACTTTGGCCAGTTCATCGATCATGATCTCACGCTCGACCTGACTTCGCTCGCTCATGCGGGGCTTAATGCAGACAGCGTTGAGCAAATTCAAAACTTTCGGACGCCATATCTGGACCTGGATCAGCTCTATGGCGGCGGCCCAAATTTGTCACCATTTCTTTACCGTAACGAGACCGATCCTTCGCAACGCGGTAAAGAGCAGTTTTTGATTGGGAAGACCAGTGCCGGTACGCTGGACGATTTGCCGCGCAATCCGGAAGGCATCGCACTTACCGCAGATCCGCGACAAGACGAGAACCTGATTCTCGCTCAGTTGCATGTCGCGTTCCTAAAACTGCATAATTTCGTCATTAGCCAGCCCCAGGCGATGAGTGCTTCACCACTTTATCGGCGGCAGGGCGATTCGGATTTTGCGGTCGCACAGCGGATCGTGAGATGGCACTACCAATGGATCGTACGCCATGATTACCTCGAGACTATCACAAACGAAACGGTCGGTAAGAATCTTGCAAATTTGGAGCGAACCAAACGTGCATTACCTCCGAAAGATTTCAGGATACCGGTAGAATTTAGTGCCGCAGCTTTCCGGTTTGGCCACAGTATGGTCCGGAACAGTTATGACAGCATTAACAAGCAACAGAAAAACGTTGCCCTACAAACGCTATTATATTTAACGGGATCACAGGGTTTGACGCCGCCAGGAGATAAAGCCAACGTGGCGCTGCCGGCAGAATGGCGGGTATGCTGGAACAGGTTTTTTGAAATTCCTCCACATACGACCTGGTTAAACAGTGCGGAGACAATCGATACAAAGATAGCTGGCAGCTTGCATCATCTTGATGAACCGCGCCTAAAACAATTTAGCATTAAGGCTGCGACAGAGGTTGTGGAACCGAGCTTGCCCGTTCGCACGTTATTGCGCGGCTTTCGCATGGGCTTGCCGTCTGGCGAACAGGTAGCTAAAGAGGTCGCTAAACGAATGCCCGGGATCAAGGTCCTTAAAGAGGATGAAATCATCGGCGGACCGCATGAGGAGATTTTAAAGAATCCCAAGTACGGTCTTCGCAAGAATACGCCTCTCTGGTACTACATTCTTAAAGAGGCTGAGCTTGAAAAGGTGCCACTTCCCGGAACCGCCAATCCGCTTCCTGGGGCGAACCCACCGAAGTTTGCGAACGGTATTTCGCTTGGGCCTGTCGGTAGCTACATAGTGGCTGATACTCTACTTGGGGCGCTAGTAGCAGACCAAGGTTCCTACTTGTGGGGAGATTACCCGAACTGGCAACCTACTTTACAAGGTACCAGCTCAGGGCAGGGTAGATCGATGGCCAACCTTTTGGCGCTAGTTTCGACGCCTGATCCAGGCGACGACCACTGCGACTAAAGTCTAGTGGGGACGCGGGGTGTTCAGTCGCCAAGCCTGATAACAGCACATCATATAGTCTTCGTAGTGGTAATCCTTGCTCTTGTCGGCGTCTTTTGGTGGCAAGACAAAAACGTGAACATTCTCGTTCGATCTCGACGTCCAATTGAGGGCAAGCGTGTTTGCCGCCATGCCCATTGCGCTGGCGTTTGGCGCCGGAGTGGGATTGGCGCCCGGTGCGCTTTGGGGTTCGTAGAAGATGATGACGCGATCATCAGGAATGTTGATGTTACCGACTTCGGCGACTGCAGCTTTGGCGGACTGGGGCGACTTCGTTAGCCGGCTCCGAAAGGCCGGATCGCGGACGGCTTTGGTCAGCGTTGCGTCAAAAGCCAGGATTGCCGCATCGTAAGGCACCGCTACCGGCCATGCCGCTCGTCCGGCTGCGCGTGTCTTAGTACTCTTTGTCTTGGCAGCTGATATGGATAAACCGGCTGAGCATAATATTAGTACGACCGACGCAGCCCGCGTCATGTAACCCTTTGTTTTTTTTGATGCTATCTTATTCATAATGGGTTCTTACTTAGTTGTGATGGCCAATTTACGGCTTGGCATTAACCGCTCTAACTCGCGTAGACTCTGCGTGAGCCGAGTGAGAGTGTCTGCGAAACCTTGATCATTACGAATCGAATCAAAACGCGGATCAAGCTCTATCGCGCGGTGGTCGATCCAGCCCGTTTCAATTGCCTTTCTGAGGTTGAGAATTGCTCCCCGACTGTCTCCAAGAGCTGCCTGGTCTGCGGCAAGACTATACAGCAGCGCAGAGTTCTCGGGCACACTCTTTAGCTCTTTTTCGTCAATATTGAGAGCTTCATTCAACAGCGCCTTGCCATGTTGCGATTTTGTGGCTGACCGCGTTTCAATAAAACCAACAGCGGAAAGGAATCGAACTGCGCCCATAAAGTCCACACCGCCAAGTCGGTTCGACGCCAACTGCTGGTGGTATAATTTCTCGGCGGCCTCGAAATGATGGTTAAAGAACTCGATTAACGCAGCCATCATCAGCGGTTGCGGGTTGTCTTCGAATCTGCTTCGAGCCTCTTCGCACTTCGTCTTGGCCGTTTGATAATCGTTGCTGTAAAGAGCAACGGCACTCAGTCCTAGTAGGCCAACAGGTAGATCGCTCTTAAATACGATGGCAGACGCGTAGGCTTCTCTTGCTTTATCGTATTCGCCAAGATCCGCCCAGGCATTGCCGATATTGTCGGAGTAGAGCGGCTGAGTTTCTCTTCGTTCGGCCTTTTCAAACCAGCCAATAGCCA
>Ga0070732_10001441_pt1 | contig 12969 bp, 12 predicted proteins | sample Coa_R1_5_FD_66449 | JGI IMG/M metagenome (GOLD analysis project Ga0070732, IMG submission 66449) | Surface soil microbial communities from Centralia Pennsylvania, which are recovering from an underground coalmine fire - Coalmine... | ecosystem: Environmental > Terrestrial > Soil > Unclassified ...
CAAACGCTGGTTGATGAGATCACGCAGCTGATGGGAAGGCGCCATGACTCTCCCCTTGGTCATCCCGATGGACAACAAGTGCGTGAACGAGATGGGGCTCGACACAACTAATCTCAGCGAGGTGCCATGATCATGAAACTGGGAATCGACATCGGCTGCTTGCAAAGGGGGGACGCCGCTCGCGCAGGAATATCCCGGCACGTGCTCGGTCTCCTCACGGGACTCAATCAGCTTGAACCGCGGCCGGAAGTGACCCTGTATATTTGCGCGCAAACAGCCGCGGGCGAGGCACGTGCCCTGGAAGTACTTCGCAGTCGTGAATTGAGTTTCCCAGTTCGCCGGTACTACCGGCCGCCAGGCCGGCCGCACAACCTGAGAATGCGGCTGAATAGCCGGCGGTCGGTCTCGCCCCGACCAGACGCGTTCCAGGTGATAACCGATCAGGCGTACAAAGTGCGCCCGGAGCAACTGCGTTCAGTCTTGATTCCCGATCTCTCCGTGCTGCATGCTCCCGAATTCCACAGCGAAGAAGACAGGGCGTTTGGATACGAGTTATTCAAACACGCCCAGAAACATGCCGACCTGGTCGTCACGTATTCTCAGCATACCCGGTCGGACGTGATCAAAAGCTTCGGCATTCCGGCTTCAAAGGTTGTCGCCGTACCGTTGGCCGCGGACGACTGCTACAAGCCGATGCCGGAGGCCGACGTGAGAGTAATGATGGCGGCTTGGGCCCTGCCCTATCGGAAGTACCTGCTCACGGTCGGAACGATCGAACTTCGCAAGAACCTCACCACACTGTTTCGTGCGTATGTGCAATACCGCCGGCGGGCGGGAGAAGAGGCCTTGCCGCTGGTTGTTGCCGGCGCTCCGGGCTGGCTGCACCAGGAAATCGTCGACGAACCGGCGCGACTGGGAATCGCCGATGCGGTCCGCTTCATGGGGCGAGTGGACGGATTGGAGTACCTGTACAACGGGGCTGCAGCGTTTGTTTACCCGTCGTTGTTCGAAGGGTTTGGGCGGCGACCGCTGGAAGCCATGGCGTGCGGCATTTCGGTTATCGCATCCAATGCGACCTCGCTGCCGGAAGTGGTGCAGGACGCCGGTTTGCTGTTTCACCCAGTGGATGATCGGGCACTTGCCGAGCATCTGTTGCAAATCACTGCCGATCCGGCGCTCCGTTCCCAATGCACTGCTCGCGGGCTAGCTGTGGCGCGTCAATTCTCGTGGCGCAAGACCGCTCAAGCATATGTGGCGGCGATTGGGAAGGCAGTCGAACGGCATCGACATGCAAGCCGTGAGGTAGTTACGTCGGGTACCTAGAATTTCACGTTTGCCGCATCGATGTTTGGACATTCGGGGCGGTTACGATTCGATAAGGCATGAGACGATTGATCGCGTAGGCGACGCTAGAAACTGCACCATAAGAATATGCAACCAGATCGAACCAACTCGATATCGGTGGTCATCCCCACCTACAACGCGGCCCCCTTCATTGGCGCCACGCTGGAATCGGTGCTTGCGCAAAGCCGGTTGCCCGACGAGGTCATCGTCGTTGACGACTGCTCGACCGACCAAACCGTTGAAATCGTGCAGAGGATAGCGAAGAGCGCTCCCACTCGCGTTCACGTAACTGTAATGGCGGCGAACAGCGGCGGCCCGGCGATGCCGACCAACGTCGGCATTGAAATGAGCAAGGGCGAGATGATAGCGCTGCTTGACCACGATGATTGGATGCTTCGCGGAAAACTGGATTGCCAAGCGCAGCAGTTACAGACTCACCAAGACGTGGGATTTGTCTTTTCCGATTTCGAATGTCTGGTCGGCAGCGAAGTTCGGCGCGGAATGACGGACCTTGACTATTCCATTCTTCAGGCCAACGCTTCAGTTGAAGATGGCGCTTGGCTGCTATCGTCGCGGCAGATGGTGCAGTTACAAGTCGCTTATCCGCATTTGGTTCAGAGTTGCAGCAACCTCATGTTCCGCAAGTCGGTCTGGGCCGAGGTGGGCGGATTCGATCGCGCGGCCGGCCCCATTACGGATCATAAATTCAAGTTGGCGGCTGCGACCCGTTTCCCCGCGTGTTTCCTTCCGCGCGTATTGTTCCGCAAGCGAATGCACGAGTCCAACCTATTTACCAAGTCCTATTCGCCGCAACTCATGCATGAGATCGCCGTTGTCGGCATAAACGCCCTACGTTCGAGTGGCTTCACTGAATGGGAGAACACAACTATAGCTGCAGCGACGCGAGATGGACTGTTTGACGGAATCTATGCATGCCGCAATGCACGACAATATCGAGCTTCGATGTGGTTTGCCTGGCAGTGTTTTCGCCTGTTCGGCCTCCAGCGCGGCCTGGTTGTTCGGCTTTGCAAATGGCCCTTTGCAGTGGCGCGCAATCTGTTGCGTGTACATTCGCCGGCAGCTTCGTGGGGGGTACCGGCATCATGACCACAATCTCCGTAGTTATCCCCACCTATAACAGCGCATGGGTCATTCGCGAAACTCTCGCTTCGGTATTTAACCAATGGCGACTGCCGTCGGAGGCGATCGTTGTCGACGATGCGTCGAAAGACGATACGTGTGCCATAGTGGAAGAAATTGCATCGACGGCCGCGTGCCCACTACGACTCATTCGCATGACCAGCAATTCCGGTGGGCCGGTTCGGGGGATGAACGTCGGAGTCCAGGCGGCAACCAGTGATACATTTACGATTCTCGACCATGATGACCTGCTGGCGGCAAACGCCATAGGAGAGTATCTCGCGGCTTGGGACAAGGCAGATCGGTCAAGCGTCGGAATTGTCACTTCCGACTTCATGATGTTCAACGCGAGCGGCGTCGTGTGCAACTCGCTATTCGCCCGGCAAGGAGTGTTGACGGACCTATTCGTAGCAGCGGGTGACGGCGTGCCCTTGGTGCTTTCCGCCGCTCAAGCCAGGTCATTGACGTGCCAGAAATTCTGCCTGCCGATGAAGGGGGCCATCGCGCGGAGTGCCTGGAAGAGTTGCGGTGGCTTTGCCGAGCGCTATCGCAGCGCCTGGGACAATGATTTCACATGGCGCCTGGCGGCGCGCTATGCGTTTGCCGTGATCAACAAACCGTTGGTCGAAATCCGACTCCATCAGAACAACTTGAGTCACGTGTTAGATGTCGTCGGCCCCGAGATCATTGACGTCTACCGGCAGATGCGCCGAGATGTGGACGACAAGGCGACGCGAAATGTACTCCTGGAAAAAATCAACAAGGAGCTGTTCGACTTGGCCTATTTCTATCGTGGTCGCGCTCAGTACCTTCGCGCCACCTGGTACTACGCGCAATTGCTGATGAATAAGCTGCGGCATGCCGGAGCGGCGCGAAGCATGGCCTCCTAAAACGAAACGACGATCGGAATCGATTGACGGACGACGGCAAATAGATCGAATCGAAACGACCGGACGAAGGATTGGTGCGGACATGCGAATACTGCTGGCGGCCCAGGGATACCCCGGCGTGCCCGGCACCGGCAGCGGGTCCGGGATCGGAACGTATGTCCGCGAGCTGGCTTTGGGGCTGACCGCCCGCGGCCATGAGTGTCACGTCATGGTTTGGGCCGAAGGCGATGTCACGGGGGAACGCTTGGTCGATGGCGTGCATCTACACTTTGTCCCGCGGAAACATTGGCCGGTCCTGGAGCGCTGGTGGCCGGACTCTCGAAACGAACGGAATCGAGGGCGAATTGCGGCCGGGCTTGATCGGCAGCATCGGTTCGACTGGGTGGAGATTCAGAGCGACGAGGGCGCAGACATCCAGATTCAACGGCGATTCGCGGGTCGTACGATTCTGCGAGTTCATACGACGCTACACCAAATGTGCAAATACAAAGAAGTCACCCCGAATCACCTGACGCCGACCTGGCTTGCTCGTGAGCGACAATCGATTAGCCTGGCGGACAAGGTGATCGTCAGCTCAGAACTTCACGGCCAAGAATTCGTAGCTCTTTTTCCAGGTGCCGCTTGTCCGCGCATAGTTCCGCTGGGCTACGAATGCGCAGCGGCGATAGCACCCGACAATTTGGCGAAACGGGACGGCCCTGCCCGATTTTTGACGATAGGCACATTTGATCGCCGCAAAGGAACTGATCGCCTGCGGAATGTTGCGATCAGCTACGCGCAGAAATATGGCCCATGCGAATTGCGGCTGGTCTCAAGCAGTCCCGAATCGGCGCTTTCGGAATCATACGGCCTACGGCCGCCATACCCCCCCGGAGTTTCCGTCCGCTACTTGACGCGACTGTCCCCGGAGGAGCTGAAGGACGAGTACCGAAAGGCGGCTGCGTATCTCCACCTTGCGCGGTACGAATCGTTTGGTTATCCGCTCATCGAGGCGGCGTCGCAAGCGACACCGGTTGTGGCCACACCCACCGGAATTGCTCCCGAATTGCTTGTTGATTCGCTTCGGAAATTGCTGATCTGCGGCGATGACCCGGGAGATTTTGCACGTGCTCTGCACTTGGCCCAACAATCACGCACGGAATTTGGCGCACAAATGTACGAGCGATATGCCGCCGGCTTCACGCGCGATCTCATGACCGAGAGATACTTGGAAGTGTTGGCCGGCTGGCACACGCCTGCCGTTTCTTCTCAGTCCGCGGTATCAGTTGGGTGATGTAAATGAGCCGAGAATTCGATTCACTGCATTCTTGGTCGAAATGAAATGGCAATGCAATGGCCATGCAGGTCGTGCCACAATGAAGATTCACGAAAGCGCGAAAGCGGCGGAGTTTGAGAGCGAATGACGGACCAAGCGTTGAAAATCGTGGTCGCCTCGAGTGGTTTGGGTCATGTATCCCGCGGAATTGAAGCGTGGGCCGACGACCTGGCTACGGCACTCGCGGAACGCGGCTTCCCTGTGATCCTGTGCAAAGGAGGGGGAATCGCGGAACGGCCATTCGAGCGCGTGGTCCCTTGCTGGCAGCGCGAGTCAGCCAAGACTAAACGACTGTTGCGTTGGCTACCGCGCCGGCTAATTTGGCGCTTCGGTCTGGCTGGGGCATATGGTATCGAACAATTGACATTCGCGTGGCGGCTGATTTGGTTGCTCCGCCACGAGCAGGCCGAAATTTTGCATGTGCAAGATAGCTTGGTCGCCCGCATCGTCCAGCGCGCCCGGTCGATCGGCATTGTTCCCACGAAAACCATCCTCGCCAATGGGACGGAGGAACCCCTTTGGGTCCTACGCCGGATCGAATACCTTCAACACCTGGCGCCATGGCATTTGGAACAAGCCCGTCTCGCGGGAGTGTGGAAACCCAAATGGACCGCGATCCCCAATTTCATCGACACAAATTGGATCACCCCCGCCCGATCCGACGCACTTCGCGCGGAATTGAACATCCCGTTAAACGGTCTGGTGGTCCTTTGTGCGGCAGCAATCAGGAGAAAGCACAAGCGAATCGATTATCTGATCTCTGAATTCGCCCGCCTGCGGGAGGCGGCGCCGGATCTGCCCGCCTATCTCGTGATCGCTGGAGGATGGGAGAAGGATACCGACGAGCTGATTGTGGAGGGAACGAGACTGCTCGGTGACCGGGTCCGGTTTCTGGTGCGCTTTCCGCGCTCGCGCATGCCGGATCTCTATCGAGCCGCCGACCTGTTCGTATTGAGTAGTCTTTTCGAAATGCAGGGCATAGTCCTGATCGAGGCAGCGGCGGCAGAATTGGCATGCATCACGCACGACCATCCAATCTTTGAGTGGGTCATGGGACCGGGTGGAGTGCGAATCAACTTGGAAGCCTCCGGTGTGCTGGCGGGTAGACTCGAGGAATTGCTGCGGCGGCCAAGCGAGCGCCAGAGGCTCGGCGCGCTGGCCCGGCAGCATTGCCTGGCGAACTTCTCGCGCGATGCGGTCGTAGATCAGATTCTAGCGTATTACGGGGTGGTGACGGGGAGAGCCCCCCTCACCCTGCCCTCTCCCCCGAGGGGAGAGGGGAATGCGGGGTTGCCCTCGTCCCCAAGGGAAGAGGGGAAAGAGATACACGAGGCGCGGGCATGCGTGTAAGCTTGATTATTCCGACGTTCAACAGCGGCCGGCTAGTCGTCGAGGCGATCGCCAGCGCGCTGGCGCAGACGCTCCCGCCGGATGAAATCATCGTCATCGACGATGGCTCAACCGACGATACGCAAGAGCGCCTTGCTCAGTTCAGCCCGCCGGTGCGCTGCATTCGGCAGGAAAACCAAGGCGTGGCGGCCGCCCGCAACCGCGGCCTCGCCGAAGCAACCGGCGACGTCATCGCTTTCCTCGATGCGGACGATGTTTGGTTCAACCGTAAGCTCGAACTGCAACTGGCCGCACTTGCGGAGCATCCCGAAATCTGCATGCTCGGCACACGCGTGATCAACTGGCCGGCCGGAGCCGCTCCATCCGTGGCCGCCGACACCGACCTGCCGATAGGGAAGGTCTTGTGGGAGCGCTTGGTCGTGCGGAACTACTTTGTGACCTCTTCGGTGATCGTTCGGCGGTCGGCGTTAGAAAAAGTCGGCGGATTCGACCCAGCCCTTCGGGGTCCAGAGGATTACGATCTCTGGATTCGCTTGGCAGAAACTGCTCAGGTCGGAAATCTGCATCTGCCGTTGACCGGGTATCGCCTGTTCCTCGCCGGCAGTTTGGGCAAACAAGTTGCTACCATGGAAGCCGGAATGCGGCGAATCTTGGAAAAGCTTGACGAAAGAAAGGCCTGGCATGGACGATGGCTGTTAAGGCGCAAAGCACAGAGTCATTTTTATGCCTCATGTGCTTACATGCACAGGGAGTCTGGCAATAGCGCGCTCGCGGCGCGCAGGCTGGTTCGCTCGCTTATTTGCTTTCCATTGCCTTACCGGCGCAGCGAAACGCGTATGCCTTTGATCAGGCTACGATTACTAGCGACATCGTTGTTTGCACGAAACAAGTCCGCACCCGAGATATCGGAATCAATGGACGTTAACGATCAGTCGGGAACCGTTATTCCGTGAGTATTGTGAACAGACCGAAAGACTGAGAAGAGAAGAATCGACAATGTTGTATTCGCGACTACTGGAAAGAATACGGGAATACCGGCGGATGCCGAGTGTTACTGTGGATCTCATGCACGCGGCGACGTCGCAAAACGATCCGTTTTTCGGACGAATTGTCCATGAGTTTTATGTAGATGCCAATCGCCGCCATCGGAAACTTCCATTCCTAAGACGGTTTACTCACGGCGTCGCTTTGTGCGTACTGCCGTCGTCATTTGAACAATACTTCATGATGATCGATGCCTCCGCCCGGCGCAATTACAAGAAGGCCGTACGAGAAGGCTGTACTTTCCGACCGATTGAAATCAATAAGCACCTTGCCGAAATTGGCGCAATTCGATCTTCGTCTGACGTCCGACAAGGCAAGCTCGTTCCGGAACACTACCGGTCCGGCGAGCCAGCGAAGCCGTTCGATGTCCATCGATCGCTGTGTCGGTCGCACGACTACGTCTATTTTGGCGCATTCTTACACGACAATCTGATTGGCTATGCCTATGCCTTGATTGCTGGTGAGTTTTGCGGAATTGAGCATGTTCTGGGCCATGCGGAACACCTGTCCCTTGGTGTGGTTCCACAGCTGATAATCAGCATGGCAAAGAATCTCTATGAGAATCATCCAATGGTAAAGTACTACGCATACGGTTCGTATTTCGGTGCCGCGGAGACAATGCGGAGATTCAAGCGAAAATTTGGGTTTTTGCCGCACCGGGTGCGCTGGTTAATGAATGCTCAACCACAACCCCCGATTTCGGCAAGTGCTGCACTGATTCAAGGTGGTCAATGATTGTGACTCTTGATATCCCGGATCACCTCCGGTTCCAACTTGTGTATCGGATGGAGCGGAAGAGCCCATATGAGGTAACCCTCGATCCCAAATGGCGCTTTGAGTTCCTCAATTCCCCGTTGCAAGGGTTGCGATCGTTTGGCGCGATTGCAAGCTACGCGGGAAAAGCTGGGGCGGCCAAGTCCTTGGCCAAATTAGCGACTAGCCGGCGCAAAATGTACATGATCTGTCAAGGCGGCCGAGCAGTGTCGGTTGGTTGGTGCATGATTGGAAAGTGTGGCTACTACAAGATTGAATCCGATGCCGTCGTAATTGGCCCGATCTGGACTTCAGACGAGATTCGCGGACAAGGGCTTGCTCCGAAAGCTCTAGAGCTTGCTATTAACCAGCTTATTCGCGATGGCCATTCATTGTTCTACATCGACACGGAGAAAATGAACCTGCCGGCACAGCGGGTGTTTGCGAAATGCGGATTTGGTACTCCGATTGCCTCTTACATTCGCTAATCACCCAGTGGAAGATCAATGGGCGCTCAAGAAACACAATACCCGTATGTGCTCTGCCGGCGGTTCTTGCTCGGAGGGCTATCTCCGGGTATGCACGTGCTCGACGTCGGCTGCGGAGATGGATGCTTGATGACCGAAATTGCTGCCAAGGGTTGTTCTGTCGTCGGCGTGGAAATTGACAAGTCGGTGGTGCAGTCGCACGTTGTTAGAGGGCTGGAAGTGTACGAGGGACGAGCCGAGCGGCTGCCGCTCGTAGACGAATCGTTCGACGCGATCGTGTGCAGCGTCGTTCTGCCGTACACGGATGAAAAGCAGTCTGTCACCGAGTGGATGCGCGTGCTCAAGCCAGGCGGTATCGTCAATGCGAGTTACCACGGGGTTGGGCTCGGCTTGGGTTACGTCGTGCATGGACCGGGTTGGCGGCTGCGGTTTTACGGTCTTCGGATGCTGGCGAACACACTGTTTTACCGGCTGACGAGATTCCGCTTGCCAGGGTTCCTGGGCGATACGTTGTGCCAAACATCCCGACGGATGGTTTCCTACTACCGGGCCAGCGGGCTTCAGCTCGAACAGGAGCAGATCGTTGACAAAACGATGGGATTTCCCCGATTCTTGTGCCATCGAATTGTCAAGAATCGGGAGTTGAATTCAGCCCACGCGCAATGCGCGCAACAAGGCGAAACAGCTGTGAAAGAGGGTTGAAAAATGAATGCAGAATCCATGCAATCGAAACCGGATCTATTTCTGGCGAACGGCGCTGGCGAAAGTCATGAGCCATTCCGCAAGCCGTCGGCCGCGGCGCCGGAGGCTTCCCGCATGTCTGATTCCATCGGCGCTGCGCAGCCTACAATTGCGGTCATAATTCCTTGCTATCGCTGCCGGGATCAAATCCTGGGCGTACTCAACAAGATCGGCGCTGAAGTTGCGCGGGTCTACGTGGTAGACGATGCCTGTCCCCAGCACAGCGGTGAGTACGTGAAGAACGCTTGCACTGATCCTCGGGTGACCGTTATTCAGCACGAGACGAATCAGGGCGTCGGCGGGGCAATGATTACCGGTTACCAGGCTGCCTTGGCTGCGGGTGTCGACGTGATGGTCAAAGTTGATGGTGACGGGCAAATGGACCCGGCGTCGATTCCTGAACTGATTGCCCCGATTCTTTCCGGCGAAGCCGATTACACTAAAGGCAATCGCTTCTACCGGTTAGAGAGCTTGAAGCAGATGCCGGTCATCCGGAAACTGGGCAACGCCGGTCTCTCCTTTACGAATAAGGCAGTCAGTGGTTATTGGGATATTATGGACCCCACCAATGGCTTCGTCGCCGTGCACGCTAAAGTTCTGGCTCTGCTGCCCTTGCGCAAAATCGAGCGCCGATTTTTCTTTGAGTCCGACATGCTCTTTCGTCTCAATCTCGCCAGAGCGGTAGTGGTGGACGTCCCGATGGACGCACAATACAGCGACGAAAGCAGTAATCTGAAAATCGGGAAAGTGTTGTTTGAGTTTCCACCAAAATATGGCGCCCGTTTGATCAAACGTCTTTTCTACACGTACTTCTTGAGAGATTTTAACCTTTGCTCGCTACAGATTCTTGCGGGTGCGACCTTGCTATTAGGTGGCTTAGTGTTCGGCGGCTTCCATTGGTACATCAACTACAGTCGCGATGTCTTTACGCCAACGGGTACGATCATGCTCGCAACGGTGCAGGTAGTCTTGGGTTTCCAGTTGTTGTTAGCTGCGGCTAGCTTTGATGTGCAGAATGTGCCGCGCCGCTGCCTGCACCAACTACTTCTTGCTCGACGCAGCCGAAGTTTCTGAGGCTTGCTTCAGCAAGCTGCTTTTTCAGGACCGATTTCCACAGTAGGTAATTAATCGTGACGGCCGACAATTCGCCACTCGGTGTTCCTTCGACATCTGGATCGCATACAGGAGCTATGCGATTTGCGCTCATCGTGATATTGCTGTTCGGTCTTGTGTTGCGACTTGGGCTCGCCTTTGTACACGGCCTTTCCGCTACTCCGCAATTAAACGGCGACGAGGACGAATGCGACACCTACGCATGGAATTTGGCGCAAGGTCAGGGTTACCGCGGAATGAGTCCAGACATCCCCGACCGCAACCACCTCACAGCGTGGCGGCCCCCGGGAGCCTCTCTGCTAATGGCGGGCATTTTTGCAACGGTTGGCCACCGTTACGATGCCGTTCGTATTGTTCATTGCATATTGGGCACCTGTTCAATCTGGATGACCTTTCTGATTGGCAGACGTACCTTTAATGCAACCGTTGGCCTTATTGGCGCTACAATTTATGCCCTTTATCCTTTGGCAGTTCTCCAGTCAACGGAATTGCTCTCCGAACCGCTGGGAGTGTTTTTGTTTTTGGTATTCATAAACGGAGTACTCGCGTTCTCGCAACGGCCGACTTGGTACCGAGCACTGTTTGCCGGATTGGTTCTTGGCGTTGGTTTGCTGACCCGGGCAAATTATGTAATGATGATTCCCTTAACCGTTGTCTGGCTCGTTTGGCAATATCGCACTAATTGGAGAGTCGTATTAAAGGGCGTGGCCATTGTTGCGGTCGCTCTTGCGATTCTTGCTCCTTGGACCATCAGGAACTACCGCGTTTTTGGAGCGTTTGTTCCTTTTTCCACCGGAGGTGGATCAGTCCTATTACAAGGCAATAACTCAGTCGTTGTGAGTGATCCCAAGTATTACGGATACAACGTGTGGGACACGACCCTCCCCGAATACCGCGAGGCATTGCAAACTGCTGGAAATGAAGTTGAGCGCGATCGACGCGCACGACAATTTGCGATCCAGTGGCTGAAGGACCACCCCGACAAATGGGGCTTCCTCCTCTGGCACAAATTCTTGCGATCCTGGACGCCATTATTGCTTGACAATCCGTCTGCCGCCCAGAGGTGGATTTACTTGCTTTCCTGGGGGCCCATCCTCGTCCTGTTCATCCTCGCCATTGGGCCGACTGCATATATCGGTCTGCGCTATCGCCACTCCGTGCTCTTTCTGCACCTAGCCATCCTGCATTACGTGGTGAATTCGCTGATTTTCTTTGCGCTCGTCCGTTATCGCGCGCCGATCGATCCCCTTTGCGTCATCCTGGCGTCAGCGACTCTGACTTGGATTGCTTACCGCATCGGCTACCGACAAGTCGGCAATCCATTTTCAGTGCCCAAAACGATTGCGTCTACCGGCCAACCCATGCGAGCCACTGTCTCATTACCTCTGCCATCAGGACACACCACATGAACATCGAACTTCTGAGATTCCAGTATGAGTCCATCGGGTTCCTCCACCTGCCGGGGGTCATTGATCTGCAAACGGTGGCACGCATGCGTTCAGCCTTTGACAAAGCTGCCGCGGCTTACCACGATGAGTGGCAACGCGATGTCAAAGAGGGGCGTGCGGACGCGCGTTTTTGCGACCTGCCCAACATACTCGATCAAGACGATGTTTTCGTCGATCTGGTCGATTTGCCCAAGCTCGTGCCGCTGCTGCTTGCTCTGGTGGGCGCCGATGTGCAGCTGAACCACACCCACGCTCGGCTCTTTCCGCCAGGCAAGACGTTCACCGCCCTTTGGCATAGCGATCTGGCCGACGTGATTGGCATCGACTTGCCGCACAGCACCAACTTTTTCATGAAGATTCATTACTTCTTCGAGGATCTGCGGCCCGATCAGGGCTGTCTTGCCTTCATTCCCGGCAGTCACCGCTTCCCGCCCGATATTCCGCGCCCTGTGATCGACGATCCGTTTACCTCGCCATTAACGGTAAAGGTCGTGCCCAAGGCCGGCGACGTGGTGATTTTCAATACCCACCTGCTACACATGGCGCTGGACAACGACAGCCCGCTGGTGCGAAAGTCGCTGATTTACGCATATTCGCATTTTTGGGTCAAGCATTACGCCAACGCGGTGCCAACCGATCTGGACAAGTGTGCAACGACTCCGCTTCGCCGCCAGCTATTCGGTGTGGAAGACGAGGGGGTAGCCTTTTTTGACCAACGCTACGACGGACATACGTCTAGCCAACAGACGACTTCATTCCGGGCTGCGAGCAAGCGCCTCGTGAAGCGAATACTGAAAACAAGTTCGATCACCTGGAAGAAAAAGTAAGGCTGCGCTACTTTTTCCGGACCTGCGATTACCAACGCTGGAAAGGTCGTGCAATGAACAGCGGCTTGCGACCTCTCCTGCCTAGCGACCTTCAATCGCCCCCCAGCGGCGGGAATGAAAAGCCTGTGACGAGGCGCGGTTTCACCCGCCGCTGGGCCATGCGTCTGGCGTGGCTTTATCTCGCCTTCGTCCTCGGTTTCTGGTTCCTCTTGCGTCGGGGCGATGATTGGTGGCCCGCGACACTGGCAATGTACCTACCCCGCTGGCCGTTTGCGGCGCCGTTGCTGTTTTTGTTCCTCGCCGGTGTTCGTTGGCCCATCCGTGTTGGAATTGCGGTCTTGGCTGCAGCCGTGGTTTTTGTTTGGCCGGTCCTTGATACGGTGGTCAATTTGCCGAGCCACGGGCCAGATCCCGCGGATGCAGCTACGCTGCGAGTGATGTCATTCAACGCAGATGGCGGCCATTTTTCATGGGAGGCGTTCGAGGAACTTGTAGACAAGGAAATGCCCGATGTCG
>Ga0070732_10001442_pt1 | contig 12967 bp, 6 predicted proteins | sample Coa_R1_5_FD_66449 | JGI IMG/M metagenome (GOLD analysis project Ga0070732, IMG submission 66449) | Surface soil microbial communities from Centralia Pennsylvania, which are recovering from an underground coalmine fire - Coalmine... | ecosystem: Environmental > Terrestrial > Soil > Unclassified ...
TGACTGTTTCTCGATCGCCTCGACAAACGCGCGAGTAATGTCGCGCGGCCGGGTAATAGCCGTACCCACAACCACAGCAAAGGCGCCGGCGGCAATAGCAGCACGCGCTTCCTGGGGCGTGTGGATGCGGCCCTCAGCCAACACGGGAACAGGACACACGTGCGCTAGTTGCTCGATGAAGGAGGGTTCGAACCCGGCGACGTGGGCGGTCTCGGGCGTATAGCCACGCATGGTCGATAGCACGAAGTCAGCACCCGCCCGGACTGCAGCCAGCGCTTCCTCTACCGTCGATATGTCGGCCAGCACGGGAACAGCCAGTTCCTCCTTGATCCGTCGTATGCGCTCCAGCGCCCCGTGGTATTGGCCGCGCAAGGTAGCATCCACGGCAATCATGTCCGCACCGGCTTCTACCAGCGCGCGCGCTGCATCGAGCGACGGCGTGATGAGCACTTTTCCGTCCTCGAGCATCACCTTTTCTATACCCAAAATAGGGGCGAGTGTAATCCGGCGGATCGCCCGGATATCGGCAGCGCCGTTCGCCCGAATTCCGGCTGCGCCCCCGGCCAGGGCCGCCTCAGCGAAGTGAGCAATCCACTGAGGATCGCGAAAGACATCTCCGTCTTGAGCCTGACACGAAGCGATCAATTTCCCTTCGAGTTGTTGACAAACCTGGGGGACTCTCATGCGCCGAACCGTGTCGACACAGCGCAAATCACTATGGCGACAAGGAGCGTCGAAACGCCCCAGGTCATTTTTCGCACCGCCGGTTCATTGACGCCTCGCCACTCGCCCAGCAGCACGCCCATCAAGTTGGCGACTACCAGACCCACCGCCAGGCTGAGCGGCCATCCGATGGCCGGCCCGATGTCGCCGAGGCGCGGCGTCGCAGCTCCATAAAGGAAGATGCTGCCACCCCACAACAACCCCATCGCCACGCTCAACAGCCAGGAGCGAGCGGCTGGCCGCGAGACCATCAGCACGGCGCTCCGGTTGCGCGTCATCAGGAACAGACAGTATGCGATGTTGGGCGCCGAACCCGCTCCCAACATCAATAGCCAGATGCAGTTGGTTGCTGAAAAGCGTGAGTAGCCCATCCTCACCCCCGCCTCGGCAATGGGCAGTGCCAGCGTGTAGCCGACATTGAAGACCGCGGACATCACGCCGGCGATAATCGCAAAAAGGTAGCCGGCCAAGGTAGCTGTCGCGGCGGAGTTGTCCGTTTCATCACGCAGCCGCCCCGCCCGGCCGCAGAGCCAGACTCCGGTCAAGAACGTAATGACGCCCGCGAATAACACCAGCTGCCGCGTGTCCACTCGCAGCGCGCCCGTCATGATGAGAGGCACCAGCGAACCCAAGGCCGAACTCAAACCGATGACCAAGCTGTTCGCGATGGACACACCCAGCCGGTCGACGCTCCGGCCAAAACAGATGGCGCCGAAGCCCCAGGCGAAGCCGAAACTCAATGCGAAAAAAACCGCTCCTGAAGGGGCTGCGGCCAGCACCTCGCGCCAGGCCGGTACAGCCGGAAAAACAAAGACAGGCGGCATGATCAGGCACGCCACTACGATGAATGCGAACCAAGTATTCTCCCACTTCCACCGCCGTTCCAGCTTCATGGGAGCAGTGAAAAGACCATTGCAGATACCGGAGAGGACCGAGAGCAGAATGCCGGCGGCAGCCATGAGCCTTCCAATTATGAGGAAATGCATTGACAGAATAAAGCATCAGTGATACAAATGTCTATACATTTGGTCTAGACATTTACCGATGTCCGCCAAGCCTGATCCTTTCGCCGCATTTCAATCGCTCCGGCTGGACAAGAACTCGCCGGCGCCGATCTACCTGCAGATAGCCGAAGCGCTGACTTCGCTGCTGAAAAGCAATCTTTTCCCGCCGGGCTCGCCTTTACCGCCGGAACGGTTTTTTTGCGAACGATACGGTATCAGCCGGATGACCTTGCGCCAGACCCTGGTCATGCTCAAACGCGAAGGACTCATCGAATCGCATCGGGGCCGCGGCACTTTTGTAGCGCCGCAACGTCTACAGAAACAGCAGCAGGAGATGCGCAGCTTCACCGAAGAAATCCGCAGCCGCGGAGGCAGCGCCCAGTCACGCGTGATCTCGTTCGCACTGGTCATGCCCACGCCTTCGGCCCGCGAGTTCTTCGGCCTTTCCAAGAGTGACAAAGTGTACGAGATCTGCCGCGTGCGACTCAAGGACGGAACACCGCTCGCTGTAGAAACGGCTCAGATCTCGCAGCGTCTCGCTCCCTGGCTGGAACGCTTCGATCTCGAAAGGAACTCTTTATACCGGATTCTCGAAGAATCTTACGGGCTCAGATTAGACGCATCGATTGAAGAGATTTCGGCGGAGCTGCCCTCCGCCGCGCACCGCCGGCTGCTGGGAATTCCCAAAAGCTGTGCGGCCCTGGTGGTTAACCGGAAGGCATTCACGGACACGGGTGAGCCCCTCGAGCTGACGCGATCGACGTATCGAGGCGACCTCTACAGTGCCGTCGTGCATTCCATTCGCAGGAAGAAAACTCCAAAGTGGGGGTTGTCACTATGATTCGTAAACGAACTCATGACACGTTTCTGCTGGTACTCCTAACCGGGTACCTCTCACTGTTCTGCTTCCGCGCGAGCGCGCAGGTGGCCAATACCGGTTCTGTTCAGGGTGCGGTTGCGGATCAGAGCGGAGCATTCGTTCCTGATGCCGCTGTCGTCCTCGCGAATGTAGCAACGGGCGCCACCCTGGCTGTTCAGACGGATGCCTCGGGAGCATTTAGCTTCCCCGTCGTAGCCGTCGGCAGGTACACATTGAAAGTGAACAAGACAGGGTTCAAAACGTTTGTGCAGTCCGACTTTACTGTGAACGCCGCGTCGCCAGTGCGTTTTAATGTTTCGTTGGCCGTCGGCGATACGAGTGAGCAGGTAACCGTGACGGACACACCGCCCGCAGTGAACACCGTAACGGCAAGCGAGGGCAACACGGTTACCGGCAGACAACTCAATGAACTCCCGCTGACAAACCGTTTGTTCACGCAGATGGTGCTTCTGGAGCCGGGTGTGGCCGCACCTGTCGACCAGACGCCCGGATTCGGATCGAACTCTGCGGTGGAATTTAATATGAACGGCGTCCGCTCGGATGAAAACAACCTGATGATCGACGGCGTGCGCAACCTGGACACCTTCGGCGGCAATGCCTTTGTCACGCCCAATCTGTTCGCCGTCTCCGAATTCCGCATTGAGAATAACTCCTATGCGGCGGCGACCGGGCGTTCTGCGGGTGGCCAGGTCAACTTGATTTCGCGGGCCGGTACCAATCAGTTTCACGGCAACGCCTTCGAGTTCTTCCGCAATGACGCTTTGAACGCACGCAACTTCTTTGCCAACTCCATCCCGGAGAATCGCTACAACGACTTTGGCTACGATGTGGGAGGTCCTATTAAGAAGGACAAGATTTTCTTTTTCTGGTCGGAGGAGTGGCGACGGATTATCCAGAGCGGCGGCACGCGCCTGGCGATTGTTCCCACCGATGCTGAGCGGGCGGGCGACTTCAGCTCTCTGTTGAACGGGTCCAGTCCACAGATCATCAAGAATCCCAGCACGGGCGTTCCCTATCCAAACAACGTGATTCCGCCGGGCCAGATCGATCCCAACGCTACTTTGCTGCTCAACACTTACTTTCCCGAGCCCACGCCGGGCTTCTCCAACGGGTCGTTCAATTTTGTGTCTTCGGTCCCCGATTTCACGCGCTGGCGCGAAGAGTCCCTACGCCTGGACGACCGGATCACGAATAAACTGAGCGCCTATGTACGGCTCACGCAGGATAACGTTCAGCTTCAGAATCCGTACGGGCTCTTCGGCGAAAATCCGCTGCCCTTCGTTGGAGGATCCAGCCAGGTCTATCCCATCTACCACATTGCGCTCAACGCAACCTATACGCCCACGCCGGCCTTCATCTCCGAGTTCACCTGGGGCACATACCGGGATAACGACAAGTTTCTCCAAAACGGGCCGCTATCCAGCCGCACGCGTGCGCCCGGGCTAAACATCCCGCAAATATTCCCCCTCAACGAGCTGGACCGCATTCCCACGCTCTATTTCAGTCAAGGTTATTCCGGAATCGTCGAGCAGTGGTACTTTCACAATTACTCGTACTCCATGCCGTTCGAGACCAACAACACCTGGACCCACGGACGGCACACCATGCAGTTCGGCCTCGCGTTCACACGCGAGGGAAAGAGCGAGCTGGCCAATCCTTCGAGCAACAATACCAACGGCACGTTCACGTTTACCGGGCAATACACAGGCAATGCGGCCGCCGACTTCCTCACTGGCCGCGCCTACAATTACACCGAGACGGCTCTCGATCCTTTCGGCAACTATCGCTGGTACAACCTCGAACCCTATTTTCAGGATCAGATCAAGTTGCGTCCCAACCTCACGCTGACGGCCGGTGTCCGCTACGAGTACTTCCAGCCGGAATACGAGGCCCACAACTTCTTCGGTTCGTTCAGTCCCGCGATGTACAATCCCAGCCAGGCGCCAGTCGTGAATGCCGATGGCACCCTGCAGCCGGGAACCGGCAACCCGTTAAACGGCATCGTCGTAGCAGGTAAGAACGATCCTTTTGGGCGCGCTCTGTTTCCATCGCATAAGGATGCATTCGCTCCGCGCGCCGGCATCGTCTGGGACCCGACAAACAAGGGCAAAATGTCCATCCGGGCGGGCTACGGCATCTTCTATGACCGCTGGGGATCGTTCAGCCAGTTCGGCGGATTCAATCCTCCGTTCAACAGTTCGGTAAACATTTTTAACACGCTGCTGAGCAATCCGGGCGGCACCACAGGAGCACTTTTCCCGTCAGGTCTGAGCGCGGCGCTACCGCCGTGGGATTATCCTCAAGTGCAGAAATGGTCGGTCAGCGTGCAACGCGAGGTCGGTTTCAATACGGCCGTGTCGGTAGCTTATGTCGGCACAAAGGGGACGCATTTGCTCGGCGCTACCAACCTGAATCAGCCATTTCCTAACGCCGACGTCGCCAATGGGAATATCGCGGTTGACACGGTGCGGCCGTATCCCGGGTATTCGACCATTACGGCATACGAGAGCCGCTTCAGCTCGACCTACAATTCTCTTCAAGTGTCCGCGATCCGGCGCTTGCAGCACGGCCTGGCGTTCCAGGCCTCCTATACCTTTGCCAAGACGCTCACCGACAGTTCCAGCGCCTGGAACACTCCGCAGGACTCCCGCAACATCCGGGCGGAGAAAGGACTCGCCGCCTTCGATCTGCCTCAGGTCCTGACATTCAACTACGTCTGGGACGTGCCGATCTTCCATGACAGCAAGGGCGTGACCAAAGCGGCGCTGGGCGGCTGGCAAGTATCCGGCATCACCAACATTCAATCCGGATTCCCGGTTACCGTGACGCTTCCCGGCGATAACGAAGGAATTGGCGGCGGCCTCGAGCGTCCCAATCTCATTGCCGATCCCAACGGGCCGAAGACGCTCTATCAGTGGTTCAACACCGCTGCGTTCGTCACTCCACCAGTCGCCACTTTCGGCTCTGCTCCCAATGGCGCGGTTCGCGGGCCTGGAACCATCAACTGGGATTTCTCGCTGTCGAAGCAATTCCCGATTCATGAAGATATCGCGCTCCGGTTTCGCGCGGAGTTCTTCAACGTCTTCAACCACCCGTCCTTCAACGGCGTGGATGCCACCGTCGGCGACTTCACCTTCGGCCAGGTAACCAGCGCGCTATCGCCCCGGCTGACGCAGTTCTCGCTTGACCTTACGTTCTAGGCGCCTGGGTCTGCGCGCGGCTCTGTATCTCGCGCTTTCGGCGATGCTATCGAGAGCCGCGCCCCAGGCGCAGCCCTCCTGGCAGGGCGGCTTCGAACAAGCCCTCGATCAACTTCGAAACGGCGACCCCGGCCGAGCCGCTGCACAGTTTGAGACCTTGTGGAAATCGCATTCACGCGACTTTCAACTCGCGCACCAGATCGGGAGTGCGCTCGACATGGCGGGACGCCACGCCGAGGCCACGCCGTGGTATCAGCGCGCTCTTGCGCTCCAGCCCGGTTATGAACCCGCCCTCAACAATCTGGCGTTGAACTACGCCACGCTCGGCGAATTGGCCAAGGCTGTGCCGCTGCTTCATCAGGCTCTGCGTGTGAACCCCGGCAACGCGCAGGCCGCATATAACCTGGGCCTGATGGACCTGCGTCTCGAGCACTACGCCGATGCTGTCGAAGCTTTCCGCACCGTCAGCAAAGCACCGCGGCCGCCGGCTCCTCTCGAGCGGATTGAGCTCGCCGAAGCAACCGCGCTCTTCCGTTTAGGCCGGTACTCCGAGACAGCCAGCGTCCTGAGCAAATCCGGAGCCCAGAATGACCCCGCTCGCTTTGAACTGTTGGGGTCGGCGCAGGCGCTGGCCGGCGATCTGCCTTCGGCGGTAAAAACCTTTCAGCAAGCCGCCAGTTCCTTTCCCCGCAATCCGCAGGTCTATTACCGGCTGGCCCTGGTCTTTATGTTGGGGCGCCGGGATCAAGACGCCCAGGATGTGCTCGCCACAGGTCTGAAGAATATCCCCTCTTCGCCACTCCTGCTTTATGCGCAGGCGGTGGTCGACGAAGCCATCGGGACGTACCAGGAAGCGGCCAGCCTGGCCGAGAAATCGCTCCAGGGCGACCGCAACCAGCCTGAGGTTTGGGGTTTACTCGGGAGCCTCTATGTGCGCTTGGGGCGAACCGATGACGCGGTAAAGGCCTACCAGCAGGCACAAAATCTTGGCGCCGGGCCGCACACGTGCGTGGACTACGCCGAACTGTTGATCCGCCTCCAACGGTTCGACGAAGCCGAAAAGCAACTCCGGGTTCTGGTTGAGCGCCATCCTCATGACGCCCGGGTAAATCGTGGCATGGGGAAACTCTACAGAGAGCAGAACCAGTACGCGCGAGCCGAGCCATATCTCGAGCGCGCCGTCAAGATGAATCCCGGCGACGCCGAAGCTCACTTTGTTTTGGGAGAGACGTTGCGCCACTTGGGCCGGCTTGAAGCCGCCAAACGAGAATACGCTGCTTACAAGAAGACGAAGGACGCTTCGCGAATGGTGCGCGTTCTGGAGTTGGCGGGGAGCGCTCCGGCTGGACCGTTCGCGGGGAACTGATTGGCGTGCCTCTTGCGCTTGCGCTGGCGCGGTCAGTATCGAGTCTGCTCTCCGGCTTGAAGTCCACCGATTCGATGACCATCTGGGCGGCCACGATCGTTCTGTTCGAAGTGGCTGCCGTTGCGAGCTACGTGCCCGCACGGCGTGCCTCCCGCGTGGATCCAATGGTGCTCTGAGGTATGAGTGATGCGTTGGGCGGACAGCGCGTAGTTGGCCGCGATGCCTGCCGCTTCAAACTACAACCACTTCGATGCCCATCTTGCGGAGCTGGCAGACCATCTCCTCGTTGACTCGGTTGTCCGTGATCACTCGATGGATGCTGCGGATGTCACCGATCAGAGACAGGCTCCTGCGCCCGAACTTGGTGGCGTCTGCAATCACCGATACTTCCTTAGCCGCCCGAATCATCTGCGCGTTTAGCTGCGCTTCAAGCACGTCCGGCGTGGAGGGCCCCGTCTCCGGGTCCAGGCCATCTACGGCAAGGAAAAAGTGATCGGCATGTAAATCGCTCATCATGCGCTCCGCAGGAGGTCCCACAAACGATTTCGATATGTGACGAAAAATGCCGCCGATCACAATCAGGGATATGTCGGGTGAATCGGCTAATTCCAGCGCAATATTCAGCGCGTGTGTGATCACGGTCAGCGCTTCCGGGCCCGTCCGCTTGAGGGCGCGTGCCACTTCGACAGTGGTTGTTCCCCCATCGATGATCACTGTCTGCCGGGGCTGAATCAGCTGAGCAGCAGCGCGGCCGATACGCACTTTCTCCGCGTGATGCAAAGTCTTCTTCAATTGCAGCGGGTAATCCTGCTTCGGACTCAGGGGCAGGATGGCGCCGCCATGAGAGCGGTCAAGCAGTCCCTTAGCTCCCAGCTCCTCTAGGTCTGCCCGGACGGTCACCGCAGAAACGCAAAACAAATTCGCAAGGTCGTCGACAGTCACCCGTCCCTGCTCGGCAAGGAGGTCGAGGATTTTTCGACGGCGCTCCTCGGAAAGCAGACGTGGTGGCTGGTTGCCCATTGTAGGTTCAAGTCAATCGCGCTCTCATGAGCGCAGGTTGCGCTCGAGTGTCAGAGATCCATCCGGGTTGGTCTTTTGATGGCACGCCCATTTTACCGGATACCGTACACCCTTGACCTCGAGTTCGGCTTTCAGCTTCAGCCCTTTCCAGTCGGTTCCCGGCGGCAGCATCAGCATCGCTTGTCGTATCCCGACTGGTTTGGGATATCCGGGGTCAACACAGCCGCTAACGTCGACTTTGCCGTCGTCGCTGAACACCGTAAGCCGTAGCACGCCGGGCACTCCCGCGACGCCTTTATTGGCCAGGCCCACCACCAGGCCCGGCGTTCCCTCTCTCTCGAATTTCCAGATGAACGACGGATACACACGGTATCCGATGTGCCGGGCGATATAGTCGATGGGCTCCGGATACTTCTCGTAGTAGCTGAGAACGTTCTTAGCGGCTTCGTTGTGCCAGTTCCACACGGACCAGTAGTTTGCGCCGACGTCGAGAACGTGCGATGTGATCTTCTCGTTATAGGTAACGCCGTCGTCCAATCGCACTTGTTTAGAATCACCCGTCGTCATGCCGACTTCGCAGATGGCGGCGGTCCACGCCGGCCGGTTGCTCAAGGCTTCGATCTGAGTATTTTCGATGAAGATGGTGTCCGTGCGAATCCAGTTGTGCGTGCGGATGGTGCGGTCGAGAAGATCGGTATTACCCACCCAGCTGAAGTCCGGCTCGGTGTTTGTGACCAGAGGCGTCTTCGTCCAAAACTCCCGCTGCGTCTCGAACATCTTCATCCAGGTCTGCTCGGCGACCACGTTACTCGGGAAGATATTGCCCTCAAACGGCCAGGTATGCGCTTCGCCCCAGAAGCCGTACATCATGGTGTCCATGTACTCAACCTCCGGATTACCGTTCAATTCCGCCGCCAGCAGGCCGTTCAACTCGCGGAACGCCGCCTGGTACGCCGGGTGGTCGTAGCGCGGCATTCGGTGTTCCTTCTTGTACCGGGTCTGAGACGGGTTCCCCTTCCACTCGCCTTTGAGTTTTACGTAGGGCACCTTCTCCATCAGGAACTCGGGCATTCCGGGTTCTGGCACATCGGGATTCTCCAGCATGATGCGGAATCCGACCCGCTTGTTATAACGCCGGGCGAGATCAAACGTGATCCGCCACCAGTCGGGGAAATCCAGCTTGCCGGGTTTGTTCTGAACCTCGCGCCAGTTGGGGCGAATGTAGATCTTCTGGGTGAAGGGGATTTTTACCAGGTCCTCGATCGACTTTTCCAGAGTCTCGCCGGGAAGCCGCGGCGGACCGGTGTCGCCGGAGACATAGACAACCAGTCCCTGGCCGTAATTCAGGACGATTTCCTTCGATGGCGTGGTCACCATCACTACGTCGCTGTTCGGAACCACGGCCGCCGGCGGATACTGCGGAAACGGACCCTGATACAACCGGTCCTTCACCTCAGGCCCGGATCCCCAATCATATTTTTCCCAATTGTGCTCCGGAATGTAGGCTTGGGCCACGGCGGGAGCCAAGCCGGTTGCCAGGCCCGCCGCGCCGGCCGTTTGCAAAAACGATCGTCGATTCATGCAGCGTTACTCCGGTTTCGCTTCGAGCGAGAGTGGGCTGGAGCAAGTTCAGCCTATTCAAAGAACTGGCCAATGTCAATTACGGTTTCTTGCTATTTCTTACTTGTAACTTTCCGTGGCCGCTCAAAAGTCCCCTTTCAAATGACCGCAAGCCATTATATTAATTGCATGTTACGCAACCGAAATAAAACACAACCATACGAAGATCACCCATTGACATGGGCGCGCACTCTCATATATTATTTGCAACATACTTTACAGGGATAGAGTTTTTGGGAGTCCGTCCGAACGCGGAAGGATTCCTTCGCACTGACAGCCAACACTTGAGGAGTTCCCATGCTACGCAACGCAAAGAGTCTCGCAACGTGGTTCACATTCCTATTCGCCCTCACGCCGGCCCTTGTTTTCGGGCAGGCAGGCTTTGAGGCGCAGGTGCGCGGTGTGGTGCGTGATTCCAGCGGTGGCCTGATTGTCGGCGCGCGGATGACTATCACGGATGTCGCCACCAACATTTCCAACGCCACCACTACAGATGAACGCGGCTCTTACATCTTCAATGGGCTGCATCCGGCGATCTACACAATCAAGGCCGAGGCTTCCGGCTTTCGGCCTGAGGAGACGAAGAACGTCAAACTAGATGTCAGCCAGCACACCAGCGTGGATTTTGCGCTTCAAGTCGCTGGACTCGAAAACTCAGTTACCGTAGTGGAGTCGGCGGTCACGCTAGAGACGGGCGATTCCGCTCTGGGCACCACTGTCAGCGGCCAATACACCCGAGACATGCCCCTGTATGGCCGCAGCTACTTCGGCCTGGTGTTTCTGGCGCCGGGTATTACTGAATCCGCCGGTAGCGGCATACGCGACAATTATCCATCCGGGACCAACTTCGTCTCGAACGGCCAGCGCAACTCGACGGCGGAGGTCCGCTTCGACGGCACGCCGCTCAGCGCGCCCGAGCAGGGGGAAGGCGGAAATACGAACGTGTACTACACGCCGTCGGTGGAAGTGATCGGCGAGTTTCGCGTCGAGAACAACAGCTTCTCCGCGGAGTACGGCAACAATGGCGGAACAGTGGTCAGCATCATGATGAAGCAGGGCGGCAACCAGCTTCACGGCAGCGCCTGGTATTTCGGCCAGCGGGATGCGTTCGATGCCAACGATTTCTTCAGCAACCAGGCGGGCATCGGCAAGCCTCCGCACACTCACAATCAATATGGAGGCCTGATCAGCGGCCCGATCAAAAAGAACAAAATGTTCTATCTTTTCGATTACGAGAGGCAGCAGGACATCGGCTCCGGCCAAACCACGGCCACATTTCCCACCGACCTGCAGCGGAGCGGGAACTTCTCGCAAACGATGACGTTCGATGCCAACGGGAATCTGGCTCCGGTAGTCGTTTATAACCCCTTCAGCATATCGCCCGGCGGGATCCGCCAGCCGTTTGCCGGCAACATCATTCCATCGAACATGCTCGATCCCGTTGCCAAGGCCCTTTTGGCGTACATGCCGGCGCCCAATGTCACGGGAGATGCCGGCACGAATTACAACAACTATCGCAAGAACGTGCAGTCCACGTTCACGCAATATCAGCTCGATGGCCGAGTGGACTATCAGATTAATGATAATAATCGCTTAGCCGCCCGCTACAGTTACCTCAACAATGTCAATCCGACGCAGGCCACCTTTGTGGACGACGCCTACAAGTACTCGCAGCAATCCGACAACGCGGTATTGCAGTACGACTGGACCATCAACCCCAGAATTCTGTACACAGGCCGTATCGGTGTGGACTTCGCCCACGCCCCCGGTGTCACAAGTTATCCGAGCCTGACGACCGTAGGCTTTCCGAGCTACCTGATCAACAATGGTCTTGCGCGAATGCCCTCCATTGAGTTTGGCAATGCCTATACGAACATCTTCGACCAGTGCTGCGTGGACACCCATTTCACTCACACTTTAATTACCTATTCATCCGCGCTTTCGTGGGTGAAGGGAGCGCACTCGTTCAAATTCGGTGGCGAGCAGCGCCTGTTCTTTAACAATTTCTGGCAACCGTCAAATCCGACCGGCTTGTTCAGTTTCGATCAGAACGCCACCAACCTGACGCCTAATGATGGCGTACCAACGGAAGGAGATTCCTTTGCCAGTCTGTTGCTCGGATACGGCAGCAACGGTTTCCTGCAGGAGCTTCCTCCTATCGCCGACAAATCCAAGGAAACGGGCTTCTATGTACAAGATGACTGGAAAGTGAATTCCAAACTGACGGTGAATCTGGGATTACGCTACGAATGGAGTACACCTTACACCGAGCGCTACAACCGTTCCACCTTCTCGGACTTCGGCGGTAGCAGCGGGATAACCGTCCCCGGCCTAGGCGCTCTGAATGGCATTACTATATTTCCCACTTCCGGAAATCGAAACATTTCTGTGGATCGCAACAACTTCGCGCCACGGCTGGGAGTCGCCTACAGCTGGGATTCCAAGACGGTGATCCGTGCGGGCGCCGGCGTCTACTATGGAATGAATATCGCCACCAATTTCCAATATGCCGGGCCGGCGTTTACCTCAACTCCCAATGTCTATTACACCAATGATAACTATCAGACGCAGTTCGCAACCCTCGACAATCCGTTTCCTCTGGGGATAGCGCCTCCCCAAGGAACTAAGTACGGAAAACTGGCGCAGTGGGGGTACTCGAACAATAGCGATCTGAGTTACGAGACGGATCGCAACGCCGAAATCTACCAGTGGAGCGCCGGCATCCAGCGGGAGCTGCCCGGTAATTCTGTGATTGAGATCGATTACTCTGCCAACCGGAGCACCCACCTGCCGTGGGGTGGTTTTGCCGCGTCCACCAGAAACCGAAACTTCATTCCGACCAATGTCGAACAACAATACACCAGCGACCAACTGGCCACACCTGTGGCGAACCCGTTCCTGCCATTGTTTGTTGGGCCGAATGCCATCTTCAACGAGCCGGTCTCACGCTATAGCAGTGCGATGATCCCTCTCGGCAACCTGCTGAGCCGGTACCCGCAGTTTGACGGTGAGTTTGACGGCTTACCGTTGCTTGCGGCACTTTCCCGATACGACTCCATGCAGATCAGGTTTGAGAAGAAGACCAGTAAGTACGTAACCTTCCAGGGCAGTTACACCCTCGCCCGGGCTACCGACAACAGTTCTTCGGGCGGAA
>Ga0070732_10001444_pt1 | contig 12963 bp, 8 predicted proteins | sample Coa_R1_5_FD_66449 | JGI IMG/M metagenome (GOLD analysis project Ga0070732, IMG submission 66449) | Surface soil microbial communities from Centralia Pennsylvania, which are recovering from an underground coalmine fire - Coalmine... | ecosystem: Environmental > Terrestrial > Soil > Unclassified ...
ACGGCGATTGTCAGCGCGCCCGTTGGAAGTCTTGTTCGACTCCACTGGCTTGTCCTTGCCGAGGCCGATCACGTAAATCTTGTGCGCCGGCACGTTGTACTTCGATGCCAGGTACTGAATGACCGAATTGGCGCGGCGCTGGCTCAAGCCGTAGTTGTAATCCGCCGGCCCGACCGAGTCCGTTCCGCCTTCTAATGTGATGATGTAACCCTTTGCGTTCGCGATATTCGATGCCAGTTGATCCAGCGCCTCCCGGGCCTTCGTTGTGAGGTTGTCTTTATCAAAGCCAAACTTCACCGAGGTCTCGGCCACCGGACGATAATTATCCAGATTGATGACCGTGTTGGTCAGGACGCCAATGCGGTTGTTGGCGGTGTCGGCCATCTGCTGCGCGGATGTGGCGTTCTGATTCGCAGCTTGAGCCTTCTGTTCAACTTCTGCCGTCTTGGCGTTTACCGCTTGAATGCCTGCCTGCGCTCGCGCATCCACATCCTTGATGTCGCGGGTGTTCTTGGCCGTGAGGTCATCGAGTTCGTTCGTCTTGTTAATCAGCGGCGTAGTTTCTTGCTTTACGTAGTTCTTGCTGGCGCAGCCGACTGTCGCTGTCATGCTGGCCGCCAGAACTATCGCTAACGAAGTGCGATTCATAACGCTCCTTGTACCCATCTTTTTCAGGTCGCGCTAACTTTGGCGCGCGGGGATTTGAATTTAAGGCCCTAGGAAATGAAGTCTTAACTTGCCGATCCGCAGTTGAGTTTTGCACGGCGGATGCCAGTTCGCGATACAGGAATCTACCTATATAAGTATATACGTTTTCAAGAGCTTGAGCGTGGCATGTTGCCGGGTGTCCCTACCCTCGGCTCGGGTTCGCAACGCAAACCCCACATCTTTAAGGGAAATTTTATACAGTCACCGCGTTCCGTAACCGCTCAACTGCAGCTCGGGACGCGAACCTCTTCCCATCCAGACCCCACGCCTGGATGCGTCCTAACCGACAAACTCGCAGCCGCCTCTAACTGCACCTTTACTTGGGTCTCAACTGCAAAATTCTGCACTGCAGAATCTTGCACTGCAAAATCCTGCACACCGATTCACAACAAATTAACGCTCTTACTGCGTTAACGGATGCTATTCTACCGGAGTCACCTGATTTCCTTCCGCAATCGTATTGGGGTAATTAAAACATCGCGGTTCTAACTTCCGTCGCTTTACTCGCAGGAGTCAACCACTTACAGCGTCATCCAACGATGCCGCACAAACGAATGCTTCGAAGCATCTGAAGGTTGTTTTGTCCGGTTTTCTCGGATGCCCGGGAAGGAGTCGGTAGAAGAGTGCATGTGATCCCCCCACAGCGTGCCCTTGGTGATTCGCGATCCGCAAATGCGATTCTGGTGGCGATCTTCGCTGCGCTGTTATTTCTTCCCGCCCAGACTTGGGCGCACTCGTGCTCGACCGTGACGTCTTTGAACGCTTTACCGACCGTCTGCACCCTTTCACAAGCGGCGTCAGGCTTTTCAGCGGTGACGCTCATCGCAGTTTCTTCGGCGGCCAGTTCGCAAGAAGCCGTCCTGATTTATGACAACGCCGCGCGCGCCTCACTTAGTGATGCTGCGATCTTCAGCAGAGTCAAGGGTGTGGCCAGGGTTACTTTCCTTTCGGGCCCAAGACAGAAACTTGCGCTCCCAAGGGATCTGGCGATTCTCGGCATCTTTACCGAAAAGCATTCGCCGATCATGGCGTCGGTGGCATTGATGGACGGCCAGTTTCTGGATGCCAAGATTTGCAGTAATGTCGCCGGCCCTGGCTGCCGCGACACCAGCGATTCGATCCAGTTGAAAGTGAGCAAATCCATGATCCCAGAGCCGGGGACGTTCTTGCTGGTAGGCTCCAGCATGTTGGGAGCCGGCACCGCCTCTTGGCTGCGGCGCCGCATTCGTCCTTTACCCGGATAGGTTGCCTTGCCGCGCTCGCGCGTTTGACAAGTGCGATATCACGCGGCACACGGTGTCTCCGCGAGTTTGTTCGTAACACCCCTGACTCTCCGGCCCAAGTAGCTGTCTCAGCTTGGGCCTTTTTTTGCCGCCTTGATTTTCCGCCACCACACTACAGCAAGGGTTTTGGAAAACTCGAATTATGGATTGGGTTTTGAAGGGGCGCGGCTTCCAGCCGCGCCGTAGCCTCGCGAAATCAACTGCGGCTTTAGCCGCAGCGGGAATAAGAGTGTCCCGAAGACCTTTTCAGCAACCTGCTTGTTTCACTTCCATATGCCCGTAATCGCTTCCGCGTTGCGATCTCCCGGCGCCAGCGGCGGCAAGCCAAAGTTTTCTTCGACCGTGCGCAGCACGCTGTAATGGTCGTAACGCCGGCTCAGCACCTGCGGATCCTGTTCGCCCGCCGGCTTGACCATGTCCCCCAGGAACAGCGTGAAGATCCGGTTATCGGCGTTACCCCCGGATTCGTCGAAGGTCACAACCACCAGCGTCCCCACCCGCAATTTCTCTGGAAAGGTCTTGTCGAGAAAGTTTCTTATCCACGCTCCCGCGATCTGCACGTTCGTATTGTGCCCGTCGTGGTTCATGTTAGGGGTGTAGAAGTTATAAGCCACCAATCCCTTCATGGCGTCCTGCACAAACCAGTTGTTGTCTTTGCTGGAGTCCGCCCGCACGACCCGGTCACACCATTTCTCCTGTACCTCGCGAAAGCTCAGGAAAGGAACGTGCCGCCGCACATAGTCCCCGCGCTTCTCCGCGACATGTTGCGAACCAATCTGAAACGGGCAATTCCCTTCCGGCAGCTCCTCCGCGTACTGCTTGAAATCCAGGCCGCTCGCGATGAGTTCGTCGGCGATGGTTTTGTGAGCCGCATCCGCCGGAAAGTCCACCTGCCGGTCGGCCAGATAGCGCGCCCGGTTATGAACTCCAAAATCTCTTCCCGCAACCATCCCCAGGTAATTGGGATATGAAGGGTGAAACAGGGCGTGGAAGTTGGTAAAGCTCGCGCCCTTCTGCGCCAATTCGGCAAGATTCTTATCCCGGCTCGCAACCTCGTAGTCCGCATTCTCGAGCACAATGATGACCACGCGATCGAAGTGATGCGCGCTCGACCGCGCCGCAGCCCGCTCCGCCTCTTCCTTTTTTCCTTCTGGCGACTTCCCGATCTGCGGCAGCGATTGTTGCTGCTGTGACTGCTGCTGGGATTGCTGCTGCTGGCGTGCGTCCAAACTTCTGGCTCCGGCGCCCATCCAGCCGCCGACTGCCAGCCCTCCCCACAGCAGTAATATTCGCGATGCCGACCACTTCACGTGCCTTTCCTTTAACAAAAATTAGCCTCCGCCGCCGACTGGCAGTCTGAATTACTTGATGCCGCGGCTGACCTTTCTGCTGCTTTCCCCCGCCGGATACCAAGTCCCAGCCGCCCTTGATGCCATGGATCAAGATTCCATCCGCGCGCAGGGAGCGCGGTTGGGATGCTGCTTATCGAATAGAATGAGAATATCCCTCGCTGATGGATCTCCTGGCCAAAATCCGCACCATTCCCACCGCGCCGGGAGTGTACCTCTACAAGAACGCCGAAGGCGACGTCATCTACGTGGGCAAGGCGAAGAACCTGCGAAGCCGCATCTCCAGCTACTTCCATGAAGGCCGCTGGGAGGATGCGAAAACCGGAACCCTGGTGCGCGAGGCCGCTGACGTCGATTACATCGTCGTCGCCAACAACAAAGAAGCCCTCGCGCTCGAAAACAATTTCATCAAACAGCGCAAGCCCCGCTTCAACATCCTGTTGCGCGATGACAAGACATATCCCTATGTGAAGCTTACGTTGGGCGAGCGCTGGCCGCGGGTTTACGTCACCCGCCGCCTGCGCAAGGATGGCAGCGCTTACTACGGCCCTTACTTCCCTGCCAATCTGGCGTATCGCATCGTAGACCTGATCCACCGCAACTTTCTGATTCCTTCCTGCAAGGTAGATCTCACCCGATTTCATCCGCGCCCCTGCCTGCAGTATTACATCCGGCGCTGTCTGGGGCCGTGCGTCGAACAGTTGACCACGCCGGAGGCGTATCAGGAAGCGGTTCGCGATGTGAAACTATTTCTGGAAGGCCGCCCCACCGACCTGAGCCGCTCGCTGCACGCGCGCATGGAGCAGGCTGCCACAGCGCAGGAATACGAGCGGGCCGCCCGATATCGCGATCTCATCTCGACTGTCGAGCAGTTACAGGAGCGGCAACGCATTGCCGCTGCCGAAGGCGATGACACCGACGTCTTCGGCTATCACTTCGAGAATGGGATGCTGGCGGTGAATTTGTTCCACATGCGCGGAGGACGCGTCGTGGACCGCCGCGAATTTTTCTGGGAAGACTTGCCGGAGTTCACCACAGATGGCGTGGAGACGGCCGCCCCTGCAGAGAATCATGTGGGGACAGCCGCCCCCGGCGGTCCGGGCGAGCAAGGCTCGCCGGCGCATTTGGCCGACGGTGCTACCGGTCATGGGGACAAACCCAGCCGAGCCTCGCTCGACATGGACAGTGGGGGGCGGTCCCCACATGATCCAGTAGAGGGTAATACCTCCTTTCATCCCGGCGAATTCTTTTCCGCTTTGCTCAAGCAGCTCTACATCGGCCAGCCCTATGTTCCCCGTAATCTCTATGTTCCTGTGGATTTTGAAGACCGTGAAGCTCTGGCAGATCTGCTTTCCGAACAGATCGCGGACAAGAGTGCGCACGGCGCACGCGTGCACATCGCCATTCCGCTGCGCGGCGACAAACGCGCGCTGATCGATCTTGCCGGCACCAACGCCAAGCAGTCTTACGATCAGCGTTTCCGGGTGCTCAAACCCAACGCGCGCCAGATTCAGGAGGAGTTGCAGGAAACGTTGACCCTGCCGGACTTGCCCAAGCGAATCGAGTGCTTCGACATCTCTCACATTCAGGGCGCGGAAACCGTGGCCTCGATGGTGGTTTGGGAAAACGGGAGCATGAAGAAATCCGACTACCGCAAATTCATCATCCGCACCGTGGAAGGCGTGGACGATTTCGCTTCCATGCGCGAGGTGGTCACGCGCCGCTACAAGCGCCTGCAGCAGGAAGAAAAGCCTATGCCCAGCCTGGTTCTGATCGATGGCGGCCTGGGACAGCTCCACGCCGCCGCGGAAGCCTTGGAGTCACTGGAGATTATCAACCAGCCGCTCGCGGCCATTGCCAAGCGCGAAGAGATTCTCTACGTCTATGGTCAGGAGAAGGACCCGATCGCTCTCGATCATCACTCGCCGGTCCTGCATCTGATTCAGCTGATTCGCGATGAAGCCCATCGCTTTGCCGTGACCTTCCATCGCAAACGGCGGCAGATGCGCGACCGTTCCACCGAGTTGCTGGAGATTCCCGGCGTGGGAGCGAGCACCACGCGGCGTTTGCTGGAACACTTCGGCAGCGTGCAGGCGGTGAAGCAGGCGGACGCGGCGGCGCTCTCCGCGGTCGTGACCCGGGTGCAGGCAGAAGCGATCCGGAATCACTTTCGGAAATAGTTGATTTCAAAAGATAAGCCAAAATGGATTACTGATTCGACAGGGGTTAGCTTGGCGGGCAAAAGGCAGGGCATAACCTTCGCTGGGGGCCTCGCCGGCCAGCTCCTTAGAAATGCCACTTCTTGCCGCCTGGAATGCCACAGGAGCGAGATGACGGCATTGGACGACCCCCAAAGGGCTCCAAACTTTCAAAGCCTCTTCCACAGCCCGGAAAGGGCCATAACGTCCAAATATATCTTATAGATATTGTTGCTAATTAGCCTGACAGAGCTAAATTGTTGATTCTTAAGAACCGATTTTTCTTGGCTGATGCAAGTTGTTGATTGCAGGGGTTAACAATCCTCCCACGCACCCACGGTCAGGGCCCCAGCGAGCACGCGAGCTGGCTGGGGCCTGTGGGGCACCGCGTCTATTCCCTGCAGTCGTTGTCGTTGTCGTGACTTTCTTCGCAATTTCCTTTGAAGAAGTCGCCGAGATCCCGGGTTGCCGAATCCGCGGCAGCGCCCAGCAGAGGATCGACGTGGAAGATTTCTTGCAGAGTTTTCAGCGTCGAGCTGTGGTCGTAGTGAATGCTATTGCTGAAGGCCTTCTTTCCTCCGCCCTTGGCAAACGGCGAAAGCACGAACATACCGATCGGGCCATCGCTGAACTTGCCGCTGTCCTCGGCTTCGTCCCAGATGATGAACAACGCGCCGCCTTCTTTGTACTCGCGTGATTCAAGAATAAGCGGAACGTTCTGCTTCAGCCAGGTATCCGATCGCAGCGTGTTGTCGGAAGGCTCGGTCGCATCGCAGGGAGAAACCCCTTCATGCCCGTCATGACACACGTTGGGCGTGATGAAGTTGTACTGCGCCGAGGTATGGTCGGCCAGATCCGTCGCCAGCTGGTAATACGGCCGGACGTGCTTGATACACTCCGCCGAATTTGGATTCAACCCATCGTTGATGTCGTTGAAGTACACGAAGGCGAGATGTTCCACGTCGAGGAAAGTGAAATCGAGCGGGCAGGTGTCGAACACGGGGCTGCCAAAGTCCGGCTCCGCGTAAGCTCTCCAGGAAATGCCGGCATCTTCAAGAAGTTTTACCAGATGCTTGTCGGTGGAGATCTGCGGCTGGCCGGGCTGGGTGTCGGCAAGGACGCCGAAGTTGGTTCCGGCTTCCAACCACAGGTAATTCGGCTGGCTGGGATGGTTGCCCGGAGGATTGAAATACTGTTCGGCGTGGGCCGAAGTGGCCAGCAACTTGCCATTGATATACGGGGCTAACGGGTTGCCCTTGATGTCGGGCGCGCCAAATGAGGCGCCGGCATTGTTGCCCGTCCAGTTGTGATTTTCCATCAGGATGACCCAGACGGTCTTCACCTTGCTCATTTGTGCGTTCGCAACCACCGGCGCTACGGCAAACAGAGCCAGCATGGCTGCGCTGGAAGTCAAAATCTTTCGCAGATGTTTCACAGAACCCTCCATAGTTTGGTATGAACTACGGCCTAAGCCGTTGAACCGTTTGCGTGAGAATGTCCGGAACCCGGTTCCTGATGAGTGCGGGACATCGAGCGTCCACTGCCTCGCGGGGCTGGAATCACCGTACTTCCCAGGCGTTAATGGAGTGTGAGCGGAAATTGAATGGAATATGAATTGAGAGCTTTGCGAAGCCCGAAGGTTACGTTTGCGGCAAGGCTACCTACTGGCCGCGACATTGGTCCTGGATTCTTCAAATTGCAGTTCGCGGTCGGCCGCCATTCTTGCTAAATTGGAATTACGCATGCCCCGGTCCGAGCCCAATAACGACCGCCGCGAGCAAGAGGCGGCACCTTCCGCCCCCGCCCAGCGCACATCGAAATTCGCGCACATACGACATTGGACGACAGCGGTCGTTTTGCTGCTGCTGTTGGCCGCAGCCATCGTGGGAATGGTGCGAACACGGCAGCGTAGCGGTGTAAGCGACCAAGTCGCCCCACAACCCGGAACCAGCAAGGGCCCGCAGCGCGTGTCTGCCCGTGCGCTGGTCGACCAGCGTCCTCTGCAGACAGCGCGCCGAGTTGGAGCCCTGGCCTACACCGAGGAAGAAAAGGATCTGGCAAAACAGGCGGAGAAAGTTGCCGACCACGAAGTGGACCTGGCCTTTTTCGATGCCTTCCGCACGGCGCAGCAGAATCCTCCTCCGCTCACTCCTGCCCTCAAAAAACTGGCCGACAAGAAGACCCAGGCGCAGCAGGCGGTTCAAGAGGATCAGGACAGCGTGAACCAGCTGAAGCGCCGGCTGGCGACCGTTCCGGAGTCGCAGAAGGACAATCTGCAGGACCAGCTCGATGTGGAGCAGGCGCAGCTGGAACTCGATCAGGACGAACAGGACGACGCTGCGGAAGCGCTGGAGCAGGCGGGGGGTGATCCCCAGGCCGAGGTGCAGCGCCTGAAACAGGAACATGACGACGAAGAGGCTTACTTATCGACGCACGCCATGGCAGGAGCGAGTCCAGTCGAGGGCTACTACCAGGCGCACACTCTGCTTACAGTCGTTCGCGCCTGGAGGGCGCTGCGGGAGAAGAAAGCGAAGCTGGAGGAGGCGCAGCAAGAACTCGCCACCGATCAGGAGGTCCTGGATAAGGAACACAGTGCTCTCGCCGCCCAGACGCAACAGGAAACCGAAAGCCGCGAGTCTGCCAAGCAGCAAGCCAAGGGGTTCGCCAGAAACAGCAAGGCCTCGAGCCGCGAGGACTCGAAGGCGGCAGCGCAGTCGGCCCTCGATTCACTCAAGCACCATCGGTTAGACCAGAAGAATCTGGCCGATTTGAGCAGGAGGATCGCTGACGAGCAAAAACTCAACGACATCTATGCGCGGTGGATCGGCCTGCTCGATGTCCGGCAGCGGGCCGCGCTGCACAACATGCTCGAAGTCCTGTTGTGGATCCTGCTGGTCTTGTTGATGGTGTATCTCGCGAACCGCCTGATAGACCGCTTCACGGGCAGCCTGAAGACCGAGAACAAGCGCGCGGAGACGCTGCGCGCGGTGCTCAAATTTTCCGCGCAGGCGGTGGGCGTAATCGCAATTCTGTTTATGATTTTTGGCATGCCCAGCCAGACTACAACCATCATCGGGCTGGCCGGCGCCGGCCTGACCGTGGCGATGAAGGACTTCATCATGGCATTTTTTGGATGGTTCTCTCTGATGGGACGCAACGGCCTGCGGGTGGGCGATTGGGTGGAGATCAACGGAGTCGGCGGCGAAGTGGTGGAGATCGGCCTGCTGAAGACGGTTCTGCTCGAAACCGGCAACTGGACGGACGCGGGGCATCCCACAGGACGAAAAGTTTCGTTCATGAACAGCTTCGCTATTGAGGGCCACTTCTTCAACTTCACGACCTCGGGTCAGTGGATGTGGGACGAGCTAAGACTGACGATCCCGGCGGGCAAAGATCCGTACGCCGTGATCGACGCCATCCAAAAGCTGGTGATGAAGGAGACGGAAGCGAGCGCACGCAAGGCGGAAGAAGAATGGCAGCACACCACGACCCGCTATCGCGTGCAGGCGTTCTCGGCGAAGCCCGCGATTAATGTGTTCCCTTCCGGCGACGCCGTGGAAGTGCGCGTCCGCTACATTACCCGGGCCTACGAACGGCACGAAATGCGCAAGCGGCTGTACGAGGGCGTGGTGAAGCTGATGCACGAGAACCGGGAAGCGGTAAAGGCCTGAGCAGCGCCCGTCGTCGATCGCGTCAGGCGCTTGGCTCGTTTTCGGTGGCCCGTCCTCTTAGTCGTTTGCCCGGGCGTTAGATTCAATCTGACCTGGCAACCAGAACCAGGTCTTCATCGATCTCAGTGTCATGCAAGAACATGCGGCCAAAAGATTTCGGCTCGACGATCATGACCCCTCCGCTGTGTTCCTTCACGTAGTAATCGATTCCGGGATCGCCGGTAATCTTCTCGGCTATGAACTCGATGTGCCCGGGAGCGCCATGATAGGTCACGCGATCACCCTTGCGTATTTCCTTGCCAGAGTTGTAAAGGAACGGCACTTGAGTTTGCCTTTGCTTACTTCTTAGAGCGCGCTGGTCCCAGCTCTTCCGTCAACAAGTTCTTCACTCTTTGCGGTAATCGCGATGCGAGCAAAATATCGCGCAGTTGCGCGGGCGCGAGGGTACGGGCAAATTCGAGGGCGCGGGCCGGCGGCGTTTTTTCATTGCGGAGCAAGGCCAGGCGAATCTCCTGCCGCAACGACCACTTGGGATGACGGCAAACTGCCTCAACGAAAGCTGGCGTCGCTTTGGAGCGAACAATAGCCGCGGCAACGGCCGCTTCGGTGAGGCGTGAGTTTTCGAGAGCCGTCTGCCAGACTCGCTTTTCTTTGTCCGCCAGGAGCGCTGCGGCCACGTTCCCGGAGGCGCGGCGGGCCAACGTGATGCGCTCTCCCAGAGTTACCGATGCCAGGCGCGAGACCAGAAGCTCTTCGGCGGCTCGCTTCAGATCGGCGGCGACCGGCGGCAGCAGCGCGAAGCGCATCAGGTCGAAGGTGTAAAACTCGCGGATCAAGCGCAGCGAAAGATGGCGGGGCGCACGCGGATGAGTGGCGATGGCGAAACGCACTTTGCGGAATTTCGAAATGGTGGTGTTCTTGGCGAGTTGCACAACGGATTCCGCGGGAAGGTCGCGGTGATTCAGAAGGGCGAGGGCAAGGTCTTCGGCAAGGGCCGGATCAGGCTCCGGGACCGCAGACGGAACGGTAGCAATCGATGAGTCGGATGCGGGTTCAGTGTTCTCCGAAGTCATGGTCGAATCGCGCCGCGTTTGGATGCTAATGTCTGAACTCAAGCCAAAGTCAAACAAGAGTCCTACCACTCCAAAGTATTGCGGCTAAGAACCTGAAGTCACCTCGAAAATCGAGTTCAACAGCAAGACCAACATCAAGAGCGGCGGACAAGAGTATCCGTCCCACCCGAGCTCTGAGCTAAACGCAGAGCGCCATTCACGGGCTCTATCACTTGAGAACTGATGCTGACCCGTGGATCCAGCCTGCGCATCTGATTGTAAAAAACCTCGCGCACCAGGGGCGCATGACGAAAGACGCCGCCCGCCATGGCCAACGGTACGGATGAATCCGAGGCTGCCGGATCCCCAAACAGCCGCCGCATTACCGTCGAGCCAAGGGCGGCTAATTCCTTCCCGGCGCGGGTCAGAACCTGCTGGGCCAGCGGATCTCCGGCATCGGCAGCGGCAGCCACCACGGGAAAGAGCGCGGAAAAATCCGGGGCGGGCGTGGAGTTGGCGGTGCGGATGAGATCGTCGAGCGAGGCAATGCCCCACGCTTGCACAATACCGCGGAACAGCGGGAAATTTTCTTCGGGATGAAGGTGGGCAGGATCATCGCATGCATCTTTTGCATGGAGGACAGTGGCGATGGCGGTGCGCCCGATCCACTGGGCCGAGCCTTCGTCGGAAACGGCGAATCCCCAGCCCCCGGCACGCGCGACCGTTCCGTGCTGGTCGCGGCCGTAGGCAAACGAGCCGGTGCCGGAGAGTACCAACACGCCGGAACCATCTTCGAAAGCGGCTCTGAGAGCGATGTCCATGTCGTCGGTCACATGGATTTTGCCGGGCAGGATTTCGGCGAGAATGCGGCGAACAATTTCGGCGACCTGGGGACGGGCTGCCCCGGCGGCTCCGATGCAAGTGTGCGTCACCTGAGCAGGAGTAATTCCCGCCGAGGCGCAGGCCTGGCGCACGGCCTGATGCAGCGACTCGCGGGCTTGCTCTTCCCCGACGCGTACCACGTTGCTGGGACCCGCGACGGCGGTCGCCAAAGTTGCGGAGTCATCGCCGACGGCGCAGGTCGTTTTAGTGCCGCCGCCGTCGATGCCGAGATAGTGACGCACGGGTTAGTTTTAACACAAGGGTAGTGATCAGTGGCCGGTTGGGGTAACGAAGCGATCCAACGCGAGACTGTTGCGGCGCAAAGAGCGCGCCGCTTCTCGCGGATCGCCCAGATCCTTCGCTGCGCAGAGAACGCTTGCTCTAGGATGACAAGGCAGACCGAACTCCTAACACAGAGCAGTTCTCAGTTCTCAGTCTTGTGTCTCGGCTGGGGACTACAGAGTCTCACTCGCGTGGTGAATCGATTGCCGCCATAATGATTGCACCGCATGGGCCTCGACAAGCTGGATCTTGCGATCATTGCGATCTATCTGGCCGGGATCACTCTGTTCGGCCTGCGCTTCCGCAAGCGTCACCGGTCGCTGCGCGATTATTTTCTGGCCGGACGCGACATTCCGTGGTGGGCAATCGCGCTTTCGATCGTGGCAGCCGAGACCAGCACGCTCACCATCATCAGCATTCCGGGGATCGCCTACGATACCAACTGCACCTTCCTGCAAGTGGCGATGGGATATGTGGTGGGACGAATTTTTATCGCCATGGTGCTGCTGCCGCACTACTTTCGCGGTGACCTCTACACCGCCTACGAGCTGATTGAACGGCGCTTTGGACGAGGACTCCGGTCGCTGACCGCCGGCTTGTTTCTGCTGACGCGGGCGGCGGCGGAGGGAGTGCGCGTGTACGCCGTGTCGATTGTGGTTTCGATCGCGCTGGGGACGGGCGAGGTGGCGTCGATTGCGATCATCACAGCATTGACGCTTGTTTACACCTTTGAAGGCGGGCTGGCGGCGGTGATCTGGACCGATGTGGTGCAGACTGCGATTTACATCGGAGGAACTCTGGTCGGGCTGGCCACGATTTTGCATCTGGTGCCGGGGGGATGGCCGGCGATTCACGCCGCGGCGGCCGCCGCCGGCAAATTGCAGGTGTTTGATTTTCGCCCGAACTTCTGGATTCCTTACACGTTCTGGGCCGGGCTGGTGGGAGGGGCATTTCTGACATCCGCGACCCACGGCACCGACCAACTGTTCGTGCAGCGACTGCTGGCGGCGCGCAGCCAGAAGCAGTCTGTGGTCGCGTTGTTGTCGAGCGGGGTGGCGATCTTATTTCAGTTCGGCCTGTTTCTGCTGTTGGGAGTGATGCTGTGGGCGGCGTACCGCGTGCCCTCGGCGAATTTTGGCAAGCCGGACCGGATTTATCCCGCGTTCATTGTCAGCCAGATGCCGCACGGGATTTCCGGGCTGCTGATTGCGGCCATCCTGGCGGCGGCGATGTCGAATCTGAGCGCGGCGCTCAATTCACTTTCATCGAGCACGATCATGGATTTTTATTTGCGCTTGCGGCCGTCATCCAGCGAGCAAACGCGCATGCGGCTGTCGCGGCTCTCCACATTGTTCTGGGCGCTGCTGCTGTTCGGATTGGCGATGCTCTCTCTGCATAAGGCCGGACGCGTGGTCGAGGTCGGGCTACAGATTGCGTCGGTGGCATACGGAGCTTTGCTGGGAGTATTCCTGCTGGGAGTGTTGACGCGGCGCGCCAACCAATCGGGAGCAATGGTGGGAATGTTGTGCGGGTTCGTC
>Ga0070732_10001445_pt1 | contig 12960 bp, 13 predicted proteins | sample Coa_R1_5_FD_66449 | JGI IMG/M metagenome (GOLD analysis project Ga0070732, IMG submission 66449) | Surface soil microbial communities from Centralia Pennsylvania, which are recovering from an underground coalmine fire - Coalmine... | ecosystem: Environmental > Terrestrial > Soil > Unclassified ...
GAGTTATTCCCTCCCGCGAGTGGTGCCCTCACGGAGTGGTGCCCTCAGGCGGCTACTGCCCCTCCCGCGAGTGCGGTCCCTCCTGTGTTGGGCGGTGCGGTGGGTGGCGTCTCAGGCGGGAACTACGGGCAGCAGCACGTGTGAGGGGTGCTCGCGGTCATGCAGGATGGTTTGCTCCGCCACGCGCAGGTCGGCGGGGCCATCTACCCCGAAGGGATGGCCCGTGTTCGGGTTCCGGTCCCACCGCGGAAAGTTGCTGGAGGTGACCTGCAGGCGAATCGAGTGGCCGGCCTTGAACACGTTGCTGGTTGCCCACAGGTCAATGCTGAACTGGTAGGGTCTGCCAGACTCCAGCAGTGATTCGGAAAATCCAGAGCGGTAGCGCGCGCGAATGATGCCGTCAGTCAGGTTGTGGGCGCGTCCGTCGGGATACACATCCACCAGGCGCGCCACGAAGTCCGTATCTGGACAAGACGAGCACGCCCACAGCTCAACCCGCACCGGCCCCGTCACCTCCAGGTCGCGTTCCAACGGCGCCGACGTGTAGGTCAGCACATCTGGTCGCGCTTCAATCAAGCGCTGATCCCGCGGACCAGTAAGAAATTCCGGTGACAGCAAGAGGGCACCACCATGGGTAGGCACCGGATCCGCGGGGTCGTACCTGAAGTGGTCAGCTCCTTCTGAGTCGGGTGCCACCCCAGACAGTCCCCCGCCCGTGTGCAGGTAAAAGGGTGTATCGACAGCACGCGCCAGCGGCCACTCCTGTTCCGAGCGCCACACATTGGCGCCCATGACAAACAGCTGAATGGGCGGCTCCGCCAGCATGCCCGATTCAATGCCCTTGAGCCAGTGGTCAAACCAACGTAGCTGGAGTCCGGCGAACGGCGCCTGCAGATTGATCAGCGCCAGCTGTGACCCGAACCCAAAATTCAGCTCGCCAATCAGTCCGGTATAGCCAGTATGTGTCCAGGGTCCGATGAGCAGCCTGGTTGGGCGTCCCAATTGGCGCATGGCGTTGAAATTGGTGAGGGTGTCGCCAAGGAAAACGTCGTACCAGCCGCCGACATTGAACGTCGGCACGTTCACCCGGTCGTGCTTTCCCACGATGGTGACCGGGTCCAACAGCGCCCGGTCCATCGGGCGCTGGACGGCCTCGAAGAAGCGCGGAAACACCGGTTGGCGTCGCAATGGACCAAATTCGCTCAGTGGCAGTGAGCCGTACCCTTCTGACGCGAGCGCATCAAGCTCATGCGCCAGCGCCACGAACGCGGGGCCAAGCGCGGCCATGTTCCCCCGACTCTGGCGTACCAGCACGTCGAAGCCCATCTGGAGCCCCCAGTTGGCCTGCGTGCCAAGCTCTAGCGCTCCGCCGCGGAAGGCCAAGCCATTGAATGGGTCCGCCCAGGTGACCATCGGCACCATGGCCTTGAGCGCAGGTGGCTGCTTGACGGCGGCCGACCACTGGGTAAAGCCGAAGTAGGACATGCCGTACATCCCCACTCCCGCGGCGGGGTCCGCATAGGGCTGATCGGCAGCCCAGGCGATGGTGTCGACGCCATCGTCGGCTTCAGATTCGAACGGCCGCCACTCGCCCTCTGACATCAGCCGGCCGCGGGTGTCCTGGACCACCACCACGTAGCCGCGTCGCACGGCCTGAACGGGATCGAGCGCCGCGGTGCCGAGTGGCAAGTCCTTCCCATACGGCAGCCGCGTCAGCAGGACCGGCCAGCGGCCCTCCGGCGGCCGATACACATTGGCGCGCAGCGTGACACCATCGCGCATTGGCACCGGCACATCCAGCTCAACCACGACCCGCTGTTCACTCACGTAGTGGACAATAACAGGGTGCGCATCGAGGGGTCGCGAACCAATCTTGACCAGCCGAGCGTAGATGCGCGGCGAATCGTGTCCGTCGGACCCTCGAATACCGAAATCCTGCACGCCCTTGGTCTGGGCCGGCGCATCGTGGGCGTGGACCGCTGGTCGGACTACCCGCCGCGCGTGCAGCACCTGCCGCGCGTTGGCAGCGATCTCCGCGTCGACGTCGCCCGTATTACTGAGCTCCATCCCGATCTGGTCGTCGCTTCACTCCACGTCCCCGGCATGGAGGCGAACCTCCCCGCCTTCGAGGCTGCGCGCCTGCGGTATCTAGCAGTTGGTGGAATAGGACTCACCGGCGTGTGGCAGGACATCCACACGATCGGTCAGTACCTCGGGCGCGAGCGCCGCGCCGACGACCTCGTGCACACCATGCAGCGCGCCATGCAAGCCGTCACGACCTCAGTCAACGGGCGCCGTCCGCGAGTCCACTGGGAGTGGTCAGCGCATCCGGTGGTCGCCGCGCGCCGCTCGTGGATCACCGAGTTGCTCGAGATGGCTGGCGCGGAAAACGCCTACGCGGATCTTGACGTGGAAAGTGTTCGCGTTACTCTGGACGAGGTCGGCATTCGACAACCAGACCTCATCGTCGCGTGTTGGTGTGGCGTACGCGCCCTTCCCACTATCGAGCGAGTATTGAAGCGGCCTGGTTGGGAGAGACTCAGCGCGTTCCAGCAGTGGCGCGTCGCGGTCCTGAGTGAAGCCTACTTCGGCAGGCCAGGGCCGCGGCTGGTCCAGGGATTGGAGCAGCTCGCGACCCTTCTGACGACGCTTACTTTTTGAGGTTGGCGTCGAAGAACGTGAAGACTTTGCCCCAGCCGTCCATCGCCTGCTCCTGCCGGTACGCCGCGCGGTCGTAATAGAAGAAGCCGTGCCCGGCACCGTCGTAACGGTGGAACTCGTACTTCTTGCCCTGCTTCTTCAACTCTTCCTCGTGCTTGTTCACATCGGCCGGCGACGGGCGCTGGTCGTCATTACCGAACAACCCGAGTAGCGGCGCTTGCAGGTCTTTGGTCATGTCGATGGGGGCGACCGGCTGCTTGGGGTTGGGCTCCTGGACTACGCCGCCGCCCCAGAGATCGACCACCGCGTTGAAGCCCGGCTCGCGGCACGCGACCATGTAGGCGTGCCGGCCGCCCGAGCAGGAGCCAATAATGCCTACCTTGCCGCTCGCGTTGGGCTGGGATTTGAGCCACTGCATGGCGCCCCGGGCATCGCCGAGCACCTGGTCGTCGGGTACACCACCCTCGGCGCGTACCTTGGTAGCTATTTCATCAGGGGTCCCGTTACCGACGCGGCTGTACAGGTCCGGGCAGATGGCGACATACCCGTGGTTAGCCAGGCGCCGCGAAAACTCCTGGTAGAACTCGTCCCAGCCAGGCAGGTGGTGGATCACAACCACGCCGGGAAAGGGGCCGTTGCCTGTCGGTTGGGCGACATACGCGGTGACCTGGTCACCATTGGCACCAGCGATCTTGACCGGGCCAGCCGTCATGCCCTGGGGAGAGGCCGTGTTGAACGAATTCCACATACCTGCCGGATGGTACCGGCCACGGACCTCACGGAGCAGTTGCCTACATCTCAATAATCGCGCGCCCGGCAATTTCGCCGCGCGTTAGCGCCTTGTAGGCCGTATCCACCTCTTCCAGCGAGTAGCGGCGCGTCACGACGTCCTCCGGGCGAAACACGCCTTGCGCTGCCAACTGCAGCACCTGTGGCATGTCGGTTCGCGTGCGCGCGCCGTAGGATCCGATGACGCGCTGCGAGCGACGCACTAAACGGGTGATCTCGAGCGGCGCGGTTGTCGTGCCGGGCGCGATGCCGATGGCGACCATTCGCCCCCCGTCGCGCAGGACTTCGCTGGCCTGGATGAAGGTTTCAGCCCTTCCGAGCGCTTCAAAGGCAACGTCGACGCCTGTGCCGCCGGTCAGTTCGCGTACGGTCGCAACGACGTTGTCGCGTGAGCCATTGACGGTGTGTGTTGCGCCCAGGCGTTTGGCCATCTCGAGTTTTTCGTCGACGATGTCGATGGCGATGATCTGAGAGGCTCCAAACCCGCGCGCAACCTGCACGAGGTTCATGCCCACACCACCCACGGCGACAATAGCCACAGTCTCGCCCGTACGCAAGTCCGCACTGTTTCGAACAGCCCCAAAGGCGGTGAACACCGCGCAACCGAGAATCGCCGCCTCGTGCGGTGGAATGCCTTCAGGCAGGGCGAAGACATCAGTGGCGGGAACCACCGCGTAGTCCGCCAGTCCACCCATCGAGTACATCCACAGCGGGGTCCCATCGGCTCGCGCGAGCCGCGTCTCGCCGTCGTACAGCGTGCCTTTGAGACGATTCATCGCAAAGAACGTCTCGCACAGATCGTCTCTGCCCTGGACGCAGAACCTGCACGTGCCGCACGGCATGATGAACGCGCAGGCGACAGTCGTGCCTTCTTTGATGTTGCGAGAGGTCGGCACGCCCGGTCCGAGCGCGGCCACCGTACCTGCAATTTCGTGCCCCAACACACACGGCATGGGGAACGCCACTTCACCTTTGATGACGTGCAAATCCGTGTGGCAAACGCCGCACGCGCCGACTTTGATGAGCATTTCGCCGGCGCGCGGTGCCGGAACGGGCACCTCCTCGATATGCAAGTCGCCGCCGGCGGACTCGAGCACTGCTGCGCGCATACGTTTTCTTATGGTAGCCGCGCGATGACGGGCGCAAAGGCATCCATGGCCGCGGCTTTGATGACGTAGTAGGTCACGCCGAACTCCTGCCGACGCTTCAGCAGCGTCTCGACCACGTGCTCCACGCTGCCAACCAGTGCATTCGGAGTTTCCTCCGCGGGAGTTCCCGACAGGTCGAGTCGCGAAATGTTCACATGAAGCTCAACGTTGCGAAGGCGCGGGCCGGCCGCCTCACGCACCCAGGCGACTTTCTGCTCAAACGTTGCGCCGCCCTGTCCGAGCAAAGAGATGCTCACAATTTCAGCTTCTTGCGCCGCGAGCCTGAGCATGGCCCGTTGGCGGCCGCCCAACATGATCGGTGGGCGGGGCCGTTGCACCGGCCGCGGCAGTGGTTCCAATTCTTCGATCCGGTAGTGCTCACCCGCGAAGCTGACGGGGGTCTCGCTCGCCAGCAATGTCTTGATGATCCTGATTGACTCCCGCAGGCGTGCGATGCGAATGGGCGGAGGGTCCAAGGGGATCCCCGTCTGCGCGTAGTCGGCCCCCAGCCATCCTGCGCCAAGTCCCAGCTCGAACCGGCCGTTGCTGAGCATATCCAGCGTTGCGGCTTCTTTCGCCAGCAGCGCCGGATGCCGAAAGTCATTGTCGAGCACCAGCGTAGCCAGCCGGATGCTGGTTGTAACGCCGGCTGCTGCCGCCAGCGCGGGCATCGGCGCCAGCTGGTTGGCGAAATGGTCCTGGGCGATAAACGTGCTGAACCCCAGCGCCTCCGCCCTCCTTGCCGCCTCCAACCATTCGCGCATCGACGTGGTGGTGCAATTGACGCCAAACCTGAACGGTCTCGGAGCACTCACCCCTTGCTGGAAGCTATCGATTGTTCGAGCTCGGTGCGAATCTGGTTTCCTCCATTGTTCTGCCACTCTTTGACGATGCCGTCGAAGTCCGACAGCGGCCGACGGCCAGCCAGCACGTCGGTGATTGCATCAGTCAAAGCCTGAAACAGCGGCACGCCCTTGCTGTCCAGCGTTGCCGAGCTAAAGCCGAGGGTTGGATCCGCTACGCCAGCCCCGATCGCGGCTTTTTCGAAATCCGTGGCCGCTTTGGCATAGTCAGGAATCCCGGGCCAGAACGCCACTTGCGGTCGTTGCACGACGTACTTCCATGGCACCGAGTTGGCGTCGGTGTTGCTCGGCGGCAACACGGTGATGCTGCCGTCAGCACCAACGCTGTAGTCCACATCCTTGACGCCCACCGTCAGGAGAAGATCCTCCGCGCTGCCGAAAGGCGCCGCCAGCCAATTCGCGATACGTAGTAACTCCTGGACTCGATCCGCGGAGGCTGCCTTGAACGCGGTGGTACCGAAGTAACCCTTGCCGAGGAAATGCTGCGCCTTGCCACCATCATGCGCGGGGAATGGCAATACCGCCAGCGGTACGACGGGCGGCGATTGCTTGGGGCCGCGCGTCCAGCCGTCTTGCCACGCATTGCCGAACGTCTCCACGTCGAGCACGAATTTGGACCCGATGAGCGCGTCGCGTGCGCGGGTACTGTCGGCGATGGTCAGCGCATCCGGGTGATACAGCCCGGTGGCGACCAGGTCACGTACATACGCCATCGCCTCTTTGTATTCAGGAGTTTCGATGTCGCGCGTGAGCTTGCCATTCGCGTCGAGCGCCCAGTTGTTCGGCGCTCCGAACATCGCCGCAAAGTAGTAGATGTAGTACATCTGGTTCTGATACGCGCCGATCGCCCACTGATTCTGGTCGGGACGATTTAGCTGCTGCAGTACCCGTTTGAAGTCGTCGGCGTTCTTCGGCGTGTAATCCTTGCCCACCGTGGCGTCATAGACGGCTGAGTTTTTCAGCAGCATGCTGCCAGGGTAGTAACGCTCGATCGGCAGCATGTACAGCTTGCCGTTGCGCGCGCAACCCGAATTCCGCCACGCGTACGTGGGGATCGCGGCGAGGTTTGGATAGTCCTTCGCGGCGTCGCCAGCAAGATAGGGTGTGAGGTCCGCGGCTTTGGCCGTGAGAAATTGGGTCAGGTTCTGCACTTGGGCAGCGCCACTTGGCGTCGCGCCCGGAATCAGCATGACGTCGGGCAGGTCGTTGCCCGCCATGACCGTCGCCAATTTGATCAGGTAGTCGGACTGCGCAATGATGGTGTATTGGACGTCGGCGTTCAGCTGCTTGTTCGTTTCCTGCCACGCCTGGTTCTGGTCGAGTGGGGTTGGAGGAGCGGGTGCGCTGTTGTTCGTGTAGCACAGGACTTTGGAGCCCGAACCCGGCGGCGTAGCGGGTAATGCCTTGACCGGATTCTTCGGATAGTTGATGAAGCCGTCCTCGTACTGGGGGCCCGCGGCTGGGAAGTCCGGCTTGGGCCCGGTGGTATTGGCAATGAAGCTCGGTAGAGCGGTTGCGGCTCTGGACGTGCTTGCCCCGGTCGGTGGTGCGGTGGGCGCGGCTGGCGCAATCGACCCGCATGCCGCCAACAATGGGAGAGCCGCGCCGACGCCGGCGGTTACAAAGAGCTCGCGGCGGCTGAGCGTCATGCGTAGTAGTCCTTCAGGAATCGCTGGGTGCCTTCCATTGCCATCTGAGCCCATTGTTCGGCGGAATATCCTGCGTCGCGCGGCGGCGCCCATTCCAGGCTGAGTGGAATATCTCTGGGCAACGCCTTGAGCAGCGCGCTGACGTTCGCCTCTCCGTCACCCGGTCTCACACGCGGACCGCCCTCACGCTTTCCATCATTGAGCTGCGTGTATGGCAGCAGCGCGGGGTCGCGACCTTGCAGCGCTGAGGGCGTATCGCCCGCACGCATGAACGCGGTTGGATCGATGCACACGACCGCGTTTCGCTTACCTGTTTCCTGAATGACACGAAACGCCGCGTCAATCGGGCTGAGTGTGCCGACTGGAGCTTCGATCGCGGCGACCAGGCCAATGCCGGCGGCAAGGTCGCAGAACTGGGCGAAGCTGTCGCGCTGGTGTGACCAGTCAGGGTCGCGTCCAATAACCAGCGCGTAGGTTGCGCCGAGCTCGCGCGCATACTCCAGGGAGGGACGATATTCGTCCCAGTCCATCTCTGGCAGCAGATAGTAGCTGAGTGATTCGACCATCTCCTGGCCGGTGTCGGCCAGGCGCTGTTTGACTTCGCGCTTCAGCGCAGCGTCACCCAGCCAATCAACCCAGTTTGGATAGGCCGGCGACTTGTGAAGTCGCAAGCCGAGGCCCTCGAAGCCCGCGCGATAGGCTGCCTGGATGAATTCGAGCGGTGGTGCGTCTGGCAACGTGGTCGGCGCCATGGTGACCCTGTTCATGGCGCCACACGCTACTGGATTCAGGGCTCGTTCTGCTGTGTCTTCGAGTCCTTTGTCTGAACGGTGATGTGGCTCATCGGCGTTGAACCAGGCGCCCCGTGCCAGTGGTTCTCACCGGCGGGGATCAGGATCACGTCACCTGTGGTAACGGTGCGCTCCTCGTGCTCGGTTGCCACCACCCCGGTGCCTTCGGTGACGATCAGGATCTGGTCCGACGTGTGCTGGTGAAACTTGTTGCGCGAGCCTGCGCTGAAGTTGACAACGCTGAAATTGAAGCTTTTCGATTCCGAAGGATCGACGATGACTTGACGAAACACCTGCCCCGTAAACAGGGGACTGACCGCGGGCTCGCGGGGAAGACCATTGGTGCTGACCACTTTCATGTCAGCACCAATGGTACTCGGTGTGTGCTGACTCCTTACTTAGTCGTTGCGGGTGATGCCGACGATATCGGTCGCGCCGGCGGCCTCCGCCTGGCGAATCGCGTCAGACATCGACGTGGCCGTGAACACACGGGTCGCGGTGAAGCTCACTCGCCAGCTGTGGCTCCCGCCGCTGCTGGAACTCGCCCTGCTTGCTCCAGCAGTTGAGCCTGGCCGACGACCGCGTCGCGCTCCGGTAGTCGCCGCCGCGCGTGTTGTCGAAGGTCGACGACCGCGACGACCCGTGCCGGTCGTTGCTGCTGCGGGCGTACTTCCGCCCGAGGCTGCCGCTCCGCGCGCTCCACGCCGTCGTCGTCCATTCGCCGGCGCCGCACGGCCGGTGCTCGCTGCACCTGCAGTCGATCCCGCGCGTCGTCCCCGCCGACCGGTGCCCGTTCCGCCCGACGTTGACGTTGCGCTCGCGCCGCCACTGGCTGCTGCAGTTGATCCTGGGCGTCGTCCGCGCCGACCGGTCCCTGTTCCACTGCTGGAGGTCGATGCCGCACGACCCCGCCGCCCGCGCGTTCCGCCGGCACTCGCGCCGCCACTGCTGCGGGCTGCTCGAGCACCGCCACCACTGGTGCTCGTCCGGCCGCGCAATGACGCACCGTGTCGCTGTGCCACTCGATACACAGACGACTCGCCAATGCCAAACCGCTTGCTGATCTCCGAAACTGGTGTTTCCGTCTCGGAATACAGTCGGGTGACCTCGCGCTCCTGCTCTTCCGTCAGCTTGCGGCGGGACCCCGTGGAACCTTCGGCCTCTCCGGCCTGCGAACGCGTCTCCGTATCCGTCATCTCCTGTTCCTCACTCCTTCTCCGTCAGTTGAAAAATACAGCATGTGGACACGGCTGTATACGGTGGATGTCAAGATCGCGGGTGGCGACGCGCTCAACGACCGAAACTGGCCGGTCCGAGGATTGTGTCCAGGTCTTCCAGGGCAACTGACGGCTGTCCACTCCGGACAATAGCACAAATCATTCCGTTGCGCCGGTTGGATGCATATCAACCGGGTATCCAGCGCGCAAAACCTCGACGATCGACGGTGGCGTGAGCAGGGTCACGCTGCCGGACGGACGCGGAACATGTTCTGTGTAGCCACCGGCTGACCAGGCATGCAGCCATTTGCCACCCACCAACCACGCGCGTTCATCCACGACGACATAGCTACCGTCTGGCAGGCTCTGGGCATCTGCTGAATGAGTACGTTTCACAAAGGGACGGACGCGCCGTTCAGCATGCAGGATGCCGTCCATCGCGTCGGCAGCGGTCGAGCGATCTGGAAATGCGCTCCGCCAGGCACCTTGGAATGCCACGTAATCGGCATGTCGACACTCCGCGCAGGGCCGGTGTCCGTCAGCAAGCGCGGCTGCCTCGTCCAGGAAAAACAGCTCCGTATAGCTGCCGGGCTGCATAACCGAACGGTGCCGACCGCGAAATTGCAGTCGACAGGCGATCCAGCGCCTGACCTGCCAGTCGCGCACCACGCGCCGGTCGGCGCCGTGCAGAATGCCCCGATTGCCCATCAGTGTGCCGCGTGCGGGCACCGCGACAATTTCGCCAAACGGCGTGACACGGTTCTGCAGCGGCACGTTCAGGCCAGGCTCTCGACCCGTCGTCGCAGCAGACAGAATTCGTTGCCCTCAATATCCGCCAGCACGATCCAGCTGACGTCATTGCCCTGGCCGACATCCACGCGCCGTGCGCCGAGGCGCAGCAACCGGCGAAGTTCGTTCGACTGGTCTGTCTCAGTCGGGTTGACGTCGATGTGGATCCGATTTTTGACCGTCTTGCTTTCGGGGACACGAACAAACACCAGCGTTGGAGCCGCGCCTCGCGGCGTCGGCCCGATTTCGATTTCTCCCTCTGGTCCCCGATCGATGACCGCATAATCGAGTACGGCTGCCCAGAACTCGGCAACCCGTTCGGGCTCATGGCAGTCGATCACCAGCTCAGTAAACCGCGCACCCATAACGCGCCAGTCTAAAGTGTTCTAAAACTCTTCAGCGTGAATGCAGAGCACCTGCGACGTGTGCAAGTGCACACCGACCTCGCCGCGCGACCGGCGGAGCGCCTGGCGGCCTGCTCGTGGGCGTCGACGGTGTGGAATCGCCTGAATGGTGGGCACTACTGCACATCGGCGATACATGTGTGCCCGTCGACCCGCACGGATTCAAAAGCCGCTTGCAAGCAGCCGGGTTTGTCGACGTAGAGGTGGAGCTGAGTGCCCCACCTCCTGCATGGCGCTTTCGGTTCCTCGGAAGCGTCAGTCCTCGCGGGTAATCGCCACGACCTCGCCCGGGCCATAGGTGGCAACCTGGCGCAGCGCGTCGTGGATCGAGTTGGCGCGCAGGACGCGTTCCAGACGGTAATGGACCAGGAACCGCTGACCGCGCGCGACCATTTCCGCGTCTTTGAGCAGTCGCGGTGCACGCGCCCTCCGCACCGGCCTGGCCGCGCGGCCGTTGGTTCCGTTCACGGTCTCAACCGGAACCGTGTGTACCTTTACCACCTCAGCCTTCACGACCTGGGCGGCAGCGGGTTCAGGCACCACCGCTGGTGGTTCAACGGCGACGGGTGCGTGCTCTTCCGCGACGGGCACAGCCATGGGCTCCGCTGCGACTGGTTGCGGCGCCGCCGCGACGATGACGGCCAATTCCTCGACCGGCGTCGTTTTCTCTAGCGCATCGGCTAGCTCGATGTGCGCGGTTCCATTTACGGGCGCGCAGAAATCGCACTGGCGGCCGAGCGCCGCCGATTTCTCACGGGCTACGCGATCGTTCCGCTGCGTGGCCGTCTCGCCCTTTACACGTGGCAGCGTCACCAGCGCTGCATGGCCGCACTGAAACTGCAGGCGCGCCGGGATAACGGAAGGCATCATTGTTGCGCTTCCTATAGTAACGGACAGACCGGCGTTCTGTCGCGGTTTGTTTTAAGAGCCGCTGGCGCGCGCCACTGAAGTTTTGTGCGAGTTACCTTTTTAGAGGCGCTCCGTTGCCGCCTTCAGGTAACGCTCAGGAAACCGCCGCCAGCTCGCGCTCCGGTTGGCTCGTCTGGTACATGGCCGCCAGCATCGTGTCGCGCCACTCCGTTCCTTCCGGAACGATCCGCTCGACGGCACGCAGGCGGTAGTAGCTACGGTCAGCGGCTGGTGGATCGCCACCGGCCTCGACGGTTTTGATGGCTTGCAGGAGTAGCCGACGCATGGCAATGATCGCTTTGTCGGCCGGACCGAGGTACTCCTCGCTGCGATCGACGACCGCGCCCATGCTTTCCTGAACCGCCCGGTCCTGCGTATTCACTCCCTCGATACCCGAGAAAGTCTCCGTTTTCTGGACCTGGCGATCGATGCCCCAGTTGTTGCGCATGTTGCGGATCGCGCGGAAGGTGCTCTGGTCGACGTGGTCCGGACCATTGCCGTTGCCGTACTCGCGGCGTTGTTCCTCCGTCAGCGGCGCATCAAGGCTGTACTGGAAGTTCCACACCATGCACGTGTCGTCGTCCATGGGCACCCAGAAATGACCGGGCCCCGCATCGCTCGGCGACTGCAGGTTCATCGCGCCGAACAACGAAGCCGGCCGCAGTTGGGTGAACGGCATGATGTAGTGGTAGGCGCGTACGTAACGGCCGCCCTCTGGCAGCTTGCGGATGCCCGCGTACCGATAGCCGTACTCGGTGAGGTCGACTTCCAGCATCGGTGCGCCGCCACGCACGAACGGGCTGCGCGGATCGATGCCCGGCCGACTCGCGCTGGCGGTCAGCGCGCGGTGCAGGATCGGCGCGTGCGATGTGTCGATGCCACCCTCCAGTGCCTGCAGCCAGTTGCATTCTTCAATGACTTTCGACACCTGGCGATGTGAAGCGGGCGCCTGCGTGAATTCGAACGCGGGCGCTGGCGGCGTCTTGTCTGCCGGACCAAGATACGCCCAGACGATCCCTCCCAGCTCCAGCGTCGGGTAGTGCTTGATGTGCACCTTGTCGGCAAAATTAGTCTCGCCCGGCTCGTTCATCTGGTCGACGCAGTTGCCGTCGACGTCGAATTTCCAGCCGTGATAGACACAGCGGAGGCCGCATTCCTCGTTCCGCCCGAGCCACAGCGATACCCGACGATGCGGGCAGAATTCGTCGAGTAGCCCGATACGGCCCTGCGTATCGCGAAACGCGACCAGGCGCTCGCCGAGCAGCTGCACGCGGACTGGTTCGCCGTCCGCTTCGGCCACCTCGCGTTCAAGGAGGATGGGCATCCAGTAGCGGCGCATGACCTCGCCCATCGGCGTACCGGGACCTGTTCGTGTGACCAGCTCGTTCTCTTCGCGGCTCAGCATGCCGGAAGTCTACGCCAACGGCCAGCTCTATACCTTAGAGGCAGCAGACGCAACGTCTTTTTCATACCTTGTTGGGCACCCACGCGTGGCGTAGGATGCCTCGTTAAGGTGGCAACGCAGGCTCGCAACACGATCTCTTCGGCCACGTCGGCTACGGCAGGTGCCTTCTTTGGGCCGTTCGCGACCATCAGGGTTGCACACTCGACCGTGGAGCGCACGCTCTCGATCGTCTCACCGTTGATTCTGCTGGCGCTGTGGGAAATCGCCGCGCAACTCTCCATCATCGATACGCGCTTCTTTCCCGCGCCTTCGCGGATCTTCGCCGTCCTGTGGGA
>Ga0070732_10001446_pt1 | contig 12956 bp, 19 predicted proteins | sample Coa_R1_5_FD_66449 | JGI IMG/M metagenome (GOLD analysis project Ga0070732, IMG submission 66449) | Surface soil microbial communities from Centralia Pennsylvania, which are recovering from an underground coalmine fire - Coalmine... | ecosystem: Environmental > Terrestrial > Soil > Unclassified ...
GGGATTCTACCACCCATGTTTTTCGCAAGTTGCTGATTCAAAGCCAAATAACCAATAAAATGACTAAAATCAATGGTTTCCGCTGTTGTCTATGGTGTCTATGTAGTTCCGTTTTGTCCAGCCAATAGAACTGATTTCCGCATTTTATGGACAGGATGGACAGGAAATAAAAGGTGGGTCTCGGGAAAACCATATGCCATTGTTTTGCAAATATTCATACCATCTGACTGTCCGGGCGCAGAAGGTAAAAACAAGCTGAAGCAAGTTCAACTACTGCGCGGGTGGACACGACTCCGCACATGAATAGAGCCACCATGGCTCTCGATGAATCGTTTTGCCATCCAAAGACCAACGCCATTACCCTTGGCGCCCTTGCTCGTGAATGTCCCCGAGAAAAGCTTTCCAAGATCATGGCGGGCTACGCCCGAACCCGTATCGCCAACGGTAACTCGGACCCCGGCGCACCTCGGATCCCGCCAATCACGGGAATCTGAAATCCGCAAGATCAATGTGCCACCACTTCTAGGAAGAGCCTCCAAAGGCATTGATGATAAGGTTTGTGAACACCTGGCGCATTTCTATCGCATAGCCTTGGATCACTCCTGCCGATAGGTATTGCTTTTTGATCTCGACCTTCTTGAATTTGATCTTGTTCGTGTAGAAGCAAGCATTCGTTCGAGTATCTCGGGAAGACTTACACTGCCGGGCTCTGCTGCTCTCCCTTTATAGCAATCCAGCAGGTTATCCACGATCTGCTTTATACGACTCAGCTCCTGCTCAGCAACCTCCAGATACCTGGCCTTCGGCTGCCTTCCTCCATGCCGCAAAAGATAGAGAGCATTTTCCAACCCTTCGATTGGGTTCTTTAATTCATGCGCAACCCCGGCGAGGTAACGGTCGACGGGTGTTCTCGCATCGGTTGCTGGAGAATAAGTTTCCTTCTGGCCTCTTGTCCGACATGGAAGTACTGGCCCCTGCCATGGAAGCTGCTCTCAGCAGTCATCCTGCCCACTCATTTGGAATATCTTATTTCAAATCGAACACACAACGGAAGATCACGATTGCTCCTTATTGCCATCCAGAACTCTCCACCATAATCTCGGGTTGGTCACGCATATCCCTCGAACGTGATGATCCCGCCCTCGCCGCCTTGCTGGTCGCCCATTGGGGGATTGGGGATTGGGGGGCCGGGTCCTTGTGAGCCAAATGCAGGCTGGTCTACAATTGTGCTCACATGCTTGGTACTCCCCAATATCGTAAAGCCTGCCGCGGTCTCTTCGCCATCGCTTCTCGGCGTCGAAATCGTGAGCCAAACAGGCGGCGCACCAAGTTTGATGAAGGCGTTTTTCCCTGCGGCGCGGCAGTCCCTGAGACCGGAATTTACGAAGCCGCGCATCATCGGGAACATCGTGCGCCTCACGAGGTATTGATGCTAAGGGCCAACCTCTTTCCACCCTGCGATCAATGCGGGGACAAAGTCCATTTCAGAGTGATCCGTACTGCTCCCTATATTTTTGACGATGAAGATTTTGCCCAGTGAGTGGTCTTAATTTTGCTGCCTCACGCCCAACAACACGCAGCCTCGCCGCTGCATCTCATCCCTTCGAATGTTGCACGGGGAGTGATCTGCTGCAAAGCAGCAACAACAGCATTCTCGGTTATGCAAACGGAAATCGTCAATATTTCTTTTGATCAATCCGATTGTCCACTTACCCCAGGCCGGGTAGTGGATCAAACCGGCATCTACGAGATTTGTCACCCAAATGAAGGGAGACAAACGGTGCTTCTTCTTTACGGCGCAGTTTTTCCGCCTTGTCCACGTTGCGGCGACTCTGTTCGATATAGACTGGTGCGTGCTGCGCCCTATATCTTTGACGACCCTGATTTTGCATAAACCAAAGCGCGATTTGATCGATTTGATAAGGAGTAACCGAACGCAGCACGTTCGAAAAAGATGCTCCCCTGAAAGCTCAGGCTTCTCCATGGCGACCGGTTCTGCCAAAACAGTGTATAGGCCGGGCGATCAGGTTCCGGTTGATGGTATTTACAGAGTCTTGCATAAGGATCATCGTGAATCGCACGAAGTGAGCCTGACAGCAAAAGACATATTTCCCCCCTGCGGCAAATGTGGTGTTCAGGTGCGCTTTGAACTCCTCGCATCTGCAAGTATGCGCGGCCATCAAAAGTGCTGATCGGGGGTGCCTGCTACCTGCGGGAGCGCTACCTCACGCGCATTGGGCCGCCTCCTTGCCAATGCAAGAATGCTGTTGATGCCGTCTCGCGCTGTAGTCGCCCCAAGTTCGCAGCGGAGGCCGCTCATGGCGCTTCGTCTTTGGATTTGACTTACTTTCCCAAGCGCGCGCATAAAGTGTTACACTTTGGATAATAGCTGGCTGCGCCAGGGCCGGTCGAATAAGAAGCGCAACCTCTCATGCCGAAATTATTTAAATATCGAATTTTGTTCGTCGACGATGAGGATTCGATCCGTACTACCGGGCAGGCGATTCTGCAATCACAAGGCTATGAGGTGGTCACAGCCGAGCATGGGATGGATGCGCTCCAGTGCTTAAGCGGCCCTCTACCGGACTTGGTTATAACAGACTTGCGTATGCCTAAAATGTCGGGTTTCGAATTATTGGCCGTGATTCGCAAGCGTTTTCCTCAGATTCCAACCATTGCAATCAGCGGAGAATATGTAACTGCTACCGTGCCGGAGGGTCTCCTCGCAGATTTTTTCCTGCAAAAGGGACATTACGAGATCACCACCTATTTCCAGAAGATCAGGGAATTGCTGAGCAAGCCGCCTGTCCGGCCTTTTCCTGGAACGCAAACCATCTCTCCGATTTGGGTGCCGTTGAATGGTTCTGGAGAAGTACTTATCACCTGCCCTCAGTGTTTACGGTCCTTCGAAATCGACATCAAAGAGGTAGCGGTTGGCGTCCACCAAACCGAGTGTACTTTTTGCCGCAACAGTTTCGAGTTTAACGTGGACGAAAGCAATATGGAGGCGGTTCTCAGAAGCCTGCCGCCGCTCGGTGGAAAGCGCCGCGTTCTCGGTACCGGTCGTTCCGGTTAACTGGCTTTCGCATCCTTGCGTGCATTGTTAGATTGAACTTGGTAGAAGGCATGGATGGCGCGTTCAGTCGCGACGCTTAATAGATCTGCAATCCGCATGCTGTCTACAATCAATGTGCTCAGATCGATGCCGAGCAAGTGTTCCTGCAACAACACACTGATCTCACGCTGCAAAAGCCTCGTTTCCGTGAGCACAAGTTCAGGGCGATAACCTTTTTGAAAGCGTTGCTCGCCGTGTCTCATGCTGATCTCAGTGCCTTTATGTTGCAGTACGTCCTCGCCCTTTAATACTTGCGCGCATATTTCCTGTAACAGTTGAGGCAGGTTATGTAACCTTTCCTGGCGAGTCATTTCAATTTCTAGAGTTCTGGAACTGCAGAGATGCGATTCAGCCATCGTTCAAAGAGTTCGTCTAGCCGTTCCCGCAGAAGCTCAGGCACACGACGCGTCAGGACGCTTCGGATTGGACGGCGATTCTTCACTTTTTCCACAATCGCGCCCACTAACGCAGGAATCTCGGCGGGTTTTGTAAGATAGTCATCGACTTGATTGCGGATGGCCATCAACGCAGATTCAAAATCGGGGAATCCTGTTAGGATAAGCGTCGCCGCATCAGGTTGTACCCGGCGCATCACTCCTACCACCGTGAAACCGTCCCCCGGTTCACCGATATTCAGATCAGAAAGAAGGACGTCAAATGTCTTACGGTTAATGAGATCCAGAGCTTCCTTGACTGTCCCAGCCACGCTCACTTCGAATCCTTGTTGCTCAAGAATCCGAGGCAGAGTCAACCGAATTGTTGACTCATCGTCTACGAACAAAAGCTGAATTTTTTTGTTTTCCAACAAGAACTCCCAAAGTGAAGGCCTCTTTAGAGGCTGCAGGGAACGCAGCAGGTGCAGAGTACTAAATCTTTTGGACGCAGTAATCGCTTATTGAGTTGCTTTCGGCAAGAAAAATGAGAAACAGGTCCCCGACCGGCAAGCGCGTGTCGTCGTTCGCAGATAAATTCGACCCTTGTGCTTCGCGACTATACCGTGGACGACCCAGAGGCCCAGGACGCCTCAAGACCGTGATCTGATCTGGGGTGGTCTCGCGGCGCGCTGTTCAGCTTGCAACTGGTCCAGGGTCTATGATCCGAACTCTTCTAAGCATTTCATGCCTGGGGAACAATTGACTGCAATAGTGCGAAAGGAATTTGCAAAGCACGAATGTGGGGATTTCGGCGGCAAGTAACAAGCGTGGCCCGAGCTTCCGTTCCGCGTGGCTGAGTCGTTTTCCTCAGGGATTAGTCCACCTCACGCAATAGGCCAGTCTGCACATCAAAAACGAAACCTCGAACGATAATATTCTCCTTCCTGATCCAGGAGAGCGTCGTCAGTTTCTGAATTTGTTCCCGTGCATTGCTCTCGACATCCCGGAACGCATGTAGCTGGAGCGGCCCCGAGACTCCCGCCTGACGCATGATAGTTTCCTGAAGTTCTCCTTCGTTCGCCTTTTGCAATCCACAGTCCGTGTGATTAACAACCATGAATTCCTTTGTCCCTAGCAGGTAGTGAGAGATCAAGAGCGACCGAATTGCATCATCGGTGACTATACCTCCAGCATTACGGATTAAGTGTGCGTCTCCGGCTGCAAGACCAAGAGCCCGCCGTGAAAGTCGAGTGTCCATGCAGGTGAGTACAGCAAGTCTCAGCTGTGGACGGGGCGATATGGCAGCGGGATTATAGTCGAGAACAAATCTTCGGTTCGCTTCGAGCGCACGGTCAATAGCATTCATTTGATCATCATAATATTGACGAGCTTCCACGGGAACACTCGGATGCTCGTCATGAGAATGACTGGGTTTGAACCGTTGGCCCACTCTCCTCACAACATTAATCCTTCTGGCAATCAATCGATGTGTTCCAAGGCTTCTGCTATGACCTCATAAACATAGCTAAGGTCCTGACGGCTGATGCAATACGGTGGCAGGATGTAAATTACGTTTCCGAGCGGTCGCAAAAGGACGCGCTTTTCGATAAAAAATCTGTAGAGCCGAGACCGAATCGATGAAAAGTATCCCGGATCTGAGGATCTCATCTCGATGACAGCTATGGTTCCGATCTGCCGGATTTCCGCGACCTTGGGGTGGGAAACAAAACGCCGCAGGTACTCTTCGTGTTGTGTTGTGATTTGCCGAATTCTCTCCCAGACTCCCTCGGTCTCGAAGATTTCGAGATTCGCAACGGCGGCCGCGCAAGCCAACGGGTTTCCGGTATAAGAATGTCCGTGGAAAAACGCATCGTCCGGATTGCTGAATTGATGGCGAATCTCTTCCGTGGCCAAAGTGGCTCCGAGTGCCAGGAAGCCGCCGGTAATCCCTTTGGATACACACATCAGATCAGGAGCCACCCCGGCTAGATCACAGGCGAACATCCGCCCGCAGCGGCCAAACCCGGTGAGTACTTCATCAGCAATCAGCAGCACCTCGTGCGCTCGGCAGAGAGAGTGGACTCCTTGCAGAAATTCCTTCGGATGTACGATCATGCCCCCTGCTCCTTGCAACAGGGGCTCTACGATTACCGCCGCAATCTGGTGAGCTTGCGCTTTCAACAGAGTTTCGAGTGACTGCAGGCAGTCAATATCACAATCGCTTCGGCTTCTCCCGACCGGGCACCGCAGGCAGTATGCTGTATGCACACGATCAACAGCGAATCGAACGTCCGAAAAGTGCGCGGTGAAACCAGAGTCGGCGCTGACCGACATTGCGCCGACCGTATCCCCATGGTAGGCGTGCTCAAGAGCAACAATCCGCCGTTTTTCGTGCCGCCCGACGTTTCGCCAATACTGTAAGGCTAATTTCAATGCAATCTCGACTGCGGTCGATCCATCATCGGAGTAGAAAATGTGCTTAAGCGCCGGAGGAACAACCCTCGATAGCTTTCGCGTGAGGCGTTCGACCGGTGGATGTGAAACTCCTGCAAGCAGCACGTGGTCGAGATCACTCAGCTGCGCTCGAATCGCATTCGCGATCGACGGGTGGCAATGGCCGTGCAAATTGACCCACCAGGACGAGATGGCGTCAATAATCTTCTGCCCCGTGTCATCATAGAGGTAAGCACCCTCTCCTCTGGTGATCCGCAGCGGAGGATCAAAATCCGTTCGAGTAAACGGATGCCAGATATTTAGCGAAGCAGCTCGGCTCAGATGAACGCCTCCCGGATGAAGTTGTTTGCAAAGACTTCCCGCAATACAGGCCGGGAAATCTGGTCAAGGACAGGGATCTCCCCGATGACCTGAACTTTACCAAAGCGCTCAATCGCCTCTTTATTGTCCGGATTAGACGGACCTATGAGAACAACTCCCAGCACCGGCACTGACAAAATGCGTAAAGCCTGAAGTGACAGCAAAGTGTGATTAATGGTTCCTAACGTACTGCGTGCCGCCAGAATCGTGGGCAATGAGAGCTGAACTATCAGATCAGACATAAACTGCGAACCGTTAACGGGGACCAGAACCCCGCCCGCTCCTTCCACAATCAGAGGTAAGTCATAGGTGGACGCAGGTAGGCGAATGTCATCCAGCGATATCAGCCCTTTCGCTCTTTGAGCCGCAAGGTGGGGCGATACTGGGTCATCGAAGATGAAGGTCTCAGGGACTGCGTTTTGTTCCCCTGTTTCGGTCAAGGCGAGAACTGTCTGTCGATCCGTTCCCTCGCGGGCTCCCGTTTGGATCGGTTTCCAATAGATTCCAGGCAGTGCGGCACACAACAGCGCGGACAACACCGTTTTGCCAACGTTGGTATCGGTTCCGGTTACGAAAAATCCTTTAGCCATGTTGAAAGACCATTTGAGAACCTGCCGATACAGCGGCGATCAGGCGCTCGATATCGTTATTCGTCAGACGGCTTGTGAGAGAAAGACGCAATCGTGAAGTCCCTTCTGGAACAGTTGGCGGACGTATGGGCCGTGCGACGAAACCACTCTCCTCAAGGAAAGCGGCCAGCGCCAGCGCCGACTCATTGCTTCCCACGACGATTGGCACGATATGGGAACTGCTGGAACCGCAATCTTGGCCAATTCCCCTTAGCCCCTCGCGCAGAGCTGTTGATATGGCAGCCAGGTGATTGCGCTCATCTTCCATGGAATTTGCCAGTCGGAGTGCCGCTAGCGCCTGATGCGCAAGATAGGGAGGAAGAGCTGTGGAGAAGATGAAGCTGCGGGCATGATTGATCAGAAAGCGCCTAAGAGTATCCGATCCGCAGACGACCCCGCCCATACTGGCGAGAGCTTTTCCGCACGCGTGGACAACGGCAAAGGGATTGAGGTCTAGTTCGGCAACTAGCCCACGTCCACGAGGACCACAGACTGCCGTCGCGTGCGCCTCGTCCACGATGACCTCAGCCCCGTAGCGGCTGGCGAGTTCGAAGATGCCAGCCAGTGGCGCGCGGTCCCCATCCATGCTGAAAATGCTTTCGGTCACGATGAGACGCGCACCGCAATGGCCAGTGTTGCGACGGAGCCCGTCTTCAAGAAAGTTTAGGTCACGATGCGGATAGACGATTTTTTTGGCGTGCGATAGGAGAATGCCGTCGATGATCGAAGCATGGTTTAGGGCATCGGAAAAAACCAAATCGTCCGGGCCCAGCAACGAGCTCAGTAGCCCAACGTTGGCCGCGTAGCCCGAGCTGAAAAAGAGTGCAGCCTCAGTACCTGCAAAAGCGGCGAATTCTTCCTCAAGCTGGTCCCAGGCCGCCGCATGCCCGCTCAGCAATCGTGACCCAGTGGAACTGATGCGCTCACACTTAGCGACAGCGTCGGCCACGGATGCTTTGAGTCGCCGGTCAACCGAAAGCCCCAAGTAGTCGTTCGATGATAGATCAATACCCCGACTGACACGGAGGCCGCGGTTCTGCGATATCGCTTCGAGTTCGGTGAGCCGAACTCTTATGCGAAGTGCAAGGTCATTGTCGCCCATGGTTTGATAACTGCAGCGGCTCGAAAAAGGCTGATGAAAGCTCGCAGAAACTTCCGGCCTTGACCAATTCGCGCACATCGGACTGGTCATTCTACACGTCTCAACGCCTGCATACGAAACGGAGCGAACGCCCTTTCGATTGAGTCCACGAATCCTAGCCAAATGTTGCCGCGATTCTCGTTTGCTATGTGGAAGCCGCGCGCCGGAGCCGATCGTGGATACTCTCCCATTCAGCCACAATGGGCGGCATATCTACAACGATCCAATCGAGTCCGGAACTATCCGCACAATGGAGCGTTTCGTAGAGAACCGCCGCGTAATCAGAGGGAGATTTCGGCATCTCGATTATTACGATATCTAAGCGAATTGGCGGACGGCGATGTTGCAGGTACGTCCCAGAACCCTGGCCGGGCACCTCGCCCTTGTTCGCCAGGAATAAGGGAGTGCGAGGGCTGTAATGTCGCAGGTGCATTCCGGGCGACGGATGCGCCCCGGTTGACGGATTAGTAGCAACGATGATCGGTCCAATTTGCGATTCGAGATGTTGCCGAGAAACTCCGCCAAGCCGGAGCAGGACTGGCTGTGGTCCCGCGAGAGACAGAACGGTTGATTCAATTCCGACCTGACATCGTCCGCCGTCGAGAATGTAATCTACATGATCCCCAAGCCCGGCACGGACATGATCGGCGGTCATTGGAGAAAGCTGCATGAACCGGTTGGCGCTCGGAGCAGCCACTGGTACACCGGCGGCGCGGATGAGTGCTAGTGCAATAGCGTGCGCGGGCATGCGCAAGGCGATGGTGGGAAGACCGGCTGTGACAATCTCAGGAAGTGGCGCCGATCTGGGAGACAGTGTGGAGCTATGCTTGGCTTCTCTTACCGAAGCGTCAGTCCATGCACTAGATCTCTCAAGCACCAGCGTTAGCGGGCCGGGCCAGTAGCGGCGAGCCAACCTTCCGGCGATCTCTGGCCAAACCGAGACTAGTGACAGCGCCATTTCGATGGACGCCACATGCACGATTAGGGGACTGGTACTGGGTCGCCCCTTGACAGCAAAGATGCGCCCGACAGCCTCGGGATCAAAGGCGTTCGCGCCGAGTCCATAGACCGTTTCTGTGGGAAACGCGACCAATCCCCCGGCCCGTAGGATGCCGGCAGCAGTAGCAATAGCGCTGTAATCAACGGCTTGCGAAGGCATACAGTTTTATTGTCGCAGGAGTTCCCAGTGTGCAGGCAGCTGCTGGGCGGCCCGAGCGGGGGTTTCGTTGACAAAAACAAATGAAAAATTAGAATGAAAAGTCATCATTTTTTAAATATCAGCTATGAACACTACAACGTTGGACGCCATTCTTTTACAGACTGATTTTCCTGAACTCAGCATATATGCTCGCGGCAAAGTGCGCGACATCTACGACGTAGATGGACAGCTGCTCCTGGTCGCGACGGACAGGATCTCCGCCTTTGACTTCGTTCTTGCCTCAGGGATTCCGGACAAGGGACGGGTTCTGACTCAACTCTCGCTCTTCTGGTTTGATTTCTTGAAGGATACAACGAAGAACCATTTGGTCACGGCCAACACAGAAGATTATCCAGCTTCGTTGCAGAAGTATTCCGGCCAACTGAGCGGTCGCTCGATGCTCGTTACGAAAGCCCGTATGGTGAACGTGGAATGCGTTGTGCGTGGATATCTGTCCGGATCAGGATGGAAAGACTATCAGCGCACAGGATCGGTTTGCGGTATCAAACTTCCCAATGGACTGCGCGATTCTGACAAGCTTCCAGAGCCAATCTTTACACCGGCCACCAAGGCTGTCACCGGGCATGACGAGAACATTTCCTTTGACGAGATGCGCAGACACACTGGGGACGGTCTTGCGGAAACGCTCCGCGACTTGAGCATTCGGATTTACAAGAAAGCAGCTGACTATGCGGCTACCCGCGGCATCCTCATTGCTGATACGAAGTTCGAATTCGGGCATGTTGGCAGCGATTTGGTATTGGCCGACGAGGTCCTGACTCCCGATTCTTCACGCTTTTGGCCAGCCGAAACCTACCAACCTGGCCGGGCGCAAGAATCCTACGACAAGCAGTACGTCCGCGACTTTCTGGAAAGCATTCAGTGGAATAAACAGCCCCCAACCCCGGCATTGCCAGAAGACTTGGCCCGCAGAACCGGCGAGAAATACATTCAAGCCTACAAAGTTTTGACCGGTCACGACCTGCCAGTATGAGATGGAACGGCTGCGGCGACGATCCAGTAACAGAAAACCTAAACAGGGCATAAACATTTCGGTACCCAACGCTAAAAGTCCACCAACCGGCACCCCGCAAGGAAAGCCGTGACAGCGTCGCAAAACGCCGGAGTCAACATTCGACATTAATCGGATGCCAGAGGGGATACTCAAATCGGAGAATCGGAGGACAATAAAAGTAAAATGAAACCGCTTGTCTCAATCGTAATGGGTTCTGATTCCGATCTCGAAATCGTGAACGAGTGCGCAAAGACACTCGATGGCTTTGGTATTCCTCATGAAATCGACATCACCAGCGCTCATCGTGCTCCTCGGAAAACGGCTAGCTTCGCCAGCGGAGCGTCTGGCCGCGGCGTCAAGGTCATTATCGCTGCAGCCGGCGGCGCCGCCCATCTGGCTGGAGTAATCGCCGCTGAAACCACCCTGCCGGTCATTGGCGTCCCAATCCCTTCAACCAGTCTTCAAGGTAGACTCGCTCCTTTCGACTGTTCAGATGCCCGCAGGGATTCCAGTCGCAACAGTCGCCATCGGAAAAGCAGGAGCGACTAACGCCGGAATCTTGGCAGCTCAGATATTGGCGCTCGGCGATGCTGAGATTGCCGAAAAGATGCGAGCGCACAAGGAGAAATTGGCCAGAAGTGTGGACGAGAAATCGCACAAGTTGCAAGAGTCGAAAGGCCTTGTACGCTGATAGCCTCTTGATTCAGTTGGGATTTTATATTCTGTGCGTCCTCAAAGTTGCTCACGCCGGCGAACGTTAACGAATAGACGCTCGACGTTGACATTCGGGAACTACTGTTTGAAGCGGCAGATGCAAGACGCACTTCGGCGCGGTGCCGCACGATCTCCCGCTCGTGATCGCCGTCAAATACCGCCAAGCAGTCGTAAAGCGACACAATCGGAATAGCTCATGAGGAGAACTCGTTAGCAGAACGGGCGCGACATTGGAAAGCAGGGCCAGCGTCCACGATACCATCGATCGTAAAGAAAAAGGTGGCTCCCGTTTCAGGGGATGCTTCCGCCCAAATTCGCCAGCCATGCCTCTGAACAATGCGTTGGACCGTCGCCAATCCTATGCCTGTTCCCTCAAATTCTTCAGGCAAATGAAGTCTCTGGAAGACGCCGAAGAGTTTGTCTGCGTATCTAGGATCAAAACCAGCCCCATTGTCTCGGACGAAAATCAGCTCACCGCCATCTAAACTGTCCGTGCCGACCTCGATGATCGCTTGCCTTCTGAGGCGCGTAAATTTCACAGCATTTGACAGCAGGTTCACAAACACACATCGAATCAGATCAGGATCGCACTCGACCATTGGCAGGTCCGCGATTCGCCATTCAACTTCCCGTGTCTTCAATTCTGGCTGAAGTTCCTGGATCACGCTTTGTACGACCGAACTGAGATCAGTGGCACTTACCTGCAATGACTTCTTGTCTGTTTTCCCCATTTCGAGCAGGGCATCAATGAGTTTTGCCATTCTGCTGACCCCTCCCTGGATGGAGGCCAAGCACTCCCGGGAATCAGGTTCCAAGTTACTGCCATGATCTTCCAACAGGACCGCGGCGAAACCGCTGACCTGCCGCAAAGGCGCCCGCAAGTCGTGGGAGACCGAGTAGGAAAAAGCTTCGAGGTGGCGATTAGCTATTTCAAGTTCCTCAGTGCGCTGCTTAACAGATTTTTCAAGATCGCGATTCATCTGCTCGAGTGCCGCCAAGGCTTGGTCACGAGCCTGCTCAGCTTTGAGAACGCGCATGATTTGCTGACACATCCACTCGCCCTGCTTCAGGTCGGGTTTCCGTTGCGGCTATCGAACAGCACCTCAGGGGGCATATAGAACAGGTTGTCCCGATTGAGTGTGTCACCGAGTCCGCCGTTGTAAAGAATTAACGGTTACGGGAGACTAGCAAGGTCAGCGTTTGTCTGCAGCGTAAACGTGATGTCCTTGATGGGAGTCGTGACGGTGGACAAGACGATCAACGAGAGGCGGACCGCGAGGACGTGCGAAGTTGCTGGCACAGGCGACTCTCTCGCTGAACCTGGCGCAGACCCGCTACAACCTGGGGCTGGGTTCGATTGTAGAGCTGAGCCAGGCCCAGCTTCAGCAGATCGAAGCCGAGATCAGCACGGTGACGGCAAAGTATCAATACGAACTGACCGTTTCCGAGTTGGCCTATCGAGTCGGAAACAATATTCCCTGATTCAGAAGGGCAAGCGCATGGTAAAGATCCAGTTGTGATTGGTGGTATGAAACTGGGTAGCAGCAATCTGCACGCCTGTTCCTAGCGTGAGGCCCAGCCGGTCATAAAGAGGAATGCGTCCCACCACAAGCCCCGGCGTGATGAATGTCTGTTTCTTGCCGGCGTTCGCGCCATCTGGAAAGAAGGTCGAGTTGATCTCTACCTCTGGCCACAGCCGTTTCAAAATCCGATATTGGAAGGCATTGTTCAATGCGACGGGGCGGCCGATCACGCGTGTATTGAACGTGGGAAATGACTTGCCCAGGGTACTCTGGAAATCCAAGTGTCCCCAACCCTTGCCAAATGCCACTGTTGGGGTAATCGAGGGGTCGGTCGCGCCATTCTTATAGGAGCCGCTGGGCAGACTGCCGCCCACAAACACCGTAACAATATAATTCCCATGCTCTTCATTGCCGCTGAACAGGCGGTATTTGA
>Ga0070732_10001448_pt1 | contig 12953 bp, 18 predicted proteins | sample Coa_R1_5_FD_66449 | JGI IMG/M metagenome (GOLD analysis project Ga0070732, IMG submission 66449) | Surface soil microbial communities from Centralia Pennsylvania, which are recovering from an underground coalmine fire - Coalmine... | ecosystem: Environmental > Terrestrial > Soil > Unclassified ...
CAGAGGTCACGTCTGATTGGCGGAGGGGCTGGGATTTGAACCCAGGATGGGCTTGCACCCATAACGGTTTTCAAGGGCGGCCTTCAACTGTAAGCACAGACCCGCCAGAGTCCATGCCGTAATTCAGAATCGGCCTTTACGCGGCGATCCTGTGCATCAGAATCCGCCAGAGTCCGCCGACTTGCCAGTCAAACTGGCAGTCAGCCCATTTTCTGGGCCGTTGCGACTGTCGGCATGCGTCAGCGCCACTTCCTCGCCCAGGACGCCAGTTACGACTGTAACGGCTTTAGTGTCCTTACTTAGAGATCGTCGAAGACGAAGGCTCCCTGCTCGAATCGACGAACGCCTGGACGCGGCGTCTGTGCAATGGAAGTGGCAAACATCAGTGAATCCAGAACAGACTTTGGCAATACGCGGTCAAGCATTGGTCTGAAGCCGGATCCAAGAACGCTTGGCAGCACATGAGGTTGCTCCGGCGCTCCAAGAGGTACAGGTTCAACCCTCCTCCATCCGCGCGCAGATGCAGCCTTGATTGCGGTCAAATACGCAGCTTCTGAGATACGGTCAAGCGTTCTCGCCCGCATAAGCAGCGCCGCTAGGGATACTTGCCAGCGACGCTTGAGGTGGAACAATTTCGGCCAATCGACTCGATCTGGAAGTTCCTGGGAGATCTGGTCGCGTGGCATCAGAAATGCCGATGCGAAATGGTGCGCTTGCTTTTCCACCTCTGGTGTTCCCCAAATGTCAGCGCCATGGAGAACCAGGTGACCAAGTTCATGGCACACATCAAACCTTGACCGAGCCCTGTCAGCCTTATCTGACGCCAAGACGATCACGGGGCGATCCGTGAAGGCCAGCGAGAACGCGTCGATGTCTGCCGTGTCAAGCGACATCCGCATTACAACAACACCGTGCGCCTCCAAGAGGTCTACGACATTCGCGATGGGACCAGACGGTACCCCCCACTTCTCCCGAACCAGCGACGTCGCTCTTTCTATGTCCGCAGACACCGTCTGGAGCGACCTCAGTGGGTGCTTTGGAACAGAGGTCTGCACTGAGCTCATCTTGTCTTCCGCGAGCGTTGCGACGTCATGTGCGATTTGCGCTAATGCTCGCGCTCGGCGCCGATCGAGTACTGGCGTCCGGCGTAGCGACCGAAAGAAGCCCTCGGGAACCTCTTCGATGGCAAGGTCAAAGAAAGCGCTCGGCACCTCGAGCTCAGCTCTCAGGCGCTCGAGTGTCTCCTGGCCCGGGCGAGAGGCGCCGGATTCGAACTGGCTGAGAGCCGCAGGAGTGATCCCAGCCTGGACGGCAAGGTCAGCCTGGCTCCATCCCCGCAACTCGCGGGCAAGGCGCAGGCGTGCAGGAACCACGGCGGGCATAGCCCGAACGATACCCAACTGGTGCCGAATTTCATACAGAACTTCTTGTCGTATAATTAAGCAGCTGCTTATGGGTGGGCGGCAAGTACAGGATTTCGAGGGGCAGAAATGGAGCCGGCCCGGTCTTCAGAGTGTGGTGAATTCCATTGGTGATGCTCGCTGTCCTGGACCCCGCCGTGCCCGTACCGTCCTGGGACGCGATCTCGGCCTTAGCAGTCGGGTTCATAGCGGGTGGAGTGGCCGTATGGAGCGCGCGCTTTAGCGATCGTGCCCAGCAGCGTGACCGGCGCCGCACGCTTTACGCAGAGGCTTTCCGACGTGCGCTCGGATGGAACGAGATGCTGTACCGGATTCGGCGGCGCACGGATGGGCCTGAACAGATGGCTGCACTCGGGGAGCAGTTCCACTCGCTGCAGGAGCAAATCACCTTCTATCAGGGCTGGATAACGACCGAATCCCCAGCCCTCGGCCGGTCGTACGAGCGTCTCGTACGCCACATCAAGTCGGAGACCGAAGACTTGATAAGGCATGCGTGGCGCTGTTCCGGGCGGGCTCCCGATCAGGATGCGCCAGCTGATGAGAGGCACCCGAACATCCGCCCAGAGTGCGGCCGCTTTCTTGTCGACGTTCGTGACCACCTATCGCCCTGGCCTTGGTCCCGCCATCGAGTCGAGACGAGAAATCCATAGGAGATGAGCCAATGAGACTAGACAGTGCGTTCAATGACTTTTTTGCGGCGATCGCTTTGGGCACGCTTCCTGAAGGTCGAATCAAGTCCGCCTATGACCGCCTCTCCGGCTACCTCACGTCAAACCTGCCGACGGGTTCGCGTGTTTTCGCGCAAGGATCGATTCCGAACCGAACCGCCGTCAAACCACCTGACCGTTTTGGGGAGTACGACCTGGACGTCGTTGCCGTGTATGTCGCGGCGGGCGTAACACCAGAGTACGCATTGGATGGCTTGGAAAGGCTACTTGCCCAGGACACCGACTACGCCAGGCGGATAGAGCACAAAGCGCCGTGTGTACGTCTGCGGTACGCAGACGACGATGAGGGTAAGTTCCGCATCGACATAACGCCGGCGCGGCAGGTCCGTACGGGGGTGCTCGAGGTACCCCGGCGCGGAGAGGGCTGGCATGAGTCGAATCCAGAGGGCTACACCAAGTGGTGCCTGTCTCAAGGAGAGCAGTTCTCGCGGACCATTCGCTACTTGAAGCGTTGGCGGGATGTCAGCCAAGGGCAGCGGCGGGGCATCAAATCAATCGTGCTCCAGGTCCTAACGGCCCAGTACTACCTCGCAAACGGCGACGCCGAGAGCGTCGTCCGCGCATTCCAAGGGATCGACCAGTACTTGTCTGCTAGCCCCAACGGCGCCCCCGAGGTCTGTAACCCAGTGCTGGCGAACGAAAACCTTACTGCCAGGTGGTCAAACGACCAATATCGAGAATTCCTTCGGCACCTTGGCACCGCCCGCCGACTCGCCGAGACGGCACTTAACGAGCGGGACGAGACCAAGAGTTACTCTCTTTGGCAGCAGCTGTTCGGGAAAGACTTCCCATCCGGGCCGAGAAGGAGCACCCCCTCCTTGCCAGCGGTGCCGCCGGTGCCCCTACCTCCGGATTTTGGCTCGCATCCGCAGAGGGCTCCGCGCCGCGAGCGATATGGATGAGGGCGAGCTGGGCGACCTATGGTTCGAACGTAGCCAAAAACGCTACGAGTGGGAAGTCGAGCAGTTTCGCCGGCGTGGACTAGAACCTCGCATTAGCTTTCCTGCCGAACGTCTTCAGATCGACGTTTTGCTTGAGATCAACGGCGGTGCCGTCCCCGTGTCTGTGGTGTACCCGTCTGACTTCCCAATTGTCCCGCCGACCGTATTTGGACCCCCCGGCATTCTCAAACGCCACCAGGAGTCCAGATCTCACAACTTCTGCCTGCTGGAAAGCGATGACGACTGGGATCCGCGACGAGACGCAGCGAGTATGGTCGCGGAAACTCTTCGAAAGTTGCTGGAAGACGACGCGGTTGGCCCGGACGCAGTGGCCGCTCACGAAGCGGACATGCCCGAGCCAACGAGCTCCCAGCTCCCGTATACGACCGCGCAAGTGGTTGTCGTTTCCGATCCGTTTTGGGAACCGCAGCTCTCAACTACCTGCGGGGGCATGACACTGATGCCCGTTCAGGCTTCAAACGTCTTCATGCTGCTCGATGCCAAGGGCCTCGGGCGAGCCGATCCTCAACTAGTGAGGCGGTTCAATCAGCGTCGGAACCATGAAGGTGGGTACTGGGTGTCGTTGAAAGCGGCCCCGCCAATTGGCTCCACGCCTGTTGAAGTTCTCGCTCTGGCTCTAAATGCTGATGGGCAGGTCCGGACGGCCCTCGCAGGGCGATCGAACGATAAGCGCGCGGATGGGTGGTGGATCGCGGTGACCTTTATGGAAGAGGGTCCCACTCGCGAGGAGCGACGTCGCGCGTGGGTCTTTATCAGGGTTCGTCTGGGGCATGGCACTTGGAAAGCTGAGGCCATCGTTCAGGCCCAAGCCCTGACCCTGGCGGAACGTGAGCGGCGCACGCCCGAACTCGCGGGTTTGAGCGCCTGCACATACGTTGTTGTCGGAGCTGGGTCGCTGGGTGCGCCGATTGCAGTTGAACTCGTGAAGGCTGGGGCCGGCAGCACCGTTATCGTTGACCCCGATATTTACGACGTCAACAACCCGGTCCGGCACCTCCTGCCAGTCACAGTCGCCGGCACCTCTAAGGCAACGGCACTCGCCGAGTACAGCCAGTCACTAAACCCCTTCGTCAGAGTCGAGGCGCAGAGTCTAGCGATTGGCAGGTCGGCCGGTATCAACGATGTGATCCGCGGTGCAAGCATGGTAATCGACACGACCGGGTCGTCAGTCGTTGCCAGAGTGCTGTACAAGTACTGCACCATCCACGAAGTACCCCTCCTCGGGGTTGGTCTTACGGCTGGTGCATACGGCGCTGATGTGGCTCTATTCAGGCCAGGCGGAGCTTGCCCAGTGTGCCTTGAACTACAACAGAACGACGGGAGGATCCCTCGCCCGGACAAAGGGCCGCTGAGCAATGTGACTCCAATCGGTTGCTCGCACCCGGCCTTCTTCGGAGCCGGGTTTGACGCTTTAGAAGTCGCCGCGGTAGCAACGAGGCTAGCTATTTCGGCAACAGGAGCTACCGCCTACCCGGCGCCGCCTTTCGATTGGGTCATGCTGAATTACCGTCGCGAGCCTCGCCGAATCCAAGGCACGCTCCGCGCACGCGAGGACTGCTGGTTCCATCCTCACCTGTGATCATCTGGTTGGATGAGGACGCAATGCAAACGATTCGGGACGAGACACTTAAGTACCCAACGCTCGAAACGGGGGGAGCGCTTTTCGGATGGCGCGACGCCAATCAGTGCGTCATCGCCTGTGCTGGCGATCCAGGGCCTCGCGCGCGGCACCGTCCTTACTCGTTTGAGGCCGATCGGCGACACAACCAAAGTCTGATTAATCGAATTCACCAGAAGTCGCAAGGCAGGTACCGCTTTCTTGGAAGCTGGCACAGCCATCCTGGCACTCGCATAACGCCCAGCATCCGAGACAGCACGACGGCTCAAGAGATCGCCACCGAGGCCCTGGTTGACCTGTCTGAGCCCTTGGTCCTCATCATTTCCCAAGCGCGAGCGGCAATCCCAAGGGAGGATCCGGCCAAAGTGGTCTGCTGTTGCTGGTGGTCACAGCACTTGCGGCGCCTTGCTAAAGCGGACCTGCGGATGACCTGTGTCGTCGATAAGTGGTGTTGAACCTGAGTTGAGCAAGGCTGGCGGAATCCTGCACCACACCGTTCGATGCAGGAGGCCTGGCCTAGTCCCAGGTGCTTGGATCGCGGGTCAGTAATCCGTACCGTCCAACGAGAAATTGCCGAGCGCGAGATGCCTCAGCCACTTCACGAGTGACGGCGAAGGCCAGCCGAGCTAGGAGCTCCGCTTCGATTGCAAGGATCGCGTTTTGGCGAAGTTGCTTGGCCGGTCGTTCAAATATGTTCAGGTCTACAACCGAGTTGACAATGACCCACACCACTGAGTAGTCGGCACTCCCACGAGGTAGACGATGTCCAATTAAGCCCCAAAGATCGAGGTTCTTCGTCCTTTGGTTGACAACAAGTGCCGACCATCGAGGCACTGTCGGATCAGAGATGCGTGTGAGTCCGGACTCGGAGTCAACGCGTACGGAGAAGCCGAGCAATCGGAGTGTGCGCCATACCGGATCTTCGATCGACTCGCGAGGGAATGTCGGCTCTTTCCAAAGCGCCGTCGTCGACCAGGTTGCTTCGAGAGGAGGCATAGCAAGTTGACTGAGACCTGGAATGACCCGTCGCCTCCTTTTGACCTCCGTGATTCCATCGGCAAGCACGATGATGCCCCCAGCGACGGCTAGTCCGACGAGCAAGCCAATTGACCCAGTCGCGCGGCTCATCATGGCGGCGGCAGCCGCTGAGCCGAGGAGACTTCCGATCAGCGGCCCGCCCAGTCGGAATGATGTCATCGATGCGACCGGTGGACGCGTAGCCGCAGCGAAATCCGATCCCACGCGTCGAACGCGATTCTGATCAGTACTTGTACCACTACCTCGAAAGCTAGGCATAGCAGGGCGATACCGGGAACCCATCGCAACCATTGGTCGAGCGGAGAAGGGGCAACGTATCCCAGCACAGATTGCAGCCGTACCAGCAGCGTTATCAGGACCACGTATAGGGCGTAAAGAGCTGCCTGTTCAATGCTTTCCCATGCTGCTTGACTAAACCGCACGCGTCACCAAGCGCTAACCAAGCGTTAGCACCAGCATCGCCCGCGGCGCACGCCGAGATCTCCATTCTCTCCGTGGGACATGCGTTGAGCGGTCTTCGCGTGATACCAATGGGCAGTTCCTGGTAGCAAGCACGCGAGATGTGTAGAGCCTAGAGCATGGTTTCAGAGGTTGCTCCGAAGACCCGGCATATGGCGGCGTTGGGGCCTGCTTGGTGATCTCAACCCCCGACAGGAACAGCGGAGATCGGATCATGTGAGGTTCCTATAGTGCCGGAGGAACTTGGCTGGCGACCCCAGAATCGATAAGAATGCGAAGCGGCCCCATTCGTACAGCGTTGGCGGGAGACGCCCATCATGGACCGCCAGGTAGTCGCGGAACTGGTTTGGATTTCGGGGATGGTAGCCATGGAGCGTATTCCGACGTGCGGCTATATGCCGCGCGAAGAACTCGGCACGCGGCTTCTTGAGGCGCCTCGGTCCAACCCTCACGCTACGCTTTAGAAGGTGGCTCTGTTGGACCAATCCCTCCGTCAATTCCGAGGTCCATTGCTCGTAGACCTTTTTGGCGTTGTTAGTCATGTCGACCGAAACCGATCCAGGAATCGTTCCAAGCGCAGTTAGGACAAACTTCCGCCAAAATGGCCGATCAAGAAGCTGATTGATGCGCACGGGCTGGCCTGGTGGACCGAGCAGCCCCGCATAAAGGTCAAGGAGATCCCAGAGAGCAAGCTGCCTTCCGTAATGATCGCGTATTGCAAGTAAGTGTGCCGTCGTATCGAGGATCCTTCCGACGGTCATGTTCGCTTGAACCTGGATATACGGCCTTAGCCAGCGGTTGGCATCGTGGAAATTCTCAAGGCGCACTAAGGCATCGGCGAGACCGTTCATTCCACATAGGAACCAGCTGCGGAGCGAGTCGACGGCGAGGGCGGACGGTTTGATAACTGGCTGCCCGGCCGGGAATCCCGCTCCGAAATACCGGAGAAGTCCCAGGGAGTGCAAGTGAGTCGTTGCCAGGACGTCGAGCTCCTCCCAATCCATGGGCCGCCCGAACTCGAAGAGAAAGATCAGCGGCACAGTATCGAAGCAAAAGCCGCCGGTGCCAATCGGCAAGATATCTAGGAACATGGGACCGGGGTGGCTTGGAACAATGTCCTCGCCGGCGATCCAGAATGAGTTACCGCTACCCCCGGTTAAGCCCTCGAGAACACTCGGCGCATCAAGCAGCTGTGCGGAGCCAAGGACGTGCATCAGGCGATTCACCGCCATGTAGCGCTGGTTCTTGACCCAAAACAGCATCTGTCCGTCTGGGAACCAACGAAATAGCGACTGCGCAACCCGAACCGCAACGTTCGGCAGACTCGGCGGCACGGTGCCACCCAACGCATCGCGACAGATCCGGGCGATTTTGATCCAGGCATATCCATCCGATGGCTCAGTGCTTACAGCCTCGAGCTCTTCAAGCGCTTTAGGCGCGGCAAAACCGCCGATGGGGAAGTTGTTCGGCCAGTTGGCGAGTTCAGTTTGAAGGCTTAGCGGTGAACCTGCGATCGCGCCTTGTCGAGTTAAGCGAAGTGGAAGTTGACGGAGAAAGACCGGCGGAGGCAAGTCACGCTTAAGCAGCCAGTAACTGGGGCGCTCCCGAACCTCAAACTGACGATCCTGTCGAAGGCCCGCAGTCAGGTTGGCTACTACCACAGGAGTAGCGCCGATCGGCTTTTCTAGCCGCCAGTAAGCCAACTTAAGTCCGCTGTGCGAGGTACTCGCAAGCCCACCCCGCGCAATTAGGTCTCCTCTATCGGGACGAGAATCCACGCGATTCGCGCGAATTCAGCGCCCAACAGCAGGATCGTTCTTCTCTCGTAATGACGGACCACTGCCTGAGTGCCGGGGGCCTGAGCACTTGGCGTGAACTCTGGCAGAGATACGACCGCTCCTTGATGGAAACCTTTTAGATAACGACCGCCACTGGTAGGAAGCGCCGCCGCCTGCAGCTCAGGATCGTGAAGCGCGGCGAGACTTTGACGAAGAGCGTCCCGCGAGTGCGGGCTGCCGTGCGTCAACCAATTGCGAAGTGCAGTCGCTGCCTCTACGACTCCATCAGCAATCGATGCGGGTTGTGGAACAGCGGCCGTCGCGCGGACGGCATAGGTTTGGGCGACATTCTGGTGTGCATACTTTGCAAACTCACGCACGGAGTCGAACTCGATGTGCCTCCCTCTCGGGTCCAACAGCTTCCTAACATCCTCATAGGTGGGTTGAGACAAGGATAGGGTGGCCTTTAGTGCATGGATCATTCCCGATTGGACCAGTTCCTGGTGTGACATCCCGTACTTCTTCGCCACCCACTCATCGAGCTCGTGGACGAGTCGCGATTGCAGCGTCCGAGGATCCCGCACAACGGCACCGATGGTCCAACCCGACAGGAATGTTTCCCATGCACCTACTGCGCGAAGAAATGCGTTCTCGGCGTCGTCGTTCAGCGGAGCCCGACCAGCATAGTCATTTCGCCAAGGAGTACATGCCACGCGCATCGCCGTGAACAGTTGCTCCCTGACCGCGCGAAGGCTGTAAGGTCGGCCCGGCAAAGCCGGCTTATCTTGCTCCCTCTGAAAGAGGGCAGATTGACTCCGTCTGGAGTCTTCCTGGCTCGGCCCAATATGGAGTGAGAAGCTGCCTATCAACATGGCTGACCAGGTGAGCCTGCTCCTGCTCGGCGTGGTTGTTGTCGGGCCATCCTGTCGGTTAAGTACCTCGCGATGCCTAGCGCCGGCGCAGCCCGCAGCGCTGTCAATGGCTTTGTCCGGTACATCCAGTACCGCGATCACCATGAAGATGTCGCGGCCAACACCTCACGCATGGTTCGGTACGTCGGTTATCGCGACCCGACGTCCAGGGGCGGTCAGCTGTTCGACAGGTCGAGCAGGGCAGGAGACCTGGAGCGCAAGGCGCTGGTTGCGCACGTCAGGCGATCGCTTCGCGAGCTGTCGCCGGGCGCTCGTCCGCTGCGAGCCGTCTACCGGTTCGTCCTATCGCCGGCCGACGCCCGCGGACTCGACCTGCACGAGCTGGCGCGCAACGATGCGCGGGTTGGAACGCCACGCCGGGCCACTCCCACCATGGGTGGCAGCCGTCCATCGCAACACGCAACATCCGCACGTCCACATCGTGATGGCAGCTCGGCTCGAGGTGTCGCCCGACCGCTTCAGGACTTTGGTCATCACCCGGCCGCGATTGGCTCGAATGAAAGAGTCACTTGGTCAGGAGCTGTCGCGGCAGCTTGAACGCTCGCCGGTGCCCCGCGAACATCGCATAGGACTGCGTGAGCTCATGCGAGTCGATCCCGAAATCGAGGCCAGCCCGCGACGGGCCGGCCTGAAGTCACGGCATCGGACTGGCATCAGAAGTCGATTCCGAGCGTTGGATGTCCTCAGTTACCGACTGCGCCGGGCCGCCCGTCGCTACCAGCGTCAGATCGAACAGGAACTGCTAGAAGAGGAAAGACGGCAAAAGTTTGAACGGGGGTGGGAAAGATGAGCTGGAAGCCAACGAACCGCGACTCCCTCTTCACTGGCGCGGCGGAGGGTCCGGGAACCGGCCTCGCTCCGGTTCCCGGGCTGCGCCCACCGGCCGGCGCGCCGCCGTCACACGAGCCACTACTGCTCCGACCGGTCGAGGCGGCGCGACTGCTCGGAATCGGGCGGTCAAAGCTCTTCGAGATGCTGGCTCGGCAAGAGCTCCCCGTAAATCCGTTTCGGTCGCTGCGTCCGCATTCCACACTACGAGTTGGCCAGTTGGGTCAGTCAGGAGCTCCTCGCGAGCGCTGCGCTGGACACGCATCCGTCACCCAAAAGGCGGCGCTGTGAATAGCTGTTAGGCTCTCCGGCGATGGCCTCACAAGTCTCTCCACCAAGCCATCCCAGTGAGGGACGGCCCTTCGTTTCTGCCGTCTTATGTGAACGGATTCTCACCGAGCAGGACGGCTCGTTAACTGCTGTTCGAATCGCTGACCAACTGACAGTCCGGACCATTGTTACTTCTGGCCAGTTGCCTGTCGGAAGCATGCCTGCACCAGGCGTCGGGGTGTTGACTCTGCTCGTGACTGTTCGTGGCGCCGACAAGCGCACGTTGACGATCAAGGTCATGGGCAGAAATCCAGACGGGGAAACTAAGAACCTCACGACGACCGCCATCGAGGTGACGGCACCGCCACCCGAAGCCCTGGGGGCGGGCAACTTGGTGGCTCAGCTCGGCTTAGCGCTTAAGGGCGAAGGTATCTACTGGTTCGACGTGTATATAGACGAGGTCTTCAAGACATCGGTGCCGCTGCTAGTGAAGTTCGAACAGGTGACAGCAGAGCCGGCCTCGCAGTAAACGGCTCCCCAACCTGGAAAGCCTCCGAGTACCCGCTAGCAGAATGCAATTCGATGATCGGGCCGGTCGGCGAATTGAAATCACCAGTTTCGGGCTGATTCAAGCTCGGAATGACATCCCCGTTGTTGAGGTAGACGTGATCCACTGATAGGACCGTAAGGGTTGGTTCAATCGCCGTTCCTAGATGAATGGTGATCGTTCCGGTGTATGGCTGGACACTAACGAAGCCCGCGTCGACCGTCGCGGCGAACCCGCTGTCAACTGTTACGACCGTGCATTCCTTTGCCCGATTCTGTCGGACAAAGGACCACACCGCATCTCCTTCTGGGCTCTCATCGAGCCATGGGCCTTCTCCCCGGCGAATCCGGCGATAAGCACTACGCAGCGATCTAAAATCACTCATGCCAGCCTGTCTCTTATACCATCTCTGAGCCGCTGGCAATCCTCTCTAGTCCATGTGCTGGTGAACCGGGCCAAGCCGACGTCGAGCCTACGGCACAGTTCCTGATGCCAACTTCTGGCATCCTCCAGATATATGCCTTGGACAGCCACACCTAGCTCGGCAGCGATCTGGGCAATCTCGTATTCAAGAGCGACCCCTGCCCCCGGAGCATCGGATCGCTGCTTACTGCCTACGCTGCCGACCCAAATGTCGCCATCTCGCCGAATGGTGTAGCTGAGAGCGCCGTGGCACTCCTGAGCGCGTAACGCAAGTAGGCATTGCGGACGGTGCAGCGCGGTGCACATCAATTCGAGGCCATCCCTGACCCGCGGATACTGGTCGGCGGTGCCGGAGCGCAGGAAGCGTTCGCGATAGTCCGCTACTTCGTCTTGCCAAACTGCGAGTTGGTCTCGGTCATGGGGCGGACGCCGGACAACGCCGCCGACGCCACGGAACGCACGAACGCGGCCGGCGAATAAGTCGAGGCACTGATCCGTAAGTGGTGATGCCTCGGGAACCACTGCCGGCCAAGTCTAGTTGTGACCTAATGACCATTGATGCGGCATCGCACCTGAGGGACGCTGAATTAAGGCTCGCCGAGAAGTGCGTCCATGTGTGCGGCCGCTTCCTTGTGCAGCCTCGGAGTCACGTGCGAGTACGTATCCAGCGTCAGCGTCACTGTCGAATGGCCCAGCATGTCCTGGACGACCTTTGGGTGCACTCCTCGAGTCAGCAGCAGCGTCGCCGCGGTATGTCGTAGGTCGTGTATTCGGATCCCAGGCAAGCCTGCCTTGGCCAGCTCGCGCTTGAATACCACGTTGAGCCAGCTCGACCCCATGGGCAAACCACTGCGAGCGCAAAAGACCAGGGCCCCATAATCTGTCCGCCAAGCCGAACCAGCTAGCAGACGGATCTCTCGCTGTTGTGCGCGATGCTCCGTCAGCGCTTGCACGGCGACGCGTGAAAGGTGGATCGTCCTGCGGCTTCTGGCTGTCTTGGGATCAACCATCACGAGGCCGGCGCGCCCGTGCCGCTGCAGTGCACGGCGAACCACCAGTGTGCCCTCTTCCATATCGATGTCGGACCACCTCAATCCGAGAGCTTCCCCTTCGCGCATACCCGTGGTCGCTAAGAGAACCCATGCCGCGTGGAGAGCCTGTCCACGAGTGGACTCGAAGAGCTTGTGCAGCTGCTCGGCGGTGAGCGTGGCCATTTCGCTCGGCTCGGGGCGCGGAACGATCACTCCGTCCGCGGCGTTGCGGCCCACCATCCCCCACCTCATCGCCTGACGTAAGGCACTGTGCAGGACGACATGCGCCTGACGAACCGACCTCGGCGCTAGGCCCTGCGCACTCAGCCTCGCATATGCGCCCTGGATCGCCTGCGGCGTCAGCTGCGCCAGGCGGATTCGGCCGATGAGCGGATTCAGGCGCCGAACATTGAGGCTATATCCGATGAAGGTCTTGGGACGGACCTTGAGCCGGGCGGCTTCATCCAGCCAGCGCGCCAGGTAATTCGCGACGATGACGCTCGGAGCTCCGACGATGACTCCTTGCTCCCGGTCTCGCTGCAGCTGGCGAAGCTTGGTCTGGACCTCGGCCCTAGTCCGCCCGTACACCGTCTTGCGACGCCCGTACTCGAGCCGCAGCGTCGCCGACCACCGACCGTCCGGCCGGTGGTAGATCGTGCCCTCGCCATGGCCTCGCTTGCCCATTTCGACCTGTGAAGAGTCTATTGGCAGTCAAACTGGCAGTCAAGTACATTTTCACATGTTAGTGTTCGTATCCGATTATCACGGATCAAGCTGGGCGATTTGTATTCGAGGAAGTGGCGGAGGGGCTGGGATTTGAACCCAGGATGGGCTTGCACCCATAACGGTTTTCAAGACCGTCGCCATCAACCGGACTCGGCCACCCCTCCCAGGGCACCAAGGATTCTAAGAATGGCG
>Ga0070732_10001449_pt1 | contig 12950 bp, 13 predicted proteins | sample Coa_R1_5_FD_66449 | JGI IMG/M metagenome (GOLD analysis project Ga0070732, IMG submission 66449) | Surface soil microbial communities from Centralia Pennsylvania, which are recovering from an underground coalmine fire - Coalmine... | ecosystem: Environmental > Terrestrial > Soil > Unclassified ...
AATCAATCAGAACGAATCGCGCCACATCGTCACCATCGAAGATCCCATCGAATACGAGCACACGCATATTCACAGCATTGTCGAACAGGTCGAAGTCGGCACCGACGCCCCGGATTTTCCAACGGCGTTGCGCGCCGCACTTCGCCAAGCGCCTGACGTTCTCGTCGTGGGCGAGATGCGCGACCCCGAAACGATGCGCATCGCCGTTGCCGCTGCGGAAACAGGCCACCTGGTGCTTTCGACTTTACACACCACTGACGTGGCTTCGACAATTTCGCGCGTCTCGGATTCGTTTCCCGTCGAGCGCCAAAACACGATTCGCCAGGAATTGGCCATGGCTCTCGCCGCGGTTCTCACGCAGATTCTTGTGCCGGTTAAGAATGGCGGCCAGATGCCCGCCGCCGAGCTTCTGATGATTGGATACGGCGCTCGCCAGCACATTCGCCACAACGCTCTTCAGTACCTTCGTCAGGAAATAACGCTGACAAAGAAAAAAGGCTCGCTCTGCCTGGAAGAGTCGCTCGCACAACTCGTCACACAGGGTCACATCACCCGCGAAGACGCCGCCCTCCGCGCTTTCCACCCCGAAGAACTCGACAGTCTGCTCAAATCCGAAGCCCGCACCCAATCGGCCTAAAGTACTGGTGGAGTTATCCGGCAAGTCGCGTTAATCGAAGTTCCTTCGACTAATGCAGCAGCTATCACTCGCGCGCTTTTCGGCACTCAGACGAGTGATACGATATATCTGTATGCGGTATATCACCACAGAAAGACATAGTGTCAAGTATATCCTTGACACAGGTTTTACGGCATACTAATATAGTCGGCAGGAATATACTTGGAGGGTACATATAGCAAAAGTTCCGATTACCGTTATGGGTTACAGATGCGAGCGTTGCGGACATGAATGGGTTCCCAACCTCTCGGAGCGAGAGCCTTCAGTTTGCCCGACGTGCAAAAGTCCGTATTGGAATCGCCCACGGAGGCCAGCTCCAATGCTGACCTATGAAATCTTTCGTGACAAAATTGAGCAAACACTGAAACAATCCGGCCCGATCACTTGGACAGAGATTAGAACACTAGCGAATCTGCCGGAAAAGTTCCCGAACAATCGCTGGGTACACAGGCTAGAGCGGGATATTGGCTTAAAGCGAAACAAAGACGTGCATGGCATTATCAAGTGGACACTTAGCTGAGTTAAACTGTGTTTATGCCACAAGTAAACCGACTCCACCTACCCAGTGCTTCAGCCAAGCAGCAGGCCGAGAATAAAGACATCTGGAATGATATGCGCTCGGCCGACTCTGCTGATTTTTTTACGCTCGGATACACCAGTAGAAAGCTAGACGACATCATTCAAGCGCTGAAAAATCATGGCGTGCGTACGCTAGTAGACATTCGCTATAACCCCGTGAGCATGTACCGTCCTGAGTTGAGCAAGAATAATCTTGCGCGGACTCTCTCGGAGTGCGGAATTGATTATGTCCATTTGCCAGAACTCGGCGTACCTCGTGACATCCGCGCAAAGGCGATTGAAACGGGAACACGAGATGTAATTTGGGAATGGTATGACAACATAGTTTCTTCCTTTCTTGGCCGAAACCTTCATTTTTTCCTAAACGGCTTCGAGCACCCAGTAGCTCTCATGTGCACAGAAGTAGACCCGAGCGAGTGCCATCGACATCGTTTGTCTTTAGCATTGGAAGAAATGGGGATGAGTGGTTTTGAAATATGAGCCGTGTCCAAGAAGAAACGAAAAAGGCTTTGATCGTGGTTCGCACATATCCAACCCCCGCAAAGAAAGGCGTAGAGGTCTCCTGTACGGCGGCAATTTCAGAAAACAGTGAGTGGCTACGATTGCATCCAATTCGCTACCGATACTTGTCCCAGAAACAGCGATTTCAAAAATACCAGTGGATTGAGCTAACCGTAAAAAAGACAAACGATGGAAGGCCGGAAAGTTACACACCTAAGAATGAAACGATCAAGATAATTTCCAGTCCTCTGAGTGCCGCGAAAGGATGGCAAGCGAGAAAGGACATTCTGTTTCCTTTACGAGCGCATTGCATGTGCTGCCTGAAAAGGGAGCGCGACACAAAGGGTGCCCCTACGCTTGGTTTCTTTCGCCCAAAAATCATCGAAAGATTGTTGATTAAGGCTTCCAGTTCCACTTGGAGTCAGGCGCAGTTGGCGATATTGCGACAAGAAAATCTGTTCGAGAAAAAGCCAGCGAGAGAGCTTGAAAAAATACCATTCAATTTCCGGTACGAATTTCACTGCGACCACGATACGTGCTCTGGACACAGAATGTTTTGTAGTGATTGGGAAATGGGAGAGGCATTCCGAAAATGGAAGGCCGAATATGGAGATAACTGGGAATCAAAGTTTCGGCAGCGATTCGAGACGGAAATGATCCAAAAGTACGACACTCATTTTTATGTCGGAACAGTCGCCAAGTACCCTGATACTTGGATTATTGTCGGCTTGTTTTACCCTCTGCGCTCCGTCCAGACTCAGAGTCTCTTTGAGAGTGCGAATCAGCCCGCTCTGTAGCCTCTCTTACTATGCGGGCGGCTGCTAGGCTGAAATCCTCTCGTGCCATAGATTACACATAGCCGCCAGAGCCAAACTGCACCACTATCGAGGTTCCTCGCGCTTTTGCCATCGCTCAGGCGTGTGCTAACATCGCTGGTTTGGCGAAGCACTTCCATCCCACGCGTAATTATTCTTACCGTCGAAGGCGAACTCTACAATGAAAGCCCTGCGCAAGATGCGCCCGGAAGCAGGCGCGCAACTCGAATCCGTTTCCGTTCCTGCATTTGGCCCCTCCGACGTTCTTATCCGCGTTCGCGCCGCCTCAATCTGCGGCACCGATCTCCACATTTATCACTGGGACAAATGGTCCGCCTCGCGCATTCGCCCGCCGATGACCTTTGGCCACGAATTCTGCGGCACAATTGAAAAAGTGGGCGATGAAGTCGAGTCGCTCAAACCCGGCGATTTCGTCAGCGCGGAAATGCACGTCAATTGCGGCCATTGCCGAGCCTGCCGCGCGGGCCAGCCGCATCTGTGCCGCAATGTGAAAATCATCGGCATCGACGCGGACGGATGCTTCGCCGAATTTGTGCGCATTCCCGCGCGCAACGTATGGAAGATCGATCCCGCCATTCCCGAGCATTACGCCGCAATTCTCGATCCTCTAGGCAACGCCGTGCACACCGTCCTCGCCGGAGAAATCGCCGGACAAACCGTCGCCGTCACCGGCTGCGGTCCAATCGGCCTGATGTCCATCGCTGTCGCGCGCGCTTGCGGCTGCTCCACCATTTTTGCAACCGAGATGAACGCGCATCGCCGCGCGCTCGCAAAACAAATGGGCGCCGACGCCGTCTTCGATCCGAAGGAAAGCGATCCTGTCGCGCGCGTCCGCGAAGCCACTGACGGCGACGGTGTCGACGTTCTCCTTGAAATGAGCGGCAATCCCGCCGGCATTCGCCAGGGATTTCAAATGCTGCGTCAAGGCGGCCGCGCCTCTCTTCTCGGAATTCCCAGCGAGCCGGTCACACTGGATTTGGTCAACGATGTGATCTTCAAGGGCGCGGTCGTTCAGGGAATTTACGGCCGCAAAATGTTCGAAACGTGGGAGCAAATGACTTCGCTCCTTAAAGCAGGGCGCCTGAATCTCGAGCCGCTTTTCAACGAGCGCCTGCCGCTCGACCGCTTCGCCGAAGCCTTCGCCCTTCTCGAATCCGGCCAAGCCAGCAAAATTCTCTTCTATCCCGACGGCTCCGCTCGCTGAGGCAGAAAGCACACTAGCCCATGCCCGACAAGTACAAACACACGCGAGCAGAAACCAACGCCCTAGAACGGGATCTTAAACGGATTCTCGGCAACAATGACGAACGCGAGCTTATGCAGATTTTGCGGAAACACGGGATAAAGGACGAGAATCCCCGCTTTTCCGAGATCGTGAAGCTTTTCCGCGATTTGCGGAGCGGGAAGGCCTGACCGCCAGAGCGTGAATCTCTCTACGCGCAGCCTTGGCTTCTGCCGGCGGCAAAGTCTCCAAATGAGCCTGAATTATCTCGGCCGCTTTTGCGGCAGCAATATCCAGCTTTGTTTTCTTACGTGGCATAAAGCAAGAATACTCTTCTCGCGCGACAGTGCGCAACACATACTTTCCCGTTCCGCTCCATCCGGATAAACAAATGGCCTGATGAATTCCTCAAGACCAACCGAGCCACTACAAACGATTTTGTGTCGTCGCTCAGGCCCGCGGCTGTCCTATAATGTTTCTCTGATTCCAGCCCGCGCCCTCATAGGAGGAACCATGGCTACACCGTCACCGATAATGTCCACTCGCCCGCAAACGCAATATTTCCACGACGCGCTCGAGGACTTGAAATCGCAGCATCAATATATTCAGCTCCGCATCCTCGAAGGCGAGCAAAAGCCCATCGCCACCATCGACGGCAAGGAAGTCATCAACCTCAGCTCGAATAATTATCTTGGCCTTACCACGCATCCCAAACTTCGCCGCGCCGCCATTGATGCCATCCGCAAATACGGAGTCGGCTCCGGCGCCGTCCGCACCATCGTCGGCACCATGAGAATTCACATGGAGCTCGAAGAGCAGATCGCGCGCTTCAAAGGCACCGAAGCCTGCGTGGTTTTTCAGTCCGGCTTCACCGCCAATGCCGGAACTGTCTCTGCAATTTTGGGAAAAGAGGATTTGATCATCTCCGACGAGCTGAACCACGCCTCCATCATTGACGGCTGCCGCCTCTCGCGCGCCACGATCAAAGTTTTCAAGCACAAAGACATCGCCGATTGCGAGCGCATCCTCCAGGAAACAAAAGACTGGAATGGTCACAAGCTCCTCGTCACCGACGGCGTCTTTTCCATGGAAGGCGATATTGCGCCGCTTCCCGAGCTTTGCGATCTCGCCGAAAAATACAATTGCATCATGATGGTCGACGACGCGCATTCCTCCGGCGTCCTGGGCCGCAACGGACGCGGCACCGTCGATCATCTCGGCTGCCACGGGCGCGTGGACATTCAAGTCGGCACGCTCAGCAAAGCCATCGGCTCAATCGGCGGCTATGTTTGCGGCTCGCGCGACCTCATCCAGTTCCTGTATCATCGCGGCCGCCCGTTCTTGTTCTCCACATCGCATCCGCCCTCGGTCACCGCCACATGCCAGGCTGCCTTCGAGCTTCTCGATTCCGAAGCGGGCGAAAAGCTCATCAAGCGCCTCTGGAGCAACACGAAGTTTTTCAAACGCCGCCTCAAGCGCCTCGGCTTTAAGACCGGCAAGAGCGAAACGCCCATCACTCCAATCATGGTCGGCGAGACGGACAAAGCCTTCGAATTCTCGCGCGAGCTTTTCCAGGAAGGACTGCTGGCCATGCCCATCGGCTATCCGACCGTGCCGCAAGGCACCGCGCGCCTGCGCACGATCGTCACCGCCACGCACAAGCGCGCTGACCTCGAACGCGCCGCCGAAATCCTGGAGCGCGTGGGCAAAAAACTCGGCGTGATCTGACGCGCGACTAAGATTCATTTTCCTTTGCGAAACAAGCGCGGGCACGACGGCCGTAGAGGCTCCTCAGCCGTGGTCAGAGAATTCAAGGATGCTTGCCATGAGCAATGGAACAGATAGCAAGATGGGGCTGCCCGAGAAAATAAATCCGTCGCGTTACTTGCAACCTGATGAAGCGGAAAATGGCGAGAACGATAACGTTGACGAAGCCTCGCGCGAATCCTTTCCCGCCAGCGATTCGCCAGCGTGGACGGTAAAACGAAAAGGCAAGAAGAAATGAACGCCGCTTAGCATCCCGGAGCCTTGCTTGAGGCGCATCGGTCTTTCTGAAATTCATGAGCAGCCGTGGTTTCCCAAGTTTCTTCGGGATGACGTCACTGACGGACTGCAGTTCGCCCTGAATTTTGGCCGAGTCTATCAGCCCGCCGCCTTGTGTCTTCGCAAAGCCCTAAAAGCTACGGGAACTGATCGCCTGGTCGATCTATGCTCGGGAGCCGGGGGACCGTGGTCGTGGCTATATCGCCTGGTTGAAAACGAGGATACGGGCAAGCTGGAAGTTTGCCTGACGGACAAATATCCAAATATCGCGTCCTTTGAGCGGTTGCACGAAGCGTCCGGCGGAAGAATCGGTTATTTCACTGAGCCTGTCGATGCAGCGAACATTCCAGCGCAACTTCGCGGATTCCGCACATTGTTCACTTCATTCCACCATTTTTCTCCGGATGAAGCTGCGGCAATCATTCAAAACGCCGTGGACACGCGCCAGGGCATCGCCATTTTCGAGGCGCCCAGGCGGAGGACGCTATGCGTTTTAATGGCCGCCCTTATGCCTTTGTCGGCTCTGTTGTTGGGGCCATTCATTCGTCCCTTCCGGCTGTCCCGCATCATTTGGACATACTTGCTACCCGTAATTCCTTTTGTCCTTTGGTTTGACGGAATTCTTTCGTGCCTGCGCGCGTATTCTCTCGCGGAACTTTCAGAACTGATTCGCAACTTGAAGCCAAACGATTATAAATGGGAGATTGGTGAGCGAACGGGGTTGCTCGCGCCCATGACATATGTGCTCGGGTATGCAGAGCGTCGCGTCAACGGCTTGTGCTTTGAATCAGAGGCAGTCTCGACAGTCCATCCGACGCCTAACAGGGAAATGTGACGCGTTATCCATGTATAACTGGTATAACTGGCGTGTACATTCTTCCGCAATTGTTACATTTTCACTCGACCGTTGCCCTCTCAACCGTTCGGCGAAACCCGCAAATTGCTGTAAATAAGCCGCTTTTATTTAGGAATTAGGATTGCCTTCTTCTTCCAGACTCCGGGCTATGGTGTCGGTGTCCCCACTCGCTTTGCCCGGGGATTCAGCCAGGAGGGTTGACATGAATAGACTTGGTCTCTCATTTCTGCTTGTGGCGGCAATGGCCTTGACCGCTGGAGCGCAGTCCGCAGACCAGCGGTATCGCTCGAGCGATCGCCAGCAGGCACAAGCGCAGCAGACGAAATCTTCGCCGTCGACCAGCAAGCAGAATGGCGCGCAGGGTGCGGCTTCTGCTTCGGCGTCCGGCTCGGCCAATGCGTCGGCAAATGCTGGGGGGACGTCGGCGAACCTGTCATCCGGAACGACAATCAATACCGAATTGCAAACCACACTCGACGCACGTAAATGCCATCCGGGTCAGCGCGTTGTTGCGAAAACGACCCAGGACGTCAAAGAAGATGGCCACGTGGTCCTGCGCAAGGGAACGCAACTGATCGGGCATGTGACCGAAGCGCAGGCCAGAACCAAGGCAAACGCTGAATCTTCCGTCGGCATCGTCTTCGACGAAGCGGTGATGAAGAAAGGCCAGGAAGTTCCATTCCACGCCACGATTCAAGCGCTAGCCGCTGCACAGTCGTCGTCAGCCGCTTCACTTGACAATGACATGATGGAACCCTCCGGCGCGCCGATGGGCTCCGGCGGTGGCGCAATGGGCGGCGGCTCCATGGGCGGCGGCGTGGTAGGCGGCGCGGGATCGGCGGTGGGTTCAGCCGCAGGCGCGACGCGCGGTATGGCCGGCGGTTTACCTCAAACGGCCGGTGGCGCAGTTGGAGCGACTTCAGCGACCGCTGCTTCGGCGGGGGGCAATCTGCGCGGGTTGAACGCGGCTGGCCAGTTGACGTCAACCAGCAGCGGCGTGATTGGCATGAATGGCATGAATCTCACGTCCGCAGCCGCCAATTCCACGCAGGGCTCGGTGATTACGTCCGCGAAACGCAACGTGCATCTGTCCAGCGGCACGCAGATGCTTTTGCGAGTAAGCGGCAACTAGCTTGCGCGTTCTTCAGGGCCGTGCGAAGCTGCCGCTTTGCACGGCCTTTTTTTGTTGCTTGGCCCTTAAAGCGTTTGTTGACTCTTTATCTATCGCTGGCGCACTTCGGTACTACGGAAAAACGCTGTAACGGGCCACAATTGTTGCATCACCCCCGCTCGCCTCTCTTCGAGCGGGAAAAGGAATGGGATTACCATGAAACCACGAGGCTTGGGAATTCTTCCGTTGTCGCTATGCATTTTGGTTTGGGCGACCGGTTGCAGCCATGCAAATCCTAACAACCTGGGCAGCGGAGGTGGGGGCGGAGGCGGCGGTAGCACGGGTTCCGTGATATTGACGTTCCACGACACGCCGCCCAGCGGCGTGACAATCACTTCGTTCGAGGTCACCGTCACGGGAGCAGTACTGCAGCCCGGCAACGTTTCCTTACTCGCTACTCCTCAAACGATCGAGCTTACTCAGCTCCAGACGAATTCGGTGCTTCTCTCGACGACCAAGGTGGCTGCGGCAACATACACGAGTCTGCAGATCACTTACGCGAATCCCAAGTTCACATTGTTGAACGATTCCGGGGTGCAAGTCTCTGTCGGCGGCCAAACCTGCAGCGCCGGCGCCTCGTGTGTGGTGACCGCGCCCACAGTCACCACGCTGACGAACACATTATCCGCCACGTCTGTTCCGCCATTTCAGCCGCTGATGGTTTCTTCGACGAATCAAACATTGCTCGAGTTCGACATCAACTTGAATGACGTCTTTCAACCGGCAGGCAGTTTTTCGCTGGACTTCAGCAAGTCCGGAGCCGTCACGGTGAAGCAGTCCACCGGAACAGCGAGCAAAATTAGCAATTTCAACGTCGCGGGCCAGATCGGAACGGTCGCAACCAGCCCCAGTAACCAATTCACGCTCACGACTTCGACCGGGCAAACACTCACGATTCTGGCCGCCTCGCCTGTCTTTGAATTTGCGCGTGCCAATTGCACGAACAACGATTTCACCTGCCTCGCCGCAGGCCAAATCGTTGACGCGAACGTCGATATCTTCAGCGATGGCTCGCTTCACGCCACGGAAGTTGATTTCGACGACATTTCGACCACGCAGCAGGTCAGCGGCACCATCGTCACCGAGAACAACTCTCCGCCCACCAGTTTCCAAATGATTGTTCACAATACCATTCCGCCGGTCGCGGGCCTTACTCCTGGAACTCCGGTTACCGTCAATATCGCGAACAACGCTTCGTTTGTGATCAACAACGGTTTATTCGTCTTGCCGACAGGCATGACTTTCGCCACCACCTCCGACGTCATCGTCGGCGAGGAAGTGGAAGCGCGCGTAGCATCGGGCACCAGCATTTCGAACAGCGCATTCACCGCGGACCGCCTTGCGCTGGAGCAAACGCAAATCCAATCCACCGTGACTTCGCTTAATACGACGGCCCAGCCTCCTCAGCCGTCGTTTGTCTTGACTCCATTGCCGCCGCTCTTTAGTCAGTCGCCTGTGAGTCCGGTCACGCAAATTCAAGTTCTCACCATCACGCAGGGCACTACCGCCCTTACCACATTCGAAGACATCACGCCGCTTGGTATCACCGGCCTCACTGCCGCCCAACCCGTGACCGTCGGCGGCTTCCTTTTCAACACCACCGGCACCATCGGCTCTCCAACCATTGTCGCCACCACAGTTCGTGGAGAAGTGCCGGGCACATAGAATAGCTTCGCGACGAAAACAAAAAAGGCCGGGATTTTCGCTCCCGGCCTTTCTAATTTCAACCGCAAAATTCTAAAGCAAAATCTAGGGTACCACCGGTGCGGCCATGGCCGATGTGTGCCGGAGATGCTGGTATATCGCGATTGCAATCGCGCCCATTCCCCACCAAAGCGCAACCAGCTTCACGATGAAACCCACATGATGCGGCAACAGTTCCAAACCGTGCAGAATCACCAAGCCAAGCGCCAGTTGCCCGAGCAGTGCTCCCGTACCTTCGCCCTTCCCCAGCAAAGCGCCACCAATCCAAGTGCTGACGAAAGCCTGCGACGCGTAAAGCGCAATCGCATAAATCAGAATCGTCGCAATTCCCACGCCCAGCCCGACTATCGTGATGCATATGATTATCGCCACGATCGGCGTCGCGATCATTGCCACCACTCCCAACCCCAATGCCGGCAAAAATCTCCGGCTCGCCCGCATCCCCTCGGCGAAAAACCCAGGCAAAAGCAAAATCAGCACGAGGCCGAAAACAAATGCAGCCCCCCACAACAATGCGCGATGCCACCAATATCGGGCCTCAGAATACTCAGGAGCTCCCTTGACTTGCGTAAAGACGACCGGACTCGCCAATTTTGCGCCAGGGTTGACAACCGCCTCGTGACGCCCTCTATAAGTCGTCGAGCCATTCACCTCAGCGGTCGACGCAATAAGCAAATTCCCTCCTTTCAGTCTTGCATTGCCGCCGACAAACCCGTTGATCGTGGTTGCGTCGTCGCCGGCCATAAGGTCGCGGCCAATGCGCCCGCTCAGCACCGCTTCTCCGCCGCCAAAGGTGACACTCCCTCCGACACGCCCTGTGGAATTCAATTCAATTTCCTGGGCCCCTGCCAGCACATTCTTCCCCACTGTCCCATTGATCGTCAGCGACTCGCTCGCGTCACGCACATTGCCATCGACCTGCCCATTCACCCTGACCTCCTGGCCCCAACTGATCACATCTCCGGTCACGTGGCCGTTCACTTCCGCGACTTTGCCCCATACGAACAAGTCTCCGTTCACCGTCCCATCGATACGAATGTAATCTCCCGCCACGAACAAATCCGTATTCACCGTTTGTCCTGCCGCCAGCGTGTAGCCCGGATTTCCGTGCTCTAGGTCTCCCGCGTGCGCCGTGGGCGCGGCGAGAAGCAAAAACGGAATCAGCAGTATCACAAGCGCGATGTTCGCCAGAACGACGCCGATGGCGACGCCCCTCCGCCAGAATCGCTTCAACAGCGCCAGCACCAGCATTGAAAACGCCGCGACCGTGAAAAATTCCACAAAACTCAGCACGCTCGACCATCCCTTCCAGAATGCGCTGCTAAAAAAGAGCATCGTCATCAAATTTCCTCCGCTGAACCCCGCCTGATTGAGCTGCTGCTGAAATGGTTCCACGATTCCGTTCCAAACCGTATAAATTCCCGCCGCGCCCATGGCCATCACCGTCATCCATCCCCAGGACATGCTTGAATGCGTCGCGGGCGTGGCAAATCGCGCCGGGACCGCATCTTTTTCCTGCAAACTTCCTTCGAGCCAGCGCGTTTCGTGTTCCAGCGACGCGAGCAGCGCCCGGCACTCCGCGCACTCGCTGGTGTGCGCCAGCACTTCGGCTGCTTGCGCGCGTTCGAGTTGCCCATCCAGATACAAAAGCGCCGCCATCTCGTCAAAGTGTTTCATCGCCTGTTCCCCGCTGCGGAAGCGCGCAACCCCGGCGCGGTCTGTTCCAGCGTCCGCCGCAACTGATGCCGCGCGCGCAGCAAAAGCACGCCGACAAACGGCCGCCGCACTCCCAGCGTCTCCGCGATTTCGTCGTAGCTCATATCCGAGTAGTACCGCAACGTCAACGCCATCCTCGTCCGGCTCGGCAACTGTTCCAGCGCCTTCCGCACCTGCTCGCGCGAGTGCTCGTCGAGCAATCGCTCCAGCTGTCCCGGATCAGGATGCTCCAGGGGCATGCTTTCAATGTCGCCCGTCTCCAAATCCTGCCTCACGCGCCGCCGCCGCAATAAGTCCCAGCAATGGTTTGCCGCCACGCGGTAAAGCCACGCGTTGAATGGCCGCGAAGAATCGTATTGTTCCAGCTTGCCGCGCAATTTGGCGAAGACCTCCGACGTGGCGTCCTCGGCGTCCTCTCGGGTGGGCATGGCTCGCCGGCAGAACCGGAAAATCGCGGGCGCGAACTGGCGATAAAGCTGCGCCCAGGCCTCCGAATCTCCATCCCGCGCCTGAGCGATTGCCCGCTCCAGCCCTGCGTCTTGTCCTCCGGGTTCCATCTCGGGCTGCATATATGTCTACGCACCACCGCCGCGCTAAGTTACACCAACAGGTCTCTTAGCCGGGTCACAAACGCAAATTCCGCAGGGTGCATTTTCTCTCGCGCCTCGTCAATCGTATAGAACGCCGCGCGGTCCACTTCCGGAAACTCTCTCTGCTTTCCCGATCGCGGCGGCCATTCCATGCTAAACGCGTTGCTCTTGATTGACGCGGGCTCGCAATCGCCTTCAAACGCCCATGCCGTTACCATTTTTCCGCTTTTGTGCTTCACGCTGCCCAGCTCCAGAAATTTTCCCTCTGCTTTCAGCCCTGTCTCTTCCGTGAATTCCCGTCTCGCCGCGGAAAATAAATCCTCATCTGGGTTCGCTTCGCCCTTGGGAATAAACCAAGCGCCAAGATCCTTCTTCGCCCAGAATGGCCCGCCCGGATGCACCAGCAACACTTCGATCTCTCCCCGGCGCATGCGATACATCAGCAACCCCGCGCTGACCTTCGGCATTTGCTCAGTGTAATCCGTATCGCTCGCATTGCCCATGCCGCGCTCTCGGCGATGCGCCTCTCTTTGCTATAATTGTTGTTTTGCTTCATCGGGAAACTCCGTGCAGCGTGTTACCTTGTTTTCTCGCTTCCCGTTTAACTTAACATTTGGGCTGACGCATGACCGCCAAATCACGCAAAACACTTTTCCTCGTCGACGCCATGGGCTACATCTTCCGCGCCTACTACGCCCCCATGGGCGAGCGCTTCGAGCACAAAGGCATACCCACCAAAGTCCCCTACATTTTCGCCACCATGATGCGCCGCCTCATCGAAGGCCAGAAGCCCGATTACCTCGGCGTGGTTTACGACACGCCGCAGCCCACGTTTCGCGACAAGCTCTTCGCCGAATACAAAGCGCAGCGCGCTCCGATGCCCGACGATCTTTTCATTCAAGTCCCATTCGTCCGCCGCTATTGCGAAGCGATGCGCCTGCCCATCCTCGAACTCGCGGGCTACGAAGCGGACGACGTGATTGCCTCGCTGGCGCGCCAGGGCGTCGAACGCGGTCTCGATATTTTCATCGTCACCGCTGACAAAGACTTCATGCA
>Ga0070732_10001450_pt1 | contig 12939 bp, 10 predicted proteins | sample Coa_R1_5_FD_66449 | JGI IMG/M metagenome (GOLD analysis project Ga0070732, IMG submission 66449) | Surface soil microbial communities from Centralia Pennsylvania, which are recovering from an underground coalmine fire - Coalmine... | ecosystem: Environmental > Terrestrial > Soil > Unclassified ...
TCGACGTTCTCACCGCGGCGAATCCTCGCGAGGATCTGATCTTCCTCGTGCTGACGGTCGTCGGGGATCAGCCGCAGGATCGAGGTTCCGATGATTTCCTTGGCGGAGTAACCGAAGATGCGCTCGGCGCCTCTGTTCCAGGTTTCGATGACGCCGTTCAGGTCTTTGCTGATGATGGCGTCATCGGATGACTCGACGATCGCCGCCAGTCGACGTGCAGCGTGCTCCTTGTCGACGAGCGCCGGCCCGAGCGGCTGCATGTGCGTCCTTCTGGTTGCGCGCGGCCCGCTCCGACGTGGGGCCGGTTTCGTGATCAGTCAGCGACGAGGCGAGAACCTACGCCTCTCCCGGTATCGGCCGAGGCGGCGCCGCGCTTCAGATCGAGAGAAAAGGCTCAGGGAATGACGACTGTCCGGATGGCGGCGCCCGATCGCAAGGTGTCGAGCGCCTCATTGATGCGGGCGAGTGGAAACCGGTGTGTCACGAGGTCCGTCACTGCGATCCGGCGCTGGCGCACGAGCTCGATGACGCGCGGGTAGTCGACCGGCCGGCAACCGAGCGATCCCAGCACCTCGATTTCGCGGAACATGACGCGGCCGCTGTTGAGCGCCATGACCTCTGGACTATAGCCAACCAGCACCAGCCGGCCACCGGTCCGCACGCAGTTGAACGCCAGCTCCTGGGAAACCGCACGGCCGACCACCTCGAAGGCGACATCCGCTCCGGCTCCTCCCGTGACGCGCCGCACTTCCTTGTCGATCTTCACCGTCGCCGCCGGGTTGTACGTCACCTCGGCGCCGAGCCGTTTGGCCCAGTCGAGTTTGGCCGGCGACAGATCCACGCCGATCACGCGCGCGCCGAGCGCCGCCGCAATCTGCACGACATTCAGGCCCACGCCGCCGCAGCCGAAGACGGCCACCCAATCGCCGGGGACGACGCGGCCGCGGCGCACGACGGCGTGAAACGGCGTCGTGATGGCGTCGGCGATGATCGAGCTCTCCACGAGCGGCACGTCGGCCGGCAGGCGGAAGACGTCCTTGGCCGGCGCCACCACGAACTCCGCAAAGCCGCCATCGACGTTGTTCCCGAACATCTGACTGCGCTCGCAGATGTTCTCGCGCCCGATGCGGCACATCTCGCACGTCCCGCAGCTCAGCACGGCCGGCAGCAGAACGCGGTCGCCCGTCGTCCACCCGCTGACCCCGCCGCCCAGCCCCTCGACCTGGCCGGAGATCTCATGGCCGAGCACGAGCGGCGGCGTCTTGAAGGTTGGCGTCCCGTGGTCGATGTAGTGCAGGTCGGTGTGACACAGGCCGCACGCCGCGACCCTGACGAGGAGCTCGCCCGGTCCCGGCGCCGGGGTCGGGATGGCGACCACCTCGAGTGGGAGCCGGGGAGCATGGAAGAGGGCTGCGTTCATGGTGCGTGTCCTGGACGGAGCATCGTGACCCGAAAGATTCTGACCGAGCAACGCGAAGAAATTCGCGCCGCGCCCAAAAAGTCACGACCAGGTCCTCGCTCTCTCAAGCGGGACGCACTCGTTCATCGGCATGGTTTCTGCACCGAGCCACCGTCATGGCCATTCAAACCGCTTCGCCCGCCGGCACCGTGACGCTCGAGTTCGATGGCAAGTCCCTGACGCTACCGTTGGTGCGCGGGTCGGAAGGGGAACTCGGCATCGACATCATGCAGCTTCGCGCCAAGACGGGCATGATCACGCTCGACCCCGGCTTTGGCAATACCGGTGCCTGTCAGAGCGCCATCACCTTCATCGACGGCGAGAAGGCGATCTTGAGGTACCGGGGCTACGACATCGCCGAGCTGGCGGCCAAGAGCTCCTTCCTCGAGGTGGCCTGGCTGCTCCTCAAGGGCGAACTGCCGACGCGGACCGAACTCGACAGCTTTCGCAGCGAGGTCACGCACCACACGATGTTGCACGAGGACTTCGGCCGGTTCTTTGAGGGGCTGCCAAAGGACGCGCACCCCATGCCCGTGTGCGCGGCGGCCGTCGGCGCGCTCGCGACCTTTTACCAGCAACCCGAGACGCCACAACGCATCCACGACACGATGACGCGACTGGTCGCCAAGATGCCGACCATTGCCGCGTATTCCTACAAGCACTCGCTCGGCCAGCCCTTCATCTATCCGAACAACAAGCTCGACTACTGCTCGAACTTCCTGCACATGATGTTCGCCACCCCCTGCGAGGACTACGAAGTGGACCCGGTGCTCGCGCGGGCCGTGGACCTGCTCCTGATCCTGCACGCCGATCACGAGCAGAACTGCTCGACGAGCACGGTCCGCGTCGTCGGCAGCTCGCGCGCCAACCTCTTCGCCAGCATCGCCGCAGGCATCAGCGCGCTGTGGGGGCCCCTGCACGGTGGGGCGAATCAACAGGTGATCGAGATGCTGGACGCGATCGAGGCGGAGGGGGGCGACGCCCAGCGGTTCGTCGACCGCGCGAAGGACAAGAAGGACAACAGCCGTCTGATGGGCTTCGGCCACCGGGTCTACAAGAACTACGACCCGCGCGCGGCGATCCTGAAGCAGGCCTGTCGAGATGTCATCGACAAACTCGGCAGCAAGAGCCGCCAGCTCGAGATCGCGATGACGTTGGAAGACATCGCACTCCACGACGATTACTTCGTGAGTCACAAGCTGTACCCGAACGTCGACTTCTACTCAGGGATCATCTACAAGGCGCTCGGGATTCCCGTGAACATGTTCACGGTGATGTTCACCCTCGGCCGATTGCCCGGTTGGATCGCGCAGTGGATCGAGATGCACACGGATCCGGACACGCGCATCGTCCGTCCGCGGCAGATCTACACAGGACCGACCGAGCGGGCCTACGTCCCCATGGCGGCCCGCCAGTGACCGAGGCGAGCGCGACCGACCGCGTTCTCGATGCGCGGCGGTTCGAACAACGGACCGACGAGCGCACCGGCGAGAAGTATCTCGCCGTGTTCCGCCGGGGTCATGGCCTCATCGAGGATCCGATTCTCAACAAGGGCACCTGCTTCACGGCCCGCGAGCGCGACGCGCTCGGCCTGCGTGGGCTGCTGCCGCCGGCCGTGTCGAACGCCGGCGACCAAGAGACGCGGTGCTACGAGAACTACCTGGCCGCGGGTGACGACGTCGGCCGGTACCTGTTTCTGGCCGCGCTGCAAGATCGGAACGAGACGCTGTTCCACCGGCTGCTCCTGGATCATCTCGAGGAAATGGTGCCCATCGTCTATACGCCGACCGTGGGCAAGGTCTGCGAGCGCTACAGCCATCTGTATCGGCGCCCGCGAGGCGCCTACGTCTCGACCCAGGACCGGGGTCACGTGGTCGACGTTCTCCGGAATGCTGGCCGCGAGGACACCGCCGTCATCGTGGTCACCGACAACGAAGCGATCCTGGGCATCGGCGATCAGGGTGTGGGCGGCATGGGCATCGCCGTCGGCAAGCTCGCCCTGTACACGGCTGGCGCCGGCATCCACCCGGCGCGCGCGCTGCCGCTCAACCTCGACGTCGGCACCGACAACGTGGCGCTCACCGCGGATCCGCTCTATTTGGGTGTGCGGCATCCGCGCCTGCGCGGCGCGGCGTACACCGCGATGCTCGACGAGTTGGTCGACGCCATCGCACAGGTGTTTCCCCGGGCCCTCGTGCAGTGGGAGGACTTCGCCAGCAGCCAGGCGTTTCACGTGCTGGAGCGCTACCGAAGTCGCGTGACGAGCTTCGACGACGACGTTCAGGGCACGGGCGCGATCGTCGAGGCGGGCGTGCGGACGGCCGTCGGCCGCGTCGGCCGCCAGCTCGCCGACGAGCGCATCGTGCTCTTCGGAGCCGGAGCCTCGGGCGCCGGCTGTGCCCAGCAGTTGCGGCGGGCCCTCGCGGCCGCCGGCGTGGCGGCGGCCGAGCTGTCGCGACGGGTGCTCTGCCTCGACTCGCAGGGCCTGGTCCTGCGGGATCGGCCGGGGCTCGACGGCTACAAGGTGAACATCGCCGCGGATCCTGCCGTGATGGCCGGCTGCCATCCGACCCGCCGTGTGAGCTTCGATCTGCTCGACGTCGTCCGACACGTGAAGCCGACCGTGCTCATCGGCGCATCGGGCCGGCCTGGCGCATTCTCCGAAGAGGTCGTACGAGCGATGGCGGAAGGCTGTCCTCGGCCGATCATCCTGGCCCTCTCGAATCCGCCGAGCAAAGCCGAAGCGGTTCCGGAGGACCTGCTGCGGTGGACCGGCGGCGCAGCCGTAGTGGGCACCGGTAGCCCATTTCCCGCCGTGCGCCTCGGCGGCGTGACGCACGAGATCGGCCAGGCCAACAACGTGTTCGCGTTTCCGGGCATTGGCCTGGGCGCGACGGTGGTCGGCGCGCGCTCTTTGCCGGATGACGTGTTCGCCGCCGCGGCCCGAGCGGTCGAATCCTGCACCGGATCGTCGAACGTGCCGGGCGCGTCCATCTATCCGTCGATCTCGCGGCTGCGGGAAGTGTCACGCGTGGTCGCCGTCGCGGTCGGTCGCGCGCTGGTCGAGTCGGGCGCGGCGCCATCGCTCACCGGGCCGGAGATCGAAGACCGCGTCGCCGCGGCGATGTGGGAACCGGACTACCTCGAGTACCGGGCCGGCTAGGACGGTTACGCCAACGCCCGCTCGAGCTCGACCGCGCGTGGGAACAACACATGGTCCTCGAGGTGGACGTGTCGATGGAGATCCTGCTCGAATCGCTCCAGTTCCGTGTAGCAGAGCCGGTACGTCACGCACGCGTCCGCGGGCGGCGTGAAGCCGTTCGTCAGGCGTCGCAGTGATTCGAGGCACGTGCCCGCGCGCGCGTGATCGGACTCCATGACCCGGATCGGATTGAGGACGGTCCCGAACGGACTCGAGGGGTGGCGGCCCCCTGGTCGTGCGGCCGCCGCCAGATCGGCAATGAACGGGAACAGGATGTGCTCCTCCTTCAGCATGTGGGCCTGAAGGTCGTCCGCCAGCTCGGCGAAGGTCTGTCGGATGGCCTCGAGCTCCGGATGTCGCTCTCCGTGACGCTCGACGAGCCGGTCGAGCCAGGCTTCGATCGCCGGCGTGACGGACCGCACATAAGCGTGGTGACGGCTGACGATATCCGCGGCGAGGGCGTCGAGATCCTTCGCGGCGGACGGATCGCGATCCCCGTCGGTGGCGTCGCCGAGGGCAGTGAGCGCCCCGACAACCTCAGCCACGGAGATGCCCTGAGCGTCAGCCGCCTCGCGCAACGTCCGGCGTCCGCCGCAGCAGAAGTCCAGGCCGAACCGTTCGAAGACCTGCGCGGTCCGGGCATCATCGCGAACCAGGTCACCAAGCGAGCGTTCGGCGAGCGAGGCGGTCGGTGCGGGTTCGGTCACGGTGTCCTCCCAGAGCCGGCTGGCGATGTCATTCGATGCGTAACGCGCGGACGGGATCCACCTGCATCGCCCGGCGGGCCGGCCACCAGCTCGCCAGGGCCGACACGGTCGAGAGCAGCACGGCGGTGCCGGTGAAGGAGAGCGGATCCGACGGGCTGACCCCGTAGACCTCGCCGGCGAGCGCGCGCGTGACGACGAGCGCGGCGGCGGCGCCGATGACGATGCCGCCGAGCGCGAGCAGGAGGGCCCGTGCCAGCACCGCCCGGAAGATGTGCCCTGGCCGCGCGCCGATGGCCATCCGCACACCGATCTCGCGCGTGCGCCGGGCCACGACGAAGGCGACCACGCCATAGAGGCCGACTAGGCTCAAGAGGAGGCCGGCACCAGCCAGCGTCCCGATCACCACAGTGGCCAGGTGCGATTCATAGAACGCGAATCGCATGTGCTCCGCGAGCGTCATCATGCCCATGGTCGGCATGCGGGGGTCGAGCTGCTTCAGCACGTCACGGACGATGGCGGCCGCGGCCTCGGGCGACGAGGTGGCCCGCACCATCAAGGTCAACTCGCTCGTCGGTGCCTGCGCGAGCGAAAAGAAGCAGTACGGGTCTGGCGACTCGCCGAGGCTGTTGTACTTGCCGTCCTGCACGATCCCGACGACCTCGAAGACGCCGCCCGACGTGCCCGTGACGTGAATCGTGCGGCCCACCGCCGTGCCGTCCGGCCAGTACTTCCGTGCCATCGTGTCGTTCACGACGACGACCTTGGCGGCGGTCGCCGTGTCGCGCGCGCTGAAGACGCGCCCGCTGAGCACGCGAGTGCGCATCATGCCGAAGTAGTTCGGTCCCACGCTGTCGTAGTGAATCGCCAGTGGCGCGCCGTTCGGCAGCGGGACGCCGTCAGGCGGTTCAATCTCGCGCGCCGCGCCGCCGCCGCTCGCGTCGAGCGGAATGCGCTGGGCGAGACTCACCTGCTCAATACCGGCGGTCGCGCTCAGCCGATCGACCAGCTCTTGAAAGAAGATCTGGGCGTGCGCGTTGTCGTACCCGATCGCGGCCGGCGCGATCGTGGCGAGCAGCATGGGCCGCACCTCGAACCCGGCGTCGATCCGCTGCGCGCTGCGCAAGCCGCGCACGAAAAGCAGGCCGCTCACCACGAGGACGAACGACACCGCGATTTGCGCGACCACGAGCACGTTGCGCACGGACCAGCGCCGCGCCGGCCCGCCTGCGGTGTCGGCGCGCGCGGCGTGAGCGATGCCCGATCGCGTGCTGGTGAGCGCGGGTCCCAGGGCGAAGACGATCACGGTGGCTGCCGCCATGCCAAGTGTGACGAGGACGACGCGGAGATCGAGGCGGAACGAGAATCCCAGCGGCAGCGCGAGGGGCGGCAGCAAGCTCGGGAGGCTTCGCACGATCCAGAAGCCGATCGTCAATCCGGCGGCGCCGGCGACGGCCGCAAGCGCGAGCCCCTCGGTCAGCAGTTGGACGACCAGCCGCCGCCGGCTCGCGCCAAGCGCGATACGGATCGCCATCTCCCGCCGCCGGTGCTCCGCTCGGCCGAGGAGCAACCCGGCGACGTTCGCGCACCCGACGAGGAGCACGAGACCCACGACACCCCACAGGAGCAGGGCGACGGACATCAGGCCGCCGCGCCGCGCGGCCGTCTCCGCGATGACCTCCGCCCGCTGATCCGGGTTCGTCTGCGGGTAGGCGTTCCCCAGAGCGGCAACGACTGCGTCGGCGTCGCGTTCGGCGGCTTTGACAGCCGGGGGCACGACGCCAAGGGTCTCCAGCATCCGGTCGCGCCAGGACGGCGGCGTCTTCAGTCGTCCCACGAGCATGAACCAGCGATCATCGCGCCTTGGCGCCGGCCGGCGCCCGCCGGACATGATCGACGCCCACGTCGCATAGGGGATCCAGACGTCCGGGCTGAGGTGGGGGAGCAGCCCGGTGAACGCCGGTGGCAGGACGCCGATCACGGCACACGAGGCGCCGTTCAACACGAGCGATCGCGCGGGGATGTCAGCGGCGCGGCCGAACCGCCGCTGCCAGAGGCTATCGGAAATGACGACCGCCGGCGCCGCGCCCGCCGAGGCCCCCGAAGTGAGAAACGTCCGGCCGCGGGCGGCGCCGACACCGAGCGTCGCGAAGTAGTCCGGCGACACGACGTTCATCAACACGATTTCCGGCGGCGCTTCCGGCCCGCTGAGCCCACCGCCCTTCGTGCCGTACGCCGAAAGGCCGGCGAGCGTCGTCGTTCGATCGCGCAGGTCCTCGTAGTCGGCATACGACACCGGTCCGAAGCGCTCGTGGCGCTGGCTCGTCTGGATCTCGACGAGACCGCCCGGCGCCCGAACGGCTGGGGGCCGGAAGCCGAAGGCGTCGAGCAGACTGGCCGCGCCGGCCGTGCCTCCCAGGCCGATCGCGAGCGAGAGAACCGCGATGAACGCCACCCCGGGTTCATGGCGGAAGGATCGGAACGCTTGGGCGAGGTCGCGCAAGAACATCGTCATCCTCGTGGCGGCCGGCGAGTGTAGATGGCCCGGTGCCGCAGGAGCACCACGACCTGGCAGCCGCCACAGTCCTCGTCGAGCCGATTGGTGTCGACGGGATCGGCCACCGCCTGGAAGCCCAGCGAGCCGTAGAGCGCGACGGCCTCCTCGGCGCGCGCCGCATCGGCCACGAAACGGTACTCCCATCCGGCGGCGAGGCGCGCCGGGTCGGGCCGATAGGTGAGTTCGCCGGCCACGGGTCCTAGGCCTCGACGCGGGCGGAAAGCTTTTCCATTCGCTGCAGGCCGAGCAGTGCGGCGCCCAGCGCGGAGGTGAGCTGGACCAGATCGCCGGCCGGAATGTTGACCGGCTGCCGGAGCTGGTCCCGTACGACGGCGACCATCTTGTCGAAACGCATGATCCCGCCGATGAGTGTGAACTCCGACTCCATCTGCACGCGCTTGAGCAGCTGCACCGAACGGTTCACGAGCGACACGATGGCGCCGTGCATGATGTCGGCCGGCGGCGTGCCCTCCGACAACTGGTTGATGACCTCCGACTCGGCGAAGACCGCGCAGACGCCGGAGATGGCGACGGCGGTCTTCGATGTGCTGACCAGCGGCCCGATTTCCTCGACGCTGTAGCCGAGATAACGCGCCGTCTTCTCCAGAAAGGCCCCCGTGCCGGCGGCGCACTTGTCGTTCAGGCGAAAACTCTTGACCGCCGCGCGCCCGTCGATGCGGCTGGCCTTCATCGTCTGGCCCCCGACGTCCAGGATCGTCCGCGTGCGCGGAAACAGGAACGTCGTTCCACGCGCACTGGCCGTGAGATCGGTGACCTGCGTGTCGCTGCCGGCGACCTGGTGGCGGCCGAATCCGGTCGCGATGACGTAGTCGAGTCGCGATCGGACGAGACCGGCCTCGTCGAGCGCGCGCTGGAGCACCCGCTCGGACACCTCGGCCAGCTTGAACCCGGTCGGGTCGACGCCGCGCCCGACGACCCGGCGATCGTCGTCGACGATGACGGCCTTGGTGTATGTGGACCCGACGTCGATGCCGGCCGTGTACCTCATACCGCCGCCCTTCGCGGCGCGTCGGCCGGCGTGCGGCTGGCCGCAATGCGGTCGAGCGCGAACAACGCGGCGCCGAGCGCGCCCATGTAGTGCGATTCCTCGCTGACGTTGACTGTGAGCGCCAGACGATCGTTGAGGGCGGCGATCATGGCCAGATTCCGGGCGACGCCGCCCGTAAAGGTGACCTGGTCCTCGACCCCGACGCGGCGGAGCAGGCCCACCGACCGCGCGGCGATCGACTGGTGGACGCCGAGCAGGATGTCCTCGATCTTCTTGCCCTTGCCCAGCCAGGAAAGGACCTCGGACTCGGCGAAGACGGTGCACGTCGTGCTGATCTTCACCGGCCGCTCGCCGCGAAGGGCCGTCGGCCCGAGTTCGTCGAGCGGAATGTCGAGCGCACTCGACGCGGCGCCGAGAAACCGGCCCGTCCCGGCCGCGCACTTGTCGTTCATGCAGAAGTCGATGATTTCCCCGTTGGCCGCCACGCGGATCGCTTTGGTGTCCTGCCCCCCCATGTCGATGACCGTCCGCGTCGCGGGGAACATGTGGACGGCGCCGCGCCCGTGACAACTGATCTCGGTCACTTGCGTGTTGCCGAACGTGACCTTGTACCGGCCATACCCCGTGCCGACGACGAACTCGACCTCCTCCTCACGCAGGTCGCAGCTCGTGAGGGCCTCGTGAAATGCCTCTTCCGCGGCGTGAACGACGTTGGCCCCCGTGGGCCGGAGCGCGCGGCCGACGATGCCGCCCGACTCGGCGATGATGACCGCCTTGGTCTGTGTGGATCCGACATCGACGCCAGCGGCGTAGGCCATACCATCATTGGCGGCGCTTGCGCGTCGCCAATCCCTCGAAGAACGCATCCGCCCGATTCTTGAGCTGTGCCTCCGAAACGACGCGGCGGTCCATCATGTCGGACTCGATGAAGAGCGTCGCGATGTCGCGGCTCGCCATCAGCGCCCGCCGGCTGTCGGCGAGGCCCGTGGAGACCGTACGGCAGCTCTTGATGGGGTGATAGACCACGCCGTCCGCGTTGAAGTCGTCCGCCATGGTCGAGAGCACGGAGGTCTGAAAGAACATGCTGTCCATCGCGTCCCGCACGCCGAGGAGCAGGCCGTCGGCCAGGCTGCCGAGCGGGTCCTCGAGGTCGTACTCGAACCCGAGGTTGGAACCGCCCGACGCGAACCACAAATACGTGGAGTGCACGAACGTCCCACCCCATTCGGTGAACAGCTCGTTGAAGCGACGGAAGATCGGATAGCACGGCACGCCGGCGAAGATGAGACGGTACTGCTCGTCGGCGAGCGTCCCGATGCCGTGCGCGGCCTTGAACTCCAGTTCCTCGACCAGGTCGTTGAAGAACCGGGCGCCGGCCGCCTCGCCCCGCAAGCCGTTGGCGACGCCGAGATAAATGGTGCCGTCCGAGAGCGCGTTGAAGACCGACGGCCGGCTCCGGTTGAGCGCGAGGACACGCTGCCAGCCGCGGTTCATGGCGCTCGTGTAGGACAGTGTCTCGCGCAGCCGGTCGATGTCGAACGGGATGCCGCTCACGCGCTCGCAGAGCGTGATGAGTTCGTGGAGCTGCGCCAGCACGTAGCGGCGGTCGTTGGCGTAGTCCGGGTGGCCGGCCCAGGTCTGGCGCCCGTCGGCGCGCGTGCCCGGCACGTCGAGCGTGAAGGTCGGAATGTGATACATCCGTTCCCAAATCTCGGCCCACTTGATATACGTGTTGCAGGCGTTGGTGTAGACGGCGAGTGCCGGCTTCGGGATCGTCGCCATGGGCAATTTGCCGCCGCGCAACTGCGTCGCGACGTCGGCTTTGACGTAGCCGCAAATGTCGGTCGAGTAGCCGTAGTCCTCGGCCTCGCTCAGGTACTCCTGCGCCGCTCGCCGGACCGCCGTCTGGAGCGAGTTGATCTCCGGGAACACGATCGGGAAGTCGAAAACCCGCAGCAGCTCCGCCAGGCTGCCCATCACGAACACGTAGGCCGCCCGGCGATCCTCCACGGCGGCCTGATTCAGGGAGGCGTACCACTCCCGGAAGAGCTGCGCGCCCTCACGGTTGCCTCGCCCGACGATGGTGTCACTTGCTGAAGCCATAGGATCGCCTTCACGAAAACAACAGGTTTTCGACGAACGTCTGCAATTGGATCTCGAGCTGGTCGTAGCTCGTCATGTTCTCCTCGAACTCGGTGACGAAGTAGGGGATGCCCGCCGCATCGAGCGCGCGGGTATACGCGACCTGCTCTTCGAGGCCGGGCTCGCACATCTTGGCGGCCATCACGATCGCGGCGTCCGCCCGCGAGGCCGACAAACGCTCGACCAGCATTCGCTCTTTCGGTTTCCTCAGGTCGTGCTGCACCGGGCTGTAGGAGGAGCGCTCCAAGTAGGCCTCCGCGAGGTGCGCGATCGGATCGCCGCCGGCCGGGAGGTCCTCGCGTATCCACCGCAGCCCGATGAGCAGGTCGTCGTCGACGACATAACAGGACCGGCCGATCGCGCGAATCAAGTCGAGCGGCGGCTGCTCGCAGAACCCGCCCTCGACGACCACGCGGATCTTGTCCTGCTTGCGGAGGGGACGCTCGCGCAAGCGAGGCAGCACCCAGGCGAGGAGCGCGTTGTGCTCCTCCCGCGGCAGGAGTCCAGCGAGCGCGACGAGGGCGTAGGCTTCTTCGGCGCCGACGAGCCAGGGCCGGTCGCGCTTGATCAGGTAGAGCTCGCGGAGATGGGCCCGATTCTCATTGAAGACGGCCAGGGAGTGGTGGAGCGCCGCATCGGTGACGCGGCGTCCCGCCACTTCCTCGATGCGCCGTCGCAGCCGGCCGTACTCGTCCCGGAGGTAGGCGGCCGCGTGCCCGGAGTTGGCGTTTTGAGGCAGATACAGGATCTCGCACGGATAGGCGACGTTCCGACCCCAAATCGCGGCCAGATTCCGCGCGGCGTCGCAGATGGGGTGGGTGACGAACAGATCGAGCTCGACCCGGCCGCTGAGCGCCAGTTCAAGCGACGTCTTCAGGATCGAGCACAGGTACGAGCCGAAACGCGAGTCGGCTTTCGCGGGCTCGATCGGCGCACCCCGCACTTTGAATGGCAGGAGGCCCGCGGCATGCGCGATCTCTTCCGGAAAATACACCTGGAAGTGCCCGACGACCCGCCCGCCCGCCTCGCGCCACCGGCGGACCGTCGGGAACGACGTGTCTTCCACGAGCTCGCGGCACTCGTAGAGCACGTGGTCGAGCGATCGCCCTTGCCACTCCGGAAAGACAGCATTGGCGATCATCGATGACTCCAGACGGGCGCGCGCTTGTTGACAAACGCGTTGAGCCCCTCGAGCGCGTCGTCTGTGCTCATGAGGGCATTGACGTAGAGGTCGCCCGCGGTGAGCATCGCCAGTCGGTCCGCCTCGCCCTGACGGGCGCGAAGCATGCGCTTGGCTTGCCTGAGGGCGGCGGCGCTGTGCCGGCTGATGCGGGCCACGAGCGCGCTCGCGCGGGCGTCGAGGTCGGCGTCCGGGACGACGCGGACGAGCCCGGCTGATGCCGCTTCGGCCGCCGAGATCGGATCGCCGGTGAACACCAGTTCCGCCGCCAGCCCCCGAGGGCATCTCGCTGGCAGCCACGCGGCCGCAACCGGGGGCGCGACGCCCAGCAGGATTTCGGGCTGGCCGAACATGGCGCTCTCGCCCGCGATGACGATGTCGGCGCCGAGGACCAGTTCGAACGCGCCGCCGAGACACCGGCCCTGCACGGCTGCGACGACCGGCAGGGGGAAGGCGTCGAGCGCGGCGGCGGTCGCCAGGAACTCGGCGATCAGGCCGCTGAAATGCGGCGGCAGATGTTCCCCGACGTCGGCGCCAGCCGAGAAGTGCCGGCCGTGTGCCGCGAAGAGCAGCACCCGAAGCGACGGCTCCGCGGCGAGCTGCTGGAGGGCGTCACGCAGTGCGCCGAGCACCGTGCGCGTCAAGAGGTTGACCGGCGGATAGTCCAGCGTCACCCGGGCCAGACC